>Ga0209380_10002102_pt1 | contig 12966 bp, 12 predicted proteins | sample HubBroMetageWFT6_FD_188347 | JGI IMG/M metagenome (GOLD analysis project Ga0209380, IMG submission 188347) | Warmed and freeze-thawed soil microbial communities from the Hubbard Brook experimental Forest, New Hampshire - Hubbard Brook CCASE Soil... | ecosystem: Environmental > Terrestrial >...
CAGAACTGAGACGACCATTCGATGCCGAGCGGCAGCTGGAGGCAGAGCCAGCCCGCCGGGTCCTTCACCCAGACCGACCCCCCGTGATGGTCTTGATACTGGTCGCTGCTCAGCACCCAATCTTTGGTAGTAGCGACCAGGCTCTGCATCAAGGCGCGACTTCGCGTGTAAGCAGGACTGTCGGTGCGCTGCGGATGATCCACGACAGCGATCACCCATGGGCAGTCTTCTTTCTCTGGATGCGTGCTAGTCATTTGTCCCCGTGTCGGCTGTCCGGCATCCGTAATTGTGAAAAGTTAAGCGTAAATATGCTCGTCGAGCCAGTCGTCCAGCTTGTGCGCACCGCGTGAGAACGTGCAGACCGCTGCTATCGCTGGCAGCTCGGGCACCAGAACCTGAGCCGCTCTTGTCCCGGTGTCCCCTGCTCGGCCCGCCTGATCGGGGTTCCGCAGCGCCGGCACGGGCGGCCTGCGCGCCCGTACACCCAGCTTTCCCGCCCGGGCCTGGCGTCCCCGGTCGTCACGTGCCCCAGCCGCTCCTTGTTGGCGTCAAGCAGCCTGTGCCCGAGTTCCACCAGGGCGGTCACGTCCTCGATGTCGCCTGCCGGCCGCGACGGATCGACCCCGCGCAAGAACAGCGTTTCTGCCATGTAGACAGTCCCGAAACCGGCGACGTTGCGCTGGTCGAGCAGCGCCTCGCCGATCGGGCGGCCGGCGTCCGCGGTGAGGCGGCGGACCGCCTCGGCGGCGTGCGCCGCGTCCCAGCCCGGGCCGAGCAGGTCGGGGCCGAGATGCCCGGTCACCTGGTGTTCCCGCGCGGTCGGCAGGATCTCGGTGACGCCGAGCAGGTAGCCGACGGCCTGCCATTCCGCGTTGGCCAGCACGACCCGCACCTGGTGGGCGTTCTTCCGCGGCGGGCCAGCGGCCGCGGGGCGGATCCGCCACGAGCCGTCCATCTTGAGGTGGGTATGCACCGTCAGGCCGTTCCCGACGCGGATGAGCAGGTGCTTGCCCTGGGAGACGGCCTCCGTCACCGGGTGACCGGTGAGGTTGGCGGTCGCGTACCTGGGCACGCGGAAGTCGCTGCGGGTCAGCACCCGCCCCGCCAGCGCCTCGTGCAGGCGCCGTGCGGTGTTCCAGACGACATCACCTTCGGGCACCCCTCAAGGATGCCCGCCGCAACGGAGTGCGCCGCACAGGGCGGCCGCCGCGGGGAGTGATCGGCGGGCTAGCGGCGGCCTGGGTAGCCGCCGGTGCCGTACCCTCCCGTGCCGTAGCCGTTGTTGCCCTGGCCTGCCGGGCGCGGGGTCCGGTACCTGTCGTCGCCCTGGTCAGTGGCGGGCCTGGACGGGTAGGGCTGGCTCGGGTACGGGTGGGACGGGCCGGTCCCGCGGTCGTACGGGTGCTGGCCGGAGTGCTGAGCGCCGTGGCCGGGGTTGCGGGCCGTGCCCGCCTGCGGGTCGGCAGGGTACTTCGGCATGCTGAACGTCTGGGTCTGCTCGTTCAGCGCCGCGTCCCGCCGGTCGTCGGGGACCTGCCCCCGGCGCGCCGCGACCCGGTAGGAGCGGCCGTCGGTGTCGGTGAGGGCCGACCGCGACCACGCCTTGCTGGTCAGCGGGTCGTCGTCGGCGCCCCTGCGGGGGCGGCCCTGGTTCCTCGCGTCGTGATTGGTGGCGTCCTGGCTCCACACGCCCTGGCCCTCGAGGGCGCCGCGGCTGTCCTGGCCGCGGGGGTCCTGAGGCCTGGCGCCGTGCCGGGGCTCGGGATAACCGGTGGCGGTCACCCGGTCGATGCGTTCGGTGCGCTCGCCCCAGTCGGGGCGCTCGGGCGGCCGGCTCGCGGCGCGCGCGCCGTTCGGCTGGAAGGTCGGCTGCGCCAGCCCGGCGGCCGGGCGCGCGGTGGGCGCCGCGTGTGCCGGGGGCGCCGAGTACATCTGCGGCGCCGCATGCGCGGGGGCCGGGCCGCCGGCCGACCTGGGCATCGGGCCGGAGGACGACCGGGCCATGGGGCCGGAGGAGGACCGGGCCATGGGGCCGGAGGAGGACCGGGCCATCGGGCCGGAGGACGACCGGGCCATCGGGCCGGAGTTGGCCCCGCTCGTGCGCGCAGTGGCGGGGCGGCCAGGCGCCGTGCCGCCGGGCAGGTAGCCGTTCTGTCCGGACAGCGCCGCGGACGCGGCGGGGCTCAGCCCCGGCGGCGGCCCGAGGCGGCCGGATCCGGTCCGCTGCTCGCTCGCCACGCGCGGCTCGCCCGCGATGCGCGGGTCGCCGGCCAGGTGCCGCTCGCCGCCCGGCCCGCGGTCGGCGCCCAGCGGCCGGTCGGCGGTCAGCCGGGACTCGCTCGCACCACCGTGCCGCGCCGCGCCGGCGGGCCGGGATCGCCCCATCGGGCGGGCGTCGGCCGCCGCCTGCGAGGGGTCGGCGTCGAGCGCGTCGTTCGCCGAGTGGAACGGCCGGTCGGCCGAGACCGAGGCCCAGTAGTCCTCGTCGGACACCTCGTCGTCCGGCCAGATGTCGGGGGACCTGTCGCGGCGTCCTAGCCGCAGCCGGCGTTCGCTGCGGTCGCCGCCGCGCTCGCGGCGCCTGCGGCCGCCGCCGCCGCGCTCGCCGCCGTCGTCTTCCGTCAGGTCGTAGCCGCCCGTTCCGTAGTCAGGGCCTGCCTCGAAGTCGTCGTTGCCGTACGATCCGTCCTGGCCGTAGCCGTCCGGCCCGTATCCGTCGCGGGGATAGCCGCCGGGCTGGTAACCGCCCCGGTTTCCGCCCGCCGCGGCGCCGCGCGCCCGCTGCGGGCCGGCGCCCTGGTCGTCGTAGCCGTAGCCGTCGTCCCTGTGCCCGGGGACACCGGAACGCTCACCGGGCCGCGCGCCCGCGGCCCACCGGCCCTTGATGCCCTCGGGGGAGAAGTACTCGTCGGGGGACCAGGCGTCGTCGTCGCCGGCGTAGGCATCGGGGGCGTAACCGTAGTCGTCGTACTCGGAGTCCGCTCTCCGCCTGTCGGCGGCTCTGCCGCCGCGCTTGTCAGGCTGTGAGTTCTTACGGCTCAGAAACGACATTCCACACCACCCGGGCAGAACAGCCTAACGGTGGCGCTAGCGAGACGCGCGCGGCCATCGACGCGAGCCTGCCCCCTAATCGCGAGCGCCCTACTACACGGCACTGGTTTTATTGATTCTTACCGACGTCGAGTTTTCATGTCTGCCAAACGGCGAAGTTCGCCACTCAATGGCGCAAAGCGGGATGCTTCGTGCCAAAACAACCTATGATGTCGCGTTCACCGGCAGCCGGCCCCGGCCGATCGTCGCGGCCGCGATGGCCCGCCACGTGGCCTCGAGCGGGGCGCCGTACGGCAGGTTCAGCACCGTGTTCAGAGCGTACACCGTGAACCGGTAGCCGTGGATGATGCTGCCGGGACACGGCGCGTCGTAGTCGACGCTGCCCGCGCTGTTGTGCGCCAGCCGGGCCCCCGGCGGGAGCTGCCCCTCCACCAGGGCCGACGTGGCCGGGCCGATGTTGAAGACGATCCAGTACACGTACGGCGTGATCGGCGCGTCCGCGTCGTCGAACACGAGGGCGATGCTCTTGGTGCCACGCGGGGCACCCGCCCAGGTGAGCGGCGGGTTAGCTGCCCGCGGGTCGGCGCATGTATAGCGCGGCGGCATGATGTCCCGCTCGACCGCGCCGCTGTTGATCGTCATCACGCCCGGCGCGGTGATCGTGATGTTGGAGCCGAGCAACCCGCACCCGGTCAGCGGCACCGCGCAGCAGACCGCGACGACGGCGGCGCCCAGCCGCCGCGTGCGCTTCGCGAGCCAGTCCACGCGTCACCTCCGGGCCCGATCTTAGAGCCTGATCTCGCCGAGCGTGGCGATCGCCGCGGTCAGGTGTTCAGGTGGCCGGGTGAATGCCAGCCGCAGGTGTGCCCTGCCCCCGTCCGCGGCGCTGAGCAGCCGCCCGGGAACGAGCGCGACGCCGCGACGCAAGGCCGCCTGCGCGAACGCGTCCGAGTCGAGTCCGCCCGGCAGCCGCGCCCAGATCGTCAGCCCGCCCGACGGCGGGGTCCAGGTCCAGCCTGGCAGAGCGGCGCGCAGCGCCGCGGCGGCCGCGTCGTACCGCGGCCGGAGCCAGCCGGCCCGCCATTTGACGATCTCGTCGTGCCGACCCGTCACCAAGGCGGCCACCAGGCCCTGCTGGTACGCGGCGCTGCCCAGGTCGGCCGCCGCCTTGGCGGCGGCAAGCCGGTCCGCGACCCCCGCCGGGGCCCGCGCCCAGCCCACGCGCAGCCCGCCCCAGTACAGCTTGGACAGCGAGCCGACCGTCACGATGTTCGGCGCGTCCGGGGCGAGCGCGGCCAGCGGCGGCGGCGCGCCGCCGCCGGACAGCGACAGTTCGGCGAGCGTCAGGTCGTCGGCGAACGTGACGTCGGGGTGCCGCCGGGCGAGCGCCGCCACGGCATCCCGCGCGTCGGCGGACAGCACCGAGCCGACCGGGTTCTGGTGCGTCGGGATCAGGTAGACGAGCGCGGGAGCGTGCGCCGCGACCGCCGCGGCGAGCCGCGTGACGTCACCGGGCGGCACCCCGACGAGGCGCGCACCCGCTCTGTGCAGCGCGTCGAGCACCCCGGGAAACGTGGGGTCCTCAGTCACCGCCGCGCGCCCGGCGCCCACCTCGCAGCTGACCAGCAGGTCGAGCGCCTGCTGGCCGCCGGTCGTGATGATGATCTGCGACGGGTCGGTGGGGACGCCATGCCGCGCGGTGAGCATGCCCGCGATGGCGGCCCGCAGCGCCGGCAGGCCGTACGGAAGGTAGCCGGTGCCCGCGGTCAGCGCCCGCCGGGCGGCGCCGGAAAGCACCGACGCCGGGTCGTCGAGCGCAGCGGCGACCTGCGGCGCGCACTCCACCGCCGCCAGCGTCAGGTCGAACGACACCGCGGAGGTCTCGAGCATCCCGGTGAAGAACCCGTTGGCCCGGTGCACCGCTGCCGGCGTGACGCGGTGCGGCACGATCCTGGTCCCCGAGCCCTGGCGGCTCTCCGCCATCCCGTCGTCGCGAAGCAGCTGGTAGGCCAGCGCGACGGTGTTACGGCTGACGGCAAGCACCACGGCGAGCTCGCGTTCCGGCGGCAGCCGCGTGCCTGGCGGGAGCGACCCGGTGTCGGCCAGCCGTCCGATCCGGCTGGCCAGCAGCCGGTACAGCGGCCCGTCGGCGGCGGACCAGCGGCCGAGCAGGTCCGCGAGGGCAGGCCCGCCGATCCGGGCCCCTGTATTCCGAACCACCGTGTTCCGCACCACTGTGTTCCGCACCACTGGAGCATCGATTGGCACCGTCACAATAAGGCCAATCATGCCACGGCTGCCGCCATGACCGTCGGCCGTGGTCAGCCCGGGGATCCCGGGAGTCGGTTAGCGACGCCCTTCCTGGGCAGCGGCATCTGATGACTGTTATGGGCGGCCGCGCAGGAACAGATAATGGGGGGGTGGTCTCTGCTGCGAAAGCGACGGATGACGGCGGCGCGACCGCCCGTCAGGTCTTCACGTCGCGCCTGAAAGGGCGGCCGCTGGTCGACAGCGACGGGCTGCTCATCGGCCGGGTCAGCAATGTCGTGCTGCTGCCCCTGGTCGGGAACGAGCCGCCCCGTGCGCTCGGGCTCGTGGTGGCGCTGCGGCGGCGGTCCATCTTCGTCGGGTTCGGGCGGATCGGGGAACTGTCCCTCGACGGGGCGCACCTGCTCGGCGGCACGGTCGACCTGGATCCCTTCACCCAGCGGACCGGGGAGATCATGGCGTCGGAGCTCTACGGGCGGCACGCCGCGGGCGGGATCGTCGTCGACGTCGCCATCGTCCGCAGCGATCCGCGGCCCGGCTGGGAGGTCAGCGCGGTCGCCATCAGGCGCGGCCTGGTGCTGCGCGCCCGCAGCCCGCAGGTGGTGCCCTGGCAGGACGCCAGGGAGCTGTTCGACGCCGGCCCGCTCGCGGGACAGCTCACCAGCCTGCGCGAGATGGAGCCGGCCGACCTGGCCGCCGCGGTCGGACAGATGCCCGCGGCCAGGCGCGGCCAGCTCGCCGCCGCCCTCGACGACGAGGAGCTGGCCGACCTGCTCGAGGAACTGCCAGAGCAGGACCAGGTCGGGCTGCTTGACAGCCTCGAGCTCGAGCGCAGCGCGGACGTGGTGGAGGAGATGCAGCCCGACGACGCCGCGGACCTGCTCGCCGAGATGCCGGCCGAGCAGCGGGAACGGCTGCTGCTCGCGATGCGCTCCGTGCAGGCCGACGAGCTGCGGCGGCTGCTGCGCTACGACGCGAAGACGGCTGGCGGCCTGATGACTTCCCAGCCGATCGTCTTCACGCCGGACACGCCGGTGGCCGAGGTGCTCGCCCGGGTCAGGGACAAGACGCAGCCCGCCACCCTGGCCGCGCAGGTCTACGTCTGCGAGCCGCCCGCGATGACGCCGACCGGGCTGTACCTGGGCAGCGTGGGTTTCCAGCGGCTGCTGCGCCGCGCGCCGTCGACGTCGATCGGCGAGTGCGTCGAGGCGCGGCTCTTCGTCCGGCCGGAAATGCCAGAGCGGGAGCTGGCTGCCCGGCTGGCGGCGTACAACCTGATCGGCGTGGCGGTGTGCGACTCAGACGGGCGGCTGCTCGGCGCCGTCACCGTGGACGACGTACTCGACCGGCTGCTGCCGGCGGACTGGCGGGCAGGAGGGACCGAGACACGATGACACGGTTCAGCCCACGCCGCCTCGGCGACCGCAGCGATCTGTCGGTGCCCCGCGGCGCGGCGCCGATGGGCGCCAGGTACGACGCGGACGCGTTCGGGCGGTTTTCGGAGGGGATCGCGCGGTTCCTCGGCACCGGCCGGTTCCTGTTCGGCCAGACGGTGTTGGTGATCTTCTGGATCATCCTCAACTCGATCGCCGCCTTCCACCACTGGGACCCGTATCCGTTCATCCTGCTCAACCTCGCCTTCTCCACCCAGGCCGCGTACGCGGCGCCGCTGATCCTGCTCGCGCAGAACCGGCAGGACGACAGGGACCGGGCCAACATCGAGCGCGACCGCGAGGTGGCCGCGCGAACCCAGGCCGACACCGAGTACCTGGCGCGCGAGCTCGCCGCCGTCCGGCTCGCGCTCTCCGACGTGGTGACCACCAGGGACCTCGAGGACACGATGGGCAAGCTGGCCAAGATGATCGCCGACCGGCAGTTCCCCGACGGTGACGGCTCGTTCCCTGGCGCGCGGGCCCGTGGCGAATCGTGAGCTGGTCGTTCTCGGCACGGCGAGCCAGGCGCCCACCAGAACCCGCAACCACAACGGGTACTTCCTGCGCTGGGACGGTGAGGGCCTGCTGTTCGACCCGGGGGAGGGCACCCAGCGTCAGATGCTGTTCGCGGGTGTTACCGCGAGCCAGGTCACCCGCGTGCTTATTACGCACTTCCACGGCGACCACTGCCTGGGGGTGCCCGGCGTGCTGCAGCGGATGTCCCTGGACCGGGTCCCGCACCCGGTGCGGGCGTACTACCCCGCGGCGGATGCCGAGGTGTTCTGGCGGCTGCGGCACGCGTCGCTGTTTCACGACACGCTCACGCTGGTGGAGCATCCGGTGGACGGCGACGGCGTGGTGGCGGACCGGACGGACGGCGCGGGGAGTGACGGCTTCCGGCTGGAGGCGCGGGCCCTGTCGCACCTGGTGCCCGCCGTGGGCTACCGGCTGGTCGAGCCGGACGGGCGGCGGATGCTGCGCGACGAACTCGCCGCCCGCGGGATCGCCGGTCCCGACGTCGGCCGCCTGCGCCGGGCGGGCCGCCTCGTGACGGGCGGCCGGCTGGTGACGCTGGAGGAGGTCAGCGTGCCAAGGCGCGGCCAGCGCTTCGCGTTCATCATGGACACCCGGCTGTGCGACGCGGCGTTCGAGCTGGCCGACGGCGCGGACATGCTGGTGTGCGAGTCGACGTTCGCCGACGCGGACGCCGCGCTGGCCCGCGACTACGGGCACCTCACGGCCGGGCAGGCGGGGCGGATCGCCGCGGCCTCTGGCGCTCGCCTGCTGGTGCTGACCCACTTCTCGCAGCGCTACGAGACAGGCCCGCCGCAGCGCCTCAGAGACGAGGCCGCGGCGGCCTTCACCGGCGAGATCGCGCTAGCCGCGGACCTGGACAGAATCCCCGTCCCGAAGCGCACGCCGTAGTCCCTGAGCCGGGCCGCGCGCACATAGGGCGAGAAACGTCACAAATTCTGTCCGGTATGCCCGATTTCCGGGGTACTTTCTCGCCCTATGTCACCGGCTGCACTGATAACAGCAAGAAGCTTGCGGTCATCGCCACGGTTCGAGTGAGCCCCGGCCGCGCGCCGTACACTCGCGGTCGTGTCGGTGCCTGGCATTACCTTCCGGTTGCTCGAGGGAAACGACGGCGCGACCGTGGCTGACGCCGAGCTGCTGGCGCTGCGCGCGGAGGTGTGCGGCGACGGCGACGGCGACGGCAATGGCGCGCCGGCCGCAACCACCGCCAGACAGCTGCGGGTGCGGCGCCGCCAGCCTGGCTTCGTCCTCGCCGAGGCCCGCCACGGCGGCTACCTCGTGGCGTACGCGTCGGGCCTGCCGCTGCGCCCGTCCACCTCCTGGTGGAAAGACCTGACCACTCAACTGCCCGACAACGTCACCGCCGAATACCCCGGCCGCACCTTCGCCCTCACCGAGATCCTCGTCCGCCCGTCCTGGCGGCGGCAGGGCATCGGCCGGGCGCTGCACGACCTCATCCTCGACGGCCGGGCGGAAGAACGGGCGACCCTCACCGTCCCGCCTGATGCGGCCGCCGCGCAGGCCGCCTTCAGGTCATGGGGCTGGCGGCGGCTCGCGCGCACTCGCGGCCAGGGCCCGGACGTGCCGGTGCTCGACGTCCTATTGACGGGCCTCCCGCTTTACCGATAAAGCCATAAATGCCGCTAAACGTGATTTAGCGGAATGAGGGCTAGACTTTACGACGGCAAAGTTCCGACAATGTATTTGGCGGTCCCCGGCGCTCTCAATTATCTGCACGGACAGCATTCACGCTGTCCAGGTACGGGGGGACACCATGTACGCGGGACCAACCAGCACCAAATTCGGACAAGTAGCGATAGCAGAACCGCTCAGGTTCGACCTACTTGAATTCCACGACGACACGCCGCTCAAAGAAGTCGAGCACGACATTCCCATCCCGGTCCTCGACCAGGAAGACCTGGACAAGCAGGGCATCGACGTGACCAAGCTGGTGCCAGGCGCCGCGGCCGCGGACGCACTCGGCTCCTGCACCTGCAACACCGGCACGGCGCACATCGCCGAGCGGTGGGCCGCCGCCGGCAAGGACATCACGGGCCTCAAGCTCACCGGCGGCACCGGCGCGATCGCCATGTCCGGGACCGACGGCACGGCTGACGAGGAGTTCGCGATCCTCCTGTACCACCTGGTCACCGACCAGACCGGCGTCCCGTCCCAGGAATGGCCGCCCACCGACTGCGGCTCCAACGGCCTGTACGTCTGCCAGGAGCTCATCGCCCAGGGCTTCGCGGCCAGCTACAAGTCCGCGCCGAACGTCACCGCCGACCTCGCCCTGCTGCAACTGGGCACCGTCATGCAGGGCGGCCCGTGGTTCAACTCGTGGATGAAGCCCGACAGTAACGGCTTCGTGGACGGCGACGGCAGCTACGAGGCCATGCGCGCGTCCGTGAAGTCCGGCGTGGCCGGCGGCCACGAGACGCTGCAGCGCGGCATCACGCAGCTGGCCCTGACCAGCAGCGGCAGCGTCGACCTGGGCAACACGGTCATCAAGGTCAGGAACTCGTGGAGCACGCAGTTCGGCCTGAACGGCGACTACCTGCTGCACGCCTCGACCCTGAACTACCTGCTCAGGTACTACGACTTCAAGGCGGTCGTGCTCGCCTGACGTCCCGGGGTCATCGGGGGCAGCCCGAACACGGGAAACAGCCCGGGATCGAGGAATGACACGATCCGCGCCAGGGCTGCCCCCCTGACCTCAAGCACGACGATGGCGTGCGCGTGATAGCCGCCGTCGCCGCCTCGCCGGTACGCGGCGAACGCGGGCTGACCGTTGGCGCCGGTCGCGGTCAGCGCGAAATCACCTGGCGCGCTGAGCACCCGGGTGCCGAAGAAGCGGGCGACCGCCTCGCGGCCGGCGAACCAGGTCGGCGTCGGGGGCATCTCGAGCACGGCGTCCGCGGCGAGCAGCCGCGTCAGCGCGGCCACGTCGGCGTTCTCGAACGCCGCCGCGTACTTGTCCACGATCGCGCGCGTGCCGGCGTCGGCGGGCTCGCGGACGTCGTCCTCGCCGACCCCGGCCTGCCGCAGCCCGTCCCTCGCGCGCCGCAGCGCGCTGTTCACCGCGATCACTGACATCTGGAGCAGGCCGGCGACCTCGGCGGCGGGCCAGCCGAGCACGTCGCGCAGGATGAGCACGGCGCGCTGCCGGGGCGGCAGGTGCTGCAGGGCGGCGACCAGTGCGAGCCGGACGCTCTGCCTGGAGACGACGATCGAGGCGGGATCCGCCGGGTCGGCGCGCAGCGCCGCGTCCGGCAGCGGTTCCAGCCACGGCACCTCAGGCCGCGCGGCAGCCAGCGGCGCATCCAGGGCGTCCGGCGCGCCAAGGCCGGACGGCAGCGGCCGCCGCGCACGGTTCTCCAGCGCCCGCAGGCACACGTTCGTGCAGATGCGGTACAGCCAGGTCCGCATCGAGGCGCGGCCCTCGAACCCGTCCCACGCCCGCCAGGCGCGGACGAGGGTCTCCTGCACCAGGTCCTCGGCGTCGTGCACCGAGCCGACCATCCGGTAGCAGTGCGCGAGCAGTTCGGGCCGGTACGGGTCCGCCAGGCGCGCGAAGTCCTCGCCGCCGCGCGACAGGCGGTCGGCCGCTGTTGCTGACATACCTCTATAGACCCGCGGCGCGGAGAAAACTCACCGGTGAGTTCGCGCCGCCGCCCGGATCAGTACCGGTAAACCGCACCGGACTAGGAGCCCGTCATGTCAGCGAATGACCTTTCAGGAACGACCGCCATCGTCACCGGCGCGAGCCGGGGCTTCGGCCGCGGCACCGCCGTCGCGCTGCACGCGGCCGGGGCGCACGTCGTCGGCATCGCCAGGGACCGCGCCCCGCTCGATGAACTGCGCGCCGAACTCGGCGACGCGTTCACGCCCGTCGCCGCCGACGCGGCCGACCCAGTGGCGGCGGGCCACCTCATCGACACCTACCAGCCGCGCGTCCTGGTCCTGAACGCCGGCGTCAGCCCGCTGTCCCGCCCGCTGCACGAGCACACCTGGGAGACGTTCAGCCGTCCCTGGGACGTCGACGTCAGGCACGCCTTCCACTGGACCCGCGAGGCGCTGCTGCGCCCGCTGCCCCCCGGCAGCGCGGTCGTCGCGCTGTCCAGCGGCGCCGCCCTGCAGGGGTCGCCGCTCAGCGGCGGCTACGCGGGCGCCAAGGCCACCATCCGGTTCCTCACCGCCTACGCCGCCGACGAGTCGGAGCGGGCCGGGCTCGGCATCCGGTTCACCGCGGTGCTGCCGCAGCTGACCCCGGCCACCGGGCTCGGCGCCGCCGCGGTCGCGGCCTACGCCGCCCGCGCGGGCATGGACGTCGAGGCCTTCCTGAAGGACCGCGGCCCGGCCCTCACCCCCGAGCAGGCGGGCGCCGCGATCACCACCCTGATCGGCGACCCGGGCCACGACCAGCGCGCCTATCTCCTGACCGCCGCCGGTCTCCGCCCGCTGAGCTGAGAGAAGATCTTTTATCCCGAACGGTCTCGTTGCTTCGCCCTGTCCCGCCATGAAAGTCTTGAATCGACGATCATCGAGGCAGGCAGGGACGGCAGCCCATGACAGTGACCGAACTCGGCAAGCCGGCGACCGGGGACCACGCGGCGGAAGAGGCGCGGCTGCGGCGGGAGCTCGCCGCCGTCTACCGGCTCATCGCGCATTTCAAGATGACCGACCTGATCTACAACCACATCTCGGTCCGGCTGCCGGGTCCTGAGCACCGGTTCCTGCTCAACCCGTACGGCCTGCTGTATGAGGAGATCACCGCCTCCAGCCTGGTGATCGTCGGCCTGGACGGCCAGCTGATCACGGACGGGCCGTGGCGGGTCAACCCGGCCGGGTTCGTGATCCACAGCGCGATCCACGAGGCCCGCGAGGACGCGCTGTGCGTGCTGCACACGCACACGAAGGCCGGCTGCGCGGTCGCCGCGCAAGAGCATGGCCTGCTGCCGCTCAACCAGATGTCGCTCGAGTTCTACAACCGGGTCGGCTACCACGACTACGAGGGCATCGCGCTGTCCAACGCGGAGAAGAAGCGGCTTGTCGCCGACCTCGGCGACAAGCCGGTGATGATCTTGCGCAACCACGGCCTGCTCACCGTCGGCACGACGCCGGGCCAGGCGTTCCGCCGGATGTTCTACCTGGAGCGCGCCTGCCAGATCCAGGCGGACGCGCTCGCCGGGGGAGCGGCCCTCGTCACGCCGCCGCCCGAGGTCTGCGAGCGCACCGCGCGGCAGTTCGAGGGCGACCACAGCGACGACGACTACGGCGACGCGACCGCGCCGGACCTCGTCTGGGACGCCATGCTGCGCCTCGTGGAGCGCATCGCGCCGGACTACAAGGATTGACCGCGGCGGGCGCCAGGAGCGTCCTCGTCTCCTCGGCGCCAGGGCCTAGTTGTGCTCGGCCGGCTGGATTCTCTCCGGCCGCGTGGCCGTAGGGGACTGCTGGTCCGCGTCGGTTTCGCCGTCCGTGTCTGGGTAGCCGTGCCCGTCGTCGCCGTCCCGCTCGGGCAACCGCAGAGCCTCGGTGTCCCAGCGCGTCTCGGCGGGCTCCCAGCTGACCCGCGGTATCGGCCCCGTGTCGGCTTCCCAGTCCGGGACGGCCGCCCGGTCAGCCCACACCGGCTCGGCTGCCACGCCCGCCCCGTCCGGCACTGCGCCGTTCGATG
>Ga0209380_10002103_pt1 | contig 12962 bp, 9 predicted proteins | sample HubBroMetageWFT6_FD_188347 | JGI IMG/M metagenome (GOLD analysis project Ga0209380, IMG submission 188347) | Warmed and freeze-thawed soil microbial communities from the Hubbard Brook experimental Forest, New Hampshire - Hubbard Brook CCASE Soil... | ecosystem: Environmental > Terrestrial > Soil...
CCGTGGCCGACGAGCCCGATATGTGGCCGGGCGCCCAAATAGTTCGCAACAACTTTGAGCTTCTCTTTCGCCCACCAGTCGTCCCCGTCGAGAAATGCGACAATGTCACCCTTTGCCTCGGGAATGCCCGCGTTGAATGCGGATGCCTGGCCGCCATTTGCCTTCTGGATCAAACGCACATCCGGGGCGAATCTGCGGACGATTTCGGCGGTGCGATCGGTCGAGCCATCGTCCACGACGATGGTTTCCATTTCTGCTCGCGGAAAATCCTGCTCCAGGACGCTCAGAATGGCTTCTTCGATGTAACGCTCGTGGTTGTATGTGTCGATCAGGACCGTGACTGCCGGTGTGCCCATGTCAGCTTGTCGCCTTCGAGATGCCATCTCGCTTGCGTGCCAGACAGTATAAATACAATCCAGTGAATCCGCGCATTCGCAGGAACGGAAGCAACACTGTGGCGGCTGGAATCATCGCCACATTTTTCCACGCGGCGAGACGAGCAGCCAGCCGGTGTCCCGGTTCATCGTTCATCCTGTCCATCGCTTTTTCCATTTCGGCTGGCGGCATCACGGCCAGATCGGACGGAGATGGCGGCTTCTCGCCTGCAATTTTTGCTACGAGGCCCGTTCGAAGCCCCATGCTTAAGACTTGAGCGGCGCGGCCCACATTCAGAGGTTCTTGTTTCATTGATAGAACCTCAAATCCGTTCCTCTCGAGAAAGTTTCGCAGCGCCAGCGGACTCCAGCGCGTGAGGTGATTGGGGGGATAATCAAGCGTTTCGATGCCTTTTTGCCATCGGGTGCGGTTTGGCACGCTCAGGGCGACGTATCCACCGCTCGCAAGACATTCCTCAGCAACTTTGAGAAATCCCTGCGGATCATCCTGGTGTTCGAGCACTTCAAAAAACGTGACAACGTCGAACGTTCTGGCCCGATTTGCCGCCCGAAACTCTTCGGGACGCATCGCAAAAATTTCGCGCAGGCCGTAGGTTTCGCGTGCAAAGCGGACCGCACTTTGATTGAGTTCCACTCCCGCAACTTCGAATCCGGAATCACGTGCCGCGGCAAGAAAATTTCCCACGCCGCAACCGAGATCGAGCAATCTCCCGTTCTTAGGTGCTTTTGGGTCCGACAGGAAAAATCGGTGGCCAGGTTCGAGCGGCAGCGCGGTTTGATCGCGGGTTTGGTAGGTCTGTTCGTGCCAGGCTGCGTCGGGCATAGCAGCTGGGTGCCAGAAGTGCAGATCACATCCAGGGCATTCGTACAGTGACGCCGAGTGGTAGGTCTCGAGCGCAGGGCGAATGGGAAACCCCGAGCAAGCAGGACATTGAATGGCTTGTATCCCACCTTGGGTGATGCTCGAATCAAGCGGATTCACACCGCTCAACTGATTCAAGAAGGTGTCCTCATTGGGTGTCGGAGCGCATGCCTCGGAGAAGACAGTCAATGCGGCAATATCATCTCGCAGCTGCCCGCGTGATTGACGCCGATTCGCTGCATACTTATTCTACCGTCGGAGCGGCCCGCAGCACCCTTGAAAAAACGTGGAGACCATTTCGGGGGCAGCGCGAACGCTCAAGGCCATGCGCTTGGAAGCATTGGGGGATGCCACGCAAGCAGCGCGCGGTCCGGCGCATTAGAAGACGTTGGCTGGACCGCGACGCGTAAAGACGAAGCGGGCTACTTCGCGAAGCTAGCGACGGCGAGGGCCTCGCTGTCGTAGGTGTCGAAAACAGTCATGAGCTTCGTCACCTGCAGCACTTCCTTGAACTTGGAGCCCAGGTTGGCGAGCTTCAGGACGGCACCCTGCGAGCGGGCGCTGTGGAAGGTGGCTACCAGAGTGCCGAGTCCGGCGCTGTCGATGTAGCCGACGTTGGCCAGATTAAGCACGATTTTCTTTTTGCCGGCTGCGAGCAGGCTTTTCACCTTTTCGCGGAACGCATTGCTTTCTTCGCCGAGCACGATGCGCCCTTCGATCTCGAGCACGGTAACGCCATCCATTTCTCGATCCGTCATTCTAAGTGCCACGTTCGCGCCTCCTGGAATCTGTCAGCTGGTATTTGAATTTGGTGACCGGAGAAATCGCCGCTGAGCGCGGCGAGGATTCTCGCTAAATCTTTCTCGGCAAAACTCAGTAAAAATCCGAACAGGACATGTAGTACCCGCAAGAGCAGATCAGCTTGCAGCTCCGTGGCTCAAGCCGTGCCGAGCAACGCGGGCAGAACGCGGAGGGAAGCTCCGAATGCTGAACCTCGCGATACGCGCCTGCGATCGGCTTCGTCTTTGCTGTGCTTGCCGCTTGCGGCAGCGAGCCCGCTAATGTTGCCAGATCACCGGGCATTGGCAAAAGCGCTTGTTTCTGAGCCATATCCGGACACCCTTCGGACGGTCGTTTATAGCACATCCAGCGTACCGGGAAAAGCAACGTAAATCGTTATTTCTTGGGAGAACAATCACTTTCACTGGACGCGAGGCTGGACTTAGGGTGTAGACACCAGCGAACGGATTTTGTGCCGGCGCGCTCGGCGTTTCCTAAGAGTTGCCCCAAAATCGTGCAACCGGTGCGGTAGTGAGGGCGTCTCATATTGTGGAAGAAGGGAAGGCAGCCATGAAAATGCAAGGCAGATTCGGGCTGGCCACCGCGGTCCTGCTGGTTATACCCACCTTTTCTCAGGCCCAACGTGCGACGGGAAACTTTCGAGCGGCACCGAGTGCGCCTGCAGGCGCGCCGGCTGTTCATAACACAGCGGTGCGGGCACACAGTGGAAATCGACCGGCGAATGGACACGCCGTAAGATCGGCGTCTGCCGCTCGTTCCGCTAACTCAAGCCTCGGCATCGATCCACTGTCGACGCAGCAGATACTGGATCCTCTGTCGGCATTTGGATTCGATTTCGAGCATGCGATCGCGCTCCGTGACGCGCAGCTTAAAGCGTTTATCGATCCAGCCACACAGCAGCGGCTTGCGCTCGCCGAGCGCCGTGCGCGGCGGAAACCGAAGAACGGCAACGGATTCATTTTTGTTGATGGCGGCGGGGCGTATGTGCTGCCGGCCGAGCCTGGGACGGACTTGAATCCGGATGCTGATGCGCAGACGGCTCAGGATCAAGGGCAAGATCAGGAGCAGGGCACGCGCCAGGAGCGGGCGCCGCAAGAGTCGCAACGGCAGGCGCAGCTGGAAGCGAACTACGAGCGCCTTGCCCTGGAACAATCCGAATCTTTGCCGGACGAGGGCGAGTTCACGCTGGTTTTGCGAAGCGGGCAGGAAATTGAGGCGGTAGCGTTTACGCGCGTGGAGGACAGGATTGTGTACATCACCACTGGTGGCGGACGGCACACGGTTGCTGTGCGCGAACTGGACGTGGATGCGACTGTGCGTTTGAATCAGGAACGAGGAACGCCGCTGCAGATTCCGCTCTGATTTCGAATCAGCAGAAACCCCAGGGAACCGCCATCTTGCGAATGTTTGAACGCGGGATGCTGATCACTCATTCGGCTGCCTCCCCCGCGGACGAGCCTTCCACAGGCTGTGCCTTACGAAAAGAACGTGAGCGCGTGTCAGCCAAGCGATAGATCGCTGAGCATCTAGCCAACGTAGGCGCCGGCTGAAGCCTTCGCTACTTGAAGAGAAGCTAATCGGAACGGCGTGCTGGGGCGGGCTCGGGCATTAACGGGCCGGCTTCGGCTGGGAGGCCGGCGCGTTCCAGTTGCACAGTAGTGTGCGAGATTTGGAAATCCCGGGCCAGAACTTCGCAGATGCGGTTGAGGATCTTCTCGCTGTCTTCCATGTGCATATCCGGGATACGCGCGTGGCACGAGAGTGCGTGGAGATCGGTGCCCAGCGTCCAGATGTGGATATCGTGGACTTCCTGTACGCCATCAACCTTCAAGATGGCGCCTGCGACATTTTTCAAATCAATATTGCGGGGTAATCCTTCGAGCAGAATGTGAGTACTCTCGCGAAGTATCCCAGCACCCGTCCAGAGAACCATCGCGCCTATCGCGATGCCGATGAGCGGATCGATCCAGTTCGCGCCGGTGCGGCGAATTACGATCGCGCCGGCAATGATGGCGATGTTGGAGAGCGCGTCGCCAAGATTGTGAATCCAGACGGCACGGATGTTCAGGTCGCGCCGGCCGCTATGAAGAGCGAACGTGATGCCGCTATTTACCACCAGCGCGAGAATCGAAACCCAGAGCATCACGCCGGATTCGACTTCTACAGGAACGCGCAAGCGCTGGATCGATTCGTAAATCAGGAAAAGAGCGACGATCGCCAGGAGCATCGAATTGATGAAGGCCGCGAGTATGCCGGCGCGGTGATATCCGTAGGTTTTTTCGGGGGTGGGAGGACGCATGGCCCAGCGCGCGGCCAACCAAGAAATTACCATCGTGGGCACGTCGGTCAGGTTGTGAAGAGCGTCGCTAATGAGTGCGATTGAGTGTGCCGCGTATCCAGCGATCAATTCGACCGCCACGAGGGCGAAGGTGGCGACCACGGCAGTGCCGAGAATGAGGGTCATCCCCTGGCTCGCATCAATGGGCGCGTGCGAGTGGTTATGAGCAGCGCCGTGCGAATGGACGTGCATCTTCTGAATTCTACTCGCACAGCAGACATTGGAACCACCTTTCGCTGGTAGGATGATGCGAAAGTTCCGGCCCATCACCGTATCCGCGGCCGGCATGGAGCGAAATTCAGAGGCAAATGCGGACGGATTGCGGGAACGAACACCGGCGGGAAACTCAATTGACTTGGCGCGCTGCCACCGCCTACCATGAGCATCATCCTCGAAGCTTTGGGACTCTCAGGGGGCGCGGGCGGCGCGCGGGAAGCTTCGCCCAGCGATGACGCACAACGCAGCCAAGCTGGTTTTCTGGGGAGTACGCGGCTCTACGCCTACGCTTGAGCGCGATACGTGGCGCTATGGCGGAAACACGCCCTGCCTGGAGCTGACGTCACCCGAAGGCACGCGGTTCATCCTCGATTGCGGCACCGGTATGAGGATGCTGGGGAATCTCTGGACGGAGACGCATGGGGAGCGCGGCGTCCATGCGCACGTCCTAGTGACGCACTACCACTGGGACCACATTCAGGGCCTTCCGTTCTTCCGGCCTCTTTTTGAATCGCAGAACAAATTCAACTTCTACAGCTTTCAATCGGAATATCTAGGCTCGGACAGCCTTCGGAAAGTGCTCGAAGCTCAACTTGCGAGTCCTTATTTTCCGGTGGACGTGAGCACAATGACGGCTGGCCGGACGTTTCACGAAGTAACTTCCGGCCAAAAATGGGAAATTGGCGGAACGAAGATTACAGCCGGATGGCTGAACCATCCTCAAGGGTGCTTGGGCTACCGCATCGAAACTTCGGGCGGGTCGGTTGTGTACGCGACCGACAACGAACCGGGTGTCGCTGAATTTGACAAGAATCTGAGAGAGCTGGCACATGGCGCGGACGTCTTGGTTTACGACGCACAATATTCCCCCGAACAACTGGCCACGGAAAGGCACGGCTGGGGACATTCGAGCTGGCTTGAAGGCGTGAAAATCGCGAGGGAGTGCAAAGTCCGAAATCTGATTCTCTTCCATCACGATCCGGATTCGACCGACAAGATTATCGATGGGTTTCTTTCCGCTGCGCGTCATGAATTCCCCGCTACCTGGGCGGCCACGGAAGGGATGACGGTGTCGCTTAGCGAGCGCGGAATTCATGTTGCGCTGCCGAAATCACGCGTGGGGCAGCGACGGCGGATTCGTTTCGCGGCAACGGTAAGCGGCCAGGGAGAGGATGGCTCGAATTTCGAAGAGAAGGCAACCGTGCGCGACATCAGCCTGCAGGGAGCCTATCTGACGCTGAAGAGCCGGCCGAAGCTGCAGTCGGAATTGCGGGTGGTGATTGAAGCGGCGGGGGATGACAAACGGTCGAGCGTGCTATCGCTGCGCGGCACTGTGATTCATTTCGATGCGGGACGTGAGAAAGGCAGCAACGGAGTGGGTGTGGTCTTCATCGAAGAGCCCGAATCGGCTCATCCGAATGACTAGAAATTCCGTCACCAGCGCTCGTCGTTCAGGATTTTTCTGTCAAAGCTGCAATCTGCGAATCCAGATCCGCTAGCGCGCTATTGAGTTGATCTCGATGGCGGGGATTCTGGCTTGCCTGGAGATCCTTCTGGACACGCGAGCGGGAAAGCAACAGCACTTCCCGTTTGCGGTGCGATTCCAATTGTTCAGCGGTCAGTTGCTTTGTCGTGTTTTCTCCTTTCTTTTGCTGATGTTCCTGGACTTGGTCCTCGACGGACTTGCTTTCCCATCCTCTGGCCATGCGTGCATTCTATGACGGCTGCGCTATCTGAGGTTGATTTTTCTCGCGGGTGTTTCATTCGGCCGCGGGGGCTAGCCGGCTTGGGCAATTGACTCAATTTCGATCGAGCGATGGCCGGGCGCTTCGACTGCCACGCCGTCGCGGAAAGCGACAAAGCGACCGGAAACCGCAGGCACGCGTTCGCCGGGAACAATGATCCCGACCAGATTGAGCGGGTCTGCAGCGGAAATAGTGATCGTCTCGGCGGATGATTGTTGGTCGCGGGTGGCGCGCAGCGATTCCACAGCTACCGGCAGCGCGAATTGCTCGCCGAGAAAGCCGCTCACGAATCTTCCGCCGCGAATCTCTCCGCGATCTTCGAGACGGCGAAGGGCCAGCAAAACTTCGCGCCAGCGCGGAAGGATGGCTTCGCGCGTGAGCACTTCGCGGAACACCACTCCATAACGATTGAGCAACATCTTGCAGGTGGCTTCGAGCGCGGCGGTGCGGTCGTCGGATTCTACTGGATAGAGAAGCGACCAACGGCCGGAGCTGTGACGCGGGCGCGTGGTGCGGCCGTGGCCCTGGCCGCTGCGGCGCTTGGGGTCGATCAAGGCGCGAAGATTGTCGAAGCCGTCAGCGGTGATGATTCCGGCGGCAACGAGTTCCCATAGCGCGGATTCAACTTCGGATTTCAGTTTCCCTGCGCCGCGCACGATATCGGGAAAGAAGGATGCGCCGCGCTGCTTCAGAAACTGCAGAACTTCTGCCGCGCCTGTGCTTAAGCCTTTCGTGGCGTCCGCGCCGTCTTCTGTGCGACGCGGCATCATCCATTCGGATTCCTCGCGGATGAAAAATGTGATCGGAGCGACGCGGGTTGGAATCACGCGGCGCGTGCCTTCGCGCGAATCGTCGAGCAACGCGGGGTGCGGCGAAAGGCGCCCCCAACCGACTGCGCCTGTGAGGCAAAGCTGGTCGAGTATTTTTGGATCATAATTCGCGACGCGGCGGGCGAGAATTTGGCGCTCCCAGGCGTTGGCCGGAGCTTCGTAGCCCTGAAGCTGGCGCAAGGATTCGAGCGTGCCGCGCTCGCCGAGAAGTTGCGTGGACGGGGCGACGTGTTGCCAGCGCAGCAGCCAGCGCATGAATTGCGCGGCGTTGACCGGCTGAATTTCGTTGCGCAGTTTGCCGAGGGTGAGGCGGTGAATTCGCGCGAGCAGGCGGCGATCGCACCATTCTGTTTCTGGCGTCGCCGGATCGGTGAATTTTCCCCGCAGTACAGCGCCGCTGGCTTCAAGCCGCAAGAGCGACTTATCAATTTCGTTTGGCGGAATGCCGAGCGCATTGCCAAGCTGGTTCGATGTGACCGGACCCGAATGCTGCATCCAGCCGGTGACGAGATTAAAGATCGCGTCGTCTTTCAAGGGAATCGCCGCCTCGACATCTGCGACCGCGGTTTCGAATTTGGCGTCCGGAAAAATCGCAGCAAACGATTTTGCTCGCTCGGCCGCCACCCAGAATGTGTGGCTTCGCGCGGCAGCGCGCGTGGCGCGGCCTTGCGAAATGAGTCGCTCGAAGAATTCCTGCCATGCGCTCGATTCTTCGGACGTGAGCTCAAATATTTTTGAATCGCTCTTGTGTGGCTCCGGCAATGTAATCAGGGTAAGCAAGCCATCGTGCAGTTCGTCGGCGTCGCGCGCGTCGAGCCTGGCTTCCTCGCGCACTTCGGCGATTGCAGCCGGATCGAGGCGGCCGACTTCGGAGAGAACCGCTTCGGGCAGCATGCGACGCATTTCGACGGCGCGGGCGCGGCGCTCTTCGAGGGGCGCATCGTCAAGGTAGGCAAAAGGATTCGCATTCAATATCTCGTGTGAGAACTGCGACGGCACCGGCGTGTCGACTGCCACGCACCGAATGCTTCCATCGATAATTTTAGCGAGGATCTGCTTCAGACCGTCGATATCCATCGCTTCGGTGAGCGCGTCTTTCATTACTTCCCGCACAAGGAAATGGTCAGGAATGCGCACCTCGCCATCGAGATTTTCCGGGCATGCCGCTGCATCTGGAAATACTGCCGCGAGCAGGTCGTCCGCGCGCATCCGCTGTATTTGCGGGGCGACTTTCTTGCCACCTTGAAAACGGAGAAGTAACAAAGCGCGGTTTGCGTCCCAGCGCCAGCGCGCGGTGAAAATCGGTGATGCAAGGACGGCTTGCTCGATCACGTGGTCGAGTGACGCCGGGTGCAGGAATCGAAATACGTCGGCCAGCGGAAAGCTGTGCTGTTCGGCGAGCGAGATATTGAGGCCATCGTCGGTGGCGGCAGCCTGCAATTCGAGATTGAACGAGCGGCAGAAGCGTTTGCGCAGCGCGAGCCCCCAGGCTTTGTTGATACGACCGCCGAACGGAGCATGGATCACAAGCTGCATGCCGCCGCTCTCGTCGAAGAAGCGTTCGGCGACAATCGTTTGTTGGGTTGGAACCGTTCCGAGAACTGCGCGGCCGGCGACCACGTATTCTATGATCTGTTCGGCGCCCGCGTCGTCGACGCTGCACTCTTCTTTTAGCCATGCCAGCGCGGGCTGCGCGGCTGAAAGAGTTTCTACCTGAACCCCTCCAGGAACATCGCGCGTGCGTTCGTCAATTTGCGCCCGCAGGTCGGCAACTTGCGCGGAGAGCTCCGCAGTGCGAGCCGGGGCTTCGCCACGCCAGAAAGGAACGGTGGGAGCGGCGCCGTGCGCGTCTTCCACTAGCACCCGCCCCATTTGCACGCGGCGAATCCGCCAGGAAGTATTGCCGAGCAGCATGATGTCGCCGCGCAAGCTTTCAACGGCAAAATCCTCATCGATGGTGCCGACGACCGTGCCTTCCGGTTCCGCAACGACGGTGTAGAGTGCATTGTCGGGAATCGCGCCGCCGCTCGTGATGGCCGCGAGGCGGCTTCCGCGACGGCCGCGCACGCGTCCATTTACTCGATCGCGATGCAGATAGGTGCCATAGCGTCCACGGCGCGCGGCGATTCCTTCTGAAAGCATTTCGACGATTGTGTCGAATTGCGCACGTTCGAGATTGCGATAGGGATAAGCGCGACGAACGCGCGCGAAAAGATCGTCCTCCTGCCAATCTTCGGCAGAACACATGGCCACGATTTGCTGCGCGAGAACGTCCTGCGGCGCGTCGGGAATTTCGATGCGGTCGAGATCGCCCTGTCGAATTGCACGAACCAGGGCAGCGCATTCAAGGAGTTCATCTCGCGTTGCGGCGAAGATCCGTCCTTTGGGAATTGCGCCGTGCCAGTGGCCGGCGCGTCCGATGCGTTGCAGAGCGGTTGCGATCGAGCGCGTGGAGCCGATTTGGCAAACCAGATCAACCGCTCCGATATCGATACCAAGCTCGAGCGAAGCGGTGGCGACGAGGGCTCGAATTTCGCCGGATTTCAGCTTGTTTTCGGCGGCGAGGCGGAGCTTGCGCGAGAGGCTGCCGTGATGCGTGGCGACCGCATCTTTGCCGAGGCGCTCTTCGAGATGATGGGCCACTCGTTCCGCGAGGCGACGCGTGTTCACAAACACAAGAGTCGAGCGGTGCTGGCGCACGAGCTCGGCTACTCGGTTGTAAATCTCGTCCCACATTTCATGTGAGGCAACCGGGCCAAGTTCGCTGGCCGGAACTTCGATGGCCAGATCGAGCGCTCGTTGATGGCCGATCTGCACAATCACGGGATCGGGACGGCTGCTGCCGGTGAGAAAATGTGCGATTAGCTCGATCGGTTTTTGGGTGGCAGAGAGGCCAATCCGCACCGGCGAATGATCTGCAAGCGCTTCGAGTCGTTCGAGCGAGAGCGCGAGGTGCGAGCCGCGCTTGTCATCAGCCACGGCGTGAATTTCGTCGACGATGACGGTTTCGACAGATTTGAGAATTTCGCGACTCTTCGCGGCGGTGAGCAAAATATAGAGCGATTCGGGGGTCGTGACAAGAATGTGCGGCGGCCGCGCAAGCATCTTGCGGCGCTCGTGCATGAGCGTGTCGCCGGTGCGGACGGCGGTACGAATCTCGGGCATCAGGAAGCCGCGCTCAGCTGCAAGCTGCAAAATTTCACCGAGCGGAATCTCGAGGTTTTTCTGAATGTCGTTGCCGAGAGCTTTAAGCGGAGAAACGTAAAGAACTTCGAGCCGATCGGTCAGCTCACCCGCGAGCGCTTTGCGGACGAGGCGGTCAATACAAGCGAGAAACGCGGCTAGCGTTTTGCCGGAGCCTGTCGGCGCTGAAATGAGCGTGGTTTTTCCGGCAAGAATATGCGGCCATCCCTGCTCCTGCGGCTCGGTAGGCGTGCCAAGGCGGCGGAGAAACCACTCGCGAACGAGCGGGTGGGCCCAATCGAGAGACGCCAATGCCGCAGCCGCGGATTCTGTTAGTGCAGGATTCATCGAAGAGAACTCGGTGTTGCCATCATGAGAAGGCTGAAGTTAATTGCTACCGGCGAAGGTCTAGAATACTCTTTACCGAAGGCGATGTCATCTTGGGGAGTGCGGTCGCGCCGGCTCATTACAGGTACACCAGGCTCTTTGCGGATCGCTCCACCTGCGATTCACAACCACACTTGCTCGTCCTGTTCTACGGGAGTAACTAAGCGTGAATAAAAATAAATCTCGCGGTGCTTTCGCTAAACCGTACTTTGCCTCTCGGATGTCAATCCTCACGCTGATCACGCTCTTGGCCCTGGCTGCTTTTTCTTCGCGCTCAGCTGCTGCGCCGCCGCAATCGGATGATGCGGCTGCCATTCTCACTCTGCTCAACGATCAGACTGCCGCTTGGAATCGCGGTGATATCGAGGGTTTCATGAATGGCTATTGGAATTCGAACCAGACCGAATTCGTGAGCTCCGAAGGAGTATCGCGCGGCTGGCAGGCGCTCCTCGAACGCTACCGGCGCAGCTATCCCGACCGAAAAGCGATGGGCCACCTGACGTTCTCAGACCTCGAAATTCGTGTGGAATGTTCCACCGCTGCCTATGCCCTCGGCGAATATCATTTGCAACGCGAGCACGACAATCCCTCCGGAGTATTCACCCTCAATTTCAGAAAATTTCCTGAAGGATGGCGAATTGTCGTGGACCACACCACGGCTTTCGCAAAGCCGGCTGCCGCGCAGAAATAAAACAAATCGAAACAGCGCAAATCAATTGAAGACGCGCCATGAAGAAATCCGAGCGATAATGGGTCCGGGCAAAAACGCTGGCCGGCCCAAAATCATCGAGGAGAGAACAATTTGCGTGCTGTGATAACAGGTGGTGCAGGCTTTCTCGGCTCACATCTCTGCGATTTGATGCTCGATAAGGGCTGGGAGATCCTCTGCCTGGATAATCTTGTCACTGGCAGCGATTCCAACGTGGGGCACCTTCTGTCTCATCCCAAGTTTCGCTTCGCCCGCCAGGACGTGAGCCGATACATTGACGTGCCAGGCCCCGTGGATGCGGTGTTGCATTTTGCTTCGCCGGCAAGTCCTCCCGACTACTTGAAGATGCCGATTCAGACTATGAAAGTCGGTGCGCTCGGCACGCACAACGCCCTCGGCCTTGCGCTCGCTAAAAGAGCAAAATTTCTCCTGGCATCAACGTCGGAATGTTACGGCGATCCTGAAGTGAGTCCACAGCCGGAAAGCTACTGGGGCCGGGTGAATCCGATCGGGCCACGCGGCGTCTACGACGAATCGAAACGATTCGCCGAGGCTCTTACGATGGCTTATCACCGCTACCACGGCGTGGATACGCGAATCGTGCGTATCTTCAATACCTACGGGCCGCGCATGCGTCTCAATGACGGCCGTGCGCTTCCCAATTTTCTCTATCAGGCTCTAACGGGCGAACCGCTCACGGTATACGGCGACGGCAAGCAGACTCGCAGTTTCTGCTACGTTTCCGATTTGCTCGACGGTATTTACCGCCTGCTCGAATCCGACGAACATGATCCGACCAATATCGGCAACCCTCACGAAATCACGATTCTGGAGTTTGCCGAACGAATACGGGCACTGGTCGGCTCGAAGGAATCGATCGTGTTTCGCCCGCTGCCCCAGGACGATCCTAAGCAGCGCTGCCCAGATATCACCAAGGCCCGGCGGGTCTTAAAGTGGGAGCCGAAGGTGAATCTCGAGGAAGGGCTGAAGCGCACGTACGACTATTTCCATAAGAAAGTCGCCGAACCGGCACGCTAGGCCCGTTTTGGGGAGGTAGTCCTACTCCATCAATCCGGGCGGCCGATCGAATAATATTCGAAGCCAAGCGCTTTCATTTCGGGACCTAGAAGCAAGTTTCGCGCGTCCACGATCATCGGATGCATCATCTCATCATGCATGCGCCGCCAATCCAGTTCTCGGAATTGTTTCCATTCTGTTGCGATGATCAAAGCCTCAGCGTCTTTTGCGGCTTCGTAGGGCGACTCTGACATTTTCACCTGGGGCAATACGGCCCGCGCCTTCTCCATCGCTTCCGGGTCAAAGGCGCGAACGTTCGCTCCCTCCGCCAGCAAGTCGTGTATCAGGTCGATGGCCGGCGAGAAGCGAATGTCGTCCGTGTTCGGCTTGAACGCGAGCCCCAGCACTGCGATCGGTTTCCCCTTCATTACCCAGAGCCCCCGCCGGACTTTCTCAATAACATGGCGAATGCGCCCCCG
>Ga0209380_10002105_pt1 | contig 12958 bp, 11 predicted proteins | sample HubBroMetageWFT6_FD_188347 | JGI IMG/M metagenome (GOLD analysis project Ga0209380, IMG submission 188347) | Warmed and freeze-thawed soil microbial communities from the Hubbard Brook experimental Forest, New Hampshire - Hubbard Brook CCASE Soil... | ecosystem: Environmental > Terrestrial >...
TCGGCCCAATTCCACGACAGCGACAGTTCATAATCGTCCCTCCCATGTCCGGGTTCGGCTGCCGGTTTCCGGGCGGAGCTGGAATCAGCGGAGTTTGCGGGCCTTCCAGACTTCTTCGCAGGGCCATTGCCGCGCCGCGGAGTTGTCCAGCCCGGCCGGCCGCGCGCCGCGGGGCCGGGCCAGCCACGCGGACACATACCCGGTGCCGCAGCCCAGCTCGATGCTCGCCCTGGGCCGCCCTGCCGTCAACCGGGCGTCAGGGCCGGGGGAACAGCCAGAATTCGCGCATGACAGCGAAGGACCAGGCCCCCAGCCCGAACATCGCCATGGCGGCGGCGGTCGATGTCACGGCCGCCAGCGATGCCCGGCGTGGCAGGCGAGTCACCAGCCAGCTGCCGAGCAGCGAGATCGCGCCGGCGGCGGGGACGTAGAAGCGGGCGAACTGCAAGGTCGAGCCGAAGGGGTTGGCCGTCCAGGTGTAGGCGGCATACAGCCCCCACACGCTGAACCACGACGCGGCCAGGGCCAGCCCCACGGCCACGTCGCGGCGGGCACGCACGGCCCGCTCATCCCCGCCCCTGCGCAGCCTCAACCACCGTACGGCGACCCACGCCAGCGCCGCCAGCCCAGGCACCAGCATGGGCATGGCCTGGATCAGATGGGCCGGCATGTACCGCAGGTTCGGCAGCACCGCGCCGAGGCTGAAGGTGATCTCCCCAGGCCGGTACCCGGACCTGAGCGGCCCGCCGTATACCAGCGCGTCGAACAGGGCCACGCCCGCGATGGTCACCGCGACTGAGCCGAGCCACCATCGCAGCGCGGCGGCCGGCACAGCGCGCAGCCTGCAGGCCGCGGCCACCGCCACGACGGCGCAGCCGAGCACGACGATGTCGGTGTAGCGGACGACGGTCGCGGCCTCCAGCGCCACGAACCCCGCCAGCCCGGCCCAGGTGCGGGTCCGCGCGCGGGCCTCGGTGGCCAGTACCGCCCAGAGCAGGATCCCGGTGCCGGCCGCAATCAAGGAGGCGTCGGTGAACGTCGGCATGTAGTCCCGCCACGCGAACAGCAGCGCCGCGCCGGATGAGCAGTACAGGCCGACTGCCGCCGCGCCGCCGAAGCGCCCGAGCCAGCGCCTGCCGCCGATGAACAGGCCCAGGCAGGCCAGCGCGCCGTAGAACAGCGGTGCCCACCGGATGAGGCCAAGCGCCTGGAACGGCGCGGCGAGGAACGGGTAGCCGGGGTCCTTCTCGCTGATCCACCGGCCATCGGCGAGCTGCACCCACTGCGGGATAATGCCGGGCCCGGGCGGGTCGCCGAGCTGCCCGGCCAGGGCGGATGCCTGCGCGCTGGACAGGGTCAGGAAGTGACCCTGGGTCATCGCAACGACCGAGGCCTGGTAGGCGTAATCATCGGGCTCTACCAGCTGCGGCGCGACGTGCAGGACCAGGACGCACAGCACCGCGAACGCTGCGCCAGCAAACGCTGCTTCGACGCGGACCAGTCTCGTCCCGCGCCGCGCACCCGCGCCGGCCCGGGTGCCGCTGCGAGCCGCCGCTGCCTCGCCGCGTTCAGCGCTGGCAGTCAAGGCAGGTGCTCCGATGCATCATCATCCCCCGGTGTCCAGCGGCCCGCCAGCCCTGCACCATGACCCACGCCGGGCCTTCAGGCGCCAGACGAATACCTTCGATGGAACTGAGACCGATTATGCCTGCAATCATTGCCTGCCGGTTTAGCCGCGATTGCGCGGTTAACTAAACTGGGTGATAACCCGCTGTATCACCCGCCAGTGCCGGCCCCGCTTTGACTGCGGCGCGGTCACGGTTTCAGCCCATGGCCTCGATCGTCTGAACGAGCCTGGTCACCTCGTCGAGGGCTCGCTTAGCCTGTTCCAGAAGTTGCTCCTTGGGGGCCGTTGATCTTCAGAATCGAGGGAATCCGGTTCATGACCGAACCAATCTCCTTCCTCCTCCGCGACTTGAACGAGGAGCAGACCGTCCTCGTTGAAACGCTCTATGAGGGTTTCGAGCTCCGCAGGGGCGCCTGGCCTGTGTGGCAGTTCGTTGACCTCAGGCTCGAAGCTAGGAAGATCGACGCTGCCGCGGTCCTCGCCTCACTGCCCCAGGTGGGTGCCGCCGGGGCCAGGGAGTACGGCCTGGTGTGGAGTGGACAGAACATGGCCAACGAGATGCAGTCGGATGCGATCGTGGGCCTTACCGTGGCCGGCCTCCGGCACGTCCAAGCCGCTGGTCCTCTGGTCAGCGCATTCGTGCATCTTCTGCGCCTGTTCGGTGAAGCGGAACAAGAGATAGTCCCCGCCCCGGATCGGGAAGTCCAGGCCACCGTGACCTCGGAACAGGTCACGGCGAGTGTTCTCCGCGACGGCACCCTCGGCCAGTCCAGGCCCCCCGTGCACGCAACCGTCCTGAAGCTCCACGGGCTTCTCTCGCACGAGCCCTACAGCCCGTGGACTGGGCTGTCTCAAAGCACTGGAGGCGATCATTGGGAAGTGCGGCTCTCCAACCGGCTCGGCTTGATCCGCGCGCTGCGTGACACCGCCACCGTCGAGGACTACGTCGCCTTCGTCGAAGACTGGCTGAAGCCTCACCCCGTGCCGGTGGTTCCGCACGTGATCAACGCGCTGGACCTCCCGAACGCCGCCGACTATCTCGATGTGGTGTGGAAGATCAAGACCGGCAGGCGCCTGTTCAAGGACCTTCACCTCGGCAGTTGCGCGCGGCTAACGCAAACGTGCGACTCCGAGGACCGGTTCAACTCCCTTACCAGCGCCCTAGCCGAAGTTCTCAGCTCCGTCGTACCTCCAAGACGGACATCCCCAGGGGACAAGCCGCTGCACACTCTCCACGAGCTGTTGCCGGAAGTACTACCGCCTGAAAACGTTGCTCGCGGACAGGACGCGATAGCAGTCCTGCTGAAGCTCACCCTGATCCGCAACGCGCAGCAGCACAGCAGCGCCCGCGACCGAGCACTGAGGGCAGTCGGCGAACTCGGCATCGCCCTTCCGACGCGGGACTGGGGCGTGATATGGGGGCAGATGGCGACGCTCGCGCGGGAGGCTTTCGACGCGCTCCGCGAGGAGATGCAGACGCTCCCGGACTCCAGCAGTTGATCGGCTCAGAAAGTCCTCCCTGCGTTATTGGGGTGGGACCGGAATACGCCAGAAACGGGCCGCGCGTCGTTGCCGCGTCTGTGGTCAGGTGCCTTCCAGGCCGACCGACCTGAGCATGGTCAACAGCAGGTCGGTGTTGGCAAGAGCGTTGCTCATCGCCTCGCGGGCCGTCCGCAGCTGGCTGGTTTGGGCTGCCAGCGTTGTCACGTCGCCGGTGGCGACGGCATCTTGGCTGGCGGCGATCACTCCCAGCAGGACCTGCAGGGCTTGGCGGGCGCTCGTGGCAGCGTGCGGCGATCATTGCCTACTCGCCGTATCGCGGCGCGCTTCAGCGCACCCTGAGCGTGCCGGTCACCAGATCGAGATGTCTGCGCCAGTCGAAGCCTGGCCTCGGGCTCATCGCGCTGACCACGCCGCAGATCAGCATCGCGATGTCGGTCGCCTCTATGCCGGGACGGATCGTCCCCGCGCGCCGGGCGAGTTCGACCAGCTCAGCGATGACCGCGATCAGCTCGTCCTGCTCGGCCTGCGCTTCCGACCTGGCCGCCTGCGCAGCACTGCTCGCCAGCGCGTACTGAACCCCGGCGTCCCCGGCGGCCGTCTCCGCGATACGGCGCAGCAGCCCCTCGATCAGCGCGAACGGTTCTCCGCCGGCCTCGAGCGCCTCGCGCGCCCACCCGGTGAACAGGCGGAACGTCTGACGCACCAGCTCCGTTAGCAGCGCCTGCTTGGTCGGGAAATGCCGGTAGACGGTGCCCACGCCGACGCCCGCGTGGCGCGCGACATCGTCGATCTGCGCATCGGCGCCGCTCTCCGCGAACGCCGCTCGCGCGCTCGCCAGGATCCGCTCGCGATTGCGGCGGGCATCGGCGCGCAGCTGGCGCTCTGTTTCTTCGCTGACAGTGCTGGTCACGGCCCTCTTTCCTCCGGCTGGCTTGACAACCGGAATCATAGTTCACTATAGTTCGAGGTGCAACCGGAACCGGAGGTCAGCTTCGGCTTAAGGTGCGACGGGCCTGGAGGGATCATGAAGGCGAAATGGACCAGCGATGAGGTGCCCGGCCAGCAGGGACGGCTAGCCGTGGTCACCGGCGCGAACACCGGCCTGGGGTTCGAGACCGCCCGGGTCCTCGCCGCCCGCGGCGCGTCGGTGGTTCTGGCCGTGCGGGACACCGAGAAGGGCAAGCGCGCCGCCGCCCGCATCGCCGGCACCGCCCCCGGCGCGGACGTCACGGTCCAGCCCCTCGACCTGACCTCGCTGGATTCCATCCGCGCCGCCGCAGGCGCACTGCGGGCCAGGCACCCCAGGATCGACGTGCTGATCAACAACGCCGGGGTGATGTTCCCGCCCAGGCAGGCCACCCGGGACGGGTTCGAGCTGCAGTTCGGCACCAACCACCTGGGGCACTTCGCCCTCACCGGGCTGCTGCTCGAGCAGATGCTGCCGGTGCCGGGCTCCCGCGTGGTGACGGTCAGCAGCCTCGCGCACCGCATCCGGGCCCGGATCAACTTCGACGACCTGCAGTCGGAGCGGTCCTACAGCCGGGTGGCCGCGTACAGCCAGTCCAAGCTGGCCAACCTGATGTTCACCTACGAGCTGGCCCGCCGGCTGTCCGGCGCGGGCACCACCATCGCGGTCGCCGCCCACCCGGGCCTGGCCGCCACCGAGCTGTCGCGCAACTTCCCCGCGATTGCCGCGTTCAGCTACGCGCTGGTGAGCCAGCAGGCGGCGATGGGCGCCCTGCCCGTGCTGCGCGCCGCGACCGACCCCGGCGTGCTCGGCGGCCAGTACTACGGCCCGCGCGGATTGTTCGGGGCCAGGGGCTACCCGGAACTGGCCCACTCCAGCCGGCGATCCCACGACGCGGCCCTCCAGCGCCGCCTGTGGGCAGTCTCCGAAGAGCTGACCGGGGTCACCTTCCCGGTCTGACCCGGCCGGCGGGCACCAGGGCCGCCGGACTATCTGGCTATTCAGGAAAGAGCAGCGCCGGAGCTCGCTGCGACCCTGGCTCGACGAGCTTGCCGCAGCCGACGCGTTGCTCTGACGATCAGGACAGGAAAGGACACCACAATGAGCCACAAGGACCTTAACCCGGTTAACCGGAAGAACCCGAAGCGGGTCGCGATCGTGCTCTCGAACCCGGTCGTCTCGACGACCACCGGCTGGCCGGTCGGCTTCTGGTGGGCCGAACTCAGCCACCCGTACTTCCGGTTCACCGAACTCGGCTACCAGGCCGAGATCTTCAGCCCCGAGGGCGGCGCGTGCGCCGCCGACGCAAGGAGCGACCCGGAAGACGCCTCACAGTGGCAGGCCGAGGACGTCATCAGCCGCGGCTACAAGCACGACCCGGACTTCATGAATCTCGTGCAGAACACCAAGACCGTGGACGAGATCAGCCTGGACGCCTTCGACGCCATCATGGTTGCCGGGGGGGAGGGCCCGATGTTCACGATGGAGAAGGCGACGAATCTGCACGCCAAGTTCGCGGAGTTCTTCGAGGCGGGCAAGATCGCCGCCGCGCTGTGCCACGGCGTCGCCGTACTTCGCTACGCCACTTTGTCCAACGGCGACCCGCTGGTGAAGGGTCGCACCGTCACCGGCTTCACCAACATCGAGGAGGACTTCGTCGATGAGGCGATCTGGTCGGCCGGCGAGCTGCCGAGGGGCACCCACGTCATGCCGTGGCGCATCGAGGACGAAATGAACAAGCTCGGGGCCAACTACATCCAAGCTGGCCTGTGGAGGGGCTTCGCCATCCGTGACGGCAACCTCATCACCGGGCAGCAGAATTACAGCGGCGCCGAAACCGCTGATGTCATCGTCCGAGCGCTTGGCGAGTAGCCCATTCCGGCAGCCCGCCACGGTACGGGCCTACCCGGCGCGAAAACTCCCGCCAACTGCCGGCTCCACGCACTCGGTCACCCTAAGTGATCACCGTTCGTCCCGGACCCGAGGCCGTCGCACGCCACGTCGCCGCCGCCGACCCAGCCGCCCGGCGTCGGCGTCCATGACGGGGTGCAGCCAAGGTAAGCCCAGAACCCGCCAGCGCCACGCAGAAGAAAGAAATCTCTTGGCCAGCCGGTCGAAGACCTCATCAAACAAGTACAGGCCACCGCCTGAAGGAACAGCTCCTAATGAACAACACGACAACCATGCAAACGCGCACCAGGCAGTCCGACGGCCTGACGATCCGGTACGCCGACAGCGATGCCGACAACGGGCCGAACATCCTGCTGACCAGCCCGTGGCCAGAAAGCCTCCTCGCGTTCCGGCGCATCTGGCCCATCCTGGCCACCGGAGCCAGGCTTGTCGCGATCGACCTGCCCGGCTTCGGCGGCTCGCAGGGCCGGACCGGCCTGTTCGCCCCCGATCCCATGGCAGAGTTTCTCCGTCGGCTGATCGCCGAGTTCGAACTCGGCTCGCCGCACGTGGTCGCGCCCGACGTCGGCACCGGCGCCGCGCTGTTCCTGGCTGCCCGCCACCCAGAGTCGGTCACCAGCCTGGTGGTCGGCGGCGGCGCTACGGCCTACCCGCTGGAGGTCACCGGCGCGCTGGCCGACATCATCGCGGCGCCGGACATAGAAGCGTTCAAAAGCATGGACATCCGCGCCACCATCGGCGCCACTGTCGAGCCCGTCGCCCCCCGCGAACAAGAGCCCGATGTCTGGGAGGACTACGTCACCTCTTACGAGAACGGCCGGTTCGCCGAGTCATCCCGCTACGTCCGCAGTTACCCCGCACAACTGCCGGTGCTGCAGGGCCTGCTGCCGGCCGTACGAACCCCGGTACACATCGTCAGCGGCGCTCACGACGACCTGGTACCGCCATCCAACGGCCGTTACCTCGCACAGCGGCTACCCGACAGCCAGCTGTCGATCCTGGACACCGGTCACTTCGCCTGGGAGCAGGTCCCCGACCAGTACGCCGCCATCATCGCCGAATCGGTGGCCCGCGCCGAGGCACGCGCACCGCACGAGTGACCGGCCTGACGAGCTCCGGCGGGCCCCGGCATCCCCCAGATCCGAGACGCCGATCCGCACTGACCGCAGCGGCACCGACCGCCTCCCCCTGATTCCCCGATCGCGACGCCGCTCGGTATGCGGCGTCCGTGCGCTCCGAATTCCGGTTCCGGGGCCAAGAGGTTGCCGGGGGCTTCGGGGGTATCGGCGGAGGCACGGTCACACCTGGACTGTAAAAGAAACGGTCCCGGCCCGGTTGTTAGACACGCCGGGTTTGCAACACCTTTTTCGACGGTCGCAGGGCGGCGCCCGCCCGGTCCGGGGGGGCGTAGATGATCATGTTGTTAATCGTTCGATTCTCAACACCTACGGGCTAGCCAGGTCCTTCCAACCAACGGTGCTGCGCGTCAGCGTGACCCGAGCCGACACCAAACTCCTGGCTTGTGGAAGACTTGGTGGGGTGTTAGTGGGGATTGGCCATATCCGTGTCGTGCGGGAACTCACCGAGGCGTGGGAGACGGCGGTCGAGGAAGCCCGCATGGGCCTGGTTGTGGTCGAGGGGCCGACCGGGATTGGCAAAACGGCAGTTGTGCAGGCGCTCTACGAGCAGCTGGTGATGCGCCAGGCCCGGCCTGCCTACTGGCCTGCCACTCTTAATGCGCCTAACGCCGCTGGGATCCGGAACCTCGGTCCGGCGGGCAGCGAAAACAATAGGCGCCCGGGTCCGGCATCAGCCTCTCAGGGAATCGTCTGGCGTCGGGCTAGGGCTGAGCGGATCTATCCGCTGGATATGGCTCCGGCGGAAGGATCCCGCCCGGAGTTCTTCTGGTGGGGACTCACAGCTCGCCAGGGGGAGTTCGCGGTCCTGGGCGGCGATCCGCAGATCAAGCGTCACGTGCAAGGCATCGCTGATGCAGTCGCCCGTGGCGACCGGCTAACGCGTGACCGGCTCGTGATGGTAGCCAAGTCCGTGAGCCTGGTGGCGGCGCTGGGCGGGCTGGGTCCGATGCTGGCCACGACGGCCGCAAATGTGGATACGGCGCGGGACGCGGTGAAGCTGCTGCGCTCTACACCGGATGTGTTCCGATCCCGGGCCAGCCTGCTCGAGGCGGCTCGGAACCGTAATAGCGGGACGGTGTTCTCGGTGACTGCCAGGCAAGAGGCCCTGGCGGGCGCGGAGAAGGATGCACAGGTGCTTGGCCTTGCGGCAAGGGTGCTGCCGATGCTGATCGTGGTCGAGGCCGCGCAGTTTCTGGATCCTGTTACGATCACGCTGCTGCGGGCACTGGCGCGCCAGCCGCAGGCCGCCGGACTGATCGTACTGGTGGTGGACTCGGATCAGCCCAGTGACGATGAGTCATACGTGCCAGGGAAAACGCTGGGCGACTGGCTAAGTGCCGAGGACCGGGCGCAACGCTTGATCAGGGTCCGGATCGGGCCGTTGCCGGCCGATGAGATGATCCAGATCGCTGTCGCGGAGCTTGGCACCGAGCTGGATCCGCAGATGCTGGCTCGTGTCCTGGATCTGTCCGCCGGTATGCCCGGGATCCTGTACGACCTGCTGGAGGCGCCCGCCGTTGCCCAGGCCCTGCGCGAGGGCGGCGCAGGTCCCGCCGATCTGGCCGCGCTCCCCCGGTTGCAAGGCGTGCGAGACGCCTTGGCCAGCACGTCCGCGCCGATCCGGCGGGCACTGGCAGTTATGAGCGTACATGGCCGGATGACGGTTCGCGGATGGCTATGCAGCCCCGGCCCCTCGCCGGGAGAACCCGGCTTCGCCGGTGCTGTCACCGCCGATGCGGTCGACGCCGCGATCGCCGCGGGATGGCTGCAACAACGCCCGGACTCGCAGGTCGTCGAGTTCACTGCCTCCCACGTGCTGGACGTCGTGCGGACCGCGCAGGGCAGGGAATTGACCCCCGAAACCGTCCGCGCGGTGCGGCGAGCCGTGTTGGCCGCGGTCGTGGCAGCTCACAGTGACCACACATGGGAGGACCTGGACCCGGACGTGCGTGAGTCACTCCTGGGCTGCGTGGTCGAAGGAGATCCCGGCACTCTGGACGTGGTCCCCGCGAAGCTGACGGCGGAACTTTTCGACCTGCGCCGGGCCACGGGCCGCGACGCGGCCGCCGGGGAGTTGCTTGAAGCCATCACCGAGCAACTGGGCACCGGACAGGCCTATCCGCGCGTCTTGACCGTGGCCACGGCTGAGGCCCTGTTCGATGCAGGAAGACTCGATAAGGCGTTCCAGCTGCTCCACCATGACTACGCCGGCCTGCAGGCCCAATACGGGGAGGATGATGAGCGCACTTGGCCCGCGCTGCACAACCTCGCCGCCGCTTACGCTGCGGCCGCCCAGGCTATCCGCGGCCAGCCGCAATCAGCACCCCTGTACCAGACCGCTCTCACCCTGTACCAGAAGCTATTGGACGCCCGTGTGAAAGCAGTGCCCGTTGACAGGGAACAGGTCATCGTCACCAGAAACCAATACGCCCGGCTCCTGGCCGAGTGTTACCACTACCAAGAGACCCTCACCCAGTATCAAATCCTCCTCCGCGAGCAACACGGCGTCCGAGGCCCCGACCACCTCGACACCCTGCTCACCCGGGGCAACCTCGCTTACTGGCGGGGTGAGGCGGGGGACCCGGCGGGCGCCGCCGCCGCCCACGAGGAGCTGCTGGCCGACCAGCTACGGGTGCTCGGCCCCGACCACCTCTACACCCTGCGCACCCGGAACAACCTCGCCGCCTCCCGGCTGAAGGCGGGGGACCCGGCGGGCGCCGCCGCCGCCTACCAGGAGCTGCTGGCCGACCAGCTACGGGTGCTCGGCGCCGACCACCCCGACACCCTGGCCTCGCGGAACAACCTCGCCGGCGCCTACCGGGCCGCGGGGGACCCGGCGGGCGCCGCCGCCGCCTACCAGGAGCTGCTGGCCGACCAGCTACAGGTGCTCGGCCCCGACCACCCCGACACCCTGGCCTGGCGGAACAACCTCGCCGGCGCCTACCGGGCCGAGGGGGACCCGGGGGGCGCCGCCGCCGCGCTCGCGGAGCTGCTGGCCGACCAGCTGCGGGTGCTCGGCCCCGACCACCCCGACACCCTGCGCACCCGGGGCAACCTCGCTTACTTGCGGGGAGAGGCGGGGGACCCGGGGGGCGCCGCCGCCGCGCTCGCGGAGCTGCTGGCCGACCGGCTGCGGGTGCTCGGCCCCGACCACCCCGACACCCTGCTCACCCGGAACAACCTCGCCAAATGGCGGGGGGAGGCGGGGGACCCGGGGGGCGCCGCCGCCGCGCTCGCGGAGCTGCTGGCCGACCGGCTGCGGGTGCTCGGCGCCGACCACCCCGACACCCTGCTTACCCGGGCCAACCTCGCCAAATGGCGGGGGGAGGCGGGGGACCCGGGGGGCGCCGATAGCACACACCGCGCGCCTCGCTGAGGGTTTTGCCGTGGTGAAGGAGCTTGGCGGCGATCATGGCGGCCAACTGCTCGGGAATCCGGACGCGCACGTCGACGGCAACCACATCCGGCAGCAGCCCGGGAAGGGGCGCGTCGTCGAACCGGGCTGGCAGCACGTACTCCGGCCGCTCCCACACCGCCCGGGCCAGTGCGGCCTGGCACTCGAGCCGGGTCCAGTCCGGGCGGCGTACTCGGCGGCCACGAACACCACGACCGTCGCCGCCTGCTCGCGATACATGGCTGGGTCCTCAGCCAGGTACTTGCCCCACAGCTCGATCTGTTCATTGGCGTCGTAGAAGCCGCGCATCCCCCGTGCCTGCAGCGCTTGTGCGAGCTGCTCGACGTAGTCCCGCTGCGCCTCGGCGAACGACAGCGCCACATCCCACCGCCACCCCGGCTGGTGCATTCGGGCCCGTGCCGCCGCCCACTCCCGTCGCGAATATCGAGTCTCCTACCACCGCCGCCGCAGAGACCCTGTTCTATTACTTATCGTGACTGTCCAAGAATCGATCGATTTGCAACATGATCATCCCGGGGGGCCAAGCGGGGGCTGCCGCCCGTCGGGCGCGCCGATGGCAGGGTCGAGATCGGTCGCGCCGCCGGACCTCGATCATTCGAACATTAGCGTTGCTAACGAGATCCCGGGGAGCCAAACGGGGAGCCAACGACCACAGACGCGAGGCTACGCCAGGCCACATCCAGCCATTATCGCTTCAGCGAAACGGCACGTCAGGCCATGCCGGGCGACGTCAGGCCGTGTTTCGGGAATGCCTCCTAAGCAGTAGGTCCCGCGTTCGAGTCGCGGTCGGGGCGCAGGTCAGAGGCCTAGAGGTCTCGTAGAGCGAGTCGTGGGGAGCCTGGGCGGCACGTCCGAGCGGACCCGGACCCTGTACGAGGGTCTGCTCGGCCCGGTGCTCGAGGTCATCGGCGCCAAGCCGCTGCGCAACCTGGGCGCCGGCGACGTCAGGTCGGCTCTCGGCCACCTCACCACGCGTTACTCCACCCGGTCTCTGCAGATCACCCGCAACTCGCTGGAGCGGGCGATCCGGCACGCCGAGTCCAACGACCTCGTCGGGCGTAACGTCGCGGCGCTGGTGAAGCCGCCACGAGGGCGCAGCGGACTGCCGTCCAAGAGCTTCACGCTGGACCAGGCGAAGGCGTTGCTGGCCGCGGCGGAGGCAACGCGGTGGCATGCCTACGTCGCGCTGAGCCTGCTGGTCGGCATCCGCACCGAGGAGGCCCGTGCTCTGCGCTGGGATCACGGGCTGTCGATCGCGATTGCGGTCGCGATCAGATGACTTCCCGGTAGCTTCTGCCTGGCCTTCGGGGCCCAGTGATAGGTCCCGTTCCGGCACAGCGACCGCGGATGGTTCGACTACAACCCGATGCTGGCGGCCATCCCGATGGCCCTCTGGCACCACAGCAACGACCCGGCCGACCGGCAGCGGCTGGAGGAGCTGCGCAAGGCAGTCGGATACGACTGGCGGACCGTCCGCTCCTTTCGCAGCAAGGAGGAGGCCGGCCACGAAGAACCCTGGTTCGCGTACCTGGCCGGCGACAACCCGGACTACCCCGAGAAGATCCTGGCCGCCGCCCAGGCCCAGGTACGCCACCGGCTCGCCCGCATGCGGGCCTACCGCCGGGCCGACGTGGCCGAAGCCGACATCCACCTGTGGCAGCAGTGCAACCCGGTCGTCACCGAGGCCCTGGTCCAGCTGACCTGGGGTGGCCCTCAGGTGATCTACAACGGGGGCCTGCCGCAGGCCCGGGTCCGCTACTACGACGCCGGCCGGCGGCGTCCCGGCCTGCCCGCCTCGGTGGCCGCCCTGGTCTCCAACATCGACCCGCAGGCTACCGTCGTCGACCTGGTCAACCTCGACCCGGAGCACGACCGCACGGTCATCGTGCAGGCTGGCGCCTTCGCCGAGCACACCCTCCAGGCCGTACGCTACACAGCCTGCCCGGACCACGCCATTCGACGGGGATCTTGGGCTCCCAGGCCAAGCCCCGGCAAGTCCGACAGCGTCCCAGGCCGCTGGTGCCACGGTCCGTTCGGAATAGATCTATACATCCGAACGGACCCTTGTGCGAGCCCCGGAGCTGGTCCTGACGCAGCCGCCGCGGAGACGTCACGCTCAGCTGGTCAGGGCCACGGCTAGGTAGGCGATCGTGATGGCGAGGGCGAGCAGGGCCGGTGCCATCTCCTTGCCGCCGTCTGCTGCCCGCCCGTGGATGATCAGCGCGCCGAGGAGCAGCAGGGCCATCCCGGCTGCCGCGGCGAGGCCGAGGGGATGCCACCACAGGCCGGCCAGGACGCCCGCGGCGGCGGCGAGCTCGGCGACGCCGATGAGCCGGTACCTGGGCCAGGGAATCCCGAAGTGCGCGGCGGACCGGCGCATCTTGGGATGGCTCGCT
>Ga0209380_10002106_pt1 | contig 12954 bp, 15 predicted proteins | sample HubBroMetageWFT6_FD_188347 | JGI IMG/M metagenome (GOLD analysis project Ga0209380, IMG submission 188347) | Warmed and freeze-thawed soil microbial communities from the Hubbard Brook experimental Forest, New Hampshire - Hubbard Brook CCASE Soil... | ecosystem: Environmental > Terrestrial >...
AGAAAATGTTAGAAAGCCGTGCTCCAGCGTGCGATTCGCCGCTACGGCCGCCAACCTAAGCTTTAATCCGCCCTTAGCGGCGGGGGCCGATGCTCACGGTGACGCCGCCGTCCACGCCGGAGCCGGCGAGGCGAAATCTGAATGGCCTTGGTTTGGTTACCGCCGCGCGGATAGTTAGAAAGGCCGGCTTCAGCGTTCCCGCTCTCGGGTTGGAACGAATCGCGGCGGCTTGAATCACGTTGCAACTCCGATTCGCCCTGAGCCCGGAAACCAGCGGTAGCAGGTCTAGCGGCAGAGAAAACCGTGCGTATTCCCCACATTGTCGAAGTAATTGCCGACAAGATCGTCGTGATTGTTGATGCCGTTCAGGGTCGTGAAGCCCTTCGCTTTTGGATTATCAAAGGATTGCCATTGAGGATGGCTCACTGGGCCGCTGAGCAAAAAGCCATGCGTCACGCCCGACGTATCCACGTAAGAGCCAACGATCTGATCCTGCCAGTTGAGGCCCAGTGCTTGCGTACTCGTCGACTTCGGATACGAAAAGACTTGGTAGGTGCTGGCCCTTAGAATGAAACCCTTAGTACCGCTCGGTCCCGTGAACCAGCCGACGACGTCGCCCTTGCCGTTAATTCCGGTAGCCTGTGCGCTGGCCGCTCCTGGCGGCTTGAGGCTGGCGAAGCTGCCCGTAATGACGTTGAGCTCGAACGGAACGTCTGCGCCCGAGCGATCTACATAGAAGCCGACGGCGACGCGGGAACTATTGAATCCGAGTATCTCGGTAACCGCGTATTTGCCATGGCCCTCGTTGGGGTCCCTGAACAGCGTCCAGACCTTGTTCTTTTTGATAAAGCCCCAGACCCCATTGAGCTTTTCTGGGTGGACGATATATCCGGAGACTTCTCTTCCTATGCCGGACGTAATGGTGACACCCCGGGGATACCGGTAATACCGGTAATCGTGCTGCCTATAGGGTGGAACGGTGACGTAATACACAGCGCGGTCACTCCCTTTGCCGATGAAATAACCGCTTATGCCCTGCACCTGATTTATACCGATTAGCCAGTTATGTCTTGGGTGTTCGGCGTCATCGAGCGTCCGGCACTTAAGCGTGGCCGAATCACGAGCGAGGTGCCATCCGACCGCCGAGAAGGCTGGCAAGAGTTGCGATATCGCGGGCGAAGACGGTGGCCCGCCACATGCACAGAGTACCATGAGCGTGCCAGGCAGACCGAGAGCCAACGATCGAATGGTGAAGTTCATGGGCCTGTTCTATCACAAACCCAGACGTTGATGCGTAAACAAGGCTTTACGTGGGGTTAAAATAGGGCGGCACCAGCAGGTTGTGCGCCAGCCGGAATGCTGGTGCGGTGCATTATTTTGCTCCCGCCCGACGCCTTCGAGCGGCTCGTTTGCTAGAAACAAAAAAGCCCGCTATTTCACTTTTGTTGCACTGAGCCTCAGGGGTCGCGAAAACTCGTGTAAAAATAAGGACGACTCAAAATAGCCCCAGCGGGATTCGAACCACTGCTCGGGGTCGCGGAACGTCCCGTACACTACCGAAGCGTCTCATTTTGTAAGGGTTTTCAGCACCAGATGATCGCCCGAACTCTTCACCAGGGGTCGCAATATCCGCAGGCGAACCGCGGGGAGTCATTCGTTCTGCAGGGCTGCTATTATCAAGCGTCAACTTCAGTCTGCCGGGTACAGGGAGAAGTGCGAGATGGAAATGGAGCGCGAGCCGTTGCCAAATGCTGATGGCGTGAGCGCACGGAAGACGAGAGGCAAATTCCTTACACGATGCGCGCAGTTTTTGGCAGGCTTGGGCCTGTTGCGCGTCCGTCCCGAATACGCGATGGCGCAGACTCCGCAAAACGCTGCCGCTGGCTCGGACTCGAGCGGCAAACCGCCGCATAACATCGTCTTCATCATCGTTGACCAGCGGGTAGAAAAGTTGCTCGCGGGTTCTGATTATTCGCTGCCAGCCATGAATGCGCTCGCGAGCCATGGTGTCACGTTCTCAAAGCACTTTATCTCGTCGGCCCAGTGCTCACCGTCGAGGGCGTCTTTCCTGACGGGGCAGCCGCCTCAAGTTACGGGCGTTATCGATCAGATGCAGTTTTCGTTCGTGCGCAGCCTGAATCCGGAGATGCCGAATATGGGGTCCGTCCTGAAAGCGATGGGCTACAAGACTGCCTATTTCGGAAAGTTCGAAATGGACCAGAGCATTCTCGACCCGAAGCCTAGCGTCAACTACGGTAACGCAGCTCAAGCGTATGGCTTCGATATATTCAGCGCGGGCGGGGACATCGGCAGCACACCGGATAGCGGCTACGAGAACGACCCCTTCATCGCGGGCGAAAGCGTTCGATGTCTGCTCGAAATCGCTCCGGAGGCCCGAAAGACAGGCCAGCCCTTCTTCGTGGTCGCAAGTTTCGTTAATTCGCACGACATCATGTACGGTGACGGCAACGTTCCCGGCCAACCCGAAGTGCAGAAGCCGGTCGTGCCGTCCGCAATTCCGCCACCACCGGCAAACTCGATTTACGAGAAGACTTGGTCTTTCACACTTCCGGCAAGCCTTGACGAGTCGCTCGCGGCCTCCGGTATGCCCGGTGCACTTTCAGAATACAAGAGAGGATGGGACGGCTGGTCCGGCACGATCCCGACGGATCGGAAAGACATGTGGACGATCTTTTACAATTACTATCTCAACGCAATTCAGGACGTCGACCGCAGCATCCAACAGATTGTCGACGTCATGGATCAAATGGACTTGTGGAAGGATACGGTTGTCGTTTTCACGGCCGATCATGGCGAGATGGGCGGCGCGCACGGAGGGCTCAAGGGTAAGGGGCCGTTCGTCTACGAGGAAAACATCCACGTGCCGTTAATCATCGCACACCCGGGCGCGAAGGCCGGCACGACCTGCCTCGCACTCACAAGTCACCTCGACTTGCTTCCCACGTTTGTTGGCCTCACGGGACTCCCCGACTCGAAACGGCCACCCGCGGTGAAGGCGCTGCCTGGCCACGACTTCTCGTCGCTCCTCACCGAGCCAGAAAAAGCCAGTTTGACCGAGATACGCCCGGCGATTCTTTTCAACTACGTTGGTCCGTCGACTGTTGACGGAGCCTTCCTCAACAAAACGATGGACACGCAGTTCATGAATCAAACGTCGCCTCCGCTCTCCGAGGCGAATCTAACTAAGCGAGGCCTCCTCGTTTTGGTGTTTGACGGACGCTACAAGTTTGGTCGGTACTACGCGCCAACTGCGTGTAACACGCCACAAACCATGGAGGAGATTTTTAAAAACAACGACGTGCAGCTCTTCGACCTGCAAAGCGACCCGCAGGAAGTTCAAAATCTTGCACTGGATCCGGAAAAGAACCAAGCATTGATTTTGCGGATGAACGCACTGCTCAATGACCTCATGGCGAAGGAAGTCGGTGTAAACGACTGCGAACTCCTTACAAAAGCAATGGGCTCCATCGGCCCGAAGAAGTGAGCCCGTAAGGCGAGCTTCCCGTACCGACTGCACCGAAGTTGCACCGCGGGATTTGCAATCCTTGGGATCGGCTCGGTAGCGTTCCTAATCTTCTGCTTGGATTTCCCGCGAACGAACCCAAGGGCTGGGCCCTCGCACAGATCGCAACGCCCTCACCGGCGGCGCCGACGGCTCCGCCAGCACCTGGTGGCACTCTATCGCCTGTGGCGCCGACGCCGCCGGCAACGTGCATAGAGCAATGCCGATCAAGCGCTGATCACATACTGATCTCCGGTCGTGTACCGATTACAAGTCAAAGCACGGATATCTCGCGTGCCGTCATCGCCGGCGGATCGTTGAAGTGGTCGCAACCGGAATGGAACGTGTACTACACGTCAGCAGGTTTAGTTGCGGGGTTGCTCTACAATCAGAACAGCGCGGAGGTCGGAGTAGACGTGTTTGTGTGCCCCCCAACCATGGCGGCTGCAGCGAACTTCCCGTACTACGCCTGGAACAAGGCCACGAAGAAATATAAGAAAACGAAGGGCGATCCGACCCTTCTGTATGAAGTCGGTGGAATTAATCACCACATCGTGGGGCACAAAACCACACCGGCAATCGGCACGGATCCTTTCGCGCAGCAACGAGCCCTTGACACGGCCGTTGTGGATTTAGCGAATCAGCTCGATTGCATTATCTCAGAAGAACTCGACAAGATGGGGATCGTACCCCGTGGCTCACAAATCCTCGATTCTATAACGAGCGATCCTTGGTGCACTGGGCCTGCAGCCGAGTACCCAGTTCACGGATATTTTGCGCATTTGGAACTAAACCCGACCTATTCAGACGTGCAAGCAGATTGGCCGGTATCGGGCCCGGTTGACGCTGGACTCTACTCGGAATAGGGGCTCCCAGATCGCAGCTGCCCCGCTCTTAGCGATCTAAGCCACTTAGAACTGCGAGGCTGCGAGCTAAGCCGCCGCGCTGCGAGGCATGCGCAGCTGCAATGTCGTGCAACGCCGCAATGTAGCGTGCGGCGGATATCCGGGAGCTGGAGGCTCGAATCCCCGCCAGGAAACGCCGCCTTGTGCCTGAACCCCTTGACGGGCGCCGCGTTGTGGCACCTACGCTGCCGCATTTCACGCCCGCATTGGAGTACTTATGAAATTGATGATCACCACGATCCTCTGCAGCTGCGCGTTCGTCGGTTTTAGCGTAGCCGGAGCCTCGGCACAGACGAGTTACACGCTTTCGGGCACCTGCAAGGTCTCGACGCAGAAGAGCATCCCTGCCGGAGATCAGCCGGGCCACACCTTCGTCATTCAAGCCGGAAAATGCACCGATAAAGAATCGATGGCCGGCGCGACCGCCACTGGCGGTCAATACGCCGAACACTCCGACGTTACTGCGAGCAGTTCGAACGGTGCCGGCATCTTCACCGTTACGTACAACACCGGCGACAAGATGTTCTACCGGTACTCGCTTTCGGTCTCAACCAAGAACGGCGCTGTGCAGTCTGGTACGGGAACGTTCATGGCGGTCGGCGGTACCGGCAAGATGAAGGGCGTTGCGGCGAAAGGCACGTGCACGTTCGGCCCGGGCCCAACCTCGGGAACGAACAGGTACATGTGTACCGGCCAATACACCCTGGGAGCGGCTTCGCCGTAGCTGACCACCCGAGTCACGCGGCCCGGGGTGTTACAGCGTCCGGGCCCCGAAGCCGCCACGATCCAAGCTGCTATGCGCGCGGCGTTAACTGCGAGGCTGCTGCGAGCTAAGCCGCCGCGATGCGAGCTGCGCTCGCAACTGCAATGCGAGCAAAGCGTCTAGGCTCGTCCGTCAGAATCACTTTCGGACGACGCTGACGGTTGCCCCGTAGGGCAGGTCCATTTGGAGGGTCTTTATTTCCGATCCGCCGTCAGGATATTTCCAAAAGCCAATCTGAGCGTTGAACTCGTCCGGGCCGATAACGATCGTATCCTGAATCCAGAACTGCGGGATGCCCTGGGTACCGGACAACGTTACGGAACCAATCTGGGTGCCCTGGGATCCCTGGATCGAGAATCGCCGAATTAATGTATTGTACTGATCGCCGACCGCTAGGTATTGTCCATCCCACTGAACGGTGCCCGGAACCGTGAGCTTCTGGTCGAGGGTGATGTTCTCGAACTTTGAGGCGCCTTTCGGCAATTCGGCGAAGATAATTACACTGCTTCCCGTCTCCCCATCGATAAAGAGATCACCGCTCGCATCGTAGCCGCAAGAAGATAGGTTCTGGCCCGGTGTGTAGAGCCTCGGTAGGCGCCAACGATGCAAAGTGCCCGGACGGTAAATTGCCACACCGTTCGAGGAAACAACCGCGAGCTTTCCAGTAGTTGGATCAACGGAGCAGCTCTGCGGCGATCCGAACGGATCAGACAGCTGGGCGATCGGAGTCGATCGTCCGTGCGCGAATTCGTCGATGATGTTCGCGTTTGGCACGGTCATAAAGACATCGCCGGCCGCGTTCGAACAAACGCCAGTCATGCCGCCGGCAAGGCCAGAAATGAGCGTCCCTGCGGGATACGTGTAAACATTGCTTGCAAAATATCCCGAGACGTATAGCAAATCTCGCCCGTGTGCGGTCGGCAGCACAAGCGACCGGCTCTGCAACATCGCGCCCGGCGCACCGATCGGCGGCTGCGATCCGCCGCAGCCTGCGAGAAATGCGGCCGCCGCGCAAATGCTGAGCGCGTAGCGACTAAAATCTGAAATTCTCACGTGCTTTGCTCCCTGACTCGTTGAACGGATCGGCGGCTAACGACGTTCGGCGCTCAGGGTTAAGCCCCGCTTTGAATAGCCGAGCCGCTACGCTAACGGCACCGCGATGCCGCGCAGCTGCAATGCACGCAAGTCAAAGCCGTGACGTCGGGCAGCGCCGCGATGCAGCACGGCCTCGCGAACGCGAAGCCGTGGGCCTGCATCATGGATTTACTCGCAACGCGGTGCCGTTATCCGAGCCCCCACCAGAGGCAAAGAACGCCAGGCCCCCTAAGAGCGTGCTCAGGGCTCCGTGCCGCCATTCCGCGATTTGGAGGCGCGCCTCGGCGATCTTGTGCGCACAGTATCGGGCAATCGCCCGTTCCACACGCGTTTGCGTCTGCGCCGACACCTCCTCCGAGGGTAACAGGACGCGTAGCCGCATCTTCCCAAGATTCGATGTCACGTTGGGAAATCGCGCGATCTGCGCGATGCTCTGAAGCGCGTCCAGGTCGTCGACAAATGGGTCGAACTCGCGCTCGGAAAAGAGTTCGCGCAACTGGCGCGCGTGAATCGTCAGTCGGTGGGCGGGTCATGACGCATTGTTTTTATTCGATATCCTCCGGCGGAGGATTGGCCGGAACCTCCGCAAATATCCGCACGTTGCTCCGAAACGGAGGGTCACATGCTGCGCGGATCTTGGATTGCCCTAATCGTATCGGTTACGCTCGTCGCATGTGGGCGAGCGCCGTCGGCCGGGCCGGCGCTTCCGGGGCTGCCCACCGGTGCAATGGCGCAGGCCGAACGCTCCACGCTCCCGTGGAGGAAGATCACGCACATTGTCTTCGTCATTCAAGAGAACCGGACGCTCGACAATATCTTCGGAGGCCCCAAGCCATTCCCCGGAGCCGACGCTGCATCGAGCGGGAAGACGATCGACGGCAAAACGATCGCGCTCACGAAGATCGACCTAGGAAAACTGACGGGCACGCAGGATCCGGACAACTTTCATCGGCCGTGGCTGTGGGCGTGCAATCCGCCCGCCGGACAACCGCCGTTTAAGGTCGGCGAAGTATCGCCATGTAAAATGGATGGCTTTAACGTCGCTGCGTCCCCGCATCCCAACTACACGCCGACAGCCTCCACGGACACGATTTACTCGTACGTTGATTACTCGCAGACCGAACCGTATTGGAACATCGCGCGGCAGTTCACGCTCGGCGACCACTTTTTCATGGGCCACAATAGCGAGTCGTACACGGCCCACCAGTACCTCTTCTCGGCTTAGTCCAATAACGTCGCTAGCGCGCCGGACTACCACAAGGATTCGGGGTATTGCGGCGCTCTCTATCTCGGTTGCGCTTACACGCCGTGGGGCTGCGATTCTCCCGCCGGAACGACGACGTCCCTGCTCGATGCGCAGGGTATGCTGAAGCCGGACGGACCGTTCCCGTGCTTCAAGTACCCGGCGCTTGCCAATCGTGTCGACGAAGCGGGCCTGAAGTGGCGCCTCTACGCGCACTCGCTCTGCGCGAACATCAATGGGCTCGACGCAAACGCTTCGATCAGCATGACGTCCCTCTGGCCAAAGTCGCGAGACTGGATGTCCCGCTGCCACTTCCGGACCCCGTTCGAAGCCTTTCTCCCAACTCGGATCGACACCACAAATTTTCGCACCCCGGAAACCACGTTCCTCACCGACGTCGGCGATAATCATGGGCTTGCAGACGTCACGTGGGTCTTGCCCGGTCTCGTGACGTCGGACCATCCCGGCGTGCCGGCAGGCTATTGCGGGCCGTGGTGGGTCGCGAACGTCGTGAACGCGATCGGCTTAAACAAGAAGTACTGGGCTTCGACCGTGATCTTCATTTTGTGGGACGACTGGGGCGGATATTACGACCACATGCGGCCGTACGTGGTGCGCGATCAACAAGGCCCTGGTTTCCGCGTACCGCTACTGGTCGTTTCCCCCTATGCAAAGCATGGATACGTCGCACACACCGACATCGAGTTCGCAACGCTGCTCAAGTTCACGGAAGAGACGCTCGGGCTCAAATCCCTCGGCGCTACGGATGCCTCTCCGTATCTCCACGATCTCGACGATTTCTTCCAGACGCGGGCGCAGCCGTTTACGAAGATTAAAATCCCGACCAGAATCTCGTTCCCGTGTAGCGTCCTGCCCAAGTCTAAACCGAATTCCACCTCGCGGTGGCTCCGCATGGACGACGACAACTAGCACGCGACGCTGTTCGCACTGAAAGAAACAGGCATAGCGTTATCGGGTGCCTTACTGCAACCTGCCTTGGCCTAACCATAGTCCGGGGGCTCATGGACACAACACTAGCCAACCAACGTATGGTCATGGTCGAAATCAAGGGCACTGACACCAAGCCCACACCCGACATCAGGAGCGAGTTGACCAAGATTGGGATGGCCGTGAGCCTGGGCGAATTTAAGACCGGGCCCTTTGGCACCAACACCGTGTTCCGGGGAATGGCGAGTGATGCTGTCATCACGGCAATGCGCTTGGCCAAATACATCGTCTATGCCGATTACGGGAACTAAAGCCGTGCAGCGATCTGGCATGTATTGAGTGGTATAAATCGGTCTCCGTCAGTTCCCGAGCTCGTAAGCAAGGCCGCAGTGACGACTCATATGCGTAAAGAAGCTCTGCCCCGAAGCGGCTACGACCCACGCAGCCTGGCCGCGACGCTGGGACCGAGCCGCGCCACGCCGAATATCCGAAGCCGCTAAGACGTTCCCAAAGAGCTTTGACTTTGTTGAGGTGCGGCTGTGGATTTAGGGGTTATTTTCGGAGCCACTGGTATGGCTGTCGGCATGTTGTCGCTAGTGTATGCGCGGACGCAGGCGTTGCACGCGCGTAGGCAGGCAGATGCGGCGCATCTCGCCACGACGCTCGAAGTGCAGCAAGCGATGGCGGAGCGGATGTATCAGGCGCGACTGAATCTCACCAGCAATCCCGGTATTATGGCATTGTACCTGGAGGCGAACCCGGAAATGCGCGAGTTGTATCCGGATGTCGCGAGCGTCGAGTCTACGGTCGTGGTGCGCAATATCATCGACGCCTTACAAGACATGTACTTTCTGCGTAAGATGGCGATAGTCGACGATCACTTCTGGCGAAACTGGATGGCCTCGTTCGTTCCGGTCGCCCGCATGCCGATCACGCGTGCAGTTTTCAATAATGCCGTCGAGCGCGCGGCGATCGAGCCCGAGTTTGCGTCGTTCCTGCGGCCGATCTTCGAATCCCGACCACTGCTAGATCCCAAGTTAGCCAACGCCGAGCGCTGATCGAAAAGATTAACACCCTTGACTGAACTAATGGACCCGTCTAAGGTATCTAAAAAGCACGGCCGGCCGGCCATCCTGCACTTTTAGGACGAATCCGCCGCACATCGTCGACCAGCCGATCCTGGCACGTGTACGGCGCATCGGAATCGTCCCGGGAGAGCCGTTCGATATCAATCGTGATCTTTCCAGCGTAAGCCCGCGTCGCGTGTCCGACGCAAGGGACGCTGCGCTCTTCGCCCTTGTCATCGTCGCGCCTTCGAGCGTAGCAGACTCCATAGTCCTTGCGCTGAGACCGTGAGCGACAAAAGAGAAACAGCCGCAAGCGCGAGGAGCGTCCAGACGAAGAAAGAGGCTCCGCTCATTTTGCCGATCTCGATGCCTTGGAGGCCTCCGGTGCCGGTTACGTGGGCCAAGAAAATGGTCAGCCCGAGTAGCGATCCGAGCAGCATGATAATATGCCCCGCCCGACGTTCGGGCAGCATCAGCGTTCCGTACAGCCAAACAGCAAGAATGGCTACCATCAGGAGGTTTAATGCCACGCCTTTGTCCGACCCGTATACGATGTCATCCACCAGGTGGAATGATGCGAGAAGGATCGAGAGGAGTGACGTTACCGGCAATACGAGGTTTCGCTTCACGCAGAAGGCTGTCTTAACCGGGATTCCCCATATGACCATCGTTTTCGAGCTGCTACCGGATGATTCCGGCCGCTTTGCCAGGCGTTTGAGCAAGCCTCAGCCGCCGATTCGGCGCCTCATGACACGGGCGTCGGGGGGCCGAATAGCGAGATCGTATCCGCAGGGCCAAAAGGAGGCAAATCTCCCGTTGATTTTCTCCGCGCCGCTCGGTCATGTTGCCGTAGCCGGAATCGGCGGCGCGCGCAGCGTGGCGATGAGCCGCAGGATGTCGCCAAACAGATGGCGCGAGATGGCGACTTCGGCCATTTGGAACGCGATGTAACGGCCGTAACTGACGACCTTCGCACCGATCTTGATAAGTTTCTCGCGCAGGCTGGTGAGCGACCAGTCCCTGATCGCCTCAGGCGTTGCAAGCGTGCACACAAAGTTGCCCAGATTGTACGCAAGCGCGTGCAACTGAAGCCGGACCGCGTTGCGCGCAATCTGCCGATGGGGGGTTCGCATGGAAGTCGTGTCACGCGATCCGGTTGCCGCCGTCGAACCGCCGAAGTGCGAGCCACCGGAGATGCGGACACTAGACGCCATCGCAATTTCGAGCTTCAGCATTGTGCGCGCGGAGCACGCGAAGCCGGCCACTAGCGTTATCTACAACTGTAGTAGCGGCACGGCATGCCTCGAAGGTAATGCCAGCGGCAGCGCCATCAATGGTCTCTATGGCAGCTCAACGGGCAAGGGCACCCACGGCGTGTACGGCACGTCCAATTGGGCCGGAGTGACGGGCTACACGAGTTCGACCAACGGCGGCTCGGGCGTCTCAGGCGTCAGCACCGGGACGAGCGGCTCGGCTAACGGCGTGTACGGCAAGTCGTCAAACGGCGACGGCGTGTACGGCACCTCGAGTGCCACAGGCGCGGCCGGCGTCTACGGCTTCTTCAGCGGTAAAGGGGGCGCGGCCATCGTTGCTGAGTCCAACAACACCACCTCGTACCCAGCGCTAGAGGCGCTTGGCGACAAAGGGAGCACCACACTCTTTGAGGCGTACAACTCTCCGAACAACGCGGGTTGCGTCATCGACCCGCTCGGCAATCTGACGTGTAGCGGAGATATTAGTGGCGGCCCAGCCCTGCGGACGCAGCACCGCAACAGCAACGGCCAACACGTGACTACCTACGCATCGGAATCGGCAGCGGCGACGATCGAAGATGTCGGGACCGCGCGGATGTCCGGCGGCATCGCGAACGTGCGGATCGACCCGGCCTTTGCTTCCGTAATCGATCACAAGTGGTACTACGTTTTCCTTACGCCGCTGGGCGACACGCGGGGCTTGTATGTGAGCGTCAAGACGCCAGCGGCGTTCCAGGTGCGCGAAAACGAGCGTTGGCGCTCGAGCCTGGCGTTCGACTATCGGATTGTGGGCCATCCGCTGGATGCCGAGAACGACCGTTTACCACTCGCGCCCGTCATGCGACAGCCGAACGCTATACATCCCGCGCAGTAACGCGCGAACAGAATGAAACTAGCCCGAACGAAGGCCGCCGATCGGCGCGGTCGCCACGGAGCCCTGGGCGGAGGCGGCTTTCGAGATCGCGGCGTGGGTGCTAAGATGATCTGAGCTAACCTACTTACCGGGTGAGGCTCAAAGCCGCCTGATGTCCAAAAACTACCTCTCCACGAAACCGGGTCAACTCCATTGAAAGGCGTCGCGAACGCATAGGTTCGTTATTCTGGGTGTTGTGTTGGTCGCTGGACTCGTCGGTTCCGCGTCAGCCGCAAATATGCGCGGACACAGCGGCTATTCGAACATCATGGAGGCGCTGCGCGCAACGCTAGCTCGCCGCACCATGAGCGGAGTGAAATCCGAAAGGAGTTGCCGCCGACGCAGCGATACAGTTCAAGAGGCTCTAAGAGTATGGGCTCCAGGGGAGTCAAGGCTATGCGACCATGCGTATCGATAGATTGCGCGACCGTCCTCGCAAGTTGCTCCCGCATGACCGGTTCGGCACCGTTCCCTGCGCGCTCGATGAGGAGTCCCCCGGACAAAATTTATGGCGCCAATATAGACGCTTTAGAATCGCTCGTAAAACGTTCGCAGGTGATAGCGAGGTTCGCGCCAGCTCCCAATGTTTTTGAGACCGTCAACGAACTACGTCAAATGCTTAATCGTGTTCGAAATCGTACGAATGACTATCTCATTATGGATCGGCCCGAAGTAATGCGCAGCGCCGGCCGTTCGAGCGTGGAGTTCGATTCTCGCGTTGTGCCTCATCCACTCGATCCCAATGGCGACCGGCTACCGCCGCTACGCTTACTGACGGTCGCCCAGTCGACGGTGCAGCAATGAGGTGGACTCCTCGTTCCGGACTTGACACGATCGAAGACGTCGTGTGGCTGCCACGACTGTTCGACAAAGGACGGCGCGTTGAGCAGCTCGGCGGAGATCGGCTGACCGACGGGTACTGCTACGGCGACAACGATTTTATCGATGGAAAGGTGTTGCGCTTCCTACACACCGACGACGTAACGGTGTCGTCGCTACTGCGCGGGCACTCCGATGCGGAGGCCGCGCGGATCATTGTCGAGCGAAGCGGTCGCACTCCCGAAGAGTGCCGACAGTTCAGCCAGCAGCTCAAGCGCAGCCTCAACAGCTTCGTCTTCATGGAAGCCGATGAGGGCCGGCTGCAACCCGGCTTCAAAACCATAGCGACACGGTTTTTTCACAATAACGTCTTGATGCCGATTTTTTATACGAAGTTTAGGCGGGACGAAAGGAAACGCGGTTAA
>Ga0209380_10002108_pt1 | contig 12932 bp, 10 predicted proteins | sample HubBroMetageWFT6_FD_188347 | JGI IMG/M metagenome (GOLD analysis project Ga0209380, IMG submission 188347) | Warmed and freeze-thawed soil microbial communities from the Hubbard Brook experimental Forest, New Hampshire - Hubbard Brook CCASE Soil... | ecosystem: Environmental > Terrestrial >...
CGTCTGCGTTGTGTCAGGAGTCTTGATGGGGCTCTGGGCGCCGTTTGTCGCCCATGCTATGACTCACGGCAATGCCCTCGGGCCGTACAGCATTGCCGTTTTTCTGACCCTCGGCGCGCTGCTTTCTTGCACTGTGTGGAACGTTTATTTCATGAAGAAGCCGCTGGTCGGAGAGCCGGTGAAGTTCAGTGGATTTTTTCACGGCCCTGCTTCCGGACACATCCTTGGATTGCTGGGCGGGATTATTTGGGGCACAGGCATGGTTTTTAATCTTGTGGCCGCGAGTTTCACCGGCGTGGCAATTTCTTACGCCATCGGCCAATCCGCTCCCATGGTTGCAGCCCTCTGGGGAATTCTCGCCTGGAAAGAATTCGCGAACTCTGGACCGCGCGCAAAAATATACCTCGCCCTCATGTTCGTCTTTTATGGCTTGGCAATTTTCCTGGTCGCACGCGCGAACGGATAAAGAAAAACGGATAGAGAAAAATCTATTTTCCCCGAATTCGGCTAACGAACAAATTCAGAAACCGGTCCGCATCCGATGCCAGGCAAACCCGCGCATTGGGCTTGAGTTCGATTACTCCTTCGATCTCATAGTGGTCGCCGTGCAATACGTTATTCTCGTTCGATCCCATCCGATTTGCGACAGTCTCCCCGCGGGTAAACTCGCCCTTGGTTTCCACGTCCACGTGCATTTCCTTGAGGGTCCCTAGCGTCGAATCCAGCGCAATCCCCACGGCCAGCGGATCATACATCGCTGCCCCGCCGTATCCGCTCTTCTCGCTGCGAGTTAAATAGAAGTCGGCAATCTTGGCGATAAAGTCGCTTTGCGGCCCATGCGAGGACTGCAGCTCCGCCAGATACTTTCGCGTGATCAGCGTCCGCTCTCCCACGTCGGAGCCAACCATCGTTACCATCCAACCTGCGTTGAACACAATCTGCGCCGCCTCCGGGTCGTTGTAGATGTTTGCTTCCGCCGCCCCATTCACATTTCCGCCCGAGATCGAGCCGCCCATGATGACGATATTCTTGACCAGACTCGCAATCGACGGATCTTTCGAAACTGCCAGTGCGATATTGGTCAGTGGCCCCACCGGAATCAGCGTGATCTCGTGCGGATATTTATGAACCATCTCAATGATCAGGTCCGGGCCAAATCGCGAATCTGCTTTGCACTTCGAAGGCGGTAGCTCCACGTCGGCCAGCCCATTCTTCCCGTGCCAGAACTGCGCGGTGATCAGTTTCTGATTCAGCGGATGTTGCGCTCCTCCCGCGACGATTACGTCGCACCGTCCCGCCAGAGAAACGATCTTCAGAGCATTCTCCAGCCCCTGCCACGCTTCAACGTTCCCCGGAACAACCGTCAACGCTTCCACCTTGAACTCCGGCGAATTCAGCGCCAGGATGATCGCCATCGCGTCGTCGGTGCCGGGATCGGTGTCGATGATTACGCGTCTCGGCGAAGCCTGCGAAAAAGCATTCGTCAGGAACGAAAGAAAGCTAAGCAGAGTGAGAATAAATGTGATGCGCAGTTGTTTCACGGAAGGAACTCCTTCTTCAAAAACCTCATTCGGTCAGAGCAGCATGCCCGCGATGGATGCAGACATCAGGTTGGCCATGGTTCCCGCCAGCATCGCGCGAATTCCCAGACGGGCCAGTTCGCCCTTCTTGTTCGGCGCGAGTGCCCCGATGCCGCCGATCTGAATTCCGATCGAGCTCAAATTCGCGAAGCCGCAAAGTGCGAACGTGGCGATGGTGAACGATCGCGGGTCGAGTCCCGCTTTCATCGGCCCCAGCATGGAGAATGCGACCAGCTCGTTCAGCACCATACGCGTGCCAAGCAGAGTTCCAATCACTCCGCAGTCGCGCCAGGGAACACCAATCACCCACGCAACCGGAGCGAACACAGCTCCGAAAATTGTTTCCAGACTCGCTGGAACCCAACTCACCCAATGGTGAATGCCGCTAAGAATGCCGTCTGCGAGTGCGATCAGCGCCAGGAACGCAATCAGCATGGCGGCGATGTTCAACGCCATATGCAGTCCGTCAGTCGTCCCCCTCGCGACCGCGCCGAGCAGATTTTCTTCTTTCTCGGTTTTCTCTTCGGCTTCAGGCATCACAACTCGTCCTGCGGTCTTCGGTTGCTCGGTTTCAGGCACCAGCATCTTCGCCATGAGCAGCGTGCCGGGCGCGGTCATGATCACTGCGCTCAGCAGGTGTTTGGGCTCTATACCGAACGCGATATACGCCGCCATGATTCCGCCCGAGACGTGAGCCATGCCGCTGGTCATCACGGTCATGAGTTCCGAGTGCGTCAGGTCCGGCAGAAACGGCCGGATGGTCACTGGCGCTTCCGTCTGTCCCATGAAAATGCTGGCCGCGATGTTGAGCGACTCCGCGCCGCTGGCCCCCATCACCCGCGTCATGACCCAGGCCGCAATCCTGATGATGAACTGCATGACGCCGAAGTGATACAGAACGGCGAAAAATGCGCAGATAAAAATAATGGTCGGCAATACTTGAAAAGCGAAATAAAACGTGGAACCTTGATTTCCGAGATCGCCGAAAACAAACTGCGAACCGACGTAAGAATAGCTAAGCAGCCGGCTGACCACATTGCCGGCGCTCTGAAAAATTCGCCGCCCCGCTTCGATTCTCAGTACGCACACGGCAAAAGCAAACTGCAGCCCCAGGCCCCACGCCACCGTCTTCAGCCGAATCGCGCGGCGGTTCGTCGAAAATGCATAGGCCAATCCCAGCATGCACAAAAGGCCGAGGATTCCCGTGAATCGTCCCATTCAGTTTTTCTCTCCGGACTTCTCTATCACTCGCTGGTCTATCACTCGCTGAGCTATCACGCGGTGGATCAACGGCCTCTTCTCGCCTGCCTGCGCGCCTGTGATCTCATAACTCTCTTCTAGCAGTTGCTTGGCCCGCAGCGCACGCTCCTCGGCATTGTAGTGGATCGTCGCCAGCGGCTCGCCAATTGAGACGGCATCTCCAACTTTTTTGTGCAGCACAATTCCCACCGCAGGATCGACCGAATCTTCCTTGCGTTCGCGCCCGCCGCCCAGAATCACGCACGCGGTTCCAACCTGCTCGCACTGCACAGACGCGACATATCCTTGCCGCGCACTCGAAACCATCATCGTATTCCGAGCCTGAGGAAGTTTCTTCGGATCGTCGATGGTTCGCGGATCACCCTCCTGCAACTCCACCATCTTACGAAACTTGGCGAGCGCTTCTCCCGAGGTGATCAATTTTTCACTCCGCCTCTTTCCCTCCGCAACCGTGTCGCAAACCCCACCCAAATGCAGCATCCAGCCCGCAAGTTCGAGGCAGAGCTGGCGCAAATCTTCCGGCCCTTCACCGCGCAAAATCTCCACAACTTCCACAACCTCCAGCGCATTGCCAATCATGCATCCCAGCGGCTGATCCATATCCGTGATCAGCGCCACGACTTGCTTGCCCATCCGCTCGCCCGTTTCAACCATGAGTTCGGCAAGAAATACGGCGTCTTCTTCTTTCTTCATGAACGCGCCGGAACCGGTCTTTACGTCGAGCACCAGCGCGTCAATGCCTTCGGCGAGTTTTTTGCTCATGATCGAAGCGCAGATAAGATAGGGGCTTTCCACCGTGCCCGTCACATCGCGCAGCGCGTAGAGCTTGCGATCGGCAGGAGCGATTTCGGCTGTCTGCCCGATCATGGCGCAACCACAAGCTTCGAGCACGCGGCGAAATCGAGACACAGAAAGATTCACATTGAAGCCCGGAATCGCCTCCAGCTTGTCCAGCGTGCCGCCAGTATGTCCCAGGCCGCGGCCGCTGATCATGGGAACCGCCACGCCTGCGGCTGCGGCAAGCGGCGCCAGCACCAAAGAAGTTTTGTCGCCCACCCCACCGGTCGAGTGCTTGTCGACCTTCTTTGCCGAGAGCGACGACAAATCCAGCGCCTCACCCGAGTGCAGCATGGTGTCCGTCAACGCAGCGGTCTCGGCTCGCGTCATGCCCCGCAACACAACTGCCATCAGCCAGGCGGAAACCTGATAGTCGGGAATGTCGCCGCGAGTATACGCATTCACTAAGTATTCGATTTCGTCGTGAGACAACTCGCCGCCATCCCGCTTCTTCCGGATGACGTCGATGGCTCGGAAAGTTTGCGGAGTGGCCGGATTCACTTGAGGCGGAATCCTTCCGGAAGAAGTTCGGTAATGTGAGCCTGCTTCGGCCCCGTCGTTCCTTGGAAGTAAATCGTCGCGTTGGGGCCGAATTCGTAAATGACCTGGCGGCACGCGCCGCACGGCGAACACGGCACTCCCTGATCGTTCGCCACCGACACCGCGCGAATCTCGATCTGGGGACCGAGTTCCGCGACCGCCGAAAAAATCGCGGTACGCTCCGCGCAATTGGTCATCCCATACGAAGCGTTTTCCACATTGCAGCCGGAAAAGACCTTCCCGTTCGTCAAAAGGATGGCCGCTCCCACTCGAAACTTCGAGTATGGTGCATGAGCGTTCTTCATGACTTTCTTGGCCGCCCGCATCAGTCTTGCTGGCACATCGGCACGTGGTGTTTTCTTGCGCATCGCGTAAATGCTCGCGGTGAAAGGGCGAGATCGAGCGCCATTGTAAACCCTCGCTGTGAATTCATGTGTTTTTCTTGACCTATGTGAGCCGGACCAAAACTCCCGCAACCGCCGATTCGCCTTGACGGTTTTCCTGCCGTACAATTGTGAGCGCGAGGAAATGAACTCGGTGCCGGTAGACCGCAAACATCCCGGAGCTCACGAGATGGCCCCTACATCGCGAGCGTCCATCGCGACCCTAGCCGGGCGTGCCCTCCAGCCGAACTCCGGTATCTCTCTAGACCTGAACTGGGTGCAGGAAGTACGAGTGAACACCAGCGCCGTGGAGCGGCGCGCCCAGACCCAGGTGGCGCGCAGAACGGTGAAGAAAGAGTGGCAGGCGGCTTGGCTTCTGCGAGCGATCTCGTGCATGGACTTGACCACGCTTTCCGGCGACGACACCGACGAACGTGTCCGCCGGCTCTGCGCAAAAGCACGCCAGCCCGTGCAGCAGGATCTGCAACACAAGCTCGGCATCGAAGCACTCGATCTGAAAGTCGCCGCAGTTTGCGTCTATCATCTGTTTGTCGAAACCGCGCTGCACGCCCTCGAAGGCAGCGGCATCCACGTCGCTGCCGTTTCCACGGGTTTTCCCGCGGGCCTGTCCCCGCTGGCGGAGCGTGTCGCGGAAATTCGCCGCTCGGCTGAAGCCGGCGCCCACGAAATCGATGTTGTGATCACGCGAGCCCACGTTTTCGGCGGCCGCTGGCAAGCGCTCTATGATGAGGTTGCAGCCTTCAAACAAGCCTGCGGCGGCGCTCACATGAAGGTCATTCTCGCCACCGGCGACCTGCAAACCTTGCGCAACGTGGAGCGCGCCAGCCTCGTCGCAATGATGGCCGGGGCCGACTTCATCAAAACCTCAACTGGCAAAGAGGCTGTCAACGCCACGTTGTCCGTTGGCTTGGTGATGGCCCGCGCTATTCGCGACTACGGCGAGCGAACCGGAATGGCTGTAGGCTTCAAAGCAGCTGGTGGAATTCGCACCGCCAAACAGTCGACCGACTGGCTCGCTATGATGAAAGAAGAACTCGGCGATTCGTGGATTCACGCCAATCTTTTTCGTTTCGGCGCCAGCGGATTGTTGGCTGACATCGAGCGGCAACTTGAGCACCATGCGACCGGGCGTTATTCGGCGGAGTATCGGCATCCGATCGCTTAGCAGGCAAACGAATTGCGGTAACAGATTGAGCCCCACGAGGGTCGCCCAAGAATGAGCATCGCTGAAAAATTCGTGACCATGGAATACGGCCCCGCTCCAGAAGATCCGAAGGAGGCCAGCGCCTGGCTGCATCGTCACAGCCATCGCTTCAGCCACTTCATCAACGGTGCGTGGCACGCTCCAGCCGCGGGTGAATATTTCGATACCATCGATCCTTCTTCGGGAGAGAAACTCGCTTCGGTCGCCCAAGGTTCATCCGCCGACATCGACAGTGCGGTGCGCGCTGCCCGCGCGGCGTTTCCAAAGTGGCGAGCGCTTGCTCCCCATGTCCGTGCGCGCTATCTTTATGCGCTGGCTCGGTTGGTGCAGAAACATTCCCGCCTTCTCGCCGTTCTTGAAACAATGGACAACGGCAAGCCCATCCGCGAAAGCCGCGACATCGACATCCCTCTGGTGGCGCGCCATTTCTATTACCACGCCGGCTGGGCGCAGCTTCTCGACCAGGAATTTCCCGAGTACGAACCTTGCGGCGTCGTAGGCCAGATCATTCCGTGGAATTTCCCGCTCCTCATGGCGGCATGGAAGATTGCTCCCGCTTTGGCCACCGGAAACACGGTCGTCTTGAAGCCGGCTGAATTTACTCCTCTTACCGCACTCGCTTTCGCTGAGCTTTGTCAGGAGGCAGGATTGCCCGCCGGAGTCGTCAACGTCGTGACCGGCGACGGCTCGACCGGCGAGACATTGGTGAAGCATCCCGACGTGGACAAGATCGCGTTCACCGGCTCCACCGAAGTCGGACGAGCGATTCGCGGTGCCACCGCGGCAACTCCCAAACGATTGTCGCTCGAACTTGGAGGAAAATCTCCATTCGTCATCTTCGAAGATGCTGACCTCGACGGCGCAGTCGAAGGATTGGTTGACGGAATCTGGTTCAACCAGGGCCAGGTCTGCTGCGCAGGTTCGCGCCTCTTGATGCAGGAAAGTATTGCGGAGACTTTGATCGGCAAGATCCGCGACCGCATGAGCACTCTTCGCGTCGGCCTTCCGCTCGACAAGGCGATCGACATCGGCGCGATCGTGGCACAAGTGCAACTCGATCGCATCCAGCGCATGGTCGGCCAGGGGATCGCGGACGGCGCAACTTGCTGGCAACCTCAGGTTACGTTGCCCGCGCGCGGCTTTTATTATCCGCCCACGCTGCTGAGCAATGTGCACCCCACCTCCATCGTCGCGCAGCAGGAGATTTTCGGACCCGTGTTGGCCGCAATGACCTTTCGCACTCCCAGAGAAGCAGTTGAGTTAGCCAATAACACCGTCTACGGTCTGGCGGCGTGCGTCTGGAGCGAGAACATCAATGTCGCCCTGCATGTCGCCGCGCAACTGAAAGCCGGCGTCGTCTGGGTAAACTGCACCAACCTGTTCGACGCCTCCTGCGGCTTCGGAGGCTATCGCGAAAGCGGATACGGCCGCGAAGGTGGCAGAGAAGGCCTGCTGGAATACTTACAGCCCTCGTGGTTCAAGAACGCTCCCAGGTTGTCCGCCGTGCCGATGCCTGCGGCTGTGCCTCCGCCCAACAACGAACAGCCGGAGAACAACACCCCCGCCATTGATCGCACCGTAAAGCTGTACATCGGCGGCAAACAGGTCCGTCCCGACTCCGGCTACAGCATCGAGGTGCGTTCACCCGACGGACGGCTGTTGGGCGAAGCATCGCTCGGCAACCGGAAAGACATTCGCAACGCCGTCGAGGCCGCCCGCAAAGCCGACGCGTGGTCAAAAACAACCGCGCACAATCGCGCCCAGGTTCTCTATTACTGCGCCGAAAATCTTTCTCAGCGTCGCGACGAAATTATCCGCGGGCTCTCCGCAGTCGTCGGAGCGAAGCAAGCTGCCGCAGAACTCGACCTCGGCATCGAGCGCATCTTTTCTTACGCGGCCTGGACCGACAAGTTTGATGGTGCAGTGCACAATCCTCCATTCCGCAATATCGCCATCGCGATGAACGAGCCGCTCGGCACCATGGGCATCCTCTGTCCCACCGAAGCCCCGCTGCTCGGCTTTCTTTCTCTCGTGATGCCGGCGATAGCTATGGGGAACACTGTGGTCGCGGTTCCCTCCGAGGCATATCCCCTCATCACTGCCGATCTTTATCAGCTCTTCGACACCAGCGATGTGCCCGGCGGCGCAGTAAACATTGTTACGGGTTCTGCATCGCAACTCCTGAAAGTTCTGGCCGAGCATGACGATGTGGATGCCGTCTGGTCTTTTGGCGATGAAGCCAACGCCGCTGCCGCGAAGGCAATGTCAGTCGGAAATCTAAAACAGGTTTGGACCAACGAAGGCCGCGCCATCGACTGGTTCAATGGAAAATTCGCCGAAGGACGCTGGTTCCTCGAGCACGCCACGCAAGTGAAAAATATCTGGGTTCCTTACGGCGAATAATTCCCCCTCGCAATTGCTTTTGTTCGGACACGGGACTAGCATACTTTTTGTCGTTCTTCTCCGCCACGCATCTTTGGCATCGCGTTATGCCAGTTCGTATTCGATCCATGTCGATTTAAGGAGGGTATATGGGCATTGCAGTGTCGCCGCAGATTCATCCGCAAGTCGCGGATTTCATCGATAAACCACGCAAAATGTTGATCAATGGTAACTGGGTAAACTCAATTTCCGGCAAGACTTTTCCCACCTACAACCCCGCCACCGGTGAAGTTCTGGCGCAAGTGGCCGAAGGCGATCGTGAAGATATCGAGCAAGCCGTGAAGGCCGCCCGCAAAGCTTTCGACCACGGCCCCTGGCGCAAGCTGACCGCCTCCGAGCGCGGACGCCTCATCTGGAAGCTCGCCGATTTATTGGAAGCGCACACCGAGGAATTCGCGTATCTCGAGAGCCTCGACAACGGTAAGCCGCTGACCATCGCGCGCGCCGCCGATGTGCCGCTGGCCGTCGATCTCTTCCGCTACATGGCGGGTTGGGCGACAAAGATCGAAGGCAATACTATTCCGCTGTCGGTTCCCTACACGCCGGGCGCAAAATATCTTGCCTACACGCAGCGCGAGCCCGTCGGAGTTGCCGGCCAAATCATTCCCTGGAACTTTCCTCTGCTCATGGCAGCGTGGAAGCTAGGCCCCGCGTTGGCGACTGGCTGCACCGTCGTATTGAAGCCGGCCGAGCAAACGCCGCTTTCCGCCTTGCGTCTGGGTGAGTTGATCACAGAAGCCGGTTTCCCTGAAGGCGTGGTGAACATCGTGCCCGGCTACGGCGAAACGGCGGGCGCATCTTTGGCCGCACATCCGCAAGTCGACAAAATTGCCTTTACAGGTTCCACCGAAGTCGGCAAGCTAATCGTTCACGCCGCAGCCGGCAACCTGAAAAAAGTTTCGCTCGAACTCGGCGGCAAGTCTCCGAACGTCGTCTTCAAGGACGCCGACCTCGACGCCGCCATCCCGGGCGCCGCGAGCGCCATCTTCTTCAACCATGGCCAGTGCTGCTGCGCCGGATCGCGCCTCTATATCGAGAAGCCGGTCTTCGATCGCGTCGTCGAAGGCGTCGCCAACCAGGCGAAGAAAATCAAAGTTGGTTCGGGTCTCGATCCTGAAACCAGCATGGGGCCTCTCGTCTCCGAGGAACAACTAAGCCGCGTCTGCGGTTATCTGGAAGCCGGCTTCTCGGAAGGCGCAACTGCCGTTACCGGCGGCCACAAGAAAGGTGACAAAGGTTATTTCGTCGAGCCTACCGTTCTGGTGAACGCCCGCGAAGACATGAAAGTTGTGCGGGAAGAAATCTTCGGGCCAGTTGTCGCGGCCATGCCGTTCGACGATCCCGAAGAAATTCTACCCCGCGCCAACGACAGCGAATACGGCCTTGCTGCCGCCGTCTGGACGCGCGACATCAGCAAGGCCCATCGCACCGCCGAACTGCTGCGCGCTGGTACGGTCTGGATCAACTGCTACAACATCTTCGACGCCGCGCTGCCCTTCGGCGGTTACAAGCAATCCGGCTGGGGACGCGAGATGGGCCACGATGCCCTCAGCCTCTACACCCAAACCAAAGCAATCTGCACCCGATTGTAATAACTAATCGCTTCAGCGAGAAAGGACGGCGCATTAGCGCCGTCCTTTATTTTTCCGCCGTGCTTTCTCGGCTTGCCTACTTCTCCATCAGCAAAACCTTTTCCGCATCATCGATCTCAGTCAACTTCACCTCGATGACCTCGTTCATCGTGGTCTGAACGTTGCGTCCCACAAAGCTGGCTTCGACCGGAATTTCACGATGCCCGCGGTCGATCAGCACGCACAACTGCACGCGTCGCGGCCTGCCATGGGAGAACAATGCGTCCAACGCGGCCCGCGTCGTGCGCCCGGTGAAAAGAACGTCGTCAACCAGAACGATGTTCTTATCTTCAATCGAAAACCCAATCTCTTTCTCCTGCACAACCGGCTTCGGCCCCAGCGTCGAAAGATCGTCACGATAAAAAGTAATATCAAGCGTGCCAACCGGAACCTGCGCGTTCTCGATGCGCGTAATGATCTTGCCCAGCCGCTCGGCAATGGGCACGCCACGGCGTCGAATTCCCACCAATCCCAAACCTTCGACGCCCCCGTTCTTCTCGACAATCTCATACGCCAGGCGAACCAGCGTCCGCTCAATTTCTGATGCCGACATGAGTTGCGCCTTCTGGCGCAGGCCTGTCTTGCGGCTGCCCGCTTTTGCATTCATCATCGAATCTGCCTCGGAGTCCTTTCCTTCGCGCGCGGTTTTTCCTGGGCGCCAACCTTGCAAGTTGGCAAGGCAGTTCCTCACTGTATTCAACCTTGCTGTGAGAGGTCAAGCGTCACGGGGGGGTAATGAAGGACCGGAGCAACGAATCGGCCGCTTACCGTCTTACGCGATAGCCTGTAGATTGCTGTAGTTCAAACCTCGCGGCGTTCGCTGGATATGGTATCTTCAGCCAGGACTTCGACACTGCGGCCGATGGGATTCTGCACTCTCACCATTCGCGTCAAAACCCCGTCGTCCTGTCGCAGGTTTTGTAGCGTAATCGCCTTCGGATTTGTCGCTACCCCATCGCCCGGCAGAATTCCGACTCCTTGGTTTCGTCCGCCAGCCTTTGCCCGGTAGAGCGCGCTGTCGGCGAGTTCGATGATCTCCTCTGCGCAAACCGCCTCGTACGCGCCCCGGCTCCACGGGAACGGCGCCCATCCCACCGAACAAGTCTTCCGCACCTGGACCCCATGCCCAAGATCGAAAGCCTCGGACGACATGATGTTCAAAATACGTTCGCAGAAAGCGGCCGTTCCGCCCGGGTCGGCCGAGCGCGACATGATCAGAAATTCTTCTCCGCCCCAGCGCACCAGCACATCGGATTTGCGCACGACCCTCATCAATCGATCCGCCACGCGCTGCAGTAAGCGATCGCCCGCGGGATGGCCGTGAATATCGTTCACTTCCTTGAAGAAGTCCACATCCACCATGATGAAAATCAGGTCGCGATGATCGAGTTTGCGAATGTCGCTGCCCCGCGCTCGCTCGTAATTTCTCAAGACCTGGCCCGCCTCGGCCGCAAGAATCTCTTCGAGGTAACGCCGGTTCCACGCGCCGGTCAAAGCATCAGTGAAGGAGATCTCCTGTAGTTCAAGATTCTTGCGCTGCAATTCCAGGCTGTGCCACCGCAAAGATTGTTCTTTGCTTTCCAGTTCGTTTTTCAACTTGCACATCTCATCCAGATTCTGCCGCGACAGGCGCAATAGATGGATTAGCTCCCGGTCCATCCAGTGCTGCTTAAGAAAAACCAGAGTGCCCATCAAAACCATTGCTCCCGCAGTCAACATCAGCCTGTAGGAGCGCACCCGCGCCGGCGCGCCCTCCCCAAACTCCGCCCACGCTACCATCAGCGGAGTGGAGAACACCGCCACCATCGCCAGCCGTGCCGTCCACATGCTGTGGTCATGATGCGCAGCCGGCTCGCTAGGTCCGTCGGGCAAAACTCCGCGCGCCATAAAGCCCATCGCCGCAAACCACGCCATCGCAGCCACCAGCGGAACGTCATAAAGACTGCCCGTGTAGTAGCGATGAAAGTCGATGGCCACCCCGGCAAGAATCGATCCACCGCTATAGAACAGCGCGGCTCGAAAGAACTGCCCATAAACCGTATGCCAGACCCCGCGGCTGCGCTTCCAGATCAGCGCTGCCCCCACGATCAGCACAATCTGTTCCGAAGCATAGAGCTGATCAAAGCTGCGACCATACACAGCTTCATTTGGCGAAACATATTGCCACGGGATCACAATGAATAGGTAAAGGTAGAGCCACCACGTGAGCAGTAAAAAGAAGTCGACAGAGACGAGCCGTAGGGAGTGATCGTTGCGCTCAATATGCGGCTGCACGGCCAGCGCCGCCATCATCGGCACCACGTGCAGGAACAGGATTACGTCTCCGACAAAAGGGTTCGGCACATCCTGGCGCAAGAAAACTTCAAAATACGTCCAAAGAACCTGCGCGAAGAGCCACATGCCGCAACCAAACGCCATCAGCGTCCAGAAAAGCCTGGCTTTCTTGTAGCCAGTTCTCAGGTTTGACAGCATGGCCAGCGTGGCGCAAAAAAGCAACACAGATTGCACCAGGTCGCCGAACGTAGTGAGTCCAATGCTCCGCCGAGCCACCACCGACACGACCACGTGAACGCCTACCACTGCGCACACGATTCCCGTCCACTTGTTCGGTTGTCGCCAGGAGATTGAGCCCACGGTATGAGTTTATGTGGGCGATGAATATACCGAGAATTACCGAAGTAATCGCACCTAAGCAATCTCGACGCTAGCTTGTGACTTGTCGCTGTTCGAGGTAACGCCGCAACGCATCGCGCCACGGCGGCATTTCGACCCCAAGAGACTGCAGACGCAGGGCCGACAAAACCGAATACGCCGGCCGTGGCGCGGGCCGTGCCATCTGCTGGCTGCTCACAGGCCTTACGGTTGTGGCCAGCCCCGAGTTCTTCACAATCTCCTGCGCAAACTCAAACCAGGTGCAATTGCCGGCGTTGGTTACGTGAAAAATTCCGGCAGCATCTTTGCGGCAGAGCTCGACGATCGCCCTAGCCAGATCGACCGCGTACGTGGGACAACCGCGCTGATCATTCACCACGTC
>Ga0209380_10002109_pt1 | contig 12928 bp, 16 predicted proteins | sample HubBroMetageWFT6_FD_188347 | JGI IMG/M metagenome (GOLD analysis project Ga0209380, IMG submission 188347) | Warmed and freeze-thawed soil microbial communities from the Hubbard Brook experimental Forest, New Hampshire - Hubbard Brook CCASE Soil... | ecosystem: Environmental > Terrestrial >...
TGAAGGCGGAAGACGCCGTTTCCATGATCGTGAATGGCTTCTGCAAGCGCGTGTTCCGCGAGCTGCCTATGGAGTTCGCGGTGGAGGCGCAGAAACTGTTAAGCGTGAGCCTGGAAGGCAGCGTCGGATAAGGCTGAGATCATGCAGGTAGCAACGACGCAGCCAATGAGAGGAACGGGAATGAGCTTGCTGGAAATCAAGAATCTGCACGTCAGCGTGGACAAGCACGAAATCCTCAAGGGCATTAACCTGAGAGTGAATGCCGGTGAGGTGCACTCCATCATGGGCCCGAACGGCTCGGGCAAGAGCACGCTGGCGCAGGCGTTGGCCCGCCGAGAGACCTACAACGTCACCTCGGGCGAGGTGTCTTACAACGGCAAGGACCTCCTGGCCATGAAACCGGAGGAGGCCGCTTGTGAAGGCATCTTCATGGCCTTCCAATACCCGGTAGAGATTCCGGGCATCAGCAACGCTTATTTTCTCCGCTCCGCACTCAATGCAATCCGCAGGTACCGCGGGCTGGATGAGATAGATGCCATGGATTTCCTGCCCATGTTCCGGGAGAAGCTGAAGCTGCTGGACATGGACGAGAAGCTGATGAACCGCTCCGTGAACGAGGGCTTCTCCGGCGGCGAGAAAAAGCGCAACGAGATCCTGCAGATGGCGGTTCTGGAGCCGAAGCTCGCCATCCTTGACGAGACCGATTCAGGCCTGGACATTGATGCGCTGAAGATCGTGGCCCAGGGCGTCGATGCCATGCGTAACCCAGAGCGTGCCATCATCGTGGTAACTCACTACCAGCGCCTGCTGAACTACATCGTCCCGGACTTCGTCCACGTGCTGGTGCACGGACGCATCGTGCGTTCGGGCGGCCCGGAACTGGCGCTGGAACTGGAAGAGAAGGGCTATGGCACGATGGAAGCCGAGGCGCGGCATGCTACACCCGCCTAATGAGAACGAGGGAAGAACAACGTGATCACGGCAACTCGGCACTTGGAAAATTACCTGGAAAGCTTTAGCGAGTTCGAGAAGCTAGCCGTCTGCCATGCCCTGCCATGGTTGCGGAAGCTGCGCCAGGATGCGTTTGCCCGCTTTTGCGAAGTCGGGTTCCCAACCACTCACGACGAAGACTGGCGGTTCACCAACGTTTCGGCGATAGCGCAGACGCCTTTCCGACTCGCCCGCAACGGCCGGGCCCAGCTGTCACGGCAGCAACTTGAGCCGTACCGGATTGCGGGTGTTGCCTCTCAACTCGTCTTCGTGAACGGACGCTTTGCGCGCGAACTCTCGTTGCTTAACAACCTGCCTGCCGGTGTGGAGGCCAGCGGTCTCGCCGGAGAGATTGCCAGCGGTCCGGAAGCGATTGAACTGCACCTCGGTCGCTACCTTGATACCCGACGTGATGCCTTCTGTGCACTGAACACGGCTTTCGTGGAAGACGGAGCGTATGTACACATTCCCAGGGGCACGCTAGTGGAGGAGCCCATCTACTTGCTGTTTGTCTCGACCGGGGACGACGCCCCGTCCATGAGTCATCCGCGCAACCTCATTGTGGCCGAGGAGGACAGCCAGGCCACGTTCGTCGAGGACTATGTGTCGCTCGACGGCGGCGCGGTGTTCTGCAACACGGTCACGGAACTGGTTGCCGGCGACCACACGGTGCTTTCGCACTACATGATCGAGCGCGAGCACAAGGAGGCTTTCAACATCTCAACGCTGCGTATCCAGCAGGGGAGAAGCACCAACGTCGTGTCGCACTCAGTGCTGCTGGGCGGGGCACTGGTGCGCAACAACGTGCACCCGGTGCTGGCAGGCGAAGGGGGAGAGTGTCTGATTAACGGCCTCTTCATCGGCCATGGCGGCCAGCACCTGGACAACTACATGCTGGTGGAACATGCCAGCCCGCGCTGCGGCAGCCGGCAGTTCTACAACGGGATCCTCGATGGCCACGCCCACGGCGTTTTTCACGGCCGGATCATCGTGCACAAAGATGCGCAGAAAACCGACGCCAAGCAGACCAACCGCAACCTGCTGCTTTCCGACGACACGCAAATGGACACCAAGCCGCAACTGGAGATCTATGCCGACGACGTGAAGTGCACGCACGGGGCCACCATCGGCCAGATCGAGGGCGACGCCCTGTTCTACCTGCGCTCTCGCGGAATCGACGAGGTGTCCGCGCGCAAGCTCCTCCTCTTCGCCTTCGCCAGCGAATGTCTCGACCGCATGAAGCAGGGGCCGGTCCGCGGGCACGTGGAAGGGCTGATCAACCAGTGTCTGTTCCAGGTGGCCAATGCGCCTGATGCGGCGAGAGGGACCTACCGCGAGGACGCCGGAAGAAATTGGGAGGAAATCGGATGACCACCGCGGCCAACAGATTGCCCACAGAGTCCCATCCACCTCAGGTGGGCGACGCCAGTGCGGAGCTCGATGTGCAGAAGGCCCGCAGTGACTTTCCTATCCTCCGACAGAGGGTTCGCGACAGGACGCTGGTTTACCTGGACAATGCAGCCACATCCCAGAAGCCGCAAGTGGTCATTGATGCGATCCGTCTCTACTACGAGCGGGACAACGCCAACATCCATCGTGGCGTGCATTTCCTTTCCGAGCATGCGACGGAAGAATACGAAGCAGCGCGGAAGAATGTGCAATCGTTCCTCAGCGCTGCTGATGCGAGCGAGATCATCTTTGTTCGCGGCGCCACGGAAGCCATTAACCTCGTGGCGCAGACCTACGGCCGCACTAACGTTCACGCCGGCGACGAAGTGCTCATCACCGCCATGGAGCATCACTCCAACATTGTGCCCTGGCAGATCCTGTGCGAAGAGAAGGGCGCAAGGCTGCGGGTGGCGCCAATCAGCGACAGCGGCGAGTTGCTGCTCGAGGACTTTGAGAACCTGCTGGGCCCGCGAACCAAAATCGTCGCCGTAACCCACGTCTCAAACGCGCTGGGCACGATCACTCCTGTCCAGCGCATTATAGAAATGGCACATCGTGGGAACATCCCGGTGCTGGTCGACGGGGCCCAGGCCGTGCCTCATCTCAAAGTGGACTTGCAGGCTCTGGGTTGCGACTTCTACGTTTTCTCTGGTCACAAGGTGTACGGTCCGACCGGAATCGGCGTTCTGTACGGCAAATCTGCTCTGCTGGACGCCATGCCTCCGTATCAGGGCGGCGGCGACATGATCAGTTCCGTAACCTTCGAGAAGACGATCTACAACAAGCTACCCTACAAATTTGAAGCCGGCACCCCCCATGTGGCGGGCGCCATCGGCCTGGGCGCAGCCATCCAGTATGTGAATGGCCTCGGGATGGACAACATCGTTGCGCATGAGCACGAGTTGCTGGCCTATGCCACTACAACCGTTTCAGCAATCCCCGGCATTCGTCTGATCGGTACTGCAAGAGAAAAGGCTGGCGTGCTCTCGTTCCTGCTGGACAGCATCCACCCGCACGACATCGGGACCATCCTCGACCAGGAGGGGATTGCTATCCGAACCGGACATCACTGCGCCCAGCCCGTAATGCAGCGCTTCGGCATCGCGGCCACGGCGCGTGCTTCGTTCGCTCTCTACAACACCAGAGAAGAAGTGGACGCTCTGGTCGAGGGCATCCAGAAGGTACGGGAGGTGTTCGCCTGATGCCTGATCTACGCGAGCTTTACCAGGAAGTGATCCTGGAGCACAGCAAGGCGCCTCGCAACTATCGCGAGCTGGCGACGGCGAACCACAAGGCGGAAGGATATAACCCGCTCTGTGGTGACCACTTCACCGTCTACCTGGACTTGGAGGGCGACTCGATTCGCGACATCAGCTTCCAAGGCTCAGGATGCGCGATTTCTAAGGCGTCAGCATCCCTGATGACGCAAAGCGTGAAGGGTAAGACCAGGGCGGAAGCGGCAAGACTCTTCGACCAGTTCCACAAGCTGGTGACGGGCCAGTCGCCGGCGAACGGGAACCGGGCTGAACTGGGCAAGCTGGCTGTTTTTTCCGGCGTCTCGGAATTTCCTGTGCGGGTCAAGTGCGCCACCCTTGCCTGGCACACGTTGCACGCTTCGCTGGAAGGGAAACAGGGCACTGTGTCGACGGAGTAGCCCGCCCACACAGAGTAAGGAGAAAGAACAGCTACGAGGGGAGTTCTACATGGGTGCGAGTGAACCGATCACGCTGAGTCGAGCTTGTGAAGTCATCGAGATTCCCAGTGGGATTCGCGCTACCCTCCCGGCCGGTGCCGTCGTAAGGATCATGCAGTCCCTGGGCAGCGGCTTCACGGTGGTTACCGATCGCGGCTACATGTACCGTGTCGATGCCGAGGATACAGATGCCCTGGGGCTCTCCAACGCGGCGAGGGCACAAGTACCTGCAGTTCAAGAAGGGGCCTTCAGCGATCAGATGGTCTGGGATCAGTTGAAGACCGTGTACGACCCGGAGATTCCGGTCAATATCGTGGATCTGGGTCTGGTTTACTCGTGCGAGATTGCGTCCCTGGAGCAAGGCGGGAACAGGATTCATATCAAAATGTCCATGACTGCTCCCGGTTGCGGTATGGGCAACGTGCTCAAGGCCGACGTGGAGAGCAGGCTCTCGCGGTTGCCCAGTGTCAAGGAAGTTCATGTTGAAGTCGTGTTCGATCCGCAATGGCATCCCGGCCTCATGTCGGATGCGGCCAAGCTCCAGCTTGGCTTCGACCTGGATTACGGCGCGACACAAACCTCGCCACTGATCCATGGAGGAAGATAGCGATCGTCCACATTTGGCCCATAAGATCCCGGATCCCGGCGCAGGGCCAGAGACATTCGCCCACACGCCCGCGGCATCGCGGTCCGCGCTCACCTAACTAAGCTGCTGAGCGTTCTAGTCTAGGACGAGCGTAATTCACGTCCAGCGTACGATCTCTTAGAAATGCTGATAGCGCGCTGGGGGCATGCATTCCGCTCTACTTAGATCGCGAAGGTAGCACTACTTTGTAGCCTCCTTGCCAGCGGATGAGCAGCACGCGGTGTCCCGTTTGTATTCCGGTTCGGGAGTCGATGCGAAACCGGCCGTAAAACGTATTGCAGTCCAGGTCAGACGCTGTGCTTCGTAGCTTTTCGTCATCCAAGGAAGCCGCACGCCGAATGCATTCTGTCAAGACCAATCCGGTGGCAAAACTTCCGGCGGCGATGTAGTCGGGCGTCTGGCCGAACTGCTTTTGAAAACTATCCAGAAACCAATCCGAAGTCGGCCCTGCGATGTTCGGGAAAGTCATTCCGGGTTCCCACTGGCTCGGCCCGAGGACTCCATCCGCAGTCTGCCCAAGTTCAGTGGAAAAGGCACGGACGCCCGCAGCAACCGCTGCCACCTCACGTACGGTACTGGGCCAACGATGGCGCGTTCGCATGAGGCCCAGCTCGTCTTGAAAGGCTACCGCTAGAACAACAACCTCCGGATCGATGTCGAACAGGGTCCGAAGAATAGTGTCGTAGTTTTCGAGGGAAGAGTTAATTGGGACAAGCTCGACCGACTGGCCGGCCACAACAAGGACCGATTCCAGGATCCCACGAGCAACCTGCCATCCGAAGGTTCCGCCGGCTGAATACAAGACACAAATTCGACGGAGTGCGGGGTGCTCTTCCGCCAGCCAGTGCGGAAGCGCTCGCAGGTAGTCACTTGCCGGACTCGCGATGCCTACCAAATAGCGTCGGCCATGACTGAAGATGTCGTCCGAGGAGCCGCCATAGTTCCATACGACTTTCTTGTGTTCTTCCGCAATCTCCGTTACGGCCATCGTCAAGCTGCTGGAATACGGCCCCAAGAAAATGTCAATCTGATCCGCTCGCAGAAGATGGAATACGTTCTTCCGGGCAAAGCTGATCTGACTGCGATCGTCATACCAAACCAGCCGGACAGACCTTTTCTCCCCGTTCCGCACGGCAATGCCGCCTTGAGCATTTATGTACGACTGCCAGAGGCGAATACCTTGGAGCGCCTGTTGGCCCAACGGGCGGAACTTGCCGGTCAGGGAAATGGACAGCCCGACCGCAACTTCTGTCTTGTTGCACATACCCTAACGCGCGGCGACCTGAGCGTACAGGTGGTACAGCATCCAGTAGACGACAACCCCGGTAACAGAGACGCAGAACCAGAGAGGGAGCGTCTCCCCAGGCGTTTTAACGAGCGAAGCCCCGATGCCGTCCAAACGCGGCGAAGATCATAGAACCAACTGGCAAGAACACGGAACTACACTATGCGCCCTCTGTCTCTGGCCAGGAAAGAACCTGGTACAGGGACTTACATCGATACCGAAGGACCTAGAATCGAGAACAAACTGGAACGCGCATGCGGCACAAACGGATGGGCGGTGATCTGTCCTTGAAACTCGCGAGCCCATCGTCCCGGAACCCTTGTTCCACACGATGGGCAACAGCCATTTGAAGTCACGTAGTAGCCCGTTATGAGGTAGCCATACCGCTCAACTAGAAGTTGCCGGCAGTGTGGACAACGTGTGTTCTCCAAGTCCCCAACCTCGCCGGGCAGATTCCCGGCATAGACATAGCGCAAGCCTGATTTCTTGCCGATCTCCGCGGCGCGCATCAGGATCTCCGCACAGGTGTTATCCGGGTCGGTCATTTTGTAGTCTTTGTGAAACGCCGTGGCGTGCCACGGAATGTCCGTAGACACACTTGCTATGAATTCTGTTAGCCGCTGCAGTTCGTCATCCGAGTCATTGAATCCGGAAATCACGAGTGTGACAATTTCCAGCCAGAAGTCCATTTCATGCAGGCGGCGAATCGTGTCCAGGATGGGTTGCAACCGCCCGCCGAGTTGGTGATAGTGGCGGTCATCAAAGCTCTTCAGGTCAACTTTGTAGAGGTCAACCCAGGGTCGCAGGTATTCCAGCACCTGTGGGGTGCCGTTCCCGTTGGAGACAAAGGCGGTCGACAATCCTGCCCAACGGGCTTCCTTGAAAACTGCCACCGCCCATTCACTGGTTATCAACGGCTCGTTGTACGTGCTCACCAGGACCTTGGCGCCTTGATGAAGAGCTTGCTGCACCAGTCGCTTGGGGGTGGCTCCCAACGGGGAACCAACCGCGGTCGGGTCACGGAGTGCTTGGGACGTTACCCAATTCTGGCAATAGGAACAGTGCAGGTCACAGCCCAGCATTCCGAAGCTGTAGGCCAGTGCCCCAGGATAAGCATGGGAAAAGGGCTTCTTTTCGATAGGGTCGCACTGCACTACACCGGCGTAGCCCCAGGGAACGTACAGAGTCCCGCCTCGGTTGTAGCGAACCTTGCAGACGCCAGGTTGGCCCTCCGGGATGGGGCAGCAGTGACCACAGGCAAAACAGCGTACCCGGTTGCGGTCAAGTTTTTCGTAGAGTTCGCCCTCGCGGACATTCTCGTAAACGATATCCCGCAGCGTAGGCATACACCGCCGCCCAAGTCAGGCTATTTCTAGACCCCATTTTACTCAAAAGTGTACCGATGAGGCGAGCAGAGCGCGCACTTGCATCCGCTCCCGACGCGGCCGCCAGACAATCGCACTCCATCATTTGTGCGTTGGAAACACCACCGAGACACCCGACCACCTGTGTCACCAAGTTGCCACTTCCGCACCGATGAAGGAAGTTCCTGCGGCTCCGCCACTTTGTCTGCTTCTGTCGCCCGCGCGCGTTTCTAGCTACGTTGCGCCCAACCGCGACCAGAGCTATGCTCTGTAGTTGCGGGCAGGGCGAGGACGGCACAGGGTTTTTACCGTTTCCTCTGTCTTGGGTCCAACTGAAGCGGAACGGTGTCAGGCTGGCCACGGAACCTCCCCTGCCTACTCCCTCATCGCGTCTTCATCCTCGATATCTTGGGGGCGATCTACGACGTCGAGCACTTGGCGATTGGTACAAATAGCCAAATAGCGTCGCCGGTACGAAGGTTCTCGACAATCTCCTCAAGCTTGCTCGCCACCGGGGTCCCAATCACACCAGACTTCAATTCGAACCTTGTACTACGCCATCGGACCTCCTCCCGTCTGTGGCCTGACCCACAATGTCCACAGCATTTGGCTGTCCGTTCAACTCGATACGCTGCTTTGTTTGCTCTGAAGGAAGTGTGTGCTCTAATTCCAAGTGATGTCCGGACTACCGACTCAGATCCCGTGGAGACGTTTTGTCCGCGTTCTCCGCAAACTCGGCTATAGTGCGCAGAAGCGGAAGGCAGGTTCTGGAATATTGTTCGTTAGCCCGAGCCGCAACCCGCGACTTGTTTCGTTACGGGAGCCCCATCCCGGACAAGACATGCGCCAACGTTGCACGAGTACCTTCGGAAGCTTCTCCTCACTCCAGATGAGTTCATGCAGCTATTGGAAGACTGCTAAATCGGACGCGCAAACGACAGCTCATGACCGTCGGGATCGGACATATGGAAATACCGTTCGCCCCATGAGGCATCTCGCGGACTCTCGGGATGAAGTCCCCTTTCCTTGAAGTACGCCCAGAACCCATCAACGTCGGAAACGTGGAAGATCAGCCGCCCCCATTGGGTCGCGGGGTTGCCGTGTTCTAGATTGAGGATCGGGTCTTTTCCGTCTTTCGTGCGGAGAGAGGAAAAATAGCCATTTTCGTCCCCGTAGATGACCTCCATGCCCAGCAGATCCCTATAGAACCGCACAGAGGCAGGCATACTGGCCACCAGAAGTGTGACTGCGGAAATCTTTTGGACATTCACGTTCACCTCCAGGCACCACCCGCTGCGCCACTATAGCTATATAAACATGCGGCGACTCACCACGGGGGTTAGCGAGCAGCAAGAAGGTGTACGGCTGAGATCTTCAGTGCCTCTTCGTTGTGACCCGTAGGCAGCAGCGAGAGTAGAGAGATACCAACCCGGTGCATCAACGGAATTGTAGCTAGGCCTAGCCCAACAGCGTCCGTAGGCGTGTGCCAGCACCAAGACTGATCGCATCAGCAAAACTTGACGCCGGAACAATTTAGGGTTCGGTTGGGAGCGACGGCAATTGCCGCGCCGATCGATAGGCTTCACAGAGCCAGAGGCGGACTTCGTCGTCCAGTTCGGCGGCCGACGAAACCCGGGGATAGTGGTAGTGGCTTCGGGGCGAGACGGAAAGAATCTGTCAGGATTGTGCGCCCGCATTGGGGACGTGGGACAAACAGAACGAGCCTCCGAAAGGCTTCGAGGGCTCGGTGAATGATTTGGCTTTTCTTGGGCGCCTACTTCGTTGCGCTGTGCTTGGCGTACTCTTCTGGTGTGAACTTGCCGCCCTGGACGTAGCTCGCGTTTAGTTCCGTGTAGTGCTTCCACTTTTCGGGCAGGTCGTCCAGCGCAAAAATCGCGGAGACCGGTCAGACCGGCACGCAGGCCCCACAATCGATGCACTCTACGGGATCGATATAGAGCTGCGGGATTTCATCGAAGCCAGGACGGGCGTCGTCGTACGTCGTATTCTTCTTCGGGTGGATGCAATCTACGGGGCAGGCATCGACGCAGGCGGTGTCTTTTGTTCCGATGCAAGGTTCGGCAATAACGAAGGCCATGGGCCACCTCCGCCTATCTGAGCCCACAGCACGCCCAAGGGGAGAGGAGGTTCAGCGGGAGGCATCGCGTCTGGCTTCCGTTCGGGATGCGGGCCGCGGAGATTTCAGTGCCTGTGATCTTCGTTGGGGAACTGAAACACGATAAATGCCGGAGTTTCCTGGGGGCGCTCTCGGCGATACAGAAAATGTCACCGAGTCAGCCGGTGGGGAATTGCTCATAGGGCATGGGCGCAGCGCCCAGCAAGCGCTCGACGCAGCGCAATTCCACAGCGAAGACATGGACGATGAGACCGCAAATGTCTTTGGCACCTGTGACGGTCGACCTGGACACCCAGCGCATCGCTGTCTTGCTCAAGGAACTCGCGCCAGCGGCGGGTCTCAGCGTCGTTGTAGTGCATCAATTCCTGAAAGCTGATCCCTGATTCCATGCCGCCTCCAGCCTTATTGGTTCAACGTAGGGTTCTCGCCCTCCAACAACCCAAGGCGGTCGCCTGCATGTTGGCAGCCAGAAAAAAGAAGTTCCAGTCAGCTCGTCGGATGTCTCGATCAACGGGGTCGGCGTCGGAATTCTTGATGATTTCCCAGCCATGTGAATATGGTTCCGTTTCTACTCGCAAGGATTGGGGAATGATATTGCCCACCTTCATCATGATATTGCCCGCTTTTATGATGCCTGACAATCGAGTCTCCCCTTATTTTCGAGAACCAGCGGCCAATGAAAAAAGCGCAAACAAAAGAAAAAGCCTCGTCCTGCGACGAGGCTTCCGTAGTTTTCGCGCTAATCTGATTAGACGTTGAACGACGACCCGCAGCCGCAGGTGCTCTTCACGTTCGGGTTCTCGAACTTGAAACCGGCACCCTCGAGGGTCTCGACGTAATCCACGCGGCAGCCGTTCAGGTACATGATCGAGGTGGCGTCCACGAACACTTTAAGGCCGTCCATATCGAACACTTTGTCCATCATTCCCGCGTTGGTGTCGAACTGTAGGGAGTAGGAGAAGCCCGAGCATCCCCCTCCCACCACCCCCACGCGCAGGCCAGCCGGAACGGGATTCTGTTGCGCCATGATTCCCTTTACCTTGGCAATGGCATTTGGTGTCAGGCTAATGGGTGCCGCTTTTACTTCCGGTGGAGCCGGGGTTGTCGGGATAGTTGTTGTGGTCGACATATGTATCTCCTCGAGCCTACGAACCTAAATTGTAGCAAACGCACACGGGGCGATTCAGACAAAATTTCTGCTGCGTATCTCGGGCAACTCACACAACGTAGGAATCCCCGGACGGTGCCTACAACCTCGAGGAGCCATTCCGTTGTAACTCCAGGAGGATGCGTATGCCCCGATAAAAATTCTCCTTGTTGTAGGCCGTTTCCCAACGATTCAAGACCGCTCTCAATTCCTTCTCGGCATTCCGAATGGCAACTCGTGCCCGCGGTCGATTCTTCCTCAACCGCATGAATAAGCGGAATGCCCCGTCAACCTCTGGCTCGATGCGCTTGCGTGACGTTCGGGCATTTCGTATCCACCGGGGCGGAATGTTCGCCCGAAACTTGAGGTAGCCGCGGACCGCGGAACCAGCGCTTGACGCAAAGAGCTTGGCTTCTCTCGGCATAAATTCAACCTCCAACCGCTCAAAAATTCCCCGCAGGTTCCCAGTGTCTCTCCCGCGGTCGCAGATAAAAGAGGACCGCGGCGAGCGCAAGCCTCACCACGGATCGGCCCCAAATGAGGTGTCCGGGATAGATCTTTTCGATGTCTAGCATCCGATGGGACAGCAAAGGTGTGACGCTCAGGATGAAAAGACCCACAATGAACGCATCAACGATTGCTAGGTTGCGCTGCGGGTCGCGTGCCGCGAAAAACAGCAGGACACTCAGCATGAGCGTAAACCCGCCCATCTCCTTCAGTGTGAAGAGCAGCAAGGTCGAGATTTCAGCCTCGGGAGGATGCAGAAATAGGCGGAGGATAAGGGGCTTGCCGCTGAAAATCAGAACTACGCCCCCAACGGCCATGAGCAACGAAAGAAAACCCAGCACGACCCGCAGCACACGATATGGTGGTTGCGACATAACGGCCTCCCTCTGTAGGCGAGGAATCGAAAAACGCCCGGGACCAGTTTCCAGCCGAGTTTAAGCCAAATTTGCTGACTCAACCCCGCAAAATCTGCAATCCCCGCTATTCCCCCTGTTTGGCACTCTTGCCGAGAGCCACCAAGAAAATGGCGCTCTTGCCCTCGGCGTGCGGCGAGAAGAAGCAGGTTCCTGCCACGGATTCATGTCGTAGTTGGCCCGAAGCACGTCGCTGCGATAACCTCAAACTGCTCTCGAAACTTCTCATTCATTTTCCGCTGCCACTGAAATAACAGGCTCGCCGGCGTAATAATGAGCGCCCCGCAGACTCCAAAACGTCCAGCAAGTCCTTTGTCGTGGCCGTGTCTCCTCTCGTGAGGTGATCTCAAGCGTTTACTGGGGTCAGTTGATAGCCGAGGTCTTTGGCCGTGGCTGCTAAACGTCCGATGCGCTGCTGGCGATAGCGGTTTTCGTAGGCTTCGGCTCCTTCGTCCACATAGGGCTGGCCCCATCGCAGCAGTCGGTAAATCAGAGTGGCCAACGTCCGCGCGGTGGCGAACACCGCAACATCTCCGCCGAGCCGTCGTGCGATTCGACGATAGTACGCGCCCAGCGCTGTCCGGCTGTGGCGGAGGGAGAGCGCTGCCCGGACTCTGCGTGTTTCTTCGCGATCATCAGGATGCAAAAAAGCAAGGTTGGAGTCCCAATCTGCTCCGGTGTCTGAACCGAACCGCTGAGGATGATCTTTTGGGAGACCCAGATAATCGGCGATTCGCGCATTCAAAAACGTAAGTGCGCCGTTCGGCAGAGCGTACCAGGCATGCGCTGGAAGGAAATTGAGTGTAGCTTGTAACTGTGCCCAAAACGGCGAGTGCTGATCAAGAGCTCCGTTGACATCGAGGCCGGTAACAGCCATAGTTTCGCTCTCTGCTAGCCTTCATTTTGCGCCAGCGATCAATAGCGGTTCAAGGGCATCATCGATCCTCGCATGCGGACACTCATGCGATGGTGAGTCCCGGCTGGCTATCGCCGAGGCTGACCGCCGCCTTGAGATGGCGATTTCAAATGATTGCCAGAGAGAGAACGAGACTTTGCTCGCCGTCCAAGCGGGCGCGAATGCCGATCCCTCCGCCCACAAGACCGACCAAAGCGGACTGAAAGCGGACTGATAATAAAGGAGGGGCCGAGTCAAGTCCTTCACAATCATGCGAAAGCAAAAAACCAATTGGGAAGCCGCGTGTGACAGCGGACTGAAGGTGCACAACAGGGTGCCGCTAAACCCTGTAGAATGATGGTGGCCAGGGACGGAGTTGAACCGCCGACGCCAGCCTTTTCA
>Ga0209380_10002110_pt1 | contig 12926 bp, 5 predicted proteins | sample HubBroMetageWFT6_FD_188347 | JGI IMG/M metagenome (GOLD analysis project Ga0209380, IMG submission 188347) | Warmed and freeze-thawed soil microbial communities from the Hubbard Brook experimental Forest, New Hampshire - Hubbard Brook CCASE Soil... | ecosystem: Environmental > Terrestrial > Soil...
CATCCGCGCGGCTCGGAGTATCAGACACAGTTTGTGGTGGATGGTATCCCACTGACGGACAATCGCTCGCCCAGCTTTGGGCCCGAGATTGAAGCGGACGACGTCGAATCGATGAGCATTTATACCGCAGGGTTTCCCGCAGAATACGGCCGGAAAATGGGAGGTGTAGTCGAGGTCAACACACTGCAAGATTCTGAAGCGGGTTTTCACGGCCAAGTTGTACTTTCTGGTGGCAGCTTCGATACCGCTGGCATATTCGCCCAGGGGCAATATGTGTGGGGCAAAAACACGCTGGGATTCAGCGCCGGTGGCAGCATGACCGACCACTATTTGAGCCCTGTAGTGCCTGAGAATTTCTCGAACACTGGCACGCTCAGCGATTTTTCGATTCACTATCAGCGCAATTTCACGCCTAACGATCGCCTGACCCTCAGCGTCCGGCACGAAACCTCGCGCTACGACATCCCCAACGAAATGGTGCAGCAACTCGCGGGGCAGCGCCAAACGGCCGATAACATCGAGACCATGGGGATCGCGACTTACCAGCACACATTTTCATCCCACGTAGTGTCCGATTTTCGCGTGATGGTGCGAGACAACGCAAATGATTTCAACTCCAACGCGGCATCGACTCCTATAGAGGTTTTTCAACACAATTGGTTTCGCGAAGGATACGTCAAAGGCACGCTTACCGCCGTTCACGGCCGCCACGAGTGGAAAGTCGGATTTGAGTCCGATAATATTTTTCTGAACGAGAATTTCAGATATGCAATTGCCGACCCGACCCAATTTGACCCGCAAACCCCGCTTACTTTCGCGTTCGTGGCAAATCGTCCGGACCTAGAGCAGTCCGCATTCGTGCAGGATTTGATTCGCTTGGGAAATTGGACCATCAGCGCCGGACTGCGCTGGGACCACTATCAGCTGATATTGAACCGTCAGGCAGTGGACCCGCGTTTCTCCATTTCGCGTTATTTCCCTTCCGCCGGCCTTGTGCTGCATTTTTCCTACGACCGAGTCTTCCAGACGCCCTCTTTCGAGAACATTCTGCTCTCCAGTTCAACGGCGGCTACGACGCTTAATCCCGTATCCCTCCAATTACCGGTCGAACCGTCCGAAGGAAATTACTACGAGGCGGGTTTGACCAAAGCTTTATTCGGTAGGCTGAAGCTGGATGCCAATTATTTTCGCCGGTTGGTGAATAATTATGCTGACGACGATCAGATCTCCAATACCACCATTAGCTTCCCGATTGCATTCCGGAAATCTGTCATCTATGGTGCGGAGGCGAAACTCGAAATTCCCGATTGGCACCGTTTTTCGGGTTTCTTGAGCTATTCCTGGACCGTTGGGAACGCGTGGTTTCCGGTGACCGGCGGCCTGTTTCTCGGAGCCGCGGTCATACCCACCACCGGGCATTTTCCCGACTCGCAAGACCAGCGCAATACTGTTCGCGCCCGCGTACGGTATCAGGTCAACCCGCGCTTTTGGATTGCTTTCGGGGTTCAATACGATTCGGGCCTGCCATTCGATTTTCAGTGCCCAGACGGCGAGACTCTTCCTCAGTGCATCGCCGGGGTGGCTCAAGTGTATGGCCAGCAGGTAGTGGATCGCATCAACTTCCCGCGTGGACGCATTCTTCCTGCCTTTCAGGTCAACGCCTCGGCGGGCGCAAACATTTATAAGTCCGATCGCCTGAATATGCGGTTGCAGGCGGACGGCCAGAACCTGACCAATGTCCTCGACGTAATCGATTTCGGCGGACTCTTTTCCGGTAACGCAATCGGACCTTCGCGCAGTTACGCCCTGCGATTGACCGCAGAATTTTAAGCTATGGTTTGAAATTCGCTCTTGAAGGACTTGCGCGCCTCATGGGCGTAACCACAGGGGAAGGAAATGGCCACGCCCACTCAGCGCAGGAGGGTAGTGACGTTCGAACTTAACTCATGCTCTCCGCCTACCATGGATTGGATGCCGTCGGGTGATCGCAGGATTGTCCGAAGGAATGGCCTAAGTATTGTAAATACAACACCGTATTGGGGGGCCCGGAGAGGTAACCCCTTAGATCGCGTCCTTAATTCTGGTTCGGGTTCGTAGTAATTCGTAGCTCTACTTCACCGGAGCGTTTAACGCCGCGACTAGCTCCACAAAGTTCCCTGCGCTTAGCACTTGATCGATGGCTTCCTTGCGGCTGAACATTTCTCCCGCGTCTCCGAGCAAATCGTGCTGCGATTGGTTATCGCCTGTAAGAATCAAAATGATCAGTCGCGAAAGCTTCCCGTCACGCGCGTCAAAATCGATGCCGCGCTCGGATTTGCCGATCACCACGATAGGATGAGGAAGCCCGCCCACACGCGCATGCGGAACCGCCAGTCCGTTTTCCCACCCGCTCGGAACTATCCTCTCCCGTTCCAGCACCAGCCTCAGAAACCTTTCCGGCGCATTGTTCACGCTGTCCGCCGCCAACTCGCACATATGCTTCAGAACATCTTGCTTGGTCCGCTCCGCCATACTCGGAAGGAAAAGTTTGCTCGTCGCAATATCTTTCAACGTTAAAGACCGCCGCCTCCGAAGTAGAAAATGTATAGCCGGAGCCGAAATCATCGAGGTAAAGAGAGCCATCACCACCAACGCCACGAACATGGTTTCGCGAATCAGCCCGGCTTGCAGCGCGAGTAGTCCTAGGATCATCTCCATGGCTCCCCGCGCATTCATGGCCAGTCCCACACCCCACGAAGTGCGGCGATCCATTCCGCCAAGTCGCGCTCCCCAACCCGCTCCCAGCAACTTCCCCAGACAAGCGACGCCAATCAGCGTTAACGTGAGCCTCCAGTCAAACTTGGTAACGAAATTTGTTCGCAAGCCGATGCTTGCGAAAAAGAATGGCGCGAACACATTGGTCACGATCGAATGGATATGCTCGGAAGTTCGTTTTCTTAAGTGTGTCGATTCCCCAACCGAAATCCCGATGATAAAAGCGCCAAATACCGCATGAATTCCCGCAAATTCGGCAAAAGCCGCCCCCGCCAGCGTTAGGGTAAAAATAAATCCCAAAACTCCGCCTGGCCAACTCGTGTGCGCCTGAATGAGCGGAAGTATTTTGTCGATGACCCAACGCAAAACCGTCAACGCCAGTCCTGCGAAAATGAACACCAGCAAGACCGTTCGCTTAACGCTATTCATGGAATGTTCTGGCCCGGCGTTCATCATCCCCAGAACCATGGAAAACAAAATCCAGCCCACCAGGTCGTCGAACATCGCGGAGGACATAACCACCGTCCCCATCTCAGTTCGCAAGAGGTTCAGATCCATCAGGATTTTTGCGATCACCGGAAGCGCCGAAATCGAGAGCGCCGTGCCCACAAATAACGCGAAGACCAGTCTGCTGGCCCCGGTTCCCGCGCCCAGAAACTGTGGGAATGCAAACGCGGAGGCGAAACCCAACGCGAAAGGAATTACCACGCCGAAGAAACTCACCAGCAGCGCACTCTTTCCTTGACGAAAAATACTACGCAGATCAATTTCGAGTCCCGCGGTCAGAAGAAAAAATACGACTCCAATTGTCGTGACCGTTTCCAGCACAATCGGCATAGTTCCGGTGCTGGGAAACAAAAACGCGTATATCTGCGGATTGAAATGACCCAACATCGTCGGCCCCAGCAAGATCCCCGCAAGAATTTCGCCCAGCACCGCCGGCTGGCCAAGCTTGTGCATCAGTTCGCCCGCGAGTTTAGCCGTCCCCAGCAGGACAGCTAACGCGAGGAACATGGTCATCACATCGTGCTGAGAAAGGTGAGGCACGGAAACCTTGGTAGCCCTTGTAGGATGAATATTTATTGCGAGTTCGTGTGTAACACGACGGCAAACCTATCGCAAGCAACTCTCGCCGTTCCGAATAACTTCTTCTATGATCTCAACTCCGATTGGATTTAACTCGTTATTCCACATGGATATCGAAGGAACCGCTTGGGAAGTCGCCAGCCGTCACGGGGAGGTGATCTCCGTGCAGAGTAAGCCTGAGAATCCGGCAAACCTGAATTTCGCCTACTTGCTGCTATCTGATTGAGCGCACCACGTTTAGGTAAACTGGAATTCACTCCTCAGAAAATGTTACAAACCAGAAAGCGTCCTACAGGTGTGTGTTTGTGGCCGAGATTTGTAGCGCGAAAGGATGTAAGGTCGGCGTGCCGTCCGGGCTCGCCGGAGAGCATTTGTGCGTCCTTCATTTCACTCTGTTTATCGAAAGCGAATGCGCGGAAATGCGCCGCGAAACCGCGTTAGGAAATACCAAGCATGAACGCCAGGTGGAATTTATGCAGAAAATCTCTGCGCGCGGCGAGATTCTAGTCAACACCGCCACTAGCGGATTTCCCATGTCCGATGAACTAAAGGCCCGCGTTCTAAGCACGCTACTGACACTGATGAACACTCGGGAAAATATGGATCGTGCCGCGATGCGCCAATCAGCTATCCGCCGTTTCTCAGGTTAGAACATCTCCGCGTGTACCTAGCTGAATTTCGGTCCGAAGAACTTCATATCTAGAAACTATCCACTTTCACTACGTTCCCAAAAATCGCGCATAGAGCGACCGCGCAACCGCAGGATCTTTTGTCCCTTTTACAATAGTCCGACCATCGGCAAAAACCGTCATCTCATACGGCGCCACTTGAAAGCGGAGCAAAAATTTGTTGCTACGCACCTCGGACACAGAACCATTCTTTAGCAGCTGTCCAAGCGCTCCCAAATCCAATCTGCGACCGCGCTCGTGTATCTGCACTGAATCGCGGCCACACATGGTGATATGCGGCTGAACGTCTCCTTCCAGGTAAGAAAACTCGCGTCGGCCACACGCGCGACAATCAGGATTGCTCGACACGCGAACGGATTGGAATTTCCCGCTCCAAACGTCGCACGACAGCAACTTGCCGTGCAGCGCCTCCGGCTTCCCCGCTAGAATTTTTATCGCTTCAGCTGCTTCGATCGAACCCACCACTCCCGCTGCCGCGTTCAGAATTCCGGCTGTGTCGCAGGTAGCCTCTGCCGACGCGTTGCTCGGTTTCTCCGCGCTCTCTAACAAGCACGCCAGGCAAGCTGTCCGCCCCGGCCGAACCGTAAATGTCACACCGTAGCTTCCGATCGCAGCTCCATAAATCCACGGAATGTTCAACGACAACGTCACATCGTTCAGCAAGAGCCGCGTTTCGAAATTGTCCGTGCCATCGATAATCACCGTGGACCCGGCCAGAAGTTCCTCCGCATTTTCCGGGATCAGATCGGCGACCATCCCTTCGATTCGTACATCGGAGTTAATTGCGCGCAGCCGCCTTTCCGCAGCGACCGCTTTGGGCAAAAGCTCGCGCGCATCCGCTTCTTCGAAAAGAGTTTGCCTCTGCAAATTTGATAGTTCCACGAAATCTCGATCTATGATTCGTAGCCGTCCCAACCCCGCGCGCACCAGCAAATTCGCGGTGACCGTCCCCAAGGCGCCGCAACCCACCAGCACCGCGCTTCCAGCCAGAATATTTTCCTGACCGTCCGCGCCGATGCCCGGAAATAGAATCTGCCGCGAGTATTTTTCGGATTGTTCGCTGTTCATCGCCTGTTTCCTAGTATGAACTTCATCATAGCGCCTTTTCGCGTCTGTCAGGCAACGCGACATGCTAACCTTTCCTCTTAATTCTCTGGGCGAATGAGACTTTCTTGGAACACGTCGAATACACTGCGCCGGTGCGCGGGCCTCGCTGCCATAGAGGTCGCAGTTCTTGCCTTCATTCTCGTCGCCGGCCTCCCTGTGCGAGCTCAAGAAGCTAAGCTGGAAGGCCAGCCGGTGGCCGAAATCCGCATCCTGGATGAGTCTGGAAAAGAGATAGCACCGCATATAGCATCGCTTCCTCTACACCTTGGAGAGCCCTTTGACATTGCCAAGGAACGCGACATCTTGCGCGAACTGTACCGCACCGGCGATTTTGGCGATCTACAAGTAAAAGCCGTACCCACTCCGAAAGGCATCCGCCTTGATTTTCTCGTCCGCCGCAATTACTTCAATAATTCAATCCGCATAGAAGGCTTAAAAGATCCGCCCAGCGAGCCTGCCGCTTTGGCCGCGCTGCGTTTAGGTTTGGGGGAGCCTTTCCGTCAAAGCGCTCTGCTGGAAGCCATCGACCGTTTAAAAGATACGCTTCACAATGAAGGCCTCTATCAAGCAAAAGAAACTTGGAAGCTTACTCCTCACGAAGACACGCGCCAGATGGACGTGACCATCACAGTAGATCCCGGTCAGCGCGCCGTAATTGGAAGCTTCGTGGTTCAAAATAAAACTCCCTATCCCGACGACGAGCTCATACATCGATCCAAGATCAAAGTGAAGAATCAACTCACCACCGCGCGCGTTACCAAGGCCAGCGACCGTCTCAAAAAGTATCTGGTGAACCAAGGTTACCTGGGTGCCGGAGTGCTGATTACTCCCGGCCCCTACGATCCAAAATTTAATACCGTGGCTCTGAAATATGAAGTGAACGCAGGCCCCCGCGTAAGCATCGAAATCGTTGGAGCGCACCTGAGCAAAGGCAAGCTTCACATGATTTTACCGATTTATGCGGAAGGAGCCGTGGACCAAGATTTGTTGCAGGAAGGCCGTCGCAATCTTCGCGATTATTTTCAACGCCAAGGCTATTTCAATGCCAACGTTGACCTCACTTCGGGTGGGGACTCCACTGACAAGGGGCGAGTCATCAGCTACAAGGTTACTCTTGGAGATAAATATCGTTTAGCTGAAGTCGGTTTTACCAGCAACAAATATTTTGACAAGAAGTTGCTGGAAAGCAGATTACAACTCCAGCCCGCTTCCTTCGGTTCGAATGGCCACTTCAGCCAACAATTGGTGAATGACGACGCCGATTCCATTCGCGGCGTATATCTTTCCAATGGTTTCCTCGATGTGAAAGTCACCCCTTCGGTCGATGACAACTATCAGGGTAAGAAAGGAAACCTCTTCGTCTCCTTCGCCATCGTGGAAGGCCCGCAAACCTTGGTAGACAATCTCCACATTGAAGGCAACAAGGTCATCAGTACCGAGGCTCTCCTCGGCGTCATCGGCTCCTCTCCGGGCCAGCCCTATTCCGCCGCAAGCGTGGCCAGTGACCGCAACAACATTCTGGCTATGTATTACAACGAAGGCTTCCCCGAAGCTCATTTTCAGGAGGAAATAACGCCCGGTGCTTCAGCCACCGAAGTGCGGCTTACCTACCACATCGTCGAGGGCGTGCGCATCGAAGTAGCAAGAGTTTTGATCACAGGCTACCAATTCACTCGGCCCGGTGTGATCTCGCGCCAGGTAAAAATCAAACCGGACGGTCCCTTACGCGAGAGCGATATAGTTGAGACTCAACGCCGCCTCTACAACCTCGGCGTATTTAATCGCGTGCAGATCGAGCCGCAGAATCCGGCCGGGACCGATCCGGAGAAAACTGTCGTTGTGGATTTACAGGAAGGCAAGCGCTATACCATCGGATACGGCGCGGGATTCGAAGTCCAGCAAATTGGCGCTAGTTGCAGCAGCTCAAGTAAAAGTTCATCCAGTTGTAATCCCAACGCTACCGTCATTGCCAGCAGCCCGCGCCTGATCTTCGAAGCTTCGCGCTCGAACATGTTCGGCTTGGCGCAGACCCTCACCTTCAGAGCGCGCGTAAGCACCCTTGAATATCGATCGCTTGTGAGCTATACCGCTGACAACTTTGGCGGACATCCCTCGCTCGGCGTCCAGCTCATCGGCTTGGCTGATAAGATGCAAGACGTTCAGACGTTCACGTCCGTTCGCTACGAGGGCGCTTTTCAAGTTGCAGAGAAGTTTTCGCGCTCAAGCTCCATACTCTACCGGTACTTTTTCCGTCGAGTCAACGCTTCCGATCTCCACATCACTCCCGACGAAATCCCATTGTTCAGCCAGCCTACCTTGGTATCCGGGTTTGGCATCACGTACGCGCGCGAGCGCCGTGACAATCCTGCGGATGCCACGCGCGGAAATTTTAACACCGCTGATTTGAGCGTCGCTTCAACCTCACTAGGCTCCAGCGCCAGTTTCTTCCGCGGATTCTTTCAGAACTCATCGTTTCACCCCTTCGGACGTGCTTTTGTTTTCGCGCGTGCCACTCGTTTTGGTTTTGAACAGCCGCTCGGCCAGACGGTGGAAGGCGGCTCCGCGGAAGGGGGCTCTACGAGTTGCAGCTCCACCGCCCCACCTGTCACCGAGCAAGTGATTCCATTGCCCGAGCGTTTCTTTTCCGGCGGCGCAACCTCGCTGCGGGGTTTCGGTCTGAATGAAGCGGGCCCTCGCGATCCCTGTACCGGCTTCCCCATTGGCGGTCTGGCGCTTCTGGTTTTCAACCAGGAATTGCGCTTTCCCATGAAGCTTCCTTACGTCGGCAATAAGTTAGGTGGCACGCTCTTTTACGATGGCGGCAACGTGTTTAGCGATGTAACGCACATAAACCTTTCTTGGAAGCCGTCTTCCACTACCAACCTGAATTATTTTTCGCACACAATAGGTTTTGGGCTGCGATATCCAACACCAGTCGGCCCCGTTCGAGTGGACTTCGGCTTCCAACTCAACCCGGCTCAATACCAGGCTACTATTGCGCCGTCCAGTGTGCCGCAGCTTTTCCGTCTGCCGCGTTTCGAATTTTCGTTCAACATTGGCCCGATCTTTTGACGACTCGCTTATGAGACGCTCGTTATCACGCAGCATACTGATCCTTGGATTCCTGGCTTTGCTTGGGGCACCCCGAGCCATGCAAGTCCACGCGCAATCCGCTTCTCAGTCCGAACCGCCCGTACCTACAAAAGATTCCTCGGCGATTCCCATCGATGGAATAGCGGCGCGCATTGAAGATGACATCATCTTGGAAAGCGAAGTCCACGAATTGGGTGCTTTCCAGATTCTTTCCGACGGCAAAGCCAAGCCTCGAAGCGAGCTCCTAGGCGAACTAGCTGACCAGTGGATCGTGCGGGGCGAAGCCAATACCGCAAAATATCCGTTTCCGTCCGCCGACGAAATCGAAAATGCCTATCAGCAGTTTGTGAAACAATTCCCTTCTCCTGAAGAATTTCACAAACGTCTGACCGCAGTGGATTTGACCGAAGCGGCGGTCAAACGAATCTTGGCCCAGCAGCTCTATCTCGCGCATTTCCTCGATTACCGTTTCCGCGCCGCCGCTCAGGTGGACGACAAAGAAGTGGAAAATTATTACAACGAGGAATTCGTGCCTCAGCTCAAAGCTCGTAATGAGCCCGTTCCCCCGCTGGAGGATGTGGAAGACACCATCCGCGAAGTCCTCGTTCAACGCGCCATCAACGACCGCGCGGAAAAGTGGCTGGATGATACGCGTCAACGATTGAAGATCGATATCATTAACGACCGGAGCCCGTCGTGAGCTCCTATCGTCTCACTCGCTGGAGCTTATATTTTCTCGTTTTCTTGATCGTGGTCGGCCTTGTCACCTTCGGGTTATACGAAAGTGGCGTTGTCGAACGCTGGGCTCGCGATCAAATCGTGCAGCAGCTCCAGCTTCGAACTGGTGCGCGCGTGGAACTCGGCGCATTCCATCTAAAATTCTTACGTTTAACCGCTCGCGGTGAGAATTTAACGCTGCATGGCCTGGAAAGCGCCGACCAGCCGCCTTTATTCCACGCAGATCGTGTTGACGTCGCAGTGACGGTTCTCTCGCTTTTTCACCGGCAATTTGCCTTGAGCGAATTGGTAATAGACCGGCCACAGCTTGTAGTTCAATTTGATAAGGACGGCCACAGTAATCTGCCCACCCCAAAAATTGCCGCCACTGAGTCCTGGCGCCAGAGTCTTTTCGATTTGCAAATCCGATGGCTGGAACTGCGAGATGGCAGCGCTCTGGTCAACGACCGTCGCGTGCCGCTCACGGCAAAAGGACAGAACTTCGAATTTAAATTGAATTACGAAGCCGCTGCACAAGGGGCCGACTCCTACGTTGGCAACCTCCTGTGGAAGCAAGTACAAATTGCCGAACGCAAGGACGCGCCCTTCCGCTCCGATCTCTCCGCTAAGTTCACTCTCCATCGTAACGCCTTCGAGCTCGACGAGTTTGTCTGGAAATTACCGCACTCTGAAATCAATCTTCGCGCTGAGCGGCCCAGTTTTTCACAACCGAATTGGAACTTCCGCTATCGCGCACGTGTCTCCCTCGTTGATTTTCGTACAGTCCTCCGTCAGCCTCTTGTTCCCGATGCCATCGCGGATTTTTCCGGTAAGGCTCGTTACGACGGACGTGATTGGACCGCCAGCGGCCACTACTCCGCCCAAAAGGTCAGCCTGCCTTATATTTGGTTCCACGAAAGCGGCATCGAAACTTGGGGTGACTACGATCTGGCGCGTGAACTTTTAGTCTTGCCAAAGTTTGGAATACGCGCACTCGGCGGGACCGTTGATGGCCGCCTGGAGATGGACTTGAAGACTCAGGCCGTCCGTACGGAAACCCACCTGCACGGCACGAGTCTCGCCGCCGCCTACGCCGCCGTGGACAATCCGAATTTCCCTGTGAATACGTTGCACTGGGATTCCGTGATGGACCTCGTCTCGGTTAACACTTGGACCGGAGCGTTCGCGCACTTCTGCTCCAAAGGTCAATCTCGCTGGACTCCTCCATCCTACACGCCAGCGGGAATCACCCCGGCCGGGGCATTCATTACCTACGACTACATTGGCGACGCCGGGACCGCCACGTTCACTCAAAGCGAGATTTCCACACCAAATACAAAAATCGAGTTCGATGGTTATCTCGGCGGACGTGATTCCGCTCTTGAACTGAAACTCAACACGCACGATTTACTACCGTGGGACGATTTCATCAACAAGCTGCGCGGAGTGGGAGCAGTGCCCGCCCGTGAAGCCGGCGACATCGCATTTCGAGGACGCATCGTGGGCCCCATCGCCGGTCCCACGTTTGTCGGACATTTCAGCGCCGCCAACGCGCATTACGACGCACTCTATTGGGACAGCATCGAAGGCGATTTGGAGTACTCGCTTGATTTTTTCAGTTTGGCCCACGCCACGGTCCGGCGAGGGCAGTTTAGCGCAGCGCTCAATCTCCGCTTGGATTTCGATGGCGACTGGAGTTTTGTGCCCGCCAGCCATTGGAGTCTTGACGCCAAAGTAGAACGCGGTCCCACCGCTGACCTACAAGCGATGCTTGGCACGAACTATCCCGTTACCGGACTCCTCAGCGGTACTTTTCACGGCAGCGGAACGAGTGCAGTCCCCGTCCTGGATGGAAATTTTGTTCTCGACGATATCGTAGCGAAGGGTTATCACTTCGACCGCCTGGGAGCCCAGCTGCATTACACCCGTGACGGAATTCAACTTTCGCAGGCTGAACTTCGCCGCGACACCGGACACGTGAACGGCGATGTGCTCTATCATCCCGCGGAGCACACCGTAGAATTCAATCTCAATGGCGCCGGGATCGCCCTCGAAAAAATTGCCGCCTTGCAGAAATCCTCTTTGCCCATTGGGGGACAACTTCAGTTCAGTGTGCAGGGACATGGGCCCATTCGTACTCCCATTGCAAACGGAAATATTCGTCTCGTGAAACTCACTGTCGGCGCCGACAAAGAAGGTAATTTTCACGCAGAGGTCGAATCGGATGGCAAGAACGCTCACGTCACCGTAAATTCCGAAATGTCCAAAGGAGAACTGACAGGCCAGCTCGATGTTGGACTCACAGGAGACGAGCTAATTTCCGGAAATCTTACCGTAAAAGAATTCGACCTGGATGCGCTCATCACCGCAAGCCTTCATCTGAAAGATTTAACGCGCCCGAGCGTTGTGAACGGTGTGTTCACGATTTCGGGCGCGCTTCGTAAACCCGACTCCATCGAAGTGAAAGTGAATATTTCCGACATTTCTTTTGACTATCAGTTTGTTCAACTTCAGAACGACGGGCCCATCCAGATTGTCTATCACCGCAACGAAGTACGCATCGAGCAAGCCCATATTCACGGCCCTAATACGGATATGCGGCTAAGCGGCTCAGCGCGCTTCGACCGCGATCGTCCGCTTCATTTCAATCTGTCTGGCGGCATAAATTTGCGTTTTGCCACCGGACTCTTACCGGAATTAGAAGCGCAAGGCGAAGCGCAGGTCAACGCTTCCGTCGAAGGCACTATATCGAAACCGCGCATCACCGGGCGCGCCAACATCCGCGACGCTTCGGCTCACTACTCCGATTTCCCCGTCGGACTATCCCACGTGAACGGAAATCTCGTCTTCGACCGCAGCCGTTTGCTCTTCGATCGTGTCACCGCAGAATCAGGCGGCGGACAATTGACGCTCAGCGGGAGCTTGACTTATGGCGAAGGGCCCATGCGCTACGAAATCAATGCGGAGACACCACAGGTTCGCGTTCGCTACCCTGCCGGGATGAGTTGGTTGATCGGCGGCTCGCTGCAATTGGCGGGAACGCAGGACGCTGCGATTCTTTCAGGCCGCATAGAAGTCCGTCGTTTGCTTTTTGCGCAAGGCGTCGATTTGGCTTCGTTCTTCGCTTCCTCCGCCCAAACCGGAGTGGTGGCAATTTCCACCTCCGCCTTCATGCGGAATCTCACGTTCGACGTTTCTGGACACACAAGCGCTGGAGCGCGCATCGAATGGGGCGGGGCTCACGTTGAAATTGATGGCGATCTACACCTCCGTGGCACCTGGGATCGGCCCGTTTTGCTCGGTCACATCCACTTGTTGGGCGGCGAAATGGCATTCCGTGGCAACAATTTTACGCTCACGCGCGGCGATATTAATTTTGCAAATCCGTTCCGCCTGGACCCGGTGCTGAACGTTGAGATGACCTCGATGATCAATTCGTATCAAGTGACGATCGATTTCTCCGGGCCGGCAAGCCATCTG
>Ga0209380_10002111_pt1 | contig 12926 bp, 11 predicted proteins | sample HubBroMetageWFT6_FD_188347 | JGI IMG/M metagenome (GOLD analysis project Ga0209380, IMG submission 188347) | Warmed and freeze-thawed soil microbial communities from the Hubbard Brook experimental Forest, New Hampshire - Hubbard Brook CCASE Soil... | ecosystem: Environmental > Terrestrial >...
TTACTCGATATACTCGAGTACGATTATGATCGCCTCCACTTCCCACCAAGCCTGGCTATTCTACTTCCCCTTGGCCCAGCAGGCGGCTCTGCTCAAAGACGACTTGCTCGATCCCGTCGATCACCCAACAGATCAACAATGCCCTGGTTCGCTTTTATCGCCTCCGGCGTGAAGCGAGGCAAGATCTTCCGAAAATCGGAGCTCTCCATCTCCGTGCTCTCGTTAAGCTTGCCCGTCAGGTAGCCCTTCCCAAGCGGACTATAAGGAACAAAGCCGATACCGAGTTCCTCAAGCGTCGGAATGATCTCCTGCTCAGGCTCTCGCCACCACAGCGAATATTCACTCTGGAGCGCGGAGACAGGCTGTACGGCATGCGCACGACGAATGCTCTGCGCACTCGCTTCCGAAAGGCCGAAGTGTTTGACCTTTCCTTCCTGAATGAGCTCCTTGACCACTCCCGCAACGTCTTCGATCGGAACTTCCGGATCGACACGATGCTGATAGAGGAGGTCGATGGAATCGCTCTTTCTTTGGCGATTGCTGGGGAGAGATACGACATGCCCTTCAGAACCTCGCGGACGGCAGCTATCAGTTCCGAGGCTGCGCAAGTCTTCAGCAGATAGGCTGAGGCTCCGCGGCGGAATGCCTCGGCGGCCAAAACCGGGTCCGTATTCATGGTCAGGAACACTAACTTTACCGAAGGCAGCAATTGCTTCACTTGATACCCGGCATCGAGACCGTTCAGGAGCGCATTCCAATGTCTTTGATGATAACCTGCGGTTTAGAGTGGCAGCGATGCGCACTAATGCACGCCCGTCACCCACAGCAGCCACTACATCGTATTTCGGTTCGAGCAGCTTCTTGCCCGCATCAGCCATGAAGGTGTGGTCGTCCGCAATCACAATGTGAGGACGGTTACTTTGCATGTCTGTCTCCTTCCCTCAAGAGCGAAGAACCCCCATTGCTTGGCGGCACAAAAGCTCATACGTGATTCTAACGCCCAGAGCTCGAAGGGGGGTGACCCGGCGCAGCACCGCCTCGCTCGGGCGATGACACATCATGCGGCGAACGGCGTTTCCGCCAGCCCACGAACACCTGGCACACAACGGAAAAGGCTGCCCGCCAGCGGCTGACGCGCGCATTCTTCCGGGGTCAGGCATTCCCGCGCCGTCGTAATGTAAAGATCGCCGTAGTCCGCACCGCCGAACGCGCAGCACGTCCCGCGGGTGGCAGGGAGTGACACCATCCGCTCGAGGCGTCCTTCCGGATCGAACCGAAGCACGCGTCCGTAATTTACCAGTGCGCTCCAAACAAAGCCCTCGGCGTCAACCGTCAAACCGTCGGGCAAGCCGTTGGCTGCCTGATCGGTCTCGTAAAATACCCGCCGGTTCCCAATTTCGCCTCGCTCCGTGTCGAAGTCGTAGGCGAACACCGCGTAGCGCAGCGTGTCGGTGTAATACATGGTTCTCCCATCTGGACTCCAACCAGTCCCGTTCGAAATCGTCACCGCCGACACCATCTTCTTCACTGCACCAGGGCCCTGAAAGCGATACAGCCCCGCAACCGGCTCGCCGATATGTACTTCGTTCATCGTGCCCGCCCAAAAGCGGCCCTGTCGGTCACACTTGCCATCATTGAACCGGTTCTCTGGCTGATCGGCTTCCACCGCATCGAGGAGCTGGACGCGTCCGGTCGCAGGATCGACGTACGCCAGGTTCTTGCGCAGCGCAGCGATCAGGCCGCCACTCGCGCGGCGACCGATCGAGGTCACCTTCGTCTCCAGCGTGTGAGTGCTGTTCTCGCGACCTGCCGGATCGAAACGATGAATCTGTCCTCGGTCGATATCCACCCAGTACAGCACTTGCTCGCGCTCCTCCCACAGGGGCGATTCACCGAGGATGGAGTCGTGTTCGTGGACCAGCTCTGCTGCCAAGGTTGCCACCCTGGGAAGGTTGTGAGGATCAAGTTTCATGCAGTACCCTCGTGTTTCGCGAATCTCCGGCCCGACCACCAGCTGTAGAATTACCCCGTTCCGCGACACTGGTTGCTTCGCGTGGGTGGATGACGGGGTAAGGGGGACTGGATGATCGTATTCCTGCTTTTGGCTGTGGCCTTGGCAGATCCAGCCCTCTCATTCTCGCAAGGGTGGCCGGATGCTGAGCACTGACAGCTGAATGTTCTGTGCTGCTATCCTGTCGCGTGCGGCGCTTGATTGTTAATGCGGATGATTTTGGGCTCACTCGGGGTGTGAATCGCGCCATTATTGAATCCCACCGCGACGGAATCGTAACGTCCTCCACCCTCATGGCCAATGGTCAGGCATTTGAGGATGCAATCGTGCACGCAAAGTCCGCGTCAAGGCTGAGCATCGGCTGCCACGTGGTACTCGTCGACGGCTCGCCTGTACTTGGCGGACAACAAGCTTCCACTCTCTTTGACCAGAAGGCTGACGACGGACGCTTCTACGACGGGCTCGGCGCCTTCGCGTTGCGTGCAGTCAGTGGCAGGGTCGACGCCGACGAGATTGAAGCTGAAGTTACGGCACAAATTCGCAAACTGCAATCGGCTGGCGTTTCCGTCTCGCATCTGGATACGCATAAGCACACTCACATCTTGCCGCAGGTATTGCGGGCGTTGTTACGGGCAGCCCGCACCTGCGGCGTGCCCGCGGTGCGTAATCCCTTCGGACCAGTTCGCTTCTCCATCCTGGCAAAATACCCGCGCCTATGGAAGCGCTACGGTCAGGTCACGGTTCTGAACCGCTTAGGCGGAAGGTTCCGAAACTCCGTCACCAACGCAGGTATGCTCACGACCGACGGAACTGTAGGCGTTGTGGCCACCGGCGCCATGGATAGCTACCTGTTTCGAAGCATCGTAGACAGCCTTCCGGAGGGCACTTGGGAACTCGTCTGCCACCCCGGATATAACGACGCCGAACTGGGCAGCATTCGGACCCGATTGCGCGAGTCTCGCGCGGTGGAGCTACGGCTGCTAACTTCGCCTAAGGCCCTTGAACTACTGGTTCGGAGCGGAGTTCAGCTCATCTCGTATCGCGACCTCGCCTGAGATTCCCGAGTATCGCGACCCCGGACGTACACGGCCTTTGGATAGCCGCAAGCCACCAAATTGCAGTAACAACCGTGCAAGCGCCAAGGTATCATATGCCAGCCGCTGAGAATACCGCGGAAGGCACGAAAAAACATGGACAAAAGACCGGAAACTCGGGTCGCGACCGTAATCCTGGTGCGAGTGTGGGGAATGGATGCGGATGGCCGTCCGTTTTTTCAGAACGCCAATGCCAACAATCTCAGCAGTGAAGGCGGCCGGCTTTCCGGGATCAGTCATCCGCTGAAAGCTGGGGATGTTATCGGCGTACAACACGGCGACAAGAAAGCTCGATTCAAAGTAGTGTGGGTTCTTGATGGCGGCATTGCAAGGCAGATTGAGGCTGGAGTACGGATTCTGCCAAACCAACAGACCCCCTGGCGGGAACTGGCCACGCCAGACAAAACTGAGGTCGCTCCCTCAAAAAACAAACGCCGCTACGTCCGGCACAAGGTTTTGTTTCCTCTGGAGATTGGGTTCGAGGATGCCCGGCGCACTCACATGCAAACTAACGCTACTGACATTGGCGGTCGCGGTTGTTATGTAGAAACCCTTCTTCCTTTACCCCTCGGCACAAAAGTCAAAATCACTTTCTGGATGGACTCTGAAAAGATTCAAACCAGCGGCGTGGTCAGGGCCAGCGATGGAGGAGTGGGGATGGGCATTGAGTTTACCCAACTAGACAATCACGTCCAGGACCGGCTGCAGAAGCATCTCGATAAGCTGGATGAGGGCCTCAAGGGCCGCGAAGCCGCAAAGACCGCCAGCAACGCAGATTCCTAGTCCCGATTCTCTTCATCCTTCCTCGGGTTCCAAAATCTGAATCCCATCGCACCGGTCACCATCGAATCAGAGAGCCGAACAGGCTGGGCTGAAAGGACCGGCGAATGAAGATCGGAATCACCTGCTATCCGACCTACGGTGGCAGCGGAGTTGTCGCCACTGAGCTGGGTGTTGAACTGGCGGTGCGTGGGCACGAAATTCATTTCATCTCGTATGCTCAGCCGATCCGGCTGACCGAACTGCATCCCAATATTCACTACCACGAAGTCGACGTGTCGCGATATCCGCTGTTCGAATATCCTCCTTACGATTTGGCGTTGGCGACGAGAATGGCGGAAGTCTCGGAACTTTATGCTCTGGACCTTCTGCACGTGCATTATGCGATCCCGCATTCGGTGAGCGCTTTATTAGCCCGACAAATGCTGGCTGCCAAGCCCAGAGGACAGAAGCTGCCTTTTGTGACCACGCTCCACGGCACCGACATCACGCTGGTCGGGCTGGATCGCTCTTACTTGCCGATCACGCGTTTCTCGATCGAACAGAGCGATGGCGTAACTGCCATCTCGCAATATTTGCGCGAGCGTACGCTGCGGGAATTCGACGTCAAGAACCATATTGAAGTCATCTACAACTTCGTGAATTGCGACGTCTACATTCGTGATGCCGAAGCTCCGCAGCGCCGGCTCGAGTATGCCCCGAACGGTGAACGCCTCATGGTACATCTATCCAACTTTCGGCCGGTAAAGCGTATCACCGATACCATTGAAATTTTCGATCGCGTCCGCAAGAAGATTCCTTCCCGGCTTTTGCTGATCGGCGATGGGCCAGATCGTTCGCGCGCGGAATGGCTGGCAGTGCAGAAGGGGATTCATAACGACGTTTTGTTTCTGGGCAAGCAGGATGACGTTCACGAAAAGCTCGCCCTGGCCGACTTGATTCTCATGCCCAGTGAATTGGAGTCGTTCGGGTTGGCTGCCCTGGAAGCGATGGCTTGCGAAGTCGTGCCCATTGCAACCCGCGTGGGCGGGGTGCCTGAGGTGATCGAGCACGGGAAGAGCGGTTTCCTCGCGGATGTTGGGGATGTCGATACGATGGCGCGCTACGCGATCGAATTACTCAGTGACGAAAGCCGCTTGCAGGAAATGGGCAAGGCTTGCCGCGCAGTGGCAAAGTCCAGATTTTGCTCCTCCAGGATCATCCCTCAATATGAGGAGTTCTACCGCCGCGTGCTCGAACGTTCTTCGTAGAGCGCCGCTGGTATCGAGCCCTCACTCTGCAGCACGGGCAGGCGCAAACGAATCAGAGTTCCCTTCCCTTCATGGCTGTCGATGGTCATGCGGGCCGTGTCTCCGTACAACACCTTCAGCCGCTCCGCGACGTTGGCCATTCCGATTCCGGTTCCGCCCAGCCCGCTGGGTTTGTCCAAGAGGTTCGCGGCGCCCATACCCACGCCATCGTCTTCCACTTCAATAATCAGCTGGGAGTCCGTCAACCGGCTGCGCAGGAAGATGCTGCCACCTTCAATCTTGGAGGAGAGGCCATGCTTGATCGAGTTTTCAACCAGCGGCTGAAGCAGCATACTGGGCACCATCACATCGAGCGACGCGGGTTCCAGCTCCTTCATGACCCGCAGTTTGTCGCGTCCGAAGCGAACCACTTCGATGTCGAGGTAATTATCGATGAACTCCAATTCTTCGCGCAGAGGTACGAAGGCGTCGCCGCTGCTCAGTAGTCGTCGCAGAATCGTCGCCAGCTTGATGATCAGTTCGCGCGCCGTATCGGGATCGAAGCGCACTAGCGAGGAGACAGAGTTCAGGGTGTTGAAGAGGAAGTGCGGGTTGATTTGGTTTTGCAGCGCTTCCATTCGGGATTGCAATAGCAGGCGTTCCTGTTCTTCGAGCTTGATCTGGATGCGAACGCTGTTCCAGATTTTCAGTTCTATGCCGATCACGGTAACCGAAGTGGCGTAGATCAACGCTTCAACCCACAGGTTCGTACTCTCCAGGCTGAACGTGGCACTTGGCAGGAAGCGAGAAATCTCCGTCTGCACGAAACGCAGCGCGACGATGGTAACGAAGAACATGGTCTGCCAGTCGAACAGGCGTGGAGTGGGCAGATTGCGGCGGATCATACGATAAATGCTGAGATCGATGAAAGGAGAGAACGACCAGATGTCTTCCCGGTCGGGAGTCAGGGTGCGCAGTTGTCCGGCGACGAAACCCACCAGAAGATTGAAAGGCAGAGTGGCCCACTCCCCATGCAAAAGGGCCGGAAGAGCTAGCACCGCTCCGCCCACCATCCCGGTGAACCGGCCACCAATCACACCGAGAAGGACCGTGGTTTCAAAAGATAAATCCCCGGCCAAGAAACTGGTTTGAATAAAGCGGACCCACACGCCCAAGGCCATCGGAACGCCGATCCACAGAATCAGGTAAATCCGATGCTTCAGAGCGCGACTTTCGCGGAACAGAAGAGACTTAAATTCAACCGAACGGACGAGAACGCTGGCCACGGCGGCTGCTACGCCGAGCTTGATCAGCAGATTGATAAGAATAAGGCGCTGTTCCATGGTTCGCCGTTGAAGAGATCCGCTGAGGAGAATGTAGCACGGCGCTTCGCGTGGGGACAGTCAGGGCAAAGCGGATAAAGTTGCAAGCAACGTTTCTACAGAGAGATTGGGTCGTAGAAACGTAGCTCGCTACGTTTCTAGTTGCGCCGCGAGCTCGGCGAGGGCTGCATCCAATCCTTCGATTCGAGTAGGTCCGCCCTGTGCCATGTCCTTGCTTCCTCCGCCACGCCCGCCGAGTCGTGCGAGCATTTCCTTCATGAGCCCTCCCATGTCGAACGGTTGCCCGGGGGATTGAGCAAACACTAGTGCGGGCGGCTCGGAAGTGGTTCCAAGAAGCGCGACCACTCCCGCGCTCTGACGAGTCAACCTCTGGGCCAGCAATTTAATGAACGTCAGATCGCGGTCAGGGAAAGTGCGGATTATGATTTTTCGACTACCGCTCTCCGGAGTTTCTGCGAGCAAGCGGCTGGCATGTAACGCGGCCAACTCCTCCAGCAGGTGCTCGCCCGATTTCCGCGCCGCTCGCGCCTCCTGCTGCAACTTCCGTAGCTGTTCAGGAATATCCCAGATGTGGCTCGAAAGCAGACCGCCAGACTCTGCCAGAACGGTGTAATCGTGTCGTGCGGTGGCAACAGCGCGTTTGCCAGAAACGAACTCGACTCGCCATCCCTGCCGAGTCTTTTCTGTTTTTCTGACCAGGATGCAACCAATTTGTCCGGTTGCTGAGACATGGGTACCGCCGCAAGCGGTCAAATCAAAATCATGCATGTCGATGAGCCTGAGCTGGTCGCGGTCGACCGGCGGAATCTTGCGCAGTCCTAAACTCTGCGCCTCTTCTTGCGTCACAAAACGGGTACTGACAGCACGGTTCTGCATGACGACATCATTCGCCAACGCCTCGGCGGCTTCGACTTGAGCGGCTGTTAGCTGCTTCGTATCCAGGTCAATGGAACAAGAGTCCACACCCATATGAAACGAAACCGTGGGCAAGTTGAACAGGCGTACGAACGCCGCCGAGAGCACATGCTGGCCAGAATGCTGCTGCATGTGATCGCGGCGACGGTCAACATCAATCAGACCATGAACGCGGCTTCCCTTGTGGATCGATCCTGCATCGTCGAGAACATGGAGGATCTGGCCATCCTCTCTTTCCGTCACATCGGTCACGCGCAATTTGCCGCTCGCCTGGCCGGGAAGAATCCAGCCCGTGTCGAAAATCTGCCCACCACTGGTGGGATAGAAGGCAGTGCGATCGAGAATGACGGCGGGACGAGATTCGGAATCCGACGCAAGATCTAATACCTCAGCGTCGAATTCATAGAGAAAGGAATCGTGGTAGTAGAGATGCTCGGTCATAGTCTGTACAAAGTTGAGAACCCTAGAGCGCTGCTCCTTGCCCTCAGGGGCCAAAGGCCAGTGTTTATCGGTTCCGATCAGAACGGTTGAAGGCCGTGCCCTTTCACAAAACCACGATGGAGGAAAACTCTAATAAGGTCCAATGATTCCGCCGATTTGCCGCGAGGCGGGGGCCAATCGATGCTCGGACTTCTTCCGATCCTCGATCACATCCAGATACTTCAAGCCTGAGCCCGTATTAAACAACACCACCGTGTCGTCCGGGCCGAAGAAAGTACTGGTGCACAACTTGCGATACGCGGCCAGTGCGGCCGCTCCTTCCGGCGCGGCAAAAACTCCTTCCACCCGGCCCCATTCCCGCACTGCGTCCATGATCTGGTCGTCGGTGACGGCCAGTGCGACGCCGCCGCTCTTCTTGAGAATATCGAGAATTAAATAGTCCCCGTATGCCTTGGGCACACGAAGACCCGCGGCCAAGGTGGCGGCGTTCGGCCAGAATTCCGCAGTGGGCTTCGCATCGTCCCATGCTTTGGCGATAGGAGCGCAGCCAGCCGCTTGAACCGCGATCATCTGGGGACGCTCCGCGCCGATCCAGCCCAGGTCTTGCATCTCTTGAAACGCTTTCCACATCCCGATCAGGCCGACTCCTCCGCCAGTTGGATAAATAATGCCCTGCGGCATTCGCCATCCCAATTGTTCGGCGACTTCGTAGCCCATAGTCTTCTTGCCTTCCACGCGAAAAGGCTCTTTAAGCGTGGATACATCGAACCAGCCTTCTTTTTCTTTTCGCTCGGCAACCATGCGCGCACAATCGCTGATCAAGCCGTCGACCAAGGTGACGTGTGCGCCGTAGGTCTCGCACTCAACTCGATTCGCGAGCGGTACATCTTTGGGCATGAAAATATACGCCTGAAGGCCAGCTGCCGCGGCATAAGCTGCCAGTGCGCTGCCCGCGTTTCCCGCGGAGGGAGCAGCCAATTTCTTCAGGCCGTACGATTTCGCCATGGTGACCGCAGCCGACATGCCGCGAGCCTTGAACGAGCCGGTCGGGTTTAAACCTTCATCCTTTATATAGGCGTTGGGGAACTCGCGGGAGCGTAGCATCGGCGTAAAGCCCTCGCCCAGCGAGACCGGCTCGGCTTCCGGCAGAACCTCGGCGTAGCGCCACATGGTAGGCGTTCGCCCAACCAGCGAAGCAGTGGTGAATTTAGATTTCAGCGGGGCGAGCTTATAGCGGACGTAGAGCACACCGCCGTCCTTCGGGCAAACCGTCTGCGGACGAGCAGCATCAATCGATGCGCCACACTTTGTGCATTCCAGATGATCGATGCGGGCCACATCCAAAGTCTAGCATTCCGCTGGGAACAATAACGAGGCTCGGCCGCAATGCCCAGAAAAGTATTCCCTCGGTCAGCGGCGGCTCAGGTTCTCTCCTTCACAACAATCGTTTCCGCAATCCGGTCGTGGACGGTTCGCCGGTTAGGATGAATGAAGTACTGCAGGAATCCAAATCCCGCCTCAAGCGCCGAGGCGCCATAGCCCAACGCCCGCTCCACCGAGTGCCACAGGCTGACACGGTCGTGCACGAGCGACAACACACGGATTCGCATAATCCGTTTGCCGATGGTCCGGCCCTTTCCCAAGTACAAAGAGGCGCCGAAAAACAATACGAGGTACACAATGCTATACCAGTTGTGAAAAAGATTGAGCTCAATCTGAATGTCGCGATGCAGGATTTTCTCAAGGAACTTGCCGATGGGCACCGATGCCAAGACAAACAGGAAAGCAGCCAGGAGGAAATCGATTGCGAAGGCTGCCGCGCGTTCCCGGAAGCTCGCCAGGGGCAAGCCGTCGAGCGTACGCATGCGTTCGGTCTCGTGAGCGCTGTAGCAGCCTGTGGTGTTTCGGGTTTCTTTTAAGGTAGTCACGGCTTACGATTTTAGCCGTTTCCAACCCGTCGCCCTAGTTCAATTCTCGCATCATATAAACCCGATCCTTCTGGGTGCGGGCAGCAAATCTATCGCAAGTCTGCTGTTTCATTTCTGAGGGAACTTGGCGTTCAGGTCCAGATTCAGCTCAAGCACGTTGACTCGCGGCTCGCCTAGAAAGCTTAACTGGCGCGACTGAGTGTGCTCCTGCACGAGTTGTTTTACTTGGTCTTCCGAAATTCCGCGTAGCTTTGCCACTCGCGGAATCTGAAAATCGGCCGCGGCGGGAGAAATATCGGGATCGAGTCCGGAAGCCGACGTGGTTACCAGGTCCACGGGCACAGGTTGGCCTGGATTGTCGGCTTGGTTGGTGGCAACGTCGGCTTTCATCCGGTCAACCAAGTGTTGGTTGGTCGGACCCAGTTGTGAGCCATTGGAATTTGCGGCGTCGTACCCGTTTCCTGCTGCAGACGGCCTCGAGTGAAAATAGCCGGGGCCGACGAAGGCCTGGCCGATGAGGCGCGAACCGACGACTTTGCCGTTTTGCAAAATCAGCTGGCCATTGGCTTTGTCTTTGAAAAAGAGTTGCGCCAGCCCCGTCACCACCAGGGGATAAACGATTCCCAGCAGAACCGTGGTCACGATCGTCATCAGCACCGAAGTTATCAAGTTCTTTTTCATGACAATCCTCTCAGGCCATCCCCACGCTTGTGATGAACATATCGATCAGCTTGATCCCAACGAACGGCACAATGATGCCACCAACGCCGTAGATCCAGAGGTTTCGGCGAAGGAGGACGGCAGCTCCCATCGGCCGATACTTCACTCCGCGCAAGGCCAGGGGGATTAAAGCAACAATGATCAGGGCATTGAAAATGACCGCCGATAAAATCGCTGACTGCGGAGTCTTGAGTTGCATGATGTTTAGCGTATTCAAGACCGGAAAGGTCGCCGCAAACATCGCCGGAATAATCGCGAAGTATTTGGCTACGTCGTTGGCGATGGAAAACGTGGTGAGGGCGCCGCGGGTCATGAGCAACTGCTTACCGATTTCCACGATCTCGATGAGCTTGGTGGGATTGGAATCGAGATCGACCATGTTGCCCGCTTCTTTTGCCGCCTGCGTGCCGGTGTTCATGGCCACGCCGACGTCGGCCTGCGCCAATGCGGGGGCATCGTTGGTGCCATCACCGGTCATCGCTACCAGCTTGCCTTGCTTCTGTTCGCCCCGGATCAGATCCATTTTGTCTTTCGGAGTCGCCTCGGCGAGGAAGTCGTCGACGCCGGCTTCTCGCGCGATCGCGGCTGCAGTCAGTGGATTGTCTCCGGTAATCATTACGGTCTTGATTCCCATGGCGCGAAGCTGATCGAAGCGCTCGCGCATTCCACCCTTGACAATGTCCTTGAGGTGAATCACGCCGAGAGCCCGGCGATTCTCCGCGACGACCAGCGGCGTTCCGCCAGAGCGCGCGATGGTTTCGACGGCAGCTTGAATTTCTTTAGGAAGAACGGTGCCGTGCTGAGTGAGATATTTTGTGATGGCGTCCACCGCACCCTTGCGAATTTCGCGGCCATCCATGTCCACGCCTGACATGCGGGTTTGTGCGGTAAAGGGAATGAATGTGGCTTCCTGCGAAGCCAGTTCCCTGCCCCGAAGACTGTAGCGTTCCTTGGCCAGCACGACGATCGAGCGGCCCTCTGGAGTTTCATCCGCCAACGAGGAAAGCTGCGCCGCGTCCGCCATTTGCGCTTCGGTGATCCCAGGCGCCGGAACGAATTCTGAGGCTTGCCGGTTTCCCAGAGTGATGGTTCCCGTTTTGTCGAGCAGAAGGGTGTTGACGTCGCCGGCAGCCTCAACCGCTCGTCCAGACATCGCTAACACGTTGTGTTGCACCAGTCGGTCCATGCCCGCAATTCCGATCGCAGAGAGGAGCCCCCCGATAGTTGTCGGAATCAAGCAGACCAGCAACGACACCAGCACAAATACCGTTTGCGGCGAACCGGAATAAATGGCGAACGGCTGTAGAGTCACAACGGCGAGCAAGAAGATAATCGTCAGTCCTGCCAACAGAATATTCAGCGCGATTTCGTTTGGCGTTTTCTGGCGCTCGGCTCCTTCTACCAACGCGATCATGCGATCCAGAAAGGTTTCGCCGGGGTTGGACGTGATCTTAATTTTCAGCCAGTCGGAGAGCACGCGTGTGCCGCCGGTTACCGCCGAACGGTCGCCACCGGCTTCGCGGATTACAGGCGCGGATTCTCCGGTGATTGCCGATTCGTCCACGGAAGCCACGCCCTCGAGAATCTCGCCGTCACTGGGGATGAACTCACTTGCGACAACTCTCACCAAGTCGCCCGCACGCAATTTGGAACTGGCAATCTGTTCGATCTTGCCGTCGGGCAACAGACGATTGGCAATCGTTTCGGCCCGGGCTTTACGGAGAGAGTCGGCTTGGGCTTTGCCCCGGCCTTCTGCCATGGCCTCGGCAAAATTTGCGAACAAGACCGTAAACCAGAGCCAGAGAGTAATCTGGAGGTTGAAGCCGAAGGCACCCTGATGTCTCAGCACGTCGCGGATCAACAAAATCGTCGTAGCCACACTGCCAACTTCGACCACGAACATCACCGGATTCTTCATCATGTTCCGCGGATCGAGCTTCACCAGGGAGTCCCAAAGCGCGCGGCGTACGATCTTCATGTCCCAAATGGATTTCGATTTCCTATCTGCCATAGTTCCTCAGAAAGTCTTGCCGACTGACATCAACAGGTGCTCGAGTATGGGGCCCAGGCTCAGTACAGGGAAAAAGGTCAAGGCTCCGACAATCAGAATCACGCCCACCAGCAGCACGCTGAACAATGGCGTGGTCACCGGAAATGTTCCCAGTGACGGCGGAACATATTTTTTCTTGGCAAGATTGCCAGCAATCGCCAGCATGGGAATGATCATGAAGAACCGCCCCACCAGCATGGTCATGGCGCCCGACGTGTTGTACCAGAGAGTATTTCCGTTCAGGCCTCCGAAGGCCGAACCGTTATTGCCCGCCATGGATGTGAAGGCGTACAAAATCTGTGTCAAGCCGTGAGGGCCGGGATTGGTGATGCTGGATGTGCCAAATCCCTGCACGGACGAGATCGCCGTAAGCACGAGAATCACAAGAGGAAAAACTAGCGTGACCAGCATTGCC
>Ga0209380_10002112_pt1 | contig 12919 bp, 8 predicted proteins | sample HubBroMetageWFT6_FD_188347 | JGI IMG/M metagenome (GOLD analysis project Ga0209380, IMG submission 188347) | Warmed and freeze-thawed soil microbial communities from the Hubbard Brook experimental Forest, New Hampshire - Hubbard Brook CCASE Soil... | ecosystem: Environmental > Terrestrial > Soil...
CAGGTTCTGTGTCGTGCCGTTGCTGTAAGTGCCCGTCGCCGTATACTGCTGGCTGTTTCCCGCCGCTATCGACGCACTCCCCGGCGTCACTGTAAGAGAAGTTAAGACTGGCGTCGTAACTGTCAAGGTCGCGGAGCCGCTGATCGCGCCCGAGGTGGCTGTAATCGTAACCGTACCTTGCGCCACACTCGTGGCCAAGCCTGTCTTGGCTTTAATGGTGGCGACGGAGGTGTTCGAGGAAGTCCAACTCGCAGTCGTCGTAAGATTTTGTGTGCTGCCGTTGCTGTAAGTTCCGGTGGCGGTGAATTGTTCGGTGTAGCCCACCGCTACGGATGTGCTGCCAGGAGTGACCGCAATCGAAACCAGCAGCGGAGCGATCCCGTTACCTGTTAATGTCACCTCTTGCGGGCTTGACGTTCCGGCGTCAACCACGGTGAGAGTGCCCGAACGGGTGCCGAGCACACTCGGCGAGAAAGTCATCGAGATCGTGCACGTGGCGGCCGGTGCAAGAGTGGCGGGACTGACCGGGCAGTTATTCGTGGCAGAGTAGTCGGATAACGTAGTCGTTATGCTGCTAATCGTGATCGCCTTGCTTTGACCATTCTTTAACGTGACATTGTGGATTGTGCTGGTGGTACCTTCGGCTTGGCTGCCGAACGAAATAGTGGCGGGTGCCACTGTTACATTCTGGGAGAATGCGGGCAGAAGAGCGAAGGAGATCAAGCAAAGAAAGAGCAGCCCCCGGGACGTTCCAGTCATCAGAACCCCCAAATTATCTAACGGAAGTACACACTCAGCCCTTGGAACCTCAGTGTCGGGCTGATTTCGCCCGTCACCGCTTTACTTCAGCCAAACTCCCCTGGGTTTTTTTCTGGAATGACTTCTTGAATCGCGACCCGCCCGTTGCCCTTGATCCGCAACCGGAATTTCCTTTGGACCACAACGGGTGCCATTGTGCCCCTAATCTTTGCTGGCGTCAATGTGAAGCACTCAGATCGCCTGCTGACCGGTTGGCCTTACTAAGGATAAGGGCTGTTTGAAGAGGCTTACCCGCCAACGGCTTTGTGGTATTCGCTCGCACTTGGGCTATTGCTGCCACCGCCCCCGCGGGCCTGGGCTTGCACCAGGTTGAGTTCCGCCGAGAAGTAATTCGTTTCGCTGGTCAAAACTTGTAGGTAACTCGCGCCACCGTTTTTATAAAGCACCTCGGAAAGCTGATCGGTCTGCGCTGCCTGCGTGAGCAGTTCCTGCTGCTCGCGAAACTCACGGTCTTTTTGAGAAGCGACGAGCGAATCGCAAACCTGTTCAAGAGCGTTCTGAACGGATTGTTGGTAAGAGAACAGTGCTTCCTGCCAGTTGGCGCGGGCGAGCCTGAGCGAAGACCGAAGTGCCCCTCCTTGGAAGACAGGCTGACTTACATTGAAGGCCGCGTACCAAGTCTCAGAATCGGTGAAAAGATCCTTCTTGCTGGATCGGATCAGTTTGGGCGCATTGTCCTGCAGCATATCGACAAGCAATCCACGGGCGCGCCGACATTTTGATGTCCGCAGAATTGCGGAGAAGTCTAGGGGCCGAATCGAGCGATTGCCCTGAGTGCGATACAGCCTTACCGATCGCACCATGGACGCCCAGCAAAGAGCGTTTCGGGCGGCGGAGATAAGGGCTAAGCGTAAGCCGTGTAACGGACAGTTTTCGCGGCTGTCCTCGCCATTGAAACATAAAGCGCAATTGGTCACCAGAGATTCCGATTTGCGCTGAGTAATCCCTCTTCTGGCCGAAGGACTCAGCAAGAAACCAGTCGTGACACGGAAGATTTTCAGGCGACCACTTTATAGGGGCGCATCATTTCGTTGTCTTCGTGTTCTAGGACGTGGCAATGCCAGACGTAGCGGAATTCGTCGCCGGGGTTGACCTGCGTTCCAGGAGGGAGATCGAAGCGAGCGATAACGCGGGTGACGTAACCGGAGTAGGTTTTGATCGTATCTTTCCAGGCGGGGCGCTCGTTTCTTTCCGGCGGCATGGGAGTTCCGGTGAGGATGAGTTTGCCGGTCTGCAGGTAGGTCTTCATATCGAAGGTCTGGCGGTTCAATACCTGGAACTGGACGAGGTGAATATGGATGGGGTGAACGTCGCCGGTGGTATTGGCGAAGGACCAGATTTCCATCGAGCCGACTTTGGGATCTTCGGTGATGGGATCGTCCCAATGCTTTTGGCCGAGCAGTCCAATCATCGTGTAGCCATCGGAGGGGCGATCCATTTCGGTGAGGACCAAGGTTCTTTCGCGGACGGCGTGGGCGGGATTCAAGGGCTCCCAGGGGACAAGCGTTTCGGGAAGCGAGCCGGTGTCTTTTCCGGCCAGCGGTTTCGTGACCTTGAAGAGCATGACTTCGGTGGGGACGATCTCGCCGCCGCGCGCGTAGGGAGCGGGGGCGTCATTGGTGAGGGCGAGGTTCATGCCATTGTGCTCGGAGAAATCGACGACGATATCGAGGCGCTCGCCGGGGGAAAATATCAAGTAATGCAGGCTGAGAGGCGCGGGTAATAGACCACCATCGGTGCCAATCTGGCGAAAGGGTGGAGCGTCGACGGGCCTGCCGTTGGGCTTGCCGCCAGCGTCGGAGGGAGCCAGGGTGAGGTGATAAAAGCGCGAGTTCGAACCGTTCACCATGCGGAAGCGGTATTTGCGCGGTTCGACTTCGAGAAATGGCGTGGCCCTGCCGTTGACGCAAATTGTGTCGCCGAAAAATTCCTGCATCCACATAGGATGGGTGCCGTTCTTCGCCCGGGGATAGAGCAAGGAGCCGTCGACGCCGAACTTGCGGTCCTGGATGAGGAGCGGGATTTCATAGGGACCGCTGGGGAGGTTGAGGGCGTCTTCCTGATCATCGCGAATGAGGTACATGCCTGCTAGTCCGGCATAGACGTTGAGGCGGGTGATGCCGAGGGCGTGATCGTGATACCAGAGCGTGGTAGCGGATTGGTCGTTGGGATGGCGGGTGGGATTGGCAGCGACGGCCGAGCCGGTTTTGCCGTCGGAGGTGACCCAGGCGTCAGGATATCCGTCGCTATCGGGCAGAACCTGAGCACCGTGGATGTGAGTGACGGTTCGTACTTCGGGGACGTTTTCTTCGGAGCCGTGGATAGTGTAGTCGACAGGCAGAAAATGTTTGGTAGGCAGCTCATTCGACCATTTGATGGACAAAGGCTGGCCTTTACGAACTTCGAAGGTTGGCCCGGGCCACGTGCCGTTGTATCCCCACATGGTAGCAGGGGGAAGGTCGCGATGGGCCTTATGGCGAAAAGGCACCATGCGGATGGGAATGGTTCTGCCGGATTGAGGGCGGATAACCGGAGGAATGGATAACGGCATTACGTAGGTGGCAAGGGGACCTGCGGGTTGCGCTTCGGGAAATTGGGGAACCGCAGCAGCGTGCGGCGCAGGCGCCATGTTCATACCAGACATGTTCACGCCGGAACTGATTTTTTGCTGCGCAAACGGAAGACGCGGTGCGGCAACAAGACTGGCGCCCGTGCAAAAACCCATTCGCAGCAAATCGCGCCTACTCAGGCCCAAGGAGATTCTCCGGATGACGTTTGATTACTGATTAAGCAGGTGAGATTCCAGTTTGCAATGATTTCATGGCATGAAGGCGGCACAATGTGAATAGTTGATTAAAAGGCGCGCACCATTTTCGGCATCTTTCGACTGCTCAAGACGATAACTTTACGCGGTGCTGAAGCGCCGCTCTTCCACGTTGCTGCCGGCATTTTCAAATCGCCAGCGTTTTCGAACCAAAAAAGCCGGCCAGGATTCTTTCCCTGGCCGCCGCTGCACAGTTGCTGCTGTCTCGCCTACTTCTTTTGCTGAATGAAGTTTTTCTTTTGGATCGGATTGCTTCTGCTGGGCGCTCGCTGATTGGGTCTGATCGGGCTGACGGACCGCGGTCCAGGAATAATTGCTGGGAGTAGCATTCTCGCCGTGGGAATCGTAGCCGGACTGGACGCCCTGTATTTCGAACTTGCCGCCCATTTTATCGCCGTCGAGTGTTCCTTTGAAAATAATGGTGAAGGGATGGGTTCGCTGAAACTCAATATTCAAAGTGACGGTGTTGCATTCAATGTTGCCTGAGATTTTCGGCGAACCCAAGGAACCGCCTTCGAAGGTTCCTGTCAGCTTTGAGCCGACTTGATCGAGTTGCATGGTGCCGCGCTCGGTTCCGAGGCGAGCCTCCCAGGATAGTTGCCACTTGCCGGCTAATTTTGCAGGATTGTCCTCAGCCGCGGCGAAGGTGGACGCCAGCATGAGAGCCGCCAGGCAGAAGAAGAAGCATCGAGTTCTGGTGATACTTCGTTTTGTCTTCCTTATCGTCATTGTCATCATCGTTGCGCCTCTAGAACGTTTTGGATGAAGCCGGCCAAGGATACAGATTTTCCCTGGCCGGCTCGGCTTGGGCATTGCGGTTTCATTTGCGAGCCGTAGTTGCTGGGAAGGTGAAGGCGTCAAACAAGTCGTCGATGGCCGGGCTGTTGGTCGGCACATAGGGATTGCTTGCGCTGGCGACCGGGTTCGGAAAATTATCCCGGCTACGGCTGGTGATGGGCGGGAGACCCCAGTTTCTCTCGATGAACTTGATGATCGAAACGTGGTCCCCGTAGCTGTGATTGACGATACCCCCGGTGCTGAAGGGAGAGACGACGACGAGCGGGATGCGTGTGCCGTCGCCGAAGTAATCCAGCGGCTGGATGTAACCGGAGTCGTAGTATCCGCCGCCCTCGTCGAAGGTGATAAATACTGCGGTGCTGGCCCACAGCGTGGGGTTGGCTTGCAGTTTGACGATGATGTTCTTCACGAAGCCTTCGAAGAGATCGAGCTTCGAGGAAGAAGGATGGCCGTCGGTGAAGCCGCTGGGCTTGACGATGGAGACGGCGGGCAGATTGCCGTCAATCAAATCCTCATAGAGGTAGGAGGTGTCCTGGATGTGGGCTTCGCGCTGGGAGGGAACGGACATAACGTCGGTTGCATACTGGAAGGGGTTGCAGATGCTGCAATAGCGATCGTAGGGGTCGGCACCAGTGGGATCGCTGACATAGAGATCCCATCCTTCCCCGAAATAGGTATAGGACAAGCCTGCCGCCGCCAACGAATCTCCAATATGCTTTTGCGCCACGGGAGGAATCGTGAACTGCGTGTACTGGCTGTCCAGAGTTCCGTTGCCAACGTAGCCCGGATTGTAGTTGTTGAGCAGGTAATAGGCGTTGGGAGCGCAGTTGGGGCTGATTGGAGGATTCAGCGACTGCAGATAGTTCACGACCGCGGGCACGCCGGGCTGCGTCAGGTCATTGCAGTCGGTATAGCTGCCACCGGAGTAACCATCCTGATCGTAGTAGTTATTGGTTCCGGTTTGGGGATTGGGGTTTTCGATCTGATTGGTCGGCGGAGTCAAAAGATTGCCGTTGCCGTCGGTATAGGTAATGGCATCGGCGAAGCCGAACATGATGTGATTGGCCCCGGTTCCGCCCATCACTGACTGATGGAAGTTATCGCTGATGGTGTAATCCTCGGCCAGCTGGCGGAAATAGGGAGCATCCCCTTTGGCTACGTTGAAGAAGGCCATGGCGGTTGAGCCCTCGCCGGTATTGAGTGGCGGCGGCGGAGGCGGATTGCCGTTGCTACCGGCCGAGATCGTCACTTCGACCCAGGGGAACAGATCGTTCAAGCAACCGCTGGGATTGGTAGAAGTCGCGTAGGCCGTGCTGCAATCGGTCTGCTGCCACATCTGGTAAAAACGGTGGACCGGACTGGCGGCGTAGGAGTCGTAGGGAAGGGTCGAGGAGGTGAGTTGAAATACGCCCGAACCCAGAGTCTCGACGTTGGGAATGCGGGTGTCAGGGACATCATGGGCAAGTCCGGTGGCTCCTGTTAGCAGATATTTGTTGTAGGTGGGGAACAAATCCGGCTCCGCCAGCTCGGCTAGGGACAAGGTTACAAAGGGAGCCGGGTCAGAGTCACTGGCTGCGGTGGGAGCGCTGCTTGTTTCGGGAGCTGGAATGTTGGTGTAGGCATACTTGCTGCCGGGGGAGTTCTCGAAAACTCCGCTATCGACCGCGCTGTTCTGTGCGGAGAGGCTGTAGTTGAGGCCAGGTGCGCCGTCGATCGTGACGATGCGCCGGGAGAGCAGGTTGGAAACGGTCTGTCCACGCTTGGGTACAAAGGTCCCGTAGACGTGATCGAAGGTGCGGTTTTCACCAATGATCACGATGACGTGCTGAATCGGAGTAATGGGAGCGTTTTGAGCAACGGCCGGGGCCGGTGCTCCCAGGTTGACGAGGAGCGCGAACAGGCTGACGCCAACGGCGGCGTGTTGTCTGGCTTTCACCAGAAAACTGGGCGAAGACATGAATTTCCTCCTGGAGCTGACGATCAACTGCAGAGGCCACGGTAGGGGCGCGCCATTACGCGGAGGTAACGCACAGATGAAATCGCGAAGAAAAGAAATCCACAGGAACAGAGATGATGGAGAGAAGTTTTGTGGCGAAATGGCGGATTAATTCACATTTTGCGAGACGAGCGTGAAGTGTCAGTTACAAAATTCCCACAGAATCAGGAGAAGCTGGAGAGCTTTCATTTCGAGTATGCAGGATCCTCAAGCAATGGCCTCAACCTGCGGAGAGGTTCTTGGCTTCGAGACTGACTTCGGAGCCACCACTTGGCCGCGATTTGGAGAGCCCAACTTCAGGCACAGCGGATTCTCGGCGGATTATTTTTGTAAAAAGCGCCACGGATGCAACATCGTAAGTCCGGGCAGTTTCTCTTTCTCCTAACGCTGCTTCAGCGTGCCTTCTTGTTTTCGAGCGCGCACCACTTGACGTCAATGAGTGCAAACGCCTCTCGCAATGATCTCGGCAACTTGTAGAATCTCAGTTGCACTCTGCCCAACAGACAGAACGGCTGGCGAATACCCGGCTACTGCAGCTTGCACATGCTGATCATATCGCTGGCGATCAGTTGTGCAGCGTCGAGGACGCTTGGCATCTCATGCGGCGCATCCGCCACACAAGCCGGCGCGGACGGACTGTTGGGGCTGCTTTTTTGGCTGAGCCACCACAGCATCCCCTGCGGTACGGCGACCGAATTATCCAGGCCTCCGAACATAATGTTGACGGCGGTGTTCGGGTAGCTGAAGTTTGCGCCGGGACCGTCCACGCTGTCGGAAAGCAGCTGCGCCTGATTCGCCGTGTTTCCTCCCATAGCCTCGGAGCAAATCGGGGCACCGTAGGCCGGATCTACAATCGCGGCATCGGCCGGCGCATACGTGAGCGACTCGACGCCCTGGCCGCAGGGCGTGGACAGAGGACTCCCATTTCCGATGCAAGCGTAGTCGAGCCGGGCCATCGGCGGGCCGCTGGTGGGTTCTATGAAGGCGAAAATGGAATCCAACCCATAGTCAGTCATCGCGTAGGTGATCATCGCTGATCCGCCGCTATTGCCGGTGGCACAGAACGGCGCCTGCGCATTCGATTGATGGATGTTCTGATAGGCCCATTGCGCAACCGTTGCATAACGGCAGGCCAGCCGGCGAACTCCTCCCGGTCCTGTCAGCCAGCCATTGGGAGTGGCATTGTTGTTGAACGGACCGCCGTACGCGACCTGCACAGTATTGAACCCGGCATCCAGGACAGTTTCAATCACGTTGATGCCGTACTGCCAGGTTGAGTCGTACAGGGTCGGACCGCCGCCCCCGGTTCCGAATATGACCGTCCCGATCGCTGTGCCTGCCGGCTTGTTTACCTTCAGATAGGTTGTGAAATCCGCCACGTAAGGGCAAGAAACATCGAGCGAATAACAGGTTGAAGTTGAAGGGGGAGTGCCGATCGTAGTTACGCCGGGGCAACTGACGGTCGAGAAACTCATTACCGTGCCTAGCGGATCTGTGGGCAATAAGCTCACAGTCGTGGTCGCCATCTGCATAGTATCCGCCTGCGACACTGCCGTTACCGTGACTGTCCCCGAGGTCGGCGGTGTAGCCGGTGCAATGTAAAGCCCTGCGGCGTCGATAGTGCCAGTCGAGGCGCTGCCACCCTGGCTTCCGTTCAGCTGCCAATTGACAGCGGTGCTGCTCGCGCCACCGATGGTTGCGCTGAATTGCAGATTCGCGCCCACTCCTATGGAAGGCGAAGTAGGGCTGACAGCAACAGCGCCCGTAGGGATCTGGGTATTCCTTGAGGTTCCAGATCCGCCACCACAGCCAGACGAAATTTGCAGAAAGACAAGACCCATCAGCGCCAGCGTCCGCTGAAGCGGAATGGTTTTCCCGCAACATGCAAGGAACTTCCCAGTTTTGGGTTGGAGAATTAGTCTCAACGTGGCCTTAGGCAGGATTACTCCTTAACATCCGCTTGCCCGAGAAAAGGAACGCTGTGGCCAGAATAGCAACCTACGCCTGCGCACCGCACCATTATAGCCGACTTGGAATCTCTGTCGAAACCAAGTTACCCCAGTTGGGGAATTGGCGGGTCACCTGAGCCTTGTCAATTGGCGAAACATCGCCTCTCTGAGCGGGTGGGGACCTGTTTGCTCCATCGGTCCTCGCCCTGCTGGCGGGCTGAAAAGGTTCCCCAGCGTCCTGTTGGTTGGCTTTAGCACCACCGACTCTACTCGGCGGTCGGAGGCGACATTGTCATGGAATCAATTACAACTTTGCGACTTCCAAGGCTCAGCTTCATAACTTCCGCTCGAGGGGTCTTCAACTTCAGTAATTTTGAAGCTGCTTCGAAGCGAGTATACTCATCAATCTACGGGGACTAAAATGCGGGTTTAATTCGTGGCGGTGGCCATTCTAGTACTCAGCTTAGTCCCAGTGCGTGTTTTTGGTTGTACGTGCGCTGCACCAACAGCGCAGGCCAAGACTGCCTCGAATCGAAATGATCAACCAGAAAAGCGCGGGTAGAAGTCGTAGGGGACACCTCTCACCTTTCTTTGGAGCTAATTCCGAAACTACTCGGCGCGAACCTGTCGGGAGACACCATTGGCACTACCAGAAGCTGGTCAGGCGAGATATAAAGGGCAAGATCGGTGAACTGGCACAACTGAATCGGCGACTCGCACAACTAACAGTTGCCGGACTGCTGCCTGGGCCCTTTAGTGACCGCACGGGGCAAGTCCGTCACCAGAAATTGTAAACTGGAGTGAAGTTTTGCCTCGCCGCATGCCGATGACCCACATGACCGTTCAGCTCGATCCGAGCCTGAAGACTGGCCGTGATGCTGCCCGCCGCCGATTCTGGTTGGCGATGTTGGGGTTTGCCATGGCGCTTGCGCTGCTGCCCTTTTCCTACAGGGTCGAACGTCGTCTGGAGACAGTCGTTCACATCAAGGGCGGAGAATCCGAAAAAGTAGACCAGGAACTGGCGCAGCGTTTCCAGTCTCCCTATGCCCACCGCCTGGTTCTCGTGATCACCGGTATTCCCGATCCGGATTCAGCAAAAGGCGCAGATGCAATGGGCTTCTTAACCAGTTCATTGCGTAGTGTGCCTGGGGTGTCGGGTGCCGTCTCGAGTCTGGATTGGCCAGATCCTCTGTTCACTGGGAATAATGGCGGGGCCTTGATCATCGTCGGGCTGGACCCGCACGATGAAAGTATCGAGGCCTTGATCCCAAAACTGCGGGCAAGAACAGATTGGCTGGAAGGTCAGCTTAGGTCGCAATACCCCAATGTCAAACTGGAGATTACCGGTGAAACGCCACTGAACTTCGATCTTCGCAAGGTGAGCGCAGATGACGTCACCCATGCCGAGGAACGAGCGATGCCGGTAACTCTCGTGCTGCTGTTGCTGGCTTTCGGCAGTCTTGTGGCCGCGCTGTTGCCGCTGGGAGTTGGAGTACTTTCAATCTCGATGGCGATGGGTGCGGCTGCGCTGCTTGCCCATTATCTGCAGCTGTCGATTCTGGTGCAGAATCTGGCGACGATGCTCGGCCTTGGCTTGGGCATCGACTACGCATTGCTGATGGTGAGCCGGTTTCGCGAAGCGTTGAACGAGGGTTGTGACCCCGGCTGTGCTGCCGATATTGCTGCCAGGCAAGCGGGGCGGACACTGATAATCTCGGCCACAACCGTGGCCATCGGATTTTCAGCGCTCCTGACTGTGCCCATCAGCGAACTGCGCTCCATCGGGATAGCCGGCCTGCTGGTAACCGTCTTGAGTGTCATGCTGTGTACATTCATTCTGCCTTGGGTGCTTGGTCTGCTGGGGCATCGCATCAATGCTGCCAGAGTGCGTTTTCGTTCCAGACGAGTCGAAACGCGGGAGAGCCTCTGCGCGGCGAGTAAGCGGTGGGTGCGGTGGGGCAGCATCATAACCCGCCGGCCCTGGACCGCTCTGCTGGTCGCCGGAATTCCGCTTCTGATCCTTGCATTCCAGGCGCGGAGAATTTCTCCCGGCGTCCCTGACCATAACTCGCTCCCGGCCGGAGCCGAGTCGGTGCAAGCACTGCACACGCTTCAAGCCATGGGGCGGTCGGGTATTGTGCAGTCTCTCCGCGTGGTCCTGGAGTTGCCGCCGCAGTCGCCTCTGCTCTCGCCGGCTGGTTGGCTTGCCGTCAGTCGTTTGACGACCCACTTCCAGAGCGATCCGAGAGCGCAAGAGGTCTTATCTCTTCCGACCCTCACTGGGATGTCTGATACTGCGGATGCTGTTAACGATACGCCCGAGCCAATCCGCAAGAGTTTTCTTCGTAGCGATGGCCAGGCTACTCTGATTGAGTTGCTGCCCATCGCCACTCTTTCGCCCAACCAACAGATACGATGGGTGCGAGATGTGCGTTCCTCCGATGTTGCGGCGATAACTGGCGTGCCCGGTGCCGTTCTGCGCGTCGGCGGTGTTCCCGCACTCGAAGCAGATTACGACTCCGTCGTAAAAGAGCGGATGCCTAGGGTGGTCCTTGGAGTCATATTGGCGAGCTTGCTGGCGCTACTGATCGGGTTACGTTGCCTGTTTGCCGCTGTCAAGGCAATTCTGCTGAATCTGCTCTCCGTGGGTGCCTCATTCGGTGCGTTAGTTGTCGTTTTTCAGGAAGGCCACGGTAGCAAACTCTTTGGCCTCGACGGACCGACTGGCTTCGTATACCCGATCGTGCCCATTCTCTCCTTCGCCATCGTCTTCGGATTGAGCATGGACTATGAGGTTTTCCTGGTCACCCGAGTCCTCGAAGAACGGCGGCGCGGTCTATCCGAGAGATCATCGGTGATCGAGGGTCTGGCGCGGACGGCCGGACTCATCACGAGCGCCGCGGCAATTATGATTGCCGTCTTCACCGCATTCACCCTGGGAAGCTTTCTGGTCGTCCAAATGTTGGGCTTTACCCTCGCCGTGGCCGTGTTCATTGACGCTACAGTTGTGCGGATGGTGGTCGGGCCGGCGCTCTTGCAACTTGCCGGCGATTGGAATTGGTGGCCCTTTGGTCTTTATGGAACACCGGCGATGTCTGAAAAGGGGCTCGTCCCTTGACGGCAAAGCGCCGTCGACGCTTCAGTGACAGCCGTAGATCCTGCAAGAGTCTGATTAAGGGAATGCGATTTCATTTCACTTTCTCTTCTTGAGCGCTGGCCCGGCTGAGATCAAAGTCCTTGCGTCCAAGATTTGCCTTTCCAGAGCCCGTTTCGATTGCAAGAATCGAGGAGCCGGGTTTGCTCTGGAGCTTTGCCTCCACTTGCGACGCGGACCAGGCGCCGCTGACCTGCCGCAGCCCATAGTAAATAAACTCCTTCTGCAGTCCCGATCCCCGAAGCGTCTTCACCGCACGCACAGGGAACAAAATGCTGCGGTCAATCCACGATGTTACCGAATCATAGTTAGTCCGGTCTTCAGAGCCGGGCACGCTCTTAAGCACAAAGCAATCCCGTGCGCCGTATTTCTCCGGTGCCAGAAGTTCCTGATGCTTCCAGAAAAACTGGCTCTCTACCATGTCTTCATAGGAGAAATCTGTTCCCACGAGTGGTTCGTTCCAACGTTCGAATGGCAACACGCTAGCGGACTTCTCGCCGGGAAGAGCCGCCTCGATGGTCACGTGCCCGCTGACGGTCATATGCAGAAGAACGCTCGTCTTCTCAGAGCCAGGCCCCGAGATCTCGCATAGCACGCGCAAACCATCGGGAAACCAATGAGCCTTGGCGGCAAACTTGTAGCTCGTGCGTTTGCCATCGCCTTCCACCCGGGTGAGGCGCCCGGTCACGCGGTAATCCAATTTCTCAATGCGCTGGCGCGAGCCAGTCAACACAGTCTCCAGGTCAGAATTCGCTGCGAAGGCTCGCAAGGGATGCAGCAACGAAAACAGCACTAGCAAAGAGATGGACGATTGAATTGTCCCAAAGATCCAATTCGCCCATTTGGCCTCTGGATGAGGGCCTGACTTGCGGCTGCGAGAGAGCATGACGACGCGACGCAGGAATGTCATAGCTATATATATAGCCAAAGTCCGTATTACGGTGAACTGTTTTTTAGGTGCTCGTTGGGGTAAGCGGGTTGCGCTTGGTGTCGAGCCGTTGGAGATCGAGCAATGGTTGCAGGCTGCAAAGAAAGAAGAGGGGCAGGAGAATCCCACGGTGGACAAGATGCGGCGAGTGATGTCGCTGGCTACAAAAGCGGAATGCGGTACGGGTTGATCCCTCGCGACGAGGGAAAGCCCACGTTCCAAATATTGACTAATAGGTACTGACGGGGGCACAGCCCTTATCAATGACGCCAACCTGAGTCCTCACTTGCCGCTTCGCACCGACCTCTCACGCGCAGACACCTTCTTGTTGACCCTCTTTTTTGTGGGCTTGATCCGGAGTGCATCTAGGGGCTCCCGACTCCTGGAAGCAGCCGCCAACCACGCCTCAAACCCAAATTCGAGCCCGCTCGCCGGTTTGATCTCGCCTAAC
>Ga0209380_10002114_pt1 | contig 12910 bp, 8 predicted proteins | sample HubBroMetageWFT6_FD_188347 | JGI IMG/M metagenome (GOLD analysis project Ga0209380, IMG submission 188347) | Warmed and freeze-thawed soil microbial communities from the Hubbard Brook experimental Forest, New Hampshire - Hubbard Brook CCASE Soil... | ecosystem: Environmental > Terrestrial > Soil...
GTTCCGGGGTATCCCTGGACTCCCGTGCTGTTTATCGCCACGGTTGCAGCCTTCGTACTCAACACAATCATTGCTCAGCCGGTCCGCGCAGCGATTGGCATTGGGGTTGTGCTTACGGGCATTCCCGGTTACTTCATTTGGCGAAGACGGTGAAGGAATGATGACTCTCTTGCAGACGACGATCCGTGGCGAGAACACGCGCCAAACGCATTCCAGACGTTCGTCATGGCAAAAAGTGACCCGATTTCCCGCGGGGCAGAAAATCCTTCCCGGCAATAGAGGGAAGTAACCGACAGATCTGGAGAATTCCACGTGCAAATGATCTCTCGTTCACAACGGTTCCTGGTATGTTCTGCGGTCGCCACGCTCCTGCTTGGCCTTGCGGCAGGCGCACAAGAGCGCGCCAACATTTCGCCACGAAGCGATTACGCAGCGGTAGCCACGAAGCTTGAATCGGCAATCCGCCAGGAAATGGAGGACAAGCAGCTTCCGGCATTTTCGATCGCATTGGTCGATGGCGATGAGATCGTGTGGGCGCAGGGCTTCGGTTATCAAGATCCCGACAAGAAGATTCCAGCTACGGCACACACGGTATATCGCGTCGGCTCCGTGTCGAAGTTGTTTACGGATATCGGAATCATGCAGATGGTGGAAGCGGGAAAGATCAACCTGGATGCGCCGGTCAGTCAATACATTGCGGACATTCATCCCAAAAACCCGTTCGCGCAGCCGATTACGTTACGGGAGTTGATGTCGCATCGATCGGGCTTGCTTCGCGAGCCGCCAGTGGGCAACTACTTCGATCCGACCGAGCCCACGTTGCAAGCCACGGTTCGCAGCATGAACCCGACTGAGCTCGTTTACGAGCCCGGAACGCAGTCCAAATATTCGAATGCCGGCATTGCCGTTGTCGGCTACACACTTCAGGAGTTGAATCACCAGCCGTTTCCTGATTACTTGAAGCAAGCCGTCCTCGGCCCGCTGGGCATGAATGCGAGCGCGTTCGCTCCAGAACCGAACCTCGTGCGCAATCTCGCTAAGGCATATATGTGGAGCTACGACGGCACGAAGTTCCCGGCGCCCACATTTGAGTTGGGATTGGCACCTGCTGGTTGCATGTACTCGACCGTGACGGATCTGGGTCAATTCCTCATGGTGCTTTTCAATGGCGGACGTGGGGCGAAAGGACAAGTCCTGAAACCTGAAACGCTGGAGCAGATGTGGACTCCTCAATTCGCGAAGCCGGGACAGAAAGCGGGATTCGGAATTGGCTTTCAAGTCTCGCAACTGGATGGTCATCGGGTGATAGGACACGGCGGCGCCATCTACGGCTTCGCCACCGAAGTGGTTAGCATGCCCGAAGACAAGCTCGGCGTGGTGACGGTGACCACCATGGACGCCGCGAACGCCGTCAGCAACCACGTTGCCAGGGAAGCCCTGCTCGCGATGCTGGCTTTGCGATCGGGCAAGCCGCTTCCCACTTTCGAAACGACAAAGCCCGTACCGACTGAGCTTGCTCGCAAACTAGCGGGGCGCTATGGCGAAGGGGACGACGCAGTTGATCTGTCCGAGCGCGAAGGCACGGTGCACATGTTGCCGGTGGGTGGTGGGTTCGAAGCCGAGCTCCGCATATTGGGAGACGCGCTGGTCCCCGATGGCCGTCTGGATGAAAATCTGGAGACAAAAATCATTCCGGTGAACGGCGGCCTTCGCATGGGTGAAAAACTTCTTAAGCGAGCTGACCTGCCGCCGCCAGCGCCAGCGTCGGATCAATTTGCGGGATTGATTGGGCAGTACGGATGGGATCACGATGTTCTTTATGTCTTCGAGAAAGATGGGAAGCTCAATCTTCTGATTGAGTGGTTCGAGTACGATCCGCTGGAGCCACAATCGAAGGATGTTTTCAAGTTTCCGGAGCACGGTTTGTACAGAGGCGAGAGCGCTGCCTTCACTCGCGACACGAACGGCCGAGCGACCGAAGTCAAGATTGGCGAAGTCATTTTCAAACGCCGCGAAACAGCCACCGGGCTTCAGGTTCACCCCACCGAACCGATAGCGGAGTTGCGGCGGCTAGCGCTTGGGGCAAAGCCGCCGCAAGAGAACAAAACTTTTCGACCACCGGACCTAGTGGATCTCACCACGTTGGTTCCGAATATAAAACTCGATGTCCGATATGCAACGCCGAATAATTTTCTAGGCGCGCCTGTCTACGAAGATGCCAAGGCGTTCATGCAACGGCCCGCGGCGGAGGCGTTGGCGCGAGCCGCGCAGAAACTCCAGCCGTTGGGATACGGCCTGCTCATTCACGATGCGTACCGGCCTTGGTATGTCACCAAGATCTTCTGGGATGCGACGCCGCAGGACAAGAAAATCTTTGTAGCCGATCCTCAGGAAGGTTCCCGTCATAACCGGGGGTGCGCCGTCGATCTCACGCTTTACGACCTGAAAACGGGAACGCCGGTGGTCATGACGGGCGGCTACGATGAAATGTCGGAGCGGTCCTACGCGTTTTATCCGGGTGGAACATCTCTGCAACGCTGGCATCGAGCGCTGCTTCGCAACGCTCTGGAAGCGGAGGGCTTCAACGTGTACGAATTCGAATGGTGGCATTTCGACTACAAGGACTGGAAGCAGTATCCGATTCTGAATCTCACCTTCGAGCAGTTGTCGCGTCCCCGCCAAACCTCCCACAGATTAGAAATGCATCCATTGGAGTCTTATGACAATTGAAACGATCGTGCTGCGCGAAATTCGAATGCGCCTCAAAGCACCGTTCGAAACCAGTTTTGGCGTGACTCAAGATCGCAGGATCCTTCTGGTTGAGGTACTGGTGGACGGCGTGAGCGGTTGGGGGGAAGTAACAACGGTCGAGAGTCCCTCCTACAATTCCGAAACCACTGATACCGCATGGCACATCATTTCAGACTTCGTCGCGCCCCGGCTGATCGGCAGGGAGTTCAGTAAGGCCAGCGATGCGGCGGCATTACTGTCGCCGATCCGTGGACACCAGATGGCCAAAGCGGGCGTGGAGAACGCCCTTTGGGATGCCGAATCACAATTGAAAAGGATTCCGCTGTCAAAATTGCTCGGCGGAACTCTCGATGAGATCGTCTGCGGAGTTTCTTTGGGCATCCGTGAACATCCGCAGGCGCTCGTCAAGAAAGTGGAGGAAGAACTCGAAAGTGGATACCAGCGGATCAAGCTGAAAATCAAGCCGGGCAAGGACCTCGATTATGTAGCCGCGGTCCGGAAAGAATTTCCTGACATCCGGCTTTCGGTTGACGCGAATTCTGCGTACGAACTGAAGGATGCCGGCCACCTGGGAGAGCTCGATAGATTCAATCTGCTGATGATGGAACAACCTTTGCAGTGGGACGATATTCATTCGCATGCCAAACTTCAGTCGCAGATTCGCACGTCAATTTGTCTGGACGAGTGCATCAACAATGCCGCCCACGCAGCGGCAGCAATCGAGACGGGCGCGTGTCGCATCATCAACATAAAATTGGGCCGCGTTGGCGGACACAGCTCAGCCCGCGAGGTTCATGATGTTTGCCAACGACATTCGTTGCCCGTCTGGTGCGGTGGGATGCTGGAATCTGGTATCGGGCGCGCTCATAACATTGCCATGTCTACGCTGCCGAATTTCACTCTACCCGGCGATGTTTCCGCCAGCCATCGCTACTGGAACGAAGACATCATTGAGCCGGAAGTGGAAGTGAGTTCCGCTGGAACGATTAAGGTGCCCGCTAGCCCCGGTCTGGGTTATGCGATAAAGTGCGATCTTATCGAACACCTCACGGTCCGCAAGAAAAACTGGAACGCGAAAGCAATGGCCAGTGCATAAAGCTGGTGTTGCAGCGTCTATAGACCATCAAACCTACGAGTGAGAACAACCATGACCATCATCAGCAAAGCCGGAATTCTCTGCATCCTTCCTCTAGCCGCCACCCTGCTGGCTCAGTCCGCTGGCAACTCGTTCCCCAACCAACAACCGAGAACTGATCACCAGGATTCTCCGGCATACGACTTTGTCATCCAAAACGGACGAATCATTGACGGATCAGGAAATCCCTGGGTCTCAGGTGACGTGGCCATCCGCGACGATCGCATCGTAAAGCTTGGAAAAGTCGATGCGTCTCTTGCGAAGCGGGTCATTGATGCGCATGGTCTGGTTGTTTCTCCGGGCTTTATTGACATGCTCGGGCAATCGGAAATGGCCCTACTTATCGACAACCGTTCGTTGAGCAAGCTGTCGCAGGGCATAACCACCGAGATCACTGGCGAAGGAGCGTCGGCCGCGCCTCAGGATGCGCTCACCCTGCCCCGGCTCCAGGCTGATCTGGACCAATATCACCTGAAAGTCGACTGGACTACGCTGGATGACTTCTTTTCCAGACTTGAGAAAAACAGGGCACCACTGAACATCGGCACTTACGTAGGCGCAGCCCAAGTGCGGGAAGCGACCCTTGGCGACGTGGACCGAAAGCCCACCCCGGAAGAACTGGAAAAGATGAAGGCTCTTATCGCCCAGGCGATGCAGGAAGGGGCGTTCGGAATCTCCACCGCTCTCATCTATCCTCCCGGCCACTACGCCAAGACCGAGGAACTGATCGAGCTGTCCAAGGTCGCCTCGCAATATGGAGGCATCTATGCCACCCACATGCGCAGCGAGGGCCAAAGTGAAGTGGCCGGGGTGGAGGAAGCCTTGCGCATCGGTAAAGAAGCGGGCTTGCCGGTCGAGATTTTCCATCTGAAAGTGATTGGACAGCCCCGCTGGGGCTCGATGCCCAAGATTGTCGCGATGATACAGGCCGCCCGCGATGCCGGACAGGACGTTTCTGCCGATATGTACCCCTACGTCGCCGGCGGGACTGCTCTGGCCGCCAGCCTGCCCCCCTGGGTGGCCGACGGCGGAATTCCAAAGCTGCTCGAACGCCTCACAGATCCAGCGCTTCGAACCCGGATCAAAGATGAGTTGGCCACCGAACATCCCAATTGGGAGAATCTTTATCTCGGGAGCGGCGGAGCCTCGGGCCTATTGCTTGCCGGTGTGGTCAATCCCGACCTCAAGAAGTACGACGGCCAAACCTTGGCGCAGGTCGCGACAGCGCAGGGCAAAGCTCCGCTTGATGCGTTGATGGATTTTGTGATCGCCGACAAGGCTCAGACGGGAGCGATCTATTTCATCGCCAACGAAGACGACCTCCGTTACGGACTGAAACAGCCCTGGACGGGCATCGGCCTCGACGGCAGCGAACTCTCGCTGGATGGCCCGCTGTTTGACGCTCACACGCATCCCCGCGCTTTCGGCAGTATGCCTCGCTTCCTTGGGCATTACGTCCGCGATGAGCACTTGCTGCCCTTGGAGCAGGCGGTCCGCAAGATTACTTCTCTACCCGCGCAGCGCGAGCGGCTGCAAGATCGGGGCCTATTGAAGCAAGGCTTCTTTGCCGACATTACAATCTTTGATCCGGCAACAATCATCGACCGGGCGACCTACCAAAATCCTGCGCAGCTCTCCGAGGGGGTAAGGTACGTTTTCGTCAACGGACAGCTCGAATATGAGGCCGGGAAGCTGACGGGATCACAAGCGGGCAGAGTTCTTCGCGGGCCGGGTTGGAAACCGTCGAAGTGAGGTTTAGGGCACGCGCGGGAAGTGACTACGGATGTTTTCTCGAATTCCGGTTTCCTGTCTTGCCTGACGATGGAATATACCAGCGCGACCTGAGCTCCTCCTCCTTGCGGCGCAGCACGGCCAGAGAACGCTGCGGATGGATTTGCGCGCATGCCACGAGCACGGCGTTGATGGCCGAGACTACCGCCACATACGATCCGTGGAAGGAAGGGCTGGCGATCGATGTGATCCAGGAGGAGTCACAGAATCGAGCAATGGGACTTTTCTCGCTATCAGTCAGCCCGAATGTAGGCACGCCGCCCTCATGTGCCCGGATTACGGAGTCGACGGTGTCTTGCAAACACCGGCCAAAACTGATGGCCACCAGAAAATCTCTAGGGCCAAGCAGAAGAATTTTCTGGTGCAGGTTCCCAGCCGAACCCACGGGAGCCTCAGCGTCGTAGCCAATGGAGACCAGCCCGTAGGCCAGAAGATTCGACAGTGCCGCTGCGAAATCAACTCCGACCACTAGAATTCGCTGCGCCCGGTCGATACGTTTGGCGATTTCAAGAACGTGCTTCACATCGAGCTTGGCCCGCAGGTCATTCAAGTTATGAATATCCATTTCGAGCGTGTGCTCGACGTGACCGGCCACGCTTCGCTTTTCCCGCACAGCTGACTTTAGAAGCGCATAAGGAGTAATCCGGGTCAAAAAGTGCGATCGCAGGTCTGCGGCGAATTCACCATAGCGCCGATATCCGAGAGCCTGCACGGTGCGCACAATGGTTGTAGGATCGAGGTCATATCTTTTGGCAAGTGCGCGAGATGAAAGAAAGTAGTTATCTTCGGGATGATCCAAAATGTCGCGAATCAGCCGTTTGCGGCTCGTGCTCAAACCAGGCTCGGTCTCGGCGAAGCGAGTTTCCAGTGCGGTCATCCAGGCCTTTCGTTCCCCGGTTGAGCTGCCGGTCGGGCTGAGGTTTTCTTCCTGTCTTCCTGAACTCAGTTCGAAACTCATTCGCCCCCTCGTGAAGCGATATCACTCTTTGCGCAAGGGACCCATTTGACGATCGCAGAAACCGGCATGCGTTGCAGCAGCCTTCTGCTCGGTCGCAGTATAGCGCAACCCACACTACCAGAATCTCTTCAGAGCCTTCACATTGTGGCGCGTGTCAGCCGCACCCTAGGAGTGGGAGAAATTGTCACATCATCACCAAGGGTATCCAGAAATTTGTGGCTGACTATCAGAGCACACTGAGGCGCCCGGCGTAGAGTCTGCGGCATGTTGGAGGCATCCTTGCCGCGCCCCTACAACTCTACCCACCTGGGTCTGGCGGACACCGCGTCAGGTCCTTGGTCGTATCATGTATTAAACCACCCAAATGCACACGAGGCCCGAGTGACGGGCTACCCGGCAGTTACGTTCTGACGCTGACTCCGACGACGTTGTCGAGAAGTCAGCTTCTGGGGGGTTATGAACATATTGGCTCGGCGTCTACCCCCCGAGTGATGGATAAACCAGAAGTCAGCGCGGATTTTCGTTCTAATGGGCCACCGGTCCACGCCAGGGACTGGCGGAGATCAGCGGGTCGCTGGCTAGCAATACGACTGAGATTGGGGCCGACGCTTAGGCGAACATCGGCGCGCTGGTCACAGAATGGTCACAAAACTGGGGCCACTCTGCAAAGTTAAGTTGTTGAAGAACCAGGGAGATAAGCTGGTAGTACGCAGCCCTGAAAAGGCTGGCGTCGGCGGTTCAAACTCCGTCCCTGGCCACCACATCTCTCAGTGGTTCAGCAAACCAACCAGAAATTTCACACCTGGGATTTCGCACCTGCGGTCCCTCTCCTAACTTCCTAATTGCTGGCCACGCAGGACATCAACGGAGCCGATGACTACTTCGTCCCTCAGTCCGCCTAGTCGCCAGCCAACGTATCGAAGTGCCGGCGACCCACGAGGTGGGGTTGACGGGTGCTTTGACGCTGTTACGATTAATCGCGATATACACGACTCTCGCGAGTTTTGGAGATTAAAGATGCGTTACGCCTACATGTTGCTGGCTTCTCTTTTCGTCTGCGCGAGTTTAATCGCGCAATCGAAGCCCTCTTCAACGAAAATCGGGGCCTCGGCCGTCTGGCAATTGCCCGCGCAGTTCGCGGCCACCGCCCACGCCGCTTGCCAGCGGTCGTCCGGTTCCAACTATGCAGAGTGCATGATTGGCCAGATGGCGAAAGCCGGCGCTCCAGCAGATGCAGTACAGTTCACGCGCGAACTTTACGAGCAAAGTCACGGCGAGTTTGGCGTCATGACCGGGTTTCAGAACGAGGGGCCGGTTGCCTTCGCCTGGATCACATATCCCTTGCGGGCCAACACGAACTACGGTCTTCTGCTGCTGAATGGGCAGCCGCGTATCGTCAACGTTGAGGATCTCAAGCTGCTTGACGTTAAAGCGATGAAGCAGAGTTCGCAGTACCGAGATCTTAAAGCGCAGTTTCCGAAGGTCGATGTTTGGCCGGGAGATCGGGACGGAAAGACATGGCCCAACTCGCAAGCCGGACCCGACGGCGGAACGCAGTTCACCGTTGCCTATCCGTTGATCAATGGATGCCATGCCTGCGCCCGCGCCGGAGCTGCTATTTTCAACTGGAATTTCGACGCGAAAGGAAAGTTTCTTGGAACTTCATTTCAGGGAATGATCGACCCCCCGCTCCAGTAGCGGGTCAGAGGTTCCTCTCGCAACGTATTACGTCCTGACTGCCGACACTCGGAATTCTCGTGAATTTCCCAGTGGGGATTTGCTCGTGAATCTCCGAAGTTGTATTTTTTCAGTGCGTTAGATTTGGCACGGCGCTTGGCACGATGAAACGGCGATTACGCAGGCCATTAAGGAGATGAGACGTGTCCAAAACTTTGAAAAGGACGTTGACGATTCCAGGGGCTGGCAGAGCTATCCTCATAACGATTCTCCTGACTGCGGCGTGTTGTGCACAGACGGTGACGAACGCCGGATGGCCTGTCTTGGAAGCAGGTTTGGCGCAGAAGAGCGCCGGACAAAGGCTCGCGGCGGTGCGAGTTTTGGGCCTCATCCCCGACGATCCTCAGGCCGTTCAGCTCGCCGAGACCGCATTGAAAGATAAGAACAGCTCAATCCGGGCGGCGGCAGCAACTTCGTTGGGCCAGATGCACGCGTCTGCGGCGACTGCCAGTTTGAAGGAAGCGCTCAACGACAAGAACCTATCGGTTGTGTTGGCGGCCGCACACGCGTTGGGTTTGCTGAAAGACGCGGCTTGCTACGACGTCTACTACGAGGTCTACACCGGAGAGCGAAAGAACAACACGAGCATGATCGCCCAGGAGATGCAAATCTTCCACAACCCGCAACAGTTGGCGATGATGGGATTCAACGAAGGAATCGGATTCGCCCCATTTGCCGGCATTCCCTGGGAAGCCCTGCAGACGATCATGAAAGATCGGAAGAGCGGAACGGCGGCAAAGGCCGTCCTGATTTCCGCCCTCGCAACCGACCCGGAGCCGCGCACCAGCAGATTGCTGCTGACTACCACCCGGAACCGGAACTGGGTGTTGCGGGTTGCCGCGTTACAAGCTATCGCCAAGCGTGGAGACTCCACGCTCGCGCCAGGACTCGAGCCCAGGCTCGCCGACTCTCGACGTGAAGTGAGACTTGCTGCCGCCGCCACGCTCATTCATCTGGATGATCTTGCCAAGGTCCATACGGCCGCCGGAGAGAAGATTGCTCAGGAAGGGCTTCCTGTAAATGTGGGAGAAACTCAGTCGACGACGGCTACAATGGAAACCACCAAGTGAGCACATGACATGTTCAGCCTGATTCGACAACTCGTCCGGCCATATCGTACGACGCTCTTCATCATCCTGATTGCCATGATCGTGGAGACCGCGATGAGCCTGGCCGCACCCTGGCCTTTGAAAGTCATCATCGACAACGTAGCGGGTGGTCATCGACTGCCCTTATGGCTAAGGGAGGCATTAGGACCCGCACTCGCCAACGAGAGCAAGATGCGAATCGCGTTGTTCGCAGGCATTGCCGTAGTTCTCATTGCCGCCATCGGTGCGATCGGCGGTTACATCGATAGTTACTTCACGGAAAGCGCGGGTCAGTACGTCGCCCATGACCTTCGCGTGCGGACATTTCACCATCTTCAGCGCCTGTCACTCGGCTATTACGATACGCACCAGATTGGCACCCTGCTGAGCACCATCACGACGGATGTTCAGACCATCCAGAATTTCGCCTCGTCATCAATCCTCGGCATCCTGGTCGATACGCTGACACTCGTCGGCATGCTGGCCCTCATGTTTTGGATGAATTGGCGGTTCACTCTGATTGTGCTGGCGGTCACGCCGCTTCTGTTGTACCTCGTGTTCCACTTCAAGAAGGCAATCAAAAAGGCGACGCAAGCGGTCAGAAACGAGCAGGCGAGCACCGTCACCGTTGTTCAGCAGGCGCTGGAGTCCATGCCGGTGATAAAGGCATTCGACGGGCAGAAAATCGAGGAAGAGCAACTGATCAGTGTAAGCAGCGCCACAGTTAAGGCTGCGCTGGGCGCGCGGCGCGTCAAGTCTCTGGTGACACCGATTGCATCTGCCGCGGTTGCGCTGTGCACTGCGATTGTCATGTGGCAGGGGGCGTATCTGATTCTGCTGGGGAGCATGACGATTGGCGCGCTGACAGTGTATCTCTCGTACCTCACAAAGTTCTTCAAGCCGGTAAAGGATCTGGCCACTACCACCAACGCGGTCGCTCAGGCAGCCGTCGCGGTGGAACGCATCCGCGCTGTTCTTGAGGCGGACGCCATCATCCCCGAGCACGAAGATGCGATCGAACCGCGCGACATCAAGGGCGAGATCGTCTTCCAAAACGTTGCCTTCGCTTATCCCGACAACCCTCGCGTGCTGAGGGATGTCACGTTCAGCGTCAAGCCGGGGCAACGAGTGGGAATTGTGGGACCGACCGGCGGCGGAAAGTCTACGATCGTGAGCCTGATTCCGCGGTTCTATGATGTCATGGCCGGGAAGGTGACCATCGACGGGCACGACGTGCGGGAGTACAAGCTTCATCCCCTACGGGATCACATTGGCTATGTCTTGCAGGATACGGTGCTGTTTCGTGGGACCATTCTTGAGAACATCGCCTTTGGCCGCCCCAGCGCCACCCACGCCGAGATCGTCGAGGCCGCCCGGCTCGCCAATGCTGACGAATTTATCGCCCGCATGCCGCACGGATACGATACGGTCGTCGGGGAACGCGGCCTGACTCTCTCCGGAGGCCAGCGACAGCGCATCGGCATCGCCCGCGTGATTGTGCGGAACAATCCGATCCTTCTTCTCGACGAGCCGACCGCCGCTCTCGATGCTGAGTCGGAGAGATTGGTGATGGATGCACTGGAGCGACTCATGAAGGGGCGTACGGTGCTTATAATCGCGCATCGACTGGCGACAATTCGTAATGCCGACCAGATCGTTGTGATTTCAGAAGGCGTGGTCGCCGAAAACGGTACCCACGAACAGTTGGTCGACAGGAATGGCATTTACGCGACGTTGTATCGCACACAGTTTGAAACCGGCACGGCAAAAGATGGTTCGCAGTTGAGCCGGGTTCCGCTGGCAACGCTCGCGTAGTAAGAGGGAGAGAAAAAGATGTCACGATATCTGGTTGTTTTACCCGATGATTCGATCAGCCCATTTCTCGACGCGATCGATCACGCCACAACTTCTCTGCGAATCAAAATGTTCGTCTTTTCCGATGCGCGCATTTTGGGGTCGGTGATCAAGGCGCACCGCCGCGGCGTTCAGGTGCGCATCATGCTGAATCCGAACCGGCGCAACGGCCAGACAGAGAATCAGGAATGCCGCAAGCTGCTTTCAGACGCCGGCATTGAAGTGATCGACAGCACGCCAGCCTTCGAAATAACCCACGAGAAGTCGATGGTGGTCGACGAAAAATCGGCCTGGATCATGTCGCTCAACCTGGAAACGAAGAACCTGACCGAAACACGCGACTATGCTGTCGTCACCTCGCACGCGCATGAAGTGCGCGAGATTGTCGAGTGTTTCGAAGCGGATTGGGCTCGGCATCCTTTCAATCCTGGAGAACATTCACACATGATCTGGTGCGTGGGAAATGCGCGGGAGCGGATTTCTCAATTTATCGATGAAGCCAAGCACTCGCTGTGGGTGCAGAACGAGCGCTACCAGGATCCAATGATCATTGAACACCTGGTGCGGGCCAGTCGTCGCGGGGTCAAAGTGCACATCATGGCGCGCCCACCCCACACCCTGAAGGAAGAGAAACTGACTGAAGGCGTTGCCGGACTGCGCATCCTCGATGACGTTGGGATAAAGGTCCACAAGGTACACGGCTTGAAGCTCCACGCCAAGCTGATGTTTGCGGACGGAGCACGAGCCATCGTCGGTTCGATCAACCTGGCGCCCGGCAGCTTCAACAGCCGGCGGGAACTCGCCATCGAGGTCCGAGACAAGGAAGTTGTCGACCGTGTTCATAACGTGGTCCACTACGACTGGAAGAACTCCCGGCCCATGGATCTCTCCGACAACGGGTTACTGGAAGATCTGGGCGAACGGAGCGCCGAGATCGTTTCTGGCGCCTAGCCGACGAGAAATCCAAAGTAGCTCAAGGGGCTTCGTCCATACTAGGTTTCGATCAAACGCCTGACGATTGGGCGCCGAGGCCGGACGCACGAATCTTGACGGCCGCTGCGCGATAGGACCAGGGGGCAAGGCCGGTTGACCGATACCGCTGAAAAGATGTTGACGGTGCCGGGCTCTTCGAGCTTGTGGCGACCCCTGCGTGTGTCGACCTTCCGCAATCTGTTGGTCGCAGATGTGGTTTCCGATATTGGCGCTTTCATGCAGAACGTGGGAGCTGCATGGCTGATGGTGTCACTCGGTGCCGGGCCGATTTACGTCGCGCTCACCCAGACCGCGGCTTCGCTGCCGTATCTTCTACTGGCCCTTCCGGCCGGTTCTGCCGGCGATATCTTCGATCGCCGCAAATTGGTTCTGGCCACCGAGTCGTGGATGATGGGCGTCGCCCTGCTTCTCGCGGTCCTGACCATCGCTGGTTTCATGTCGCCGTGGCTGCTGCTGGTATTGACGTTTGCGCTCTCCGCCGGAGATGCGTTCGAAACGCCGACATGGCGAGCACTTCTGCCTGAACTGGTGTCCAAGGACGACCTTGCAGCAGCGTCGGCGCTTAACGGGATTGAATTCAATCTCGCCCGGGCGGTTGGGCCT
>Ga0209380_10002115_pt1 | contig 12910 bp, 14 predicted proteins | sample HubBroMetageWFT6_FD_188347 | JGI IMG/M metagenome (GOLD analysis project Ga0209380, IMG submission 188347) | Warmed and freeze-thawed soil microbial communities from the Hubbard Brook experimental Forest, New Hampshire - Hubbard Brook CCASE Soil... | ecosystem: Environmental > Terrestrial >...
CTGCCTGCCGGGCAGCCTGGCCTTGGAAGAACATTCCGAATGCCGCCGAGTGTTGGGCCATCAGGCCAAGGAATCCCGGAACTGTCTCGTGATTGGTGTAGCTCCCCTGGTATTGCGAGGCCAGCGAAAGCCATGTCACCGGTATGACTCCGGCCTGGACCATGCGCTGTATGGCGACCTGATGGGTCTCGAGGGTCTCGCCGGCGGTCGTGTCGACCGCGACGTACACCTCGTAGCCGCGCTCCAGCGCTGTTCAGGTTACTTAAACTACATTCACAGTAGACTCTCTACCGTCAATGGTCAAGAGGTAGGATGACTGCGTGAACCGAGCCAGCTATAACTCGCCCCGGCGACAGCAGGCCGCTGCGGCCACCCGGGAGGCGATCATAGAAGCGGCGCAGGAGTTGTTCGCCTGCCAGGGATACGCGCGCACCACGGTGGCCCAGATCGCCGAGGCGGCACGGGTCGCGGCAAACACCGTCTACACCAGCGTCGGCGGCAAGCCCCAACTCCTGGCGGCAATCACGGAAGGCGGCACCGGTGATCCCGACGTCGCAGAAACGCTGACCGCCGTCGCCCGGACCACGGACCCTGCTGAGGTCATTCGGCTAACCGCCGCCGGAACCCGCCGGGTCAACGAGAGGCGTGCCAAGGCCGTCGCCGTCCTGCTCGACAGCGCCCAGGCCGATCCTGCCGCGGCCGAGATGCTCCGGGTTACCGTGCGCTATTACCGCGATACCCTCGCCGCCCTGGCCGGGCGGCTGGAAGACCTGGGCGCGGTCCAGCCGCCTGACCTGAATCGGGCCGCTGACGTCTTCTGGTACCTGTTCGGCTGGACGTCCTGGCGGACCCTCATCACCGACCTCGGCTGGAGCTGGGACGATGCCGAGCAGTGGCTGGCGCAGCGAGGCGTCGAAGCGCTTCTCGAGCCAGCACGCCCGAGGCCGCGGGCCTTATCGCTCCTTGCGGGGCACCATGAGCACAGGCCTCGGGGCAAGCACCCCAAGGGCGTGGCGCCGCGTCATGGGCTGCCGCCCACCCGGCTGACGAGATCACCCATGTTGATACCGTGCCTCGCCCCCCACGCCGCCACGTGTTCGCTATCAACCGGGTCGGGCAGGTCATGCAGGGCCTCTTCGGCCATCTCCGGCAATCCTGCTGTCCGCAGCACGTCGACCACATGCTGTCTGGTGAGTTGCACCGCAACCACCCCGCCTGAACGTGGGACTTGCTCTTGACGGAGGACCCGCATCGCTGCCGAGGTCACGCCAAGCTATCTTCGAGTGATCCTAACTAAATTGACAGTAGATCGACTCCTATAAATAGTCAAGGGATGAGATGACTGTGTGAACCGAGCTAGCCACCACTCGGGTCGCTCGTCATGTCGGGTGCACTGTCGTTACTCAGAGTGCGTGACCGTTTCCCGCCGTTATCGTGAGCGGTTGCCGACCCTGGGTCCGCCCGGAGGAGGAAGGCGAGTCGTGCGGGCGGATGCACGTCCCTCGGGGCGCATCCAGGGTCGAAGCGGCGGCTTGCGTGGTCCCGTGACTGCGACGACTATGAGGGCATGGTCGTTGCCCTGCTCCTGGTAGCCGCAATTGCTGCTATCTGGTGGCTGGTCGGGCGTAAGGGGTGGGGGGTCGTCCAGAAGGTCGTCTTCTGGGTGGTGCTCCTGGCGATACTGTGGGTGGTGGTGACCCGGTATAGCGCACCGCATCCCGGGGGTTAGGCGCGCTGTTCTGTGAGGCCGCCCTCTCGTCAGGCTGCGTCGAGGCGGACGGCGCGTGCCGCGCTTTCGGTACTTCGCGCTTGTAGTCCTGGCCCTGGAGGGCGGCGGCGCAGGCGGTGCAGAGGACCAGGCGGCGGAGGCCGTAGCGGCCGGTGTCGCCGATTCCGTCCACGACCTTGAACAAGCTTGTTCCGCGCACTCGCCTGGTGACCAGGATCAGCGGGCTGGTCCCGGCGGCCACAACCTCGGGCAGGTAGGGGACCGCCGGCTCGACCGCGAGCATCTCCAGGATCCGGATCTGGTGCAGCACGAACCGTGCAGCGGCCCGTGACCACGCGAACTTCACGATGTAGTCCTCGCCAAGAGCGGCGGTCGACATCCGCCACACCGGATCGTCCTGGCCGGCCAGGCTGGGTATCGTGACCGGCAGCCCGGCCAGGTCAGGCGCGGCCATCCGTAGCGCGTCCGCGACAGCAGCGGGCGACGGCTCGCGGAGCCACCTCATCCAGCAGCCACCACGCCCGCGGCGATGAGATCAACGCGGCCGCCGGCACCGGCTTCGGCGCTTCGCCGGTTCGGCAGGCGGACAAGGTTTCGCGGTCTGGCCGCTGGGAGGATAGCGATCGTCAGAGGGCGTCACGGTGCTTGTACAGGAGGTCATCGAGCGCTTCGCGCAGCAGGCTCGCTTCGGTTCGGTCGGTCGCAGACGAGAGCTTCGCTAGGCGCTCGAGGTTGGCCTTGCTGTAGTAGTTGCTCTTGAGGACCATCTTCTCTTCGATGTGAAGCGCGACCCGGTCGCGGCCGTCTCGCTTAGCTCGCATCAGAGCTTCGCCTGCAGCTCGCCACAGCTCCTCGGCGGTGGTGCCGTGAGGAGGGTTGGCCGCGATGCCGGCCGAGGCACTCAGCGCGACCGGAATGCCCTCGAGCCTCATGCTGGAGAAGTGACCGCGCACTTCTTCGAGCAGGACGACCGCGTTCTCGGCCGAGGTCCCGGGCAGGACGACGACGAACTCGTCGCCACCCAGCCGCACGACTGAGCCGCCATTGGGGACGTTGGCTTCAAGCACTCGGTTCCATGCGGCCAGCACGGCGTCGCCGGCGTCTCGGCCGTAGCTGTCGTTGACGGCCGCGAACCCGTCGAGGTCGGTCAGGGCCAGGGCGAGCGGCGCGTTGCCATGGTGCAGCAGGCCGTCGAGATCAGCCAGGAAGCTGCCGCGGTCGGTGACCGCGGGCCCCATTGTAATAGCCATGACGTATATATACGACAGCTATTACGTTGTCGTCAACCCCGCAGACCTCCGTCCCGCGCCGACCCACCGGGCACCGCATGACGCCGTAGCTGGATCGAAAGGGCGGCCGTATTCGATCATCGTCCCAGACGGGACGCTCCTCGCTGCGCTGTGTAACTACCCCTCGTCCGGAGCAGCGCGCACACTGCCGCCCTACCTGATCGGCAACCCGGTCGCCAAGGCGGCCGCCTGGTGTCGCGCCGAACAGGGTGATCTGTAGCGCCATTCAGGCCCGGGACTGGATTGCGGTCTCCGTCCCGGATCAAGCACGGAGCCTGGCAGCAGTTTCCCGCAACGCCTCGTCCATCGCGGTCGGCTGCAGCCCGAACATCTCAGTAGTCACACTGGCATCGAGCACGAACGGCCTGGTGAACTGGTATCGCGTCGTCCGCAGCTCTTTGATCAGCGGGGAGAACAGGCCACTCACCCACATTACCGGGTACGGGATCTGCGTTACCTTGGCCCGCGGCGCGCCGTTGACCTCCGCGAACCTGGCCGCTAGCTGGCGCACGGTCAGCGGCTGATTGGTCGGCACAAGCCAGGCCTGGCCGTAGGCCAGCTCGTCGGCGGCGGCCGTGACCAGGGTCCGAGCGCAGTCGTGGATCGAGGTCCAGCTGTGCGGCACGTCCAGCGGCGAGGGCGCGTACGCCCGCCTCCCAGCGAGCAGCGGCTTGCCGATCACCGTGGACAGGATCGAGTTGGCCTCGATGTAGTCGCTGGCCCGGACCTCGGTGGTGCGGATCCGCCCTGCCTCCTGCGCGGCGAGCTGATCGTCCCACATCTCGGCCCGCAGCCGGAGCTTCGGGTTAGTCGCGGCGAGCGGAGTCTTGTGGGTAATCGGACCGTCCACCGGCCCGTAGCCGTACAGGTTGCTCATCGAGGCCAGTACGGCACCGCTGCGCTCGGCCGCGGCCAGGAATGCGCGGGCCAGCGGCGGCCAGTCGGTGAACCACTGGTGATAGAGCGGGCTCGCGCAGTTATACAGGGCCGCAGCACCGGTAGCCAGCTCCGTCAGCCGCTCCGCATCGGTCGCATCCGCGGCGACCAGCTCGATCGCCGGGTGCTCGGGCCCGCCGCCGCGTCGGCTGACAATGCGGACGTGCTCGCCCCGCTCGGCCAGCAGCAGCGCCGCGGCTGAACCCACGGCTCCCGCTCCGACGATGACGTGCTCGGACATTTCCTGCTCCCTTATGTCATGGGGCCTTCTGGCCTTCTGGCCACCTAGTGGCCCGTGACCCCGCTATCCGAGAGCGTTGCTCTCTCTTGTAAGCATGAGTCTTGCATAGTCGACCTGAAACTGCAAGAGCAGTGCTCTCGTTTGTGTGCGATAATCTCTTCATGCCAGCAGGATCCATCCGGGCGCGCGTCCGCGCCGAGATGATCGCCGAGATCAAGACCATCGCGCGCCGTCACCTGGAAACGGACGGGGCGAACCTGTCGCTCCGGGCCGTGGCCAGGGACATGGGCATGGTGTCGTCGGCCTTGTACCGCTATTTCGCCAGCCGCGACGACCTGCTCACCGCGCTCATCCTGGACGCCTATAACGCGCTCGGCGAAGCAGCCGAGGCGGCGGACGCGGCAGTGACCGATCGCAGCCAGTTGCGAGCCCGGTGGCTGGCTACTGCGCGCGGGATCCGGGGCTGGGCGCTGCGAACGCCCGCCGAGTACGCCTTGCTGTTCGGCACTCCGGTGCCCGGCTATGCCGCACCCGCCGACACGACCACCGCAGCCGCGCGGACCCCGGTCGTGCTGATCCGGATCCTGGCCGACGGCTTCGCCTCGGGTGCGCTCACCGGCGAATCGGCCCTCCGCATCGGCGCTCCCGCTGGCGGCCCCGGTGCGCTGGCCGCGGCTGGCCCAGCCAGGCGACCGCAGGCAGCGGGCATCGCCGCACGACTTACCGACGCGGTACGGGCGGACCTAAACCGGGCCCGCGGCGACATCGCTCCGGAACTGCCCGACGAGCTGATGCTGGCCGGGATCACCGGCTGGGTTCAGCTATTCGGCATGGTCAGCTTCGAACTCTCCGGCCAGTTCAATAACGTGATCGAGGCCAGGGCTGAATTTTTCGGTCTGCAGATGGAGGTGATGGCCGATCTCATCGGGCTGTAAACGGGAACACCCGTGCGGCCGCGGCGGTTCGGGCGACCAGCGGCCGAACCGAGCAGACCATATGAGTCCGGCACGGCGCGGTGCATTGGGCGGCTCCCGCCCATCAGGGCAAATCCGCGCCTGCTGAGGAGGCCCCGGGACCGCTGGCGAACCCCAAGCCCATGGCTTCGACCTGAAACCCCAGCCCTTCCCGGCTCGCGTTCTGCATCGTCTTTATAGACGCGGCTTCGCGGTTACCAGATCCGTGCGCGCGTGGGAGACACCCGGATCACGTACGGGTAGTCCGTGGCGAAGCTTTCCGGTGTCCACCCGTACGAGTCGATGAACTCGCGGTATTTCTCCATGTAGGCGGGTACGGCATCGGCTCTGGGGCCAGCGGGGTCGATCCTGGCGGTGCCTTCGAAGATGACATTCGCGCCTCCCCTGCCATTGCCCTCCAGGTGCAGGGAAACATAGGGGTTCGACCCGATGTTGCGGGTCTTCGGCCCGTTCGCGAGGCCATAGATCAAGAACTCCCCGGCCTCCCATAGGAACCAGACCGGGGTGGACTGCGGCTGACCGGATCGTGCCACTGTGGTCAGCCAGATAATCGGTTCGGTCCGCAGCCGGGCGGCCGCTGCGGCGTGGGCAGGTTTTTCCTGGCTCAGGATCGTCATGTCGGCTCCAAGAGCTCGCTGCGGAATTGCGGCAGTGAAGACATCATCGCCTGCGGGCCCGACCCAGGCGCACTGCGAGGTGGGGTTGGCACAACGATCCTGGACAGCGCCACCCGCAGACGATGGCGGTTGTCGTAAGCGCATCGAGCCAGTCGGCACGCGCCGGTGCTCCGGTCTCGTTCATGTAGCGCATAGCTCGTCCCTCGGCCCGGGCAAGGTCGTGTTCGGCGGATGCAGCGAAGGCTGCCCGGCCAGTCTTGACGGGCCGCCGGGCGCCGCAGTGCGGACGTCGTGGTGCGGGCCGCGAGGGGCGAGAACCCGCCTGGCGTGACATGTGCCGCCGGCTCAGCGATGACCGGCCCGGCGGCGGCGGCGTCGCCGCGCCCGGTCTCGAGCGGTCACCGGCGACATCGCCGCTGCGGCCCCGCAGGGCACCGCCCGCCCCTGGCAGGGGCTACGACCGGGAGACCGGGCAGTATCGTTGAAAAATTGAATTCGGCCACTGATAACAGGAAGCAGCCGCCCGTTGCCGTCACCGCAGCCAGGTATCGAGGAGGCGGTCGCCCATGTCATCTCGCGGGCGTTCGGCCTGAGCGGGATGATCCGCCGGCTGGAGGGCGAGGTCGACGAGACCTTCCGCCTCGACACCGAGGACGGCACGCCCTTCCTGGTCAAGCTGGCCCAGGCGGGCGAGGCCGAAGAGGCGGTGACCTTCCAGACCGGCCTGCTGGATCATCTCCAGCTCGCTGCTCCGCGTCTGCCGGTGCCGCGGCTGCGGCAGACGGCGGACGGGGCGCACTACCTGATACCGGAGGCCGGGCCGCTCGAGGGCCGGATCATCCGCGTCATCTCGTTCCTGCCCGGTGAGCCGCTCCGGATCGTCCGCAGCACGCGGCCGCTCCGGGAGCAGATCGGCCGCATCCTCGCGGTCCTCGGCCGGGCGCTGCGTGACTATGATCACCCGGCGGCACACCGGCGGCTGGTATGGGACATCCAGCAGGTGAGCGGGCTGCGTCCGATGGCCTATGCCGTCGATCCCCCGGACCGGCGGCGGATCCTGCTCGGCGAGATCGACCGCTTCGAGGACTCGACCGGACCCGCGCTGGGCAAGCTGCGCGCGCAGGTCGTGCACAACGACTTCAACTCCGACAACATCTTGGTCGGGCCGGACGGCGTATCGGTCAGCGGCATCCTTGATTTCGGCGACGCCGTCTACACCGCGCTGGTGAACGATGTCGCCGTCATGGCCGCCTATCAGCTGTGTGACGGACCGGATCCGGTTGCCACGGCGATCGATGCCATCGCCGGGTACCACGCGGTGACCGCGCTGAGCACGGACGAGCTTGGCCTGCTGCCACGGCTGATCATCGCCAGGATGGTCACGCGGGTCATCGTGCCGGAATGGCGGGCGATGCAATCACCTGCCAACCGGCGGTACCTGCTGCGAAATGCCGCCCGCGCCTGGACCCAGCTGAACCGCCTTCTTGCCCTCCCCGATGAGCAGATCTGCCAGCGAATCGCACAAGCATGTCCCACTGGAGCCCGAGATGCCTAATCAGGCGAGCATGGCCAGTACCCCGTACATGGTGAACGGATTCGACCCGGGTACCATCGACGATCTCGAACCGGAGATGAGGCAGCATGTCGCGCGCCGACTGCAGGTCCTCGGGCCGGCCTACAAGCTGTTCTACCGGCATCCGGTCCGGTTCGTCCGGGCGGAAGGCGTGTACCTGTATGACGCCGCGGGAAATGCCTACCTCGACGCCTACAACAATGTCCCGTCCGTCGGACACTGCCATCCGCACGTGGTGGAGGCGATCACGCGCCAGGCGGCGACGCTCAATGTGCATACCCGCTACGGGACCGACCTCCTGCTGGAGTATGCAGAGCGGCTGACCGCGACGTTCCCCGGCGAGATAAGCAATGTCATGTTCACCTGCACCGGCAGCGAGGCCGTCGACCTGGCCCTGCGCGTGGCGCGCTTTGCCACCCGGGCATCGGGCGTCATCGTGACGAGCAACGCCTATCACGGCGTCACCACCGCGGCGGCGGAGATCTCGCCTTCTCTCGGCCCCGAGGCCCCTCTCGGGTCCCAGGTCCGGACCGTCGCGCCGCCGGACCCGCGGCAGGACCGCGAGCAAGCTGGCCAGGCCTTCGCGGCGCGTATTTCCCACGCCGCCACTGACATGAAGCGGCACGGTACCGGTCTGGCCGCTTTCATCGCCGACAGCCTATTCTCGACCGACGGGATCATCCCTGAGCCAGCCGGATTCCTGCGGCCCGTCATCGACGCCGTGCACGCCGCAGGCGGGATATTCATCGCTGATGAGGTGCAGCCCGGATTCGCCCGGACGGGCGAGTCGATGTGGGGATTCCAGCGGCACGGCATAATTCCCGACCTGGTGGTCATGGGCAAGCCCATGGGCAATGGCATGCCGATCGCGGGCATGGCCGCCCGCGCCGAGCTACTTGCGGAATTCGGCCAGAAGATTCGCTACTTCAACACGTTCGGCGGCAACTCGATCAGTGTGGCCGCAGCCTCGGCTGTCCTGGATGTGATCGAAGATGAGAAGCTCGCCGAGAACTCACGTGCCGTCGGTGCCGCCCTTCGCGACGCCATTGCCGAGGCGGCGGCCGGGTGCCCAGGAATCAGGGACATCCGAGGCGCGGGCCTGTACGTCGGCGTGGAGTTCGCCGACCCCCAGACGGGCGAGCCGGACGGAAAGGCCGCGCTGAACATCGTCAACGAACTGCGCGAACGGCGGGTGCTGATCAGCGCGACAGGCGCGCACGGCAACATTCTCAAGATCCGGCCCCCCTTGCCGTTCAGCTATCGCCACGTCGACCAGTTCGCCGATGCGCTGCGCGGGTCCCTGGCCAGGCTGGCGACGCACAAATAGAGGTCTTCAGCCGGACACGCCATAGGCACAGGCAGGCGAGCAGGGGCACGCGATGCAAGATACATACATGGCAAACCGCTTGGCCGGTATTACGATCGACTGTTCGGACCCCGCCCGGCTGGCGTCCTTCTGGAGCGCTCTGCTGGACATCGCGGTCACCGGCGAACACGGCGACGACGTCGGATGGGCCACCGTCGGGTCACGCCTGGATCATCAGCCGCGGCTGACCTTCCAGCGGGTGCCGGAGCCGAGAACCGCTAAGGTCCGCATCCACCTCGATATCCAGGTCGATGACATCGGCGCGGCGCGCCAGCAGGTGGAGGACCTCGGGGGCCGCTGGTCAGGTGAGCGGCACGACTATGAAGATGGCATCGTCATGGTCATGCACGACCCAGAGAACCATGAGTTCTGCCTTGTCCAGTACTACGACTCAGCACCGGCGTAAGCACACCACTTGCCTGCCGCCCCCTGCCATACCCACTCACGCTCGCTCGGTCCGCGGCACTAGCGGAACATGCGATGCCCGTCGGCAAGCTCCGGTCAACCTGTCTGGCGTGACGACAGATCTGGTATTCTGTCTGCTGTAACGACAGAAGAAAGGGGAAGCCTCGTGAAGGTCTACGGCATCGCAGAGATCGCTCGCGCACTCGATACAGATCCCGGCCTGGTCGGAAAGTGGCGCGAGCGGCACAAGCTCCCAGCTCCTGACGCCGAACTCGCCACCGGCCCAGTCTGGCTCGCCGGCACGATCGAGCCGCTGCTGGCCGCGGGCGGGCCGGAGCCCCGGGTTCCCGGCCAGCGACTGCGCAAGTTCCAGGTCACTGCCCGGATGACCGCGGGACCGTACCCGGCCCTGACCAACGATCGCCGGTCGAACTTCCAGGCGGCGATCGCCGCCTCCCACCGAACCGGTTACCTCAAGCCGCCGGCCACCCGGTGGGACATGCTGGACGAGGCAGTCGTCACGATCGAATGCGAGGCCCATGAGCCGTCGGTTGCGGCCGAAACCGTCCGGTCGATCGTCAGACGCAACGCCGAGCTCGTGGCGCATATCGGAGTTCGCGAAATCGAGATCATCAGCATCTCACCAGTCAGCTGATCTACAGGGCACGACGGCTGCTGCTCGCGGCGATGCATGCACCACCGGCGCCAGATAAGGATGTTCGACAGGTAGTTAATGCGTTCGGCTTAACTGCTGGGCAATGAACATCAGAAATACCAGTGCTTGTTTACTCCGGCCGGGCTGACGATGGACGCAGGCGATGGCTCCCGCACGGCAGCCCCGGTGACCGCCGCTGGCCACCCGTAAATGGATACCTGTCAGGGCGTCGCCGCGAAGTGCTCCGCGAGCAGCGCCGCCACCTGGTCGGCGGCCTGCTCGGGCAGCCAGTGCGAGGCGCCGTCGAGTTCGGTGAAGCGGTAGGGCCCGGTGACGTAGCGCCCGCACAGTTCGGCCGCGGCCCGCGAGACGAACCGATCGCGGTTACCCCAGGCGAACATCGTCGGCACCCGGATCGGCCCGGCCGGCTCGCGCAGGCTGAAAGGCAGGGCCCGGTACCAGTTGAGCGGACCGCGCAGCGCAGCCGGGTCCCGGGCCCGGGCGGCGTAGCGGTCCGCGCTGGCCGGATCAAGCCCGGTGCGTACCAGGATGTCGCGGAAGGCCTGGCCGCCGCGGCGGCCGAGCACGCGCTCGGGCAGCCAGGGCAGCTGGCAGGCGGCCATGTACCACGAGCGGGCCGCCTGGCTGCCGGTGATCAGAGCCTGGGCGAACGCCTGCGGGTGCGGAACGGACAACGCGGCCAGCGAGGTCACCCGCCTCGGATGGCGGCCGGCCACGTACCAGGCCAGGGCGGCGCCCCAGTCGTGCCCGACTAGGTGGAACTGTTCCGCTCCGGCCGCGTCGGCCAGGGCGAGCACGTCTGCCGCCAGCTGGGAGTTCCGGTACGTGGACCGGGCGGCTGGCCGGGCCCCTGGGGAGTAGCCGCGCAGGTCGGGCGCCAGGACCCGGTAACCGCCCCCGGCGAGCGCGGACGTCACCCGGTCCCAGCAGTGGCGGTCCTGCGGAAAGCCGTGCAACAAGATGGCGGCGCCTTCCGGCCCGTCCCCGTCGGCGTCGGTGACCTCAAAGCTGAACGCCCCGCTGGTAAAGCGCTCCATGCCGTCATCTTCCTCCCCGGAGGCGCGCCGTCCGGCGCGTAGGCCTGGATTCAGCAGCGCCGCACGGTGCCGTGCCCGGCGAGTCCGGCGATGACCGGATTTGCCAGAGTGGCGGCGGACCTTGCGACTCCGGGACCATGGCGGACGCGATTGACCTGACCTGCCTGGGGCTAGCCCCGCCCGCTCGGATAATCTTCAGGATCGGGAGGTGGCATGCGGATCGGTGTGGTGTTCCCGCAGACCGAACTGGGCGGTGACGCCGGCGTGGTGCGCGCCTACGCCCAGCGGGCCGAGGAACTCGGGTTTACCCACGTGCTGGCCTACGACCACGTGGTGGGCGCGGACCCCGCGGTGCACACGGGCTGGGATGGCCCCTACGACGTGCGCACCACGTTTCACGAGCCCATGGTCCTGTACGGGTACCTGGCCGCGGTGACCTCTATGGAGCTGGTCACCGGTATCGTCATCCTGCCGCAGCGGCAGACCGCGCTGGTCGCTAAGCAATCGGCCGAGGTGGACCTGCTCACCGGCGGGAAGTTCCGGCTGGGCGTGGGCATCGGCTGGAACCGTGTCGAGTACGAGGCCCTCGGCCAGGACTTCAGCACGCGCGGCAAGCGCTTGGAGGAGCAGATCACGCTCCTGCGCCGGCTGTGGACCGAGCAGACCGTGACGTTCAGCGGGACCTTTGACCGGATCACCGGGGCGGGCCTGGCGCCGATGCCGGTGCAGCGGCCGATCCCGGTGTGGATCGGCGCCCAGTCGCCGCGCGCCTTGCGCCGCGCCGGGAGGCTGGCCGACGGCTGGTTTCCGCAGATGGCGCCGGGCCCGCAGCTCGACGAGGCCCGCCGGATCGTGACGGAGGCGGCCGCCGAGGCCGGCCGCGACCCGGCCAGCCTCGGCATGGAAGGACGCCTCCGCTGGCAGCAGGACCGGGACAAGATGGCGGCGGCGATACGGCAATGGCAGGACGCCGACGCCACCCACTTGTCGGTCAACACCATGGGCGCCGGCCTGAAAACCGTCGATGACCACCTGGCCGCCCTGGCCACGACGGCCGAGGCAGCTAAGGCGATCAGCGGCTGACGGCATCGCGTGGTTCCCGCGGCCCGGACCTCGTACTCCACGTCAAACTCCGGTTCTGGAACGTCGGCTCTCGACCGCGTGTGCAGATGGATTCCGCAGAAACGCGGCGGCATGAGCGGTAAACCACTCGTCAGCCTCCACGGGCAAGGCTAGCGTGGCGGAGGCTGACCGACCTGGGCGGCAAGGGCCAGAGACCGGTTGTCGCCGCAAAGGCGTTCGAGAAGCGTCAGGAAGTAGACCAGGCCTGGCTGCCAGCTGCAGTCCGCAGCACCTGCATAAGGGACCCGCCGCGCGACTCGCGACTGAAGAGTAGGAGTGGCGAGATGCCGTCCAGCGCTTCTCGCATACTGTCGATATGCCTCTCCGACTCCACCACATCGTCGTTGACGCTCACGATCTGCCTGGCCTGGCGCGGTTCTGGACGCAGGCGCTCGGCTGGGAGGTTCTCTCTGAGCGCGAGAACGAGATCGTCATAGGGACTGACGAGAACGCGCCGGTCGGCATGTGCTTTATGCCGGTCACCGATCCCAAGACGGTCAAGAACCGCCTGCACCTCGATCTCACCAGCAGCGCCGCGGACCGTGCTCAGGAGATTGACCGCCTTCTTGCGCTCGGGGCGCGCCGGGTCGACATCGGGCAGACTGGCGCTGAGTCCTGGACTGTCCTGGCCGACCCGGAGGGAAACGAGTTCTGCGTCGTGCGCCCGAAGGAGACGCTCATCGGTTAAGGCTCAGCTCTGAGATCCGCAGACAGACCCTGTCTGCGGCATGACCGGACGTTCATCCCGAGGTGGGTGCTGCATAGACATGCAGTCGAGCCGATGGTGCATTGGCTATGACCGGGCCGCCAACGACGCGAGGCCCCGCTGGATAAACGCGCGCCGACCCGCCGTTCGGCGCTCATCCTCTGGCCTTCATGATGCCCTCGCGGAGTGTTCGAGATCGGACATTATGGGCGGGTGCTGCGCTACGTACTGTTGCGCGA
>Ga0209380_10002116_pt1 | contig 12901 bp, 14 predicted proteins | sample HubBroMetageWFT6_FD_188347 | JGI IMG/M metagenome (GOLD analysis project Ga0209380, IMG submission 188347) | Warmed and freeze-thawed soil microbial communities from the Hubbard Brook experimental Forest, New Hampshire - Hubbard Brook CCASE Soil... | ecosystem: Environmental > Terrestrial >...
AATCACTGAGCCAAAAACGGCCGACTGGCGGGAGCAACCAACTAAACCCCAGGGCTGCAAGTAATGAGACGAACAGAGCGTAATGAAAACCCCAGGCGGCCGAGACAATCAACACCAGAAAGAGAAAAATCAGGACTGCGGACAAGGCCGATCACGAAGGGAAACTGTATTGAGCAGGGCGGTGACCACGAAGACAGCCGCAATACATATCAGAAGCCGGAGACTCGGATTCGGGATAGCGCCCGCGAGCATCATGTCAAGGAGCGATCGCTCTGTGATCCCATAGATGCCTCAACGTTAGCGTGTTTGCGCCGGGGTCGCCCAAGCGTTTTTAATCGTGATTTCCCAGCTGCTGCCCGCTGGACATGATAGCGCATTCCCGGGATGGTTCTCTGGGCGCCCGTTGGTTCACGGCTTCAAATATAGGTATCGTTCTCGACCGCGAAAACAGTGGGACTTGCCGGATCGATTGTCCGAACTCCGTGATCTTGGAGAGCAACGCGCCGATACCATCGCTCTGTGAGACAAAACCGTCGACCCTCACCTTTTCATCTTGGAATACGTCGAGGGCTCCTGAACACGAAACAATCTTGAGTTCAGGACATCGGGCCTTCAGGTATGCGGCGAGAACGCAACCGTTCATCCCTACTGCAACATCGATTTCGCGCAAACAAAGTTCGTTGATCAGCGAAATCGCCTCAACAGGAGTGCTCGCAGTGATCACCGAGAATCCGGACGTCTTCATGGTGAGGGCGAGCAGGTCCAGTTGCTGGATATCGTCATCCACCAGCAGTATCGGCGTACGAACCGCAACTTTGGGATTGATCATGGTGCCATGTGGTTAATATGGAGCACACAGAGTTCCACCTTGACCGCTTCTTGCCAGTAGGGTGGATGCGCCACGAACTTCGCCTTCCCCAACGGCATCCCCCAGACTTCAGTCCGTACACTGTGGGCCCCCCGACACATCGGTCGATCTCTCGACACCGACCCCCGACACCGACATTGCACGAGCGCTAGCTTTGGCGACGACACTCCTAGAGAGGTCGCAACTTATCGAGTCAATGCACGCACTTGCGCGGGAGCACAAGAACACGTGTAGTTGGCAAATCAAATGCACTCGCTTTGATTGCCAAGGAGGAAACTGGGAATTTCCTGCTCAAACGAAATGAGACGTTTCACGGCGATCGAGTGAGCCTCCCCAGCTCCGTGTCAGAACCACCATCGAATTTGAGGAGGTAACATGCAGAGTCTTATTCGGCAGCTTATCACGGTGGGCATCTTGTCTTTTGTGGCCCTTGTCACCACAGTGCAGGCACAATCCGATGGCGCCACCATATACAAGGCGCATTGCGCATTGTGTCATTCGGCCGATGGCAGCGCAGACAATCAAACCGGCAAGTCCCTCCACGCGAAAGATCTGCGGTCTGAGGAAGTTCAGAAGAAAACTGATGCCGAGCTCGCTGATGTCATTTCCAAAGGCAACGGGGCAATGCCGGCTTTTGGCTCCATGCTCTCTCCAGAGGACGTACACAAATTGGTGGACCACGTCCGAGATCTGGCCAAGAAGAAATAACCCGTCTTGTAAGAGGTGCCCTGCGACGCGGCTCCATATCTTTCCGGCAGCCTGATTACAGTAAGGAGGGCCTTACATGTTCGAGCGCGATTCTAGAAACGCGACACTATCGGAATCAAGTCCGCTTGGAGTGTCTCTCGAAAGCAGGCGCTCGTTTCTCGGAATATCGCTGGGGCTCGGCTCTGTTTTTGTGGGCGCCCTGCTCTCCGTGCCTCTCATACGCTTCGCGCTCTTTCCATTGCTACGCCGGACAACCCAACTCAAGAGTTCACCCGTGGGCGAACTCAGCGAGTTCTCCTCCTTGACTGAACCAGTGATGCGCACCATTCACATCGAACAAGTAGATGGCTGGCGCACAAACGTATCCGAAAAAGTTGTCTATGTGACGAAGGATGGCCAGGGCCAGCTTCGCGTTCTCAGTTCGATCTGTCCTCACCTCGGTTGTTCGGTCCCTTGGAACAAGCAAAGGAACGAGTTCGTCTGTCCCTGCCACGACACTATCTTTGCGGCGGATGGAACTCGGGTCAGCGGGCCCTCACTGCGAGGGATGGATGCGCTGGAAACATCGGTTGAGAATGGGCAACTGCAAGTTCGATTTCAATATTTTCGGCAGCTCGTGTCTCACAAGGAAGTCATCGGGTAATGCATTCAGCCGGTACAACCGCAAACAACACGCCGCCGCCGTCCGAGTCAGGCGTGCGGGAATGGCTAAACCGCCGCACTGGTTTGGATGATTTGCTTCATTTCACACTCGATGAACCGATTCCTGGCGGTGCGCGCTTCGCTTACATATTCGGCTCCGGGCTCTTATTCTTATTTCTTTCGCAAGTTATCACAGGAGTTTTTCTAGCTCTTTACTATGTTCCTTCGGCCGACCACGCTCATAAGACCGTTGCTTACATTACGAAGGAAGTTACGGCTGGCTCTTTTCTTCGTAGCCTCCATTTCTATGGTGCCAGCGCCATGGTTGTCGTGTTGTTTTTGCACCTGTCGCAAACCTACCTCTACGGGGCATATAAGGGACGGCGTGAGCTTCTTTGGTTCTCTGGTTGTGTGCTTTTCGGATTGGTTATGGCAATGGCTTTCACTGGGTACCTGCTGCCGTGGGACCAGAGGGCTTATTTCGCCACAACGGTGGGAACAAACGCGATGGGCGAGGTTCCCTGGATTGGTGAGAGCATCAAGCGCTTAATGCGTGGTGGTACCGAGATGGGCACACTCACCATTTCGCGGTTCTTCGTGGCCCATGTTTTTCTGATTCCTGCTTTCATCTTCGCGCTTGTGGCCTCTCATCTTTTTCTATTCCGCAAAGCGGGAGCCGCCGGGTCTGTAGATGAGAACCCTTACAATCCTGATCGAACCCGAAAGGCGGAGCTCTTCTATCCCCGCCAGGTGATAATGGATCTCTCCTTGACTTCGCTGCTGATTGTGGGGCTCGGCCTGCTGTGTTTCCTGATCCCGGTACAACTTGGGGCGCGAGCCAACCCAGCGGATACCCAGTACGTGCCTCGCCCGGAGTGGTACTACCTGCCTATCTTCCAGTGGTTGAAATACTGGCACGGATCGGCCGCAATTGTTGGCGTTCTGGTGATCCCGGCGCTTGTCGTCCTGGCCGTCATTGCCCTTCCTCTTTTAGATCGCAGCGTCGAACGACGCCCGTGGAAGCGCCCAGTGGCAATGGGGGCGTACGCATTCTTAGTGTTCTCGCTGGTAGGACTCGGTCTGCGCAGCCGGTATTTGGATCGTCATGACACGGGAGTCGCGCAACAACTTGCAAAGCAGAGGGCCGAAGAGGACGACTACATGCGCAAGCCATTTGAGCCAGAGCTTTCATCTGCATCCTTGGCCGCGGCAAATATGACGCTCAACGACCCATTGGCAGCGAAGGGGAAAACTATTTTCCAGGTACGATCCTGCAATGCCTGTCACGGTGACGGGGGTGTGGGAACGGCTGCAGCTCCGGCGCTAACCGGCATACACCAAGAATTCTCACCCGACCAACTGGCCAACCTTTTCGAGCACCCGACAGCGAAAATGAAGGCCGGCGGCATGCCCCCCGTCGATCTCGCGCCAGATGATATGAAGGCATTGATCGCCTACATCGAGCATTTGGCGCCGTAGATCCCGTACCATTCTCGATCAGGCCAAATTACTTCGGCAGCGGCGTTTTCTCTACCGCCATCCCCGAGAAATCAGTCCGTACACTGTGGGCCCCCCGACACGTCGGTCGATCTCCCGACATCAACCCCCGACAGCGACACTGCAGGAGCTCTAGCTGGGCGACAACACGACTAGAGAGATCGCAAATTATCGAGTCAAAACACGCACTTGCGAGGGGAGCACAGAACTCGTGTAGTTGGCAAATCAAATGCACTTGCTTTAATCGCCAAGGAGGACCCCTTCGAAGTCACTTATGGATGCAGGTTTTCCCGGCGGCGGCGCCCGCGGGTCCATCACGTCGGTGAGTCCGCTCGAATTGGATGGTTTGGCAGGAGAGTTGCGGCCTGGGTCTAGAGAGGGCCGCAATTTGGCCGCCGCCCCGCCTATCGAACTCATGGCCATGATACCTGTTCGAATCGCCTCGACGTTGTTTTGGACGTACAGGCGCAGCAGAGGGCCCAAACGGCAACCGCCAGGCGGAGCGGCGCTCAGTCCCCTTAAGGTCTGGCAAAGGTCCCGAGCCCTAAAGATTCGGGCAACCGACATTGACGAGTGTAAATTGCGAGAGGAGTATGACGGAGATCACGCTTTCTTCTGCCGTTTGTGTCTTTCATGTTTTTGACTGCTCAGCTGTCAGGAAAAAGCAGTATTGTCAAACCCATATCATTGACGGTTTTATTGTGAATCGTTTCGATGCATACCGGTTCCCACATGCCGGTGTCATCTCTTCGCTGCTTAGCCGGGTGAATTCTTTTTGGGTGTACGCCCTAAGGGTTCTACTCGATCACCCGCTTCTCCAAAAAAACTGACAGATTGAAACCAACAGAGGAAGAACCATGTTCCCGGCTAGGAGGAGCAATCGCCATGGCTTCTAAGACGTTATCTGTCTATGATGAAAAATCAGGATCTCAGCCCCGCCGAACGGCGACAGTTGAGCTTCGAGTGCGCGAGGAAGCACAGACCTCCGCGATGGCATTTCTGCCGCCGAGTATTGACTCCCCTAACGAAGACTCTCGTCTTCGACATTTGCAAACAGACCTCTTGGGATCGGAGAACTACCAGGTAGCGCTGGTCCCACCTGAAAAGCCTGCACCTCGATTCAGACTCGGCGCGTCTGACACCGCACCGCCTATCCTGCTTCTTCCTCTTACTTGGAAAGAGTTGTTTGCGTGGGTGCATGCGGAGGCGGAGCATTCACGATCACTTCAGCATTCGGTTGTGAGGTTCGGTGCTGTCCGGGTTGACTTATTCCGGGTGGAGGTCAGCCGCTCGGACCGACCAGTTGCCCTCACCGCTCTGGAGTTCAAAGTTCTCCGGTTCTTCGTCACGAGTCCGGGGCGGGTGATCTCGCGGGACGAATTATTGAACCAGGTCTGGGGCTTTGAAAACTATCCCTGCACCCGCACGGTCGATAACTGCGTTTTGCGACTGCGTAAGAAACTCGAGCCGGATCCGGCCCATCCCGTTCACTTCCAAACTGTGCATGGTGTTGGTTACAGGTTCGTTTTCGATGCCAGCCGGCCTGCGGCTTGAGCAACGAATGTGAGGTGGCGTATGGACACTTGCGTAACCGAAACTCGCGCGCACTGCGAAGCTCCTCGGGAAGCAGAGGACGACCTGACTCTCGTCCACGCGACGAAGAGAGGCAGTGTTGCATCGCCACCGACTCGACCTGCCGTGCTTTCAGCCACTCCGCCATGCGTAACAGTTCTGCGGTCGTTGCCCCAAAGCTGGCAACTTCCCGACCGCTTCTATCCCGGGTTGGAGCGCACACCCAGTGCCGTTCGCTCCCCAAATCAATGCCGGCAACGTTCCATCGAATGATCGGCAAACTCGCCAGCTGCCTTCGGCTTTTTCCCGTGCTCGCGATCTCATCTCTTCCTGGCATCTCGTAACTTCTGAGCACGCCCGCCCAGCTTGGCCGTTGCTGATTCTGCTCTAGGGGAGAGCCACGAAAGCCTGGCCAATGTTCAATCGCCTTCCTGGAACCATGCTGACTTAGCGGCATGCGCACGAATGTAGATGGGGTCGTAGCTGCGGTCGCGCTCTTTGGAACGATAACGCTGTCCTCGCCGGAAGTCACAGATTATTCAATCCGGTGCCAGCCGGTGGCAGAGCTGACTTCTGCGGCACGATCAGGATGAATCGCTTCACCCTCAGTCACGATTTCGTGACATGCCGCAGCTCTCCCGAGGTAAGTTCAACCGCCTTCGACGCGCAACCGCCGGATTTACCACCAGTGGGCTTGATGGATATGGGCTTCGCGATCATTCGTTCGCTCGCCCGCCACCATAGGCCTCATATCCGTTTCTTGTTCATCGGCTCGCGTCTTTGCTCCACGCTTCTTTCAGGCCCCGCCTCGCGACGAGTGTTATTTCGCCCTTGCGCTTCGCTAACCCTTCACCTCCATCAGGTTGGGTAGAGGATTTGCACCTCCAAGCTGTCGAACATGCTCGGCACACGAAGAAAAGGACGGCGGCTCGCCGCCGTCCTTTCGAGTTTTCAGAAGCGCTGCCCTCGCCTGATCCTCAGAAGGAGAATCTGGCGCTGAGCTGAACGATGCGGCCGGTAATCGCCGTGCCGCTGATTACCCCCACGCCTGAAGTGGAGCCGTTCGAATTGATGGCGTTGCTAGGATTTTCGAAGCTGGGATGGTTCAAAACATTGATCGCATCCATCCGCAGCTGCAGTTTACCCTGCTCCCATCTCGGCAGACCCCAAGTCTTGGCCAGGGAGAAATCGACATCCGTTAGATCGGGTCCACGGAGCGAGTTCCTCGGGTTAGTACCGAAAGCATTCGCCGCTGGCGCAGCGTAAGCGGCCGGGTTGAACCATTCATTGATCGACTGATTGGACACATGTGGACTTCCAACCAGGTTGGGATACCAGAACGCACCGCCCGACCCGTTCGCCAGCGTGCCGGCGCCATAGTTCGACATAACCACGGTGAACGGAGCTCCCGATTCGGCAATAAAAGAAGTTGACGCTTGCCAACCACCGATCGCCGCATCCGCAAGTGCCGAGGTCCCGTATTGATGTCCTCTCCCCAGCGGTATCGAGTATATGATCGAGCCTTTGAACGAATTGGGCCGATCGAAATTCGAGACCGCGTAGTTGGCCGATGGATGAAGAGGGTCCTGATAGTACACGGAACCGAACTGGTTGCCCCAGCCGGAACTATCCATGTCATCTTTCAGCCGTGACCATGCGTAAGAGATATCGGCAGAAACGCCATAGCCCATTGGTTTATGGAGCATGAACATCGCCGCCTCGTAATTCGAAACACCGTTGTACAAGCCGGTTCGGGATCCGCCTGAGCCGATACCGATGTTCGAATACTGCGGAAACGGAAGGTTGGCCTGACTGCCTCCAAGTGCACTCCCCGACAATGAATTGATATCCGTCTCGAACATCTCGTTTTCCCAGTGGCTGCCGACATATTGCGCCTCTACTACCATATTCGCGGGCAAACGCCGTTGCACACTGGCCGTCCATTGCCAGCCGTCCATAATGGGGAGATTGTAAGGGGTATAGGGGAGGTTTCCCTGACCGTTGTACACTGCCGGATTGCGATCTTTAGTCCCAGAAACGACGGGCAGAGCAGCCCCAGTCCCCGAAAGCTGCACTACTGGCGCCTGGCCGATGTTGGCTGTCGTGCTGCCCGTAGCCCCTGTGCCAAAGCCAAGCGGGCCGCCTACCGTGTCCACGCTCCACAGGCTGGCGTATTGGCCCACCCCGCCCCGAATTACCCAATTGTCCGACGCTTGCCAGGCGAACCCCAGACGAGGCATCGGCTTGGTCTTGGTCTGGAACGATTGCGTGCGCGCTCCGTTCAGGCCCGCAAACCAAATTGAGCCAGGAGTGTTGGTAACGGGATTGGTGAGGGTCGGATCAAAGCCACCCATATGGTTTTGGACTTCACTCATTCCACCATGGGTTTCCACGCGTATCCCGAGGTTCACCGTCAGGTTTCGCCGCAGCTTGATGTCGTCCTGAACAAAAAACGACGGATTCTTTTCCCGCATTCCGTGCTCCGGTTGAGTCGAGGTGCTCCATGTTTGCACATCTCCCAACAAGAAGTCGGCGTAGCCAACCTCTAAGTTATTGGGGCTGTTGCTTGTGAACTGACCCGTAAAAGTCAAGTTCGCAGGCTGAATGCTGCCCCAGGGAGTGGAGTTATCCTGCGCAAACATCACTTCGGCCCCGAAGTGGAGGATGTGCTTGCCGCGAACCAGGGTCAGAGTATCCGAGGGAATGAAAGTGTTCTCGATAAAGACCGCGTTCGTGCCTGTGCTCAGGATGTTGCTGGTGGGGGAGTTGATTCCACTAAAGTTTATCGTGGGAAACGCATCCGCTTGGGCGAACTGCAATCCTATCTGCGCCGGGTAACCCTTGCCCAGCGTCTGCGGAACAAACCAGTTCGCCTGCCGGACAAACGAATACCGGAACTCGTTTACCGTGGAGGGATTGATGGCATACACGTCCGTGATTTGGGCGCTATACGCTTCGGCCGCGTTGTTCTCGCAAGCAATAGGGCACACAGGGCCGGGATCTACATTCGTCTTGTGCGGGACGTCGTGCATGTTAACCGTAAGGTTGATGCGGTTCGTGTCGCTCATGTTGTAGTCCAGGCGCCCAAAATACTTGATGCTGTTGTTGCTGCCGGGTTTCAGAAAACTATAGTTGTCTTGGGCAACCCCGTTTGTAGTTGCCAGATTAGGCTCGGGAAGAAACGCCTGAATTTTCTGAGCTACGGGGTCGATGTCAGCCGTGGGAATCGCCACGTCAGCCGCATTAAAGGCCCCGCATTGGGCAGGATTGGTCGTCAGAGGGGTGCCGCCATGCGCTTGGTCAAGGGTAAGCAGGTATCCCGCGGATACGTTTTCGAATTGCGCAGGATCGAAGCACCCCGCCTTAACGGCGTCGTTGGGAATCGAAATAGTCGAGATCGAGCTATTGGGGTTGGCCTTCTGCTGATAGTTGAAGTAGAAGAACAACTTGTTCTTGAGGATCGGCCCACCGATCGCGCCGCCAAAGTAGTTGAAACGCTGTTTCGCCTTGGGGCCGGTCCTATTGAAGTAGTCTCTGGCGTTCAAGTCGTCGTTCTGGAAATAATCGTAGAGGGCGCCGTGAAACTGTCTGGTCCCGCTCTTGCTGATGACGTTGAAGACCGAGCCGCCGCCGCCGTACTGTGCCGAGGCGGTCGAAGCAATCACGTTCACTTCGGCCACGGTTTCGCTCTCACCCTGGTCAATGTTGGCGCTGTGCGGCAGCCAAATCGAGCCGCCGTCCACCAGAAAGCTGGAGAAGTATGGCATGCTTCCGGCGATGGCTTGGTCGGGTCCGGGGTCGCTGAGATCGGCCGTGCCGCCACCATTGCCCCCCTGGGGGGTGCTAGTAGCGCCGGGAAGCATCTGCAAGACAGTTTGCCAGCCGTTCCCCGGGTCCTTGCTCGGCAAGTAGGTCAACTGTTCCGTTGAAAAAGTGGTGGCCACCTGGGCGTCCTCCGTTTTCAACAGCGGCGCCTCGGATTTAACCTCGACCACCTCGCGGATCGAGCCGGGTTTCAACGCGCCGTTAACCGTAACCAAGCCGACCTGCAACGTGAACGGGCCGCGCACCAGCTTCTGGAAACCTTCCTTGCTAAAGGAAACCGTGTAGTTTCCGGGCAGAATTGAATTGGTATCGTAAAGCCCGTCACTGTTGGTGACTAATGTGCTGACCATGCCGGTGTCGCTGTTCGTTACAGTGACGGTGACGCCCGGAACCACTGCATCCGTTGCATCGGTTACAGTGCCACGAATGTCACTGGAATTCGTATTTTGGGCAAGACCGACATGGGCCAAGCCTAGCAGAAGACAACATGCGAACGCGGCGTGAGCTGCTTTTCTCATTGCTTCCTCCTCAAGTTTTGTACCGAGCTGTCTGCGATTGTTCGGCGCTTGCATGGCTTTAACGAAACCCGCCACGGTCTCTGAACGCCCCACACTTCCTAGATGGCAAATAGACAACCGATTGTCTTTGCCAAAAGCATTCGAACTTGGGCGAATACCATAGTCCTTTTAAGACTCATTACTTCCTCCACCTCACTAGGTTTGGCCGCTAACACTGCTAACAAAGCCTTGCGGGTGCACCCGCGCTAGAGTGCTGATTGTGGAACAAAGCAAGCCGGGGGCCGTCTCTGGAGGGAAATACGCCAGGTTCCACTGCTTAGGTATGTGCTTGCGGTATTCAGAGAGTGACGAATTGACCAATTACAGAAACCAAATAGAACAAGCTCACAGATCAATTCATACGGATATCAGTAGAAATCGCCATCCATGCTCCGAGATTTGGGATTCGGAAAGCCGGAAGAACATTGCCTTCGAAAATTGCAGCCTTAACATGGTTCGATGGGGAATTCGCAAGCGGACGGCGTTGGAGTTTCCGTGCCTCAGTCCCGACCGGTGGAGATCATGTTGATGAGCTGAAACTTCAGCTCGTCGGGTTCGTTGAATTTCTCACAAAACAGGAAAGTATCGTGCTTGAGACCGCATGCGATCTTACGAGACCGCGTGGAGGGCGAACATGTCTAAGCGAATACTTCTTGCCATTGTTTTGCTGGGAAGTACTCTTGCGATGGCGCAAACGGCATCAATTTCTGGCGTCGTCACCGATCGCTCCGGAGCGGTGGTCTCTGGTGCGGAGATTGTCGTCACAGCCGCAGATACGGGCGCGGTGCGCAGCGCCACATCGGAGGCTACTGGTACTTTCTGGGTACCGAGTCTCGCCGTCGGCAACTATCGTGTGGAGGTCAACAAACGGGGGTTTGCAGGTGTTGGCCATCGCCTCGGCGCGGTGCAGAATGCAATGCTTGTACGCTGTTGAGGACCCATCCCGAACGTGAGGGTGGCTCGTGACACATAGCGATCAGAACAGGTACGGCACTAGCGCGGCGGTCCGATGGGCATAGGTGTCATACGTCTCCCCAAATTGAGAGCGCATCCACTCCTCCTCCAGGCGGAGCTTGGCCCAGAGCACGACGAATATTACGACGAAACCGATGACCCCGCGCACTTGGGAGAGCGCAATCGCGGTACCAAGAAACCCGGTCAGAATGCCGCTGTAGATGGGGTGACGGACCAAAGCATAGGGGCCGGCGGTAATCAGCTCATGGTCCTGCTTAATGGTTACAGAGCTGCTCCAGTTTCTGCCGAGAAATTGGCGCGCCCAGACGGCGAAGAGAAGGCCGGCGACGGTAACAGCAACTCCAATCCAAAAGGGCCAGATGCCAGACGGCCAGAGCTGGCGGTAGAGCCAGGGCAGCGGGATGCGACTGGTCGAGAGGAGGACGATCACGATCAGGAAGGCGAGGAGCCGCAGGATGCCCGGGGCGGTCGGTTCGCGGCGCTGGCTGGTTTTGGTATCGGCGGCCTGGACCCGCCAATAGAGAATGAAGGCGATCCAGACGACAGGAAAGAAAGACTTAAAGAACCAGAGCATTCCGAACCTCCGGGCGTTGTAGTTGTTTTGAATCTCTTCCGCAGTGTTTATTTCGGTGCAACAGATAGACGGTTCCGGAACGGTGGCAGGTTCTCAGGTCCACGTGGTGTCTATGAGTAGTCTAATCCGCGAGGAACGCACCGTTACCAATCCGGAATTCTGTGAGGGGTTTGAGATTCTTCTTGTAAGCGCTGGTAACTGCGTATTCCTTCCCACCTTTAACCCGGATACCATACTTTCCCGTCGAGTACGGTTTGATCTCTACAACAAACGTGGTATTCACGAGCGCGGATCGATGGATCCGAATGAATCCGTACGGCTTTAGCTTTTCTGCCACCCTCGAGATTGACTCGCGCAGGAGATAGGAGTCGGATTCCCGCTGCAGCGACACATAATTGCCCTCAGCTTGAACCGCAACCACATCGCCAGGATTGATGAAGAGAATCCTTCCTTTCGCTTTGATTGCGATCATTGGGTGGTCCGGACGAGACAGCTTCTGCAACGGCGGCAAAGCTTCTATCAATTTTGCGGCGCGCTCGCCTTTTGCTCTGCGAGCGGCCCGGTCCAATGCTTCATTGATGCTTTCGTTCGAGAAGGGTTTTAGTACGTAGTCTACGGTGTGCCTCTCGAAGGCTGCCACAGCGTGTTCAACGTGTGCCGTTACTAGCACGATAGAGGGCAACGGGAAGTTTCGTTTCCTAAGCTCGCCTACTAGTTCAGTGCCCGACCAGTCCTGCGTATTGATAGCGAGAAGCAGAACATCGTAAGCGTCCGTGGCCAATTTCTCGAGCGCTTCGATCACATCTTTGGCCGAGTCGAAATGCTCCACGTCGCTCCTCGCCGACAGTATATTTGCTAGAGCCGTTTGGGCCAGAGGCTCATCGTCCACCATCAGCACGCGCATAGTTCCGTCCGGTTGCGACATTCAGGCGCCAAAAAATCCAGCTTATTTCTTCGGCCGCTCGCACTCAAAATTCGCGGCGTCGTTCGGATCGCCGCTGCCTCTGTACTTCGCTGCCTGCGGATACGGGCACAGAGGCCGCGTCATCTTCGCGTCCGTTTGGTCCTGGCCCTCGAACTTCGACGCAATAATTATTGACGGCGCCGTGGTCTTTTCCACCCACTGCTCCAAAGACGCGTCCACGCTGTGCTGCGGGTCATCGAACTTCAGCTCATAGACCTCTCCGAACGAATCCGGCCCCCGGCCTCCGAAACAGTGTTGCAGGCCCGGCACCATGTAGAGGCGGACGAAACAGTCGACATTCTTCCGACTCATGGGTTGTTCGCCTGTTTTGTTTTTTACAGTACGTTGATATCAACGCTTATATGAAAATATAATATAATATGGGCATATGGCAAGGGTACGAAGCACGTCGTATGAAACAACGATCCTTGTCCGCGATTCTTGCCTCTGTCTACATGTGCAGCGCGCAGCGCGAGCACTCGCTCGCCATTTCGACCACGCACTGCGCCCACTCGGTCTGACGAATGGACAATTTTCCCTAATGATGTCATTGAACCGTCCTGGGGCACCAACCATTGGGGCCGTCGCGTCATTGCTGGCGATGGATCGGACAACTCTGACCGCCGCCTTGAAACCGCTGCAACGCCGTGGCCTCGTCAAGATCAGTTCAGACCACAACGACCAGCGCGCTCGTCTGCTGGCGTTGACTTCGCAAGGCA
>Ga0209380_10002117_pt1 | contig 12898 bp, 7 predicted proteins | sample HubBroMetageWFT6_FD_188347 | JGI IMG/M metagenome (GOLD analysis project Ga0209380, IMG submission 188347) | Warmed and freeze-thawed soil microbial communities from the Hubbard Brook experimental Forest, New Hampshire - Hubbard Brook CCASE Soil... | ecosystem: Environmental > Terrestrial > Soil...
CTAAACAGGGCTTTGTTTTGTTTGATATTGACGCCGGGTAACAAAATCAGCTTCTTAGGCTCCTACCAGAAGGCTTTGACCAGGTGTTGCAACGACCCAATGAGACCACCGGGATTCTTGGAATGTGGCCAGGAAGACCGACTTCGATAGATTATTTCCCACGCGCATCGTCCGCGACGAGCGCAACCTGCGAGCGCGTCGCGATCGTCCCGGCGTAGCGCATGGAAGTTTTGCGGTTTGAGGTAAGCGTCAGGTCCATTTGTTCCGTTCCGGATTGCGTGACGCTCACGACCATGCCTGAGGCCAGCGACACGTACTGCAAACTTTGCGCCGAGCCGTTCCACTTCCCCGCCGAGGTCACTCCATTCTTGCGGAGATCCGGGGGAGTCGGATCGCGGACGGTCTTGGAGCGGACCAGGCTTAGGTTTGTGAGGATCACGGCGCAGTCTGCTGCCGGTTGTGAATTCGCCGCAGAATTTGCAGCTGAATCAGCAGCGCCGGGAGCGGCTGGAACATCGGGATTCGGCGGGTGGCAGGACTCGTTGCGAAGATATTCCGAGTCGGTGTGCCAAACGAGACCGGCGATGGGCAAGGAATCGGCCGGCTGTTCCGAGGACCACATTTGCCCCACGGAAACGCCTCCGGGCGGCGCGCCCGCGGTGGCGCTGAGTTGCGCAATCCATTCCCGGGCCGCTTGGGCCGCTTTTTCCGAGTCGGTAATTCCTTCCAGGCCTGCAACGTATTTCACTTTTCCAGCGGCATCGAGCGTGAATTCGATCACTTTGCCTTCCAGCTTACGATATTGCTCGCTGGTTTCGTCGGCGGCGGGGTCGAAGGTATCGCTGCGAACGCTGGCCGTGGATTTTTCGTACGTAGTGCGCAGCCGGATTCCGCCCGGCGTGCCGGCATCGGCGGGGAGAACTTCGATGCGCACTGTCGCGTTCCAATCGAGCACCAGGCTGGACGGGCCCTGCGGATCGGCGGCGAGGCCGGATCGCGACGTCTCGGTGGTCGTTTCAAATTCCATCTCGTAGCGGAACTTCTCTCCGGGAACAAATCGCGGCGTCAAAGAAATGCGCGGCGGAACCGCGCCGCCCTTTTGGTCGCGCGGTGGAGATGATTTTTTGGCCGCGGAATTTTGGGCGCGAGCGCCAGGCGAGATCGCCAGCAGGATCACGAAAATTACGGACACGCAGCACGTGAATGTCCGGCGATCGCTCCGGAATGCAAAAACGCCCCTCATGCTTCGATAGTATGACGCCGGATCGGGGGTTGCAACGTGGAGCGGAATGCGGGAGCGCGCCAGACTGCGAGAGGCATATTGCATCGTCTTTCCGGGAATAGACAGAGCGAGCGTTTGGACTCCCGCTAATCTCACAGAGCCTGCTCATCCACCAAATTAGTTGTATCGAGGCCAGGAAAAGCGTACGATGCGCGCACCATTGGGCCCTGTCGGGGACTCCTAGTACTTTGAATATACTTACTGTATCCGTATACCTGAGGAGAGGCCATGCTCAAATCCCTGTTGTTCCTTATCTCGTTTTGCGGTTTGGGTATCCTCATTGGCTGTGCGAGCGGAGGAGGCAATCCCCCGCCTCCAGTTACAGCGACTCAATTTTCCGTCATCCCGGCCCCCACGCCAACCGCCGGCACTCCCTTCAGCTTCACCGTGACAGCGCTGGGCGCCTCGGGCCAGACGGCCGCCAGTTATTCCGGGACGCTGCACTTTACGAGCACGGATCCTCAGGCGGTATTGCCGGCCGCATCGATGGTAACTACGGTGACGGCAACCTTCTCAGCCACGCTGAAGACCGCCGGGCCCCAAATCATCACGGCAACCGACGCGAATTCGCTTTCCGGAAGTTCGTCCTCGATCACCGTCAGTCCGGGAGCGGCTACTCACTTTTCAGTAACCGGTCCCAGCGCCGCATCCGCTGGGGTGCAATTCCTCTTCACGGTAACTGCGTTCGACGCGTTTAATAACATTGCGACCGGCTACACCGGAATCGTGAAATTCACGAGCAGTGACGGCCAAGCCGTGTTGCCCGCAAACTCGGCATTAACGAACGGAACCGGGAGCTTTCCGGCGACCCTGAAAACGATCACCAACACAACCATCACAGCGGCAGACAGCGCAAACACATCGATTAACAGTACGCCCATCATGATTAGCGTTGTCAGCAATGCGCCCACGCACTTTGCTATCGCCACGCCGGGCGTCGCCACAACACGGAGGCCCTTCAGCTTCACGGTCGCCGCGCAGGATGTTATAAACAATGTGTCCGCCGGTTATTCCGGGACCGTCCAATTCACGAGCAGCGACAACCAGGCGCACCTGCCGCCCAGCTCGCCAATTACCAGCGGTACGGGAAACTTTTTGGCCACGCTCGAAACAGCAGGCAACCAGACTATTTCCGCTGCGGACACGATTACGACTTCCCTCAAGAACACTTCGAGCGCGATTGCGGTTTCTGCCGCCGGTGCACCCGGTATTTCCTCAGGCCCCCCGCCGAGCGGGGCTTTCGGCATGACCTATGGTACGAGCGAAAGAGAATCCTTCGAGTGTTTTGGCTTCAACAGCTGCGTTCCATGCGGCAGTAGGGGTACGAACTGTTCGGGGCTTCCGAACTGCAACCTCGGGCGCAGATTTCCCTGTATTTCCGTAAGATCGGTCATCGATGGCTTCCAACTCGCAGCCACCGGAGGAGTGCTGCCCTACGCCTGGAGCGCCACAGGATTGCCCGCCGGCCTGAATGTGAATACACAGAGCGGCGAGATCTTTGGCATGCCCACCTCACCGGGCAGCTACAACGTTTCCGTGAGTGTGGCGGATACGGGGACACCGCCTCTAACAACGCCCGTGAGCTACACGATCACCATTAACGATCCGCCGCCTCCGGTCATCAACGCCACGCCCGCGCCGCCTTCCGGAGTGGTGAATATCCCATATAGCTTCACCTTCACGGGATCCAGCTCAGCTCCACCTTTGACCTGGAGGGTAAGCGCCGGCACGACCCCACCGGGCCCGCTGCTCAATCCAGATGGAGTGCTCTCGGGCAACCCGACAGCGGCGGGAACCTCGTCCTTCACGCTCATAGCGCAGGATTCTTTCAAGCAAGACTCGGCGCCGCAAAATTTCAGCATTCAGATTTTTGCGCACGGCTTCAAGCCCACCGGCAACATGGCAGGCCCACGCATCGCGCATACGGCGACGTTGCTCAGCACTGGAAAAGTGCTCGTGGCGGGAGGAACCGATGGGAGCGGCATGGCCCTCGCATCGGCCGAGATTTATGATCCCATAACCGGAACCTTTTCCGCGACTGGCAGCATGGCAACGGCGCGCCACCACTTCGCGGCGACGTTGCTGTGCGACCTGACTGCACCACCTTGCAATGACAAGCGAGTGCTCGTGACGGGAGGACTGGACGTCAATGGCAACCCCCTTATGTCGGCTGAACTTTACGATCCGACTACCGGAACTTTTGCCCCGACGAGGGGCATCATGCAATTCGTGCACGCCGTTCACACCGGGACGCTCCTCCCCAACGGAAAAGTGCTGATCGCCGGTTGGGGCCCGGCCACAGCGGAACTGTTCGATCCGTCCACCGGTACCTTCAAGGTTACAGGCAGCATGTTGGAGGCGCGCGTCTGGCACACGGCGACCCTCCTGAAGAACGGGAAAGTGCTCGTGGCCGGAGGGATCTCGGGGGCCCCGCCGGCCGTGATAATTCTCGCGGAGGCCGAGATATATGATCCCGCCACGGGGAATTTTTCGTTGACGCTCGGACACCTGTCAAACGCGCGCCAGACTCACACCGCGAGTTTGCTTGCAGATGGGAAAGTGCTTGTGGCCGGAGGGATGTTGGACAATGCCGGGACAGCCACCGCAACCGCGGAGTTGTTTGATCCCGCCACTCAATTGTTCACGACCACAATTGGCAGCTTGACGACCGCGCGCGATTTCCATACAGCCACGGTATTCAGTAACGGTACAGTTCTTTTGACGGGAGGCGATAGTGGGGCTGGACCGCTGGCGTCGGCCGAGCTGTATGATCCAACCGGTGAAACTTTTTCACCCGCCGATAGTATGGCCTCCACCCGCGAATCGCACACGGCTACACTGCTGAATGACGGGACGGTGCTCGTAACGGGAGGAAGCGGCGACGGCGAGGGAACGGCAGAGCTGTACCAGTAGCACTCCCGCGGGCAACCCCTCGCGCTACTTTTGACGAGAGATGGGGCGGGCTGCGGGCTTAGTATCGGGGGACGTAAGGACCAGCTTCGGAGTCTCAATCGTCCCGCTCAAGAAAAAACTTGTCGGCGCCGCGGAAACGGGCGCCTTCGCGGCCTGGTAGATCGAGGGATAGACTCGAATGTTCAGCGCGTGCGAGAAATCGATTCGCCCTTCCGCTTCGAGCCGCCCTCGGGAATTATCCATCACAAAATTCGCCAGATCGATTCCTCCGGCCTGGATGCGGTACTTTCCCTGAACGGAGGGGAAGACAACCGGCACAGGATTCGGATTGTCGTCCGGAAACACGGTGGAGAGATCGAGCCCGCGCAGCGCGACGTTTCGCCCATCCAGTGTTCCCTGCCCTTGCATCGAGCCAATCAAATCCTGGCGGCCAATGCCGTGAGCCGACAAGGTGAGCGTTGCGGACGCGTTTCCGCCGATGCGCGTATCCAGGAAAGGCACGGCGCGTCCCAGCTGGGCAAGGTCAACACGATCGAAGCGACCCTGAAATTCATACGATGGATTGGGCAGCAGCTGCGCATCGAGCGAGCCGGAAACTTTTCCTCCAAAAAAATCGGCCTGGGCATTGCGTATCTGTACGGTCCGCCCTGCGAGTTCCGCCTGGCCGTCGAGCTGTTCCAAGTGCATTGGCGGAATGTCGATCTCATCGACGCGGAGACGCCCGCGCGCCGCAAGCCGCGTCACGACTGCGTCGGCAGGCGGAGCCAGAGCGGCCACGGTATTCGCGCCGGTGAATCGCGCGAGGAAGCCCGGCCGTGCGCGCGGGCCGAGCCAGCGGTCCAGGTCCGCGGCGTCCAAATGATCCGCGGACAGATCGAAGGTCCATTGCTTGTCCGAATATTTTCGCGCGATCGAGCCGTGCCAGACCGCGCCGAATCCCTCCGCCGCGGATAACGTGATGGTCCGTTGCAACGGCGCAAATTCGAGATGGGCTTTGGCCAGGCGCACGGGCTGATTGACGTACGCCGGATTTAAAGTCAGGCCAAGAAAATCCACGGTTCCAAGCCACGAGACCGCGGGTGAATCCGGGCGATGAGCTCCACGCATCTTTACAGTGAGGCCGCCCTCGGCGGTCCAGCCCGAGTTCGCAGGTTGCGCAAGCGCGCTGGAAAGAACAAGCCAATCCTGCGCGCGCGATGTCGCTCCTTCGACGGAAAAATTCCAATCCAAAGGCCAGTGAATGACGCCGTTGGCCTGGGGTAAAACGGATCCGCGGATTACAAAAGAATTCTGGGGTTCGCTGCCAGCCTGGGGGTCTTCACGCGCGTCTCCCGCAGGCGCGGAGGCAAAAGAAATTTCCGTGGGCGCAATTTCGATTCCTCCGCGCGATACGTTCGCGCTCAAGGCGCCAATCCGCAGCGGCGCAGGCAGCGATTTTTCGGTAAGCGTTCCGCCAACGCTGGAGATCGCGCCTTGCTGAAGTTGGATGGGCCATCCGCCCAGTTTTAGACGCAAGCCCAGGACGTAATCCGCGCGCATATCATCCGCGACATCCGGTTGCAAGGCTCGGTACCAGGAGAGGACATCGCCAAGCGCGAGCATCGAGGATGCGATGTCCAGTTGGGGTTGAAGACCGTGCGCCCAATCCAATTCCCCGGTCCCCTGAATGCGCGACGCCGGCAATTCCAAAAGCAGCTTGCGAATTTCCGCGCGAGGCTCGCCGGGCCGCCAGGTAATGTCCGTGGAAAGATTGGCCGTGGGGTCCGCGCCACGCTCGGGGAGCCTCCAGCCGTGCAGTCCGGTCAATCGCGCCGCGCCGGAAATGGACCATTGCGCCGCGCCGGAATCCGCGCCGCCAACCGCCGAGGAATTCGCGGGATCTATGCGCGCATCGAGATCCACTGCAAGCAGGCCGCGCATTCCGTAGTCATTCTGCCGGACGAAGCGCAACGTGTCGGCCAGGGAGGCGGCGCGCCAGGTGAGATTGAGTTGGGCCGGCTGAAGGCGCGCGGTCGTCCCGGCAATCGATCCGCGCACGCGCACCGTGCCGATATCCTGCAACTCCACACCTGCGCGCATGGGACGAGCCTCCAGGTCGAGTTGCCAGCGGCCCGCGCCATTCTGCTCGACGCGGCCCGCGACATCGACCAGAGCGAAGGGGCTTTTGTTGTCTCCCTGCTTAAGATTAATGCGCCCGCCATCCACATCGATCCGGTAAGGACGCGCCGCGCGGACATCGCTCGAAGGGGCCAGCGGGCCCACAAAGCCGGGCCGCGCGCCGGTCGGCGAAGCGGGCGGCAACCAGCGCTCGATATTCCAGCGCCCTTCGGCGTCGCGCACCAAATTCAGACTGGGCCGTGACAGCGAAACGGAACCGAACTCGAAACGTCCGGCGAGCAAGGCCGTCCACTGCACCCCTGCCGTGAGCGTATCCGAGCGCAGGAAATATTCGTTTCCGAAATGCGGATCGTCCGCAACGCTGACGAAATGGGCCTCAATCCGTGCGCCGTCAAGCAAACTGAAATCGAACCAGGAAACCTCGACGGGGCGGCCGAAGGTCGCGGCGAGGTGCGCGATCAGGTAGCGGCGCACGGCGCCGGCGCGCAAGGCGCGCGAAAATCCGAAGCTCGCGGCGAGGAGCAACACCGCGCCGGTCAGAACCACTCGCAGCCATTTTCGCCTGGTCATGGTGCAATCAGGGATTGTTGCAAAAGGCGGGAAAGAAGAAAAGCGCCGCGTCAGTGAACTTCATGCAGCATCCGCGACCACCGGGTGCGCGACGGCAAATGCAGAACGGTATCGAGGAGACTGTAAAACCAGGAATTCACGTTTCGGTCCGCGCCGTCGGTGGCGTCTCCCAGCACGGACCAGTAAATCACCACCGGACGCCCCATGACGGCGTCGTGGTCCACGAATCCCCAGAACCGGCTGTCCCAGCTATGGTCGCGGTTATCGCCCATGGCGAAGTACTTATCCGGAGGGACCACAATTTCGCCGTCGTGAATGTATTGAAAAATCTCATCCGCCCATTCCGGCTGCATGTTGGCTTGCAGGTATTGCGGGCTGCGCGGCGGGAAGTTGTCTCCGAAAGGGTCGTACGGCGCGGCAGGGTCGCGGACGATGTAGGGTTCGCTGATCCGCTTCCCGTTGACATACACCTGCTGGTCCACAATCTTGACGCGGTCGCCGGGAATTCCAATCACGCGCTTGACGTAGTGCGGGTGATCCTGAAACGGAAATTTGAAAACGATAATGTCGCCGCGGCGGATTTCGCGGTACGGGAGGAAATGGTCGTACCAGTGTCCGCGACCGCCAAAAATAAATTTATTCACGAGCAGGTGATCGCCGACCAGCAGGGTCGGCTCCATGGATTGCGATGGAATCTTGAACGCCTGCACGATAAACGTCGTGCCAAACAGCGCCAGAATCACCGTAACCAGAAGCGATTCGATGTATTCGCGCACCGTGGCGGGATGCGATTCCGCGGCATGCGCCGCGGCAGCTTCGCGCGTTTCCACGGCCTGTGCTGTTTCAGACGTCACTTCGTTCCTCTGCCCCCAATTGTATCAGGGCCGCGATCGCAGCGGATTGCTCCGCTTCTTTTTTCGTTCTTCCCAATCCCATGGCCGGGGTTTGCCCCGCGATGCGAACCTCGACGCGAAATGTTTTCTGATGATCCGGGCCGCTCTCTGCAATCACATGATACGCGCCCGGCGCCATTCCCCGCGATTGCAGAAATTCCTGCAGCGCGGATTTATGGTCGGTGTGGCCCATGCGTTCGGCCTCGCCCGCGATCGCTCCTTCCACCAGAGTGCGCCGGACGAACCCTCGCGCCGCCTCCAGCCCGCCATCCAGATAAATCGCCGCGATCAAGGCTTCGTAGGCGTCCGCCAGAAGCGCCGGCTTGGTTCGCCCGCCGGTTTTCTCCTCCCCGCGGCCAAGGCGCAAGTACTTGCCCAACCCGAGGCGCTGGGCCGAGAGAGAAATCGCCGTGGCGTTGACCAGCCGCGCCCGGCTCTTGGAGAGCTGCCCCTCGGTCCACTCCGGAAATTCGCGCACGAGTTCTTCGCTCACGACCAGTTCGAGGACGGCGTCTCCGAGGAATTCAAGCTTCTCATTGCTCTCGGCGGGTTCTTCCGCCGCGCGTTCCGGGATGCGGGAGCTGTGCATTAGCGCCTGGAGAAGCAATTGCGCATCGCGGAATAGATGCCCCAGAAGCGACACCAATTCCGCGATCTCAGTGGAAGCCATATTCTCCGGCTCAGTCCCTGCTCAGCTTTGTCCCTGACGCTATGTCTTTCTTAACGGCTTCCTCGCGGGACTTGCAGGCGGTCACGAGTGGACCGGTGGCCGCGCATTTTTCATAGGCGGCGACGGCGCCGTTCAAAAAGCTGCTCTGCGAGTCGGCGTTTCCGAGCAAGTAATAGTCGACCGGATCGGGGCTGGTGGCAAGCTGCAGGGCTTGCGTCAATTCAGTCCGGGCATCCTCGTATCTTTGATGGTCGATGGCCAACAGGCCGAGACCGCTGTGACATAGCGCGAGCTTGTCATTCTTGGCCTTCTCGAAAGTGGCGTCGTCGACCGTCTCCGGCTTTGTCAGGGAAGGAATCAGTTCAATGGCATGGTGCGCATACACCTCGGCTTTTTGCAACTGCTGCGGGCCATCCGGCGTATTCGATTTCACGCGTCGCGGTATGGCCATCGCCAGCAGGGCCAGCACATCCACGTTATCGGGGTTGAGTTCGAGCGCCTTGGCTCCCGCAGCGAACATCTTATCCGTATTTCCAGTGGTGTAATAGGCGGTGGTCAACATCCCGTATACTCCAGGCACGTACTTGCTCATCGGAAACTTGGTGATGAAATCTTCCCCGATCTGGATTTGCATGGCCGGATCGCCGCCCTGGGCTGCCAGGACGTTTTTGTATGCGGCTTCTTCCGCCTTATTGATCTTCGGCGCCTTTTCCGAATCTTTTGGCGCCGGCGTATTCTGCGTTGGCGATGGCGCCGGCTTCGGCGCCGACGACTGCCCGTATTGAGCGCTGGATGTGCCTGCACCTAAGAAAATGGCAACAGTGAGGCCAAGCACTGCCGCCGACCCGTTGAAGAACTTTGCCGTCATGTTGGGAATCTCCTCCACGAAAATAATTCTCGGAGTTGATCGTACGCCCCGAGTGAATTGCCTGTTACCCCTGCGCTGCCTGCCGCGTGCCGCTGTGCGGCCGGAAGAGCAGGAATATAATTACGACTTGCCGTTCGACGGCTTATCGCGCGACGGAGTCTGGTACCCCGCGTCGATGCCGTGTTGAGCCGCGGTCCGCGCCGAATCTGGCGCCCCCGCAACCGCCAGCGCCGCGCGATATTCCAACACGGCGAGGTCCCTCTTCCCCTCTACATCGTACATTCTACCGAGATAAATATGCGACCAGGAAAGATTTGAAGGATCGGAATGCGCGGCCGAACCGGCCAGGGGATTCTGAGCGGCCGCGATCACTTTGGTAAAAAGTTCGCGCGCCTGCTCCGGCTTGCCCTGGAGCGCGGAAGCTACGGCAAGACCGTAAGTGGCGCGCTCGTCATCCGGATGCGACGCCAGCACCCGTTCAAAAGATGCGGCAGCCGCAGCGCCGTTCCGCGCGGAGATTTGGCGCTGCCCTTCGGCCAGATCGTCATCCAGCGGATTGGACGAAGCAGCGGGCTTGGCCGCCATTCGCATGTCCACCGGCGGCGTCTCGCCCGCGGGCGCCGCGTCGGCAAATTTCACGCCGCGCAACCGCCGCTGTTCCGCCTCCACATCGATCCCTTTGATCAGATCCGGCAAGTAATATCCCATGGCCGGTTCCGATTTTTCAAATCCGGAAAGTCCCGCGTAAATGGGACGGACCAGAACATATCCACTGCCTTCGGCCTGGTCGATCGCCGAGGCCAAATCCCCAGGAGACAAGCGGCGCAATCGAAGCTCTACCGCGCGGACCAGGCATTCGTCAAAGAATCCGGAAAAATCGTCGCGCAAGTCCACCGGGAGCAGCGGGGCGTGCGCGGCGTATTCCAGCAGAGGAGAATCTTTGGAAGCTTGAACGCGGTAACGGATGGCGATCGGATCGAGAAGGAAATGCAGAAATGCGTGGCGAATGTCGTCCATCGGCGGATCGGAACTGGGCCGCACGACCAGCGCGTACTGGTCTCCAAAGGTCCGGAAAATTGTCTTGCCTCCGGCCAAAGGCTCGACATAAACGGCAAACGTACGGGGACTGCCGGAACGTATAATTTCGCGAAGATAGTTGGAAACCGTGAAAACGAGGGTGGAAATCGGAGCGCGCAAGCTTTCCACGCCGCCTTCGTAATCGGGCTGATAAAATTTCCAGAGCTCGCCGATCTTGGCCTCGTCATAAAAATTGGCCAGGATCGGATTGAAGCCGTCCAGGGCCAGCGCTTCCGGCGGCAAATCGTCGCGGCGCAATTCAAAGTGAAAATCCGGAGGGGGACCCGCCACCAGAGCAAAGGTAGCAAACCGGGAAAACGTGGCGCCGGAATCGCCCAGGGCATGCTCCGCGTAATATTTGCGCAGCGCTTCCACCGCGGGCCCCTGTAGCGCCAGCATGCGCTTGCGCAGCTGAACCCGGCCCGGGCTATCATTCACTCCGGAGTTGTATCCGGCTGCATCGAGCGCGCACATGACCGCAAAAAGCTGGGGTCGCGAATCGACGGAGACAGTTTGGCGAGTTTCGTTCTTCGCGGATGGAGAAGGAGCTTTGCCTGCCGGCGCCTGCGCATGCGCAAACGGAAGCGCACCCACGAGCAGGGCGGCTCCGAGGCTCGCAACCCACACACACCGATTTCTGTTTAGAATGAACCGCAATTGATCATCCAGCCGGTTCTTAAATTTACAGGGCCGGCTCAACCCAGTCAAGAAACCCCTTCAACAATTGGAAGGTTGTTTCGGCTGTCAGGTTGTCCTGCAACTATCCAAATGGGAAAAGGTGGAGGGAAAGGCAAAATTTCCAGGCAGGCTAGTTCATCCGGAATTCGACGCTGACGGTCACTTGCGAGGGAGCGGGTTTCCCATCTATCAAACCGGGAGAATATTTCCACTGACTTACCGCATCCGCAGCCGCCTGCCGTAGAAGGATCGGTCCACTCAGCGCTTTCGCGCTTACGACCTTTCCATTCGCATCAATACTTGCGGAAACCGTAACGATTCCCTGGATGTTCGTTGTCTTCGCGGTGGCGGGGTATACGGGCCGCGTCGAAGAAATTAATTTCGGGTCGCGCACCGTCTTAGCGGCGGCAACGGGCGCGGGTGTTGAAACCACCGGGGCGGCGGGCGCAGGGTTGGCAGACGCCAGGGCGGGAGGAGGAGGCGCCGGTGGATTCGAAATGCGCCCTGCGGATGTAAGCAGCCCGGCAGGGGTCACGGTTCCAGCCGGTCCCGTAGAAGCAATATCGGTAACGGGCGCGGCTCCATCGTTCAGCTTGGCGAGATTTTGATTCGGCGCACTAGGAGAAGCCATCTTCAAATTCGGAATCAGCGGGCGCCGGGTGGACGGCGGCTCGGGCTGTTTGGCGGCCACTGCCTTTTTTTCTTGCCGCCGGGCATTCCTTGCGTCCGGGATTGCATCTGGCCGAGTTTCTGTTGGTGCTTCCGAAGTTACGGGACTCGTGATGACGGCAGGAACCGCCTCGGCTGAATCCACGGGCTTGGTCGGATTAGCGGCGACAGGTTGTGCCTGCATTTGCGTCGGCGCTGCCGTAGCAGCTGCTTCTTCCGGCGGCGCCGGAACAGGCGCAGGCGCACTGCTGGCTGCTGCAGGCTCCGGCTTAGATGGCTGGTTCACAACAGCTGTTTTCGCCACCGGGACCGGGGGGGTGCTTCGATGCAAGTAAAACACGACGGCACAAGCCCCGGCTAAAACCAATGCTCCCACTCCCACAATCAGCGGCATGCGCCCGCTCGATCCTCCGGTGGAAGCCTCAGGTTGCTCGTATGCCATCAGCCCTTTACTCAGGAAATCGTGCGACGGTGCCGCAGCCGGGCCGGCAATCGATGACGCTTCCCTTTTTGCCGGAATTGCATGTTTCTCCGAGGGCGTTTCTGAGGTGGGCGGATCCCAATTCGCAATCGATGTGGGCTTGGCTGTTTCGGAGAGGTTGTAGTCGGAGGCTGCTTTGGCGATCCTCTCCGGACCAAATCTTGCCGGCTCGGTTTTGAAATCGCGTGCCGCGGGGGTGGGAGGCATGCCCGCTCGTCCGGCAATGTTTTCAAATGTGGCAGCGCTCCCCAATGACGCATTCGCGGGTTTGACTGGAGGCTCCGCGGGTGCGGAAACGCGAGAAGCTACTGGAGGCGGCGCTGCGGCTTCCCACGGGGCCGGCGGAGCGGCCGGAGGGGCAGCAGCACCAGGAATCGTGTCCTGATGAATGCTCCAGAAATCATTTACCGGTTCGAGGAATTCGACTTCGACGTAGCCCTTGACGCTCGGCAGATTGCGCCCGCCCACGACCTGGCAGACCACGTCACGTCCCTTCGCATTTGAAAGGATGACCTTTTGTCCGGCCGGCATATTGTTTTTGCTGCGAAGGACTGCCCCATTATCAAACACGATGACGGTCCTGCCGTCTTCCCGAATCGGGGCGGCCTGGCCGCCTGCTTCGCCGGGCAAGCTCCGGATCGTGACATTCACTTCCAGGCAGACGGGATTAGAACGAGGA
>Ga0209380_10002121_pt1 | contig 12885 bp, 8 predicted proteins | sample HubBroMetageWFT6_FD_188347 | JGI IMG/M metagenome (GOLD analysis project Ga0209380, IMG submission 188347) | Warmed and freeze-thawed soil microbial communities from the Hubbard Brook experimental Forest, New Hampshire - Hubbard Brook CCASE Soil... | ecosystem: Environmental > Terrestrial > Soil...
AAGCAGTGAATGAGCTGACCCAGGAAAAAGCGGTGGGATCTTCTTCGCTCCAGGATTTTGCGAATAAGCTGCAAAAGCCGAGAGCAGTCTGGTTGATGGTCCCCGCTGCGGTTGTGGACAAAACCATCGCCAGCCTTCTGCCTCATCTGGAGGCCGGCGACATTCTGATCGACGGCGGCAATTCCTATTACGTGGACGACATCAGGCGCGCCAAGGAACTGGCCTCGAAAAAGATTCACTACGTGGACGTGGGGACGAGCGGTGGCGTATGGGGCCTCGAGCGCGGTTACTGCATGATGATAGGGGGCGAACCAGAAGTGGTGAAGCGCCTCGATCCGATCCTGGCTCGATTGGCACCCGGCATTGGCGACATAGCGCGCACTCCCGGACGCGAGAAGATCGGCGGTACCGCCGAGCAAGGCTACCTTCATTGTGGACCAAACGGCGCGGGGCACTTTGTGAAGATGGTGCACAACGGAATTGAGTACGGGATCATGGCCGCGTACGCCGAGGGCATGGGAATCTTACGCTCTGCCAATGTCGGCAAGCAGGACCACGCGATCGACGCCGAGACGACCCCGTTGCGCGATCCCGAGCACTATCAATACGACCTCAATCTGCCTGATGTCGCGGAAGTGTGGCGGCGCGGTAGCGTGATCGCCTCCTGGCTTCTCGATCTCACTGCATCGGCACTGCTCGCGGACCCAGCTCTTTCCAAGTTTGCCGGCCATGTCTCGGATTCAGGCGAAGGGCGCTGGACCATCAAAGCCGCCATTGATGAAGCTGTGCCGGCATACGTTCTTACGACCGCGCTTTACGAGCGGTTCAGCTCTCGAGGCGAAGCCGATTTTGCAGATAAACTTTTGTCTGCGATGAGATTCGAGTTCGGCGGACACCTTGAGAAAACCGAAGGCAAGTCGCAGACCGCCTGAAGGAGATAGAGATCATCATGGATAATTTCCACTCGGACGCGCTTGTCTTCTTTGGTGCAACCGGCGATCTCGCCTACAAAAAAATCTTCCCGGCGCTGCAGGCCATGATTAAACGCGGCCACCTCGATAAACCGGTTATCGGCGTGGCCAAAGCCGGTTGGAACCTCGAGCAACTTCGCAATCGCGCGAAAGACAGCATCGAAAAACACGGCGGGATTGACCCCACGGCCTTCGACAAGCTCTCTAGCTTGCTGCGTTACGTGGACGGAGACTACAAAGACCCCGCTACTTTTCAGGCGGTTTATAAAGAACTTAAGGAAGCTCAGCGGCCCGCCCATTATTTGGCAATCCCGCCCGTGTTGTTCGGACCGGTTGTTGAGCAGTTGGTGAAATCAGGCTGTGCCAGAGGCGCCCGCGTCATCGTTGAGAAGCCCTTTGGTAGCGACCTGGTTTCAGCGCGAAATCTCAATCAGATTCTGCTTGCTGCTTTCGATGAGTCGCAAATCTTTCGCATCGATCATTACCTTGGGAAGCGGCCGGTGCATAACATGCTCGTCTTCCGCTTCGCGAACGCCTTCACGGAGTCGTTCTGGAACCGCAACTTCATCGAGAGCGTGCAGATCACCATGGCGGAAGACTTCGGCATCCAAGGTCGCGGCGCCTTTTATGATGAGACCGGAACGATACGCGACGTCATTCAGAACCACCTTTTTCAGGTGCTTTGCAACCTTGCGATGGAGCCGCCTGCCAGAACGGACAGCGAATCCATTCGCGATGAAAAAGTTAAAGTATTGAAATCCATCCCGCCACTCGATGAGAAAAACTTGGTTCGTGGGCAGTTTCGCGATTATCGCAAAGAGAAAGGGGTGGCGCCGAACTCGCAAGTGGAAACTTTTGCCGCTCTACGGCTGGAGGTCAACACCTGGCGTTGGAAAGGTGTTCCCTTCTATATCCGGGCAGGGAAGTGCCTTCCAGTAACATGCACGGAAGTCGTGGGCCGGTTTCGTTTGCCTCCCACGGTGATCCGCGACAGTGCTTTGACCAAGAACTACCTGCGATTTCGGATCAGCCCCGAGGTGAGCATTGCCCTAGGTATGACCGTAATGGCTCCCGGCGAGAAGATGGTCGGTCAAGCGACAGAAATGCTGGCCAGCCGCCATCCCCAAGCCGACGAGATGGATGCTTACGAACGCGTGTTGGGAGATGCCATGGCCGGAGATGCCACGCTGTTTGCTCGACAAGACTATGTGGACGAAGCGTGGCGAATCGTGGACCCCATTCTGAAAAAAACTACTTCAGTCTACGAGTACGAACCGAATACCTGGGGACCGGCTGAAGTTCAACAGACAGTCGAACCCGAGGGCGGCTGGCTCAACCCGACATTGGCACCTCAAGCAGCAGCTGCGGAAGCGGTTCGGGCGGCTTAGGAGCAGCGTCGCAACACACCCCGTGCTGCGTCTGGAAGATAGAAGTTACGAAGGAGCGATCCATGGGTGCAGCTCAGGTTGCTCAGCCGAAGACTGACGGCAAGATGGCTCTACTGGCAATCAATACGATCCGCACTCTTTCGATTGATGCGGTTCAAGAAGCAAAATCCGGACACCCCGGCACACCAATGGCGCTGGCGCCACTCGTCTACACGCTTTGGAATCGCGTCATGCGTTTCGATCCGAAGGACCCGATCTGGCCGGACCGGGATCGCTTCGTGCTTTCGAATGGTCACGCCTCAATGCTGTTGTGGTCCATCCTACACCTCACTCAGACCCAGGCGGTTGATGCTGATTACGAGAGGTTGGGGCAGCCATCAGTGACCCTTGACGATATTCGTCGTTTCCGCCAGCTCGACAGTAGGGCACCCGGACATCCGGAGTACCACTGGGTCTCGGGCGTTGAGACAACGACCGGTCCGCTCGGGCAGGGCGTCGCCACAAGCGCGGGTATGGCTATCGGAGAGAGGTGGCTGGCCGCCCATTTCAATCGGCCGGGCTTCGAGATCTTCGACTACAACATTTATGCCGTGTGCGGAGATGGTTGCATGATGGAGGGTATTTCTTCGGAAGCGGCTTCGCTTGCCGCCCACCTGGGCCTCGACAACCTGTGCTGGATCTACGACAACAACCACATCACGATTGAGGGCGACACCAACATTGCATTCACAGAGGATGTCGCGGCCCGATTCCTGGCGTACGGATGGAATGTCCTGCGGGTCGGCGATGCCAACGACATCGCTCGCATCGAACGTGCCTTTGAGATCTTCCGGAAGACGAAGGGCAGACCCACTTTCATCGTTCTAGACAGTCATATCGGTTACGGTTCTCCGAATAAACAGGACACCCCCGAGGCTCACGGCGAGCCGCTGGGAGATGACGAGATTCGCCTCACGAAGCGCGCATATGGATGGCCCGAGGACGCGAAATTCCTCGTGCCGGACGGTGTTTACGAGCACTTCCAGGCAGGTGTGGGCGCACGCGGCGCACAGGCCCGAGCTGCTTGGACGAAACTCTTCGCTGACTATCGCGCAAAATATCCCGAACTCGCGACCGAAATTGATCTCATGCAACGGCGCGAACTTCCGGATGGGTGGGATCGCAACCTACCCGTCTTCCCCGCTGATCCCAAGGGAATCGCCGGGCGCGAGGCATCCGGAAAAGTGTTGAACATTCTGGCGCAAAATGTCCCCTGGTTCCTCGGTGGTTCGGCGGATCTTGGGCCGTCGAACAAGACCACATTGAAATACGATGGCGCGGGAAGTATTCAAGCGATTAGCCCGGGTGGGAAAAACCTGCATTTCGGAATCCGCGAGCATGCGATGGCAGCGATTGTGAATGGCCTCTCGCTTTCAAAGATTCGAGCGTTCGGCGCGACCTTTTTCATCTTCAGCGATTACGCGCGTCCTGCGATTCGGCTCTCGGCATTGATGGAACTCCCGACGATCTTCGTTTTCACGCATGATGCGATGGGCGATGGAGAGGATGGCCCCACTCATCAGCCGGTGGAACACCTGGCGTCCCTGCGTGCAATTCCCGGCTTGATCACACTTCGTCCGGGAGACGCTAATGAAGTGGTCGAAGCGTATCGCTACATTATGCAGTTACGTCACCAACCCGCGGTGCTCGCACTCTCACGCCAGCCATTACCAACTTTGGATCGCAGCAAGTACGCCTCAGCGTCCGGTGTCGCGCACGGTGCTTATGTTCTTGCCGATGCTCCAGGCGGAAAACCGGAGGTAATCCTCATTGCAACTGGCAGTGAGGTGAGTCTCGCAATCCAAGCCCATGAGGCGCTCCTTGCCGATGGCGTGCGCTCGCGAATGGTTTCGATGCCTTCCTGGGAGATTTTTGAGCATCAGGCTCAGGGATACCAGGACAGTGTGTTGCCTCCGCAGGTGACCGCGCGAGTAGCACTAGAGCAAGCTTCAAGTTTCGGCTGGGAACGGTACGTCGGTCGGGGTGGACAGCTCGTCTGCATGAAGACGTTCGGGGCTTCAGCCCCCCTTAAGGAATTGCAGAAGCACTTTGGCTTCGAGCCCGACCAAGTGGTGGCGGTTGCGAAGAAGATGCTGAGGAAGAATTGATATCTTCGCCCGCATTGGACTAGTTTCTTTGAAACTTGCCAAACCAAGTCGCGCGTGACGGGATCCTGCATTCAGAGGAAGGAGCTCCGTTGAACATTTACGACACAGTCGAAGGCTCCCGTTTGGCTTCAATCCAACAAAAAAAGGGTCACTGGAACCGCTGGGGTCCCTTCATTTCAGAACGCGCATGGGGAACGGTTCGCGAAGATTACAGCGCGAATGGAGAGGCGTGGAATTACTTCTCGCACGATCACGCTCGATCGCGTACCTACCGATGGAATGAAGACGGTATCGCTGGCGTTTGTGATCGACACCAATTTTTGTGTTTTGCCCTCGCTTTTTGGAACGGGCGGGATCCGTACCTCAAGGAACGATTATTTGGTCTAACCGGCCCAGAAGGCAATCACGGCGAGGACGTCAAAGAATATTATTTCTACCTGGACAATACGCCTACCCACTCCTACATGAAATATCTCTACAAATATCCCCAGGCGGAATTCCCGTACGATCGGCTTCGCGAAGAGAATCGCCGACGCGGCAAGCGCGATGCGGAATTTGAGTTGGTCGACACCGGAATATTCGACGAGGGACGCTATTTCGACGTAATGGTGGACTATGCCAAGAACGATCCCGAGGATTTGTTAATCCGAATCACGGTTACTAACCGTGGGCCAGACCCCGCGCCGATTCACGTGCTTCCAAACCTGTGGTTTAGGAATTCCTGGGCGTGGGGACGCGACGCCCGTCGCCCGTCGATGGCAATGGGTAAACCAGTGCAGCAGAAGAACGGCAAGGTAAAGACTTTGGTCGCGCATCATTGGCAGCTGGGAGATTACCAATTGTACTGTTCCGCCGCTGACAAATTGCTATTCACCGAAAATGAGACCAATACGTCGCGCCTCTACGGAGTTCCTTCTCCGACGCCCTACTGCAAAGACGCATTTCATGCGTATGTAGTTGACGGGAACCTCGGCGCTGTGAATCCAGACGCCGCTGGGACGAAAGCCGCCGCACTTTACTTTCGCAATGTTGACGCTGGAGAAACCCTAACCATCGATCTGCGGTTGGCGTCCGTGCGCGACGGGCACTTGCTAAAGGCACCTTTTACTGATTTCGCTTCCTTGTTGACACAGCGTCGCGAGGAAGCAAATGAATTTTACGATGTGGTGTTACCTGCAAAACTTTCCGCGGATGCCAAGATGGTCGCACGCCAAGCCTTCGCCGGGATGCTGTGGTCTAAGCAATATTATCATTACGTTGTCTCTGACTGGCTCGAGGGAGATCCTGTCGGGCCGCCTCCGCCACCGGAGCGCTTCACCGGGCGCAACCACGATTGGACCCACCTGTTCACTCGCGATGTAATATCCATGCCCGACAAGTGGGAGTTTCCTTGGTTTGCATCCTGGGATCTGGGTTTTCATTGCGTATCCTTGGCGTACATTGACCCGCATTTTGCCAAAGACCAGATTCTCCTGATGCTGCGCGAGTGGTATATGCACCCGAACGGGCAAATCCCTGCCTATGAGTGGGATTTCAACGGAGTCAATCCACCGGTTTTGTCGCTGGCGGCCCGATATGTCTTTGAAATTGAACGGCAACACACAGGTGTAGCTGATTACGCGTTCATCGAACGCGTTTTCCAGAAGATGCTCCTGAACTTTACATGGTGGGTTAATCGCAAGGACGCTTTGGGTAAGAACGTCTTTCAGGGTGGGTTCTTGGGGATGGATAACATCGGCGTATTCGATCGCGACAAACTCCCGCGAGGCTACCTGCTGGGTCAGGCCGACGGTACAAGCTGGATGGCAGCTTTTGCCAAGAACATGTATTCCATCGCCCTTCTACTGGCGGAAAAAAATCCGATTTATGAAGATGTCGCCAGCAAATTCTGGGAGCATTTCATTTTCATCGCCAATTCGATGAACAGCCTACGAGAGCCGAGCAAGTCACTATGGGATGAGAAAGACGGGTTTTTCTACGATCATTTGATCTCTGCGCACCACGAGCCGATTCCCATCCGCGCACGCACCATGGTAGGTTTCGTTCCTATGTTTGGCGCAAGTACAGTCCCGGCCGACACATTCGATCGCTACCCGGACTTCCAGCGCCGCCGCCAGTGGTTCATCGAGCATCGCCCCGACCTGGTCGAAAGCGTGGGGCCAATGGTGGTACCCGGCGCGAACAACAACTTGACCCTGGGCCTGGTGCGGCCAGATCAATTGCGCTGCATGTTGACCTATATGCTGGATGAGAATGAATTTTTCTCCCCCTATGGTGTGCGGACAGTCTCCCGCTATCACAAGGATCATCCTGTGATCCTCAACCTGGATGGCCAAGAAAGTCGCTTGGACTATGAGCCAGGCGAATCCATCACGAACATCTTTGGCGGCAACTCCAACTGGCGCGGCCCCATTTGGATGCCAGTAAATTTTCTCATTCTGCTCGCGCTTCAGCAGTATCACCTTTACTACGGCGATGCGTTCCAGGTGGAGTGTCCCACGGGTTCCGGAAAGATGAAAAATCTGGCGCAGGTCGCCGAGGAACTCGCGCAGCGGCTGGCGCGCATCTTTCTGCGCCGTAAGGACGGCAGCCGGCCCGTCTTTGGCTCAAACGCCATCTTCAACACAGATCCCCATTGGCGCGATCTTATCCCTTTCCACGAATACTTTCACGGCGACACCGGCCGAGGCTGCGGCGCCAGCCACCAAACTGGCTGGACTGGGTTAATCGCGCAGATCCTCGTCGATTTAGGTGAACATAACGAGGAAGACCACAAACCTACCGGGAATTAACCCATGCAAAAGCAATTTCTGCTGCAGCCGAGATCGATGCTCGAACGTTTCGTACACCAGGAGACTTCTGGTTCGATCCTGCTCTTTGCCGCCACTGTTGTCGCCCTCATTTGGGCGAATTCGCCCTGGAACGCGTCCTACGTTGCCCTGTGGAAGCTTCGGTTGAATATAGGTCGCCGCCCTCTTTTCTCGATGGATTTGCATCACTGGATCGATGACGGGTTGATGGTCCTGTTTTTTCTAGTCGTTGGGCTGGAGATCAAGCGTGAGGTCGTAAAGGGTGAGCTTTCTTCCTTTCGCCAAGCGGCCCTTCCCATCATCGCGGCGCTTGGCGGCATGATCCTTCCGGCGCTTCTCTATTTCACCTTGAATCCATCAGGGCTGGGCGCGCGCGGATGGGGAATCCCCATGGCAACCGACATCGGTTTCGCAATGGGTGTTCTCGCGTTGCTCGGCAAGCGCATCCCTTCGAGCCTGCGTGTCTTCATGCTGGCCCTAGCGATCGTGGACGATGTCGGAGCGATCCTGGTAATTGCATTCTTTTATACTCCGACGATTTCTCTACCAGCTCTAGCGGCAGCGGGCGGTTTGTTGGCGCTTCTCGTAGTAGTTGCCATGCGTCGAGCTCCACTCTCTGTCTACGTCGTTGTGGGCTTTTTCCTCTGGGCTGCGGTTCTCCGTTCCGGAGTGCATGCCACGATTGCTGGTGTGATTCTGGGGCTCATCGCGCCGATCACGCCCAAATTCCGTCCGGAAGAGTTGGCTGAAAGTGCGGAGCCGCTCCTGAGAGATTTCCGAGCCCAGATCTTGAGTCACGACAAATCATCGGCGGAGGCCACGCTCACAGGACTGGATCAACTTCTCCGTGGAACTGATTCTCTTGCCGAGCGCCTGGAAAGGACCCTTCATCCCTGGGTTTGTTTCCTCGTTCTTCCCTTATTTGCTTTAGCGAGCGCGGGAGTAACTTTATCCACGGACCAACTGAAACTGGCTTATTCGAGTTCAATCGCGCTCGGCATATTTCTGGGCCTGCTCCTAGGCAAAGCCGTCGGGATTACTGTGTTTTCTTTTCTGGGCGTGAAATTGAAAATTGCGGGGATGGCTGACGGTTTGACGTGGAAGGGGATAGCCGGCGTTGGCCTCTTGGCAGGCGTGGGATTTACCGTCGCTCTTTTTATTAGTGGTCTCTCCTTCGGGGACGAGACCTTAGTCGCTACCGCAAAGGTCGCGGTTCTCGCGGCCTCCTTGGCAGCGGGCACAATTGGCTACTTCTATCTCCGCTTCGCGCTAGAAGACACCTCAGTAAGATCTAATCGCTGACCCATGGCGCGCCAGTGCGAGGGCTGTCCCTAGCCAAAATTCTATCCGCGCTGAAAATGGCACGATTCTCCCTCCCTACAGTGTGAAAGAATCTGAACTCAACCATGAGTGTCTATGTCTCGATGAGCGCATGCGCACGCGGCGTATATAGAAAGGATGGGTGAAAAGATAGTTCCGGATCAGGCCGCCTGATCGTAACGATGATGCAGCCCGCCGAGTCGCTCGTGGGAAAGAATGCGACCCGAAGCTTCGGAAGGAATCCTGCGGTTAGGTGTTCCCTTCCGGAGTCCGAGATGGGTGCGATCGTCGTGGTAGTAGCGGACATATTCGGAGACCAAGCGTCTCAGATGACGTTCATTCAAGGCAAGGATGTGATCCAACAAATCGTGGCGGCAACTACCGACCCAACGCTCTGCCACGCCGTTCTGCCACGGACTTTCGAAGGAAGTCCGCATAGGAATCATCCTCAGAGATCGAACGGCGGTCGGGACCTCCAAACCATATTTCGAATCCCGGTCGAAGATCAAAAACCTGGCAGCCGACCCAAATGGAAACGCTTCTCGCAACTGCTGAATGATCCACAAGCCGGTTGGGTGCCTGGTGACGTTGATGTGCAGGATTCGTCGACGGTCGTGACCTATGACGAAGAAACGTAAAGCACACCGAAGCTCATGGTTGGAACCGTGAAGAAATCCATCGCGGCGATGGCTTCCCGATGATTTCGAAGGAAGGCCAGCCAACGTTTGGTTGGCTCGGGATTCCTCGGAGCTCGTTTCATCCAACGGGAGATCGTCCTCTCGGAAAGATCGAATCCCAGCATGAGGAGCTCAGCGTGAATGCGCGGCGCGTCCCACGTTGGATTCTCAGCAACCATCCGCAAGATCAACTCTCGAACCTCCTTCGGGGTCTGTTTTCTCCCAGCTTGCGTCCGGACTTTAGAAATCATCTTCCAATACAAGCGGAATCCAGCCCGGTGCCACCGGGCGACCGTTTCCGGAGTGACGATAATGAGGTTCTGCTTCCAGCCGGACCAAATTCGGCGAGCAACTACCCAGAAGAGCTTATCAAGGAGACCGAGGATCGGCCGCGGACGGCGCCGCTTCAGCACAGTGAGTTGTTGCCGAAGCGCGAGGTTTTCCAGGACGAGATGCCGACGGCTACGAAACACGCCAGCAAGCGCTCCGAACAAGAGAAAGAGCAGATTGAACTTGGCACGGAGTTATACCAGAATCGTGGACGGACACAGTAGTAAGTTACTGATTCTGCGACCGGCCAGAGTTTTGGCGAGGGACAAGGAGTCGGTTTCTTAGAGGTAATTGCTGAATCCGAACTTGGTGTCCTAGCGGCTGGCAGTTTTTTCCTGCTGATCTTCAGCCTTCCGCCAACTGGAATCGGGATTGTATTTCTGCATGGATTTGGCGTAGTCATCAGTCTTCTTGCCGAGATCCTTCTGATACACGACTCCGTCCTCTCCAACGATGAATGTCATTACGCCGGACGACCTATATTCCGCGGGATAGGCCACGAAAGCGACGCCGCTCATTTCGCCGTTTGCGATATAATCCTTCGCGCCGCCTGGCGCATTTTTTCCCTGGCTCGTCAGGATGTGATAGAAATAACCGCGGTAAGGGGTTGGAGCGTCATCCCTCCCAGCCGCATAACCCTCCGCGACAGCCGACGCCACCAGCGGCCCAATGGGGCTCAGGGGTTCTCCATCCACGGCTTTCCAATAGAGACCGTTGTGCTGCCCTGCATCACTAAAGATTTTCTGGGCATACTGATGCGCCGTCGAGTAGTACTGCTTCTCGGCCTTCACCAGCTCCTGGCAAACCCCAATCGTTGATATTTCATTTCGGCCGACTCGCCTGTACAAAATCTCTTTCTTCGCCGCATCGGTGTCGAAGTACCAGCGGTTACTCTTGACCACCAGCGGAATGGGCATGGGCCAATTCTCCGCGCCGATATATAAAGTCGTTGTCCCGTCCGGTTCCCTCACCAGGCGGTGCATTTGCTCGTATTTCATGACGATATTGGCCCGGCGTTCTTTGTCCTCCACTTGATCTCCCGACGAGACGATTTGCTTCGCGTCTTGTCCGAGAACAATGAGCATGGTATTTTCGTCGTTACTCTGAATTGCGGTGATAAACGCGCTGCTCGCGTCTTCCGCCGACGGGTATGTTCTCTGGCCCTTTTCCTGTGCGCCAGTGCTGGCAGGAATGTACGCGGTCGACATGAGCACCACCATCGCAAATTTTATAAGCGCACCCCAGCGATAATGTTTGAAGCTCAGCTTCCTTCTCCGCATATGGCTTTCCTCCATTTCTAAATTCGACAAGTTTCGCGCGATGGCTCAAAATTTCGATTAGTGGTGCCCGCCACCATGACCTCCCCCGCCGCCGAAACTGCCGTGCGATCCTCCGCCGCCGAAGCTGGCGCTACCGCGTGACGAATAACTCCTGGCCTCTCCGCCATGCTCGTAGCCGCTGAGGGCATCCGAGTGGACGTCACTCTCAGCGCGCGGTTCACCATATCCTCGCATCGCCTGGGTGTTTCCGCTGAACGGCTTGGTCGTTGCGCCAGGAGTGTTGTAAACGCCGCGGGAGGCCTCGGCATTTCCACTGCGGTCGCTGCTCACTCCGCTCTGCACGTTAGTTGCTGCGCCACGGTCGCCACCTGCCCGATAGTAATTGTTTCGGTTGTAAAACGTATTGCTCGTGGAGTAGTACCTTTCGTGGTTATAGACTGCGTACCGGTTCTGCCAATTAAATCCCCAATGACCCCAGCCCCATCCAAAACCTCCATAGTAGCCAATTCCGAAACCGACTCCGTAGTAGGGGAATGGCCCCTCATACCAAATTCCCGGATACGGATACCATCCGGGCCACGCCACGATCGGATATCCGTAAACCAACCACGGATTATATGCGGGGACGTAAACGACATCGGGACTGGCAGGCTCGATTTCAATCGTTGAATCCTGCGTCTCCACGTTTTGCTGTGGCGTTGACTTCAGAGTGCCGGCTTGCTGCGCCCGCTGGCGCATCACTTGGATGGCGTCCAACAAATCTTTTTGCTGGTTGTAGTAGGCGTCGCCGAGGGATGACGTCCAGGAGAGGTTCTTGTCCATATTTCCGAGGACAGTTGGAAGTGCAGTGAGCGCTTTGACGCTTGGATCCCAGGGTTGTTGGTTCACGGCTTGAGCAAGAGCCTCGTCCTTCAAGTCAGGATTTGCTTGCAGCCACCTGTCGGCTTCGACGACTTGCGCGGGAAACGTGGACGCCGCCAGGATTTGGGCCACAAGCGAGTCCGGATATAGCGCAATCGGAGCGACCAACTGCCGTAACTGCTCGGGAGTCTGCAGCGTGTAAGGCGGCTGCGCGGGTTGCACCGGGGCTTGGGCGTCTTGGTACGCTGATGAGTTCTGAGGCCAAGTCATGAACAACAGGGCTAACGACAAGAGAGAAACGAGAATTTGCTTGGCGAATCGAGGCCTGGAGAACCAAGCTTCAAGTTTCAAAATGTTCATGTTCTTGAATCTCCTCTGCGAGCTCATTATGCGACCATCTTACATTAGCCCCGATTGTGTAGGAACACTCGAGTACGTCTCTCGCTCATCAGGCACGAATGTGGCTAAGTTCCGCTCTACTGGCGGCCACGATGAGTCCCCCGAAAATCTTGCGTGAACTGTATTGTCTACCAGCCGCCTTCACGAGTTTTAGATCAGGGCCCGGAGTTGTTCAAAGTTGTCGACGAAAAATCCGCACCAGAGTGAGCGGCGCAGGCACGTTCAACACGCAAAGCAAGTCGGTCACGGCATCCGGAACTTATACCTACGAGTCCTCCAGTGGAACCGTGCTCGAGACGGGGGTCTGGATCGCGAGTGAACTCATGCGCTTTGATTCGTACGGTATCGCGCCGGGTGCGCTCCTGAATGGGCGACGAGCATTCGGGTCCTCACAGCTCGGCCCCAAGGGTTTGCCGATGTCCTCTGGCCCCATGCCAACAGGCGGTCTCGCAGTATTCCGTATCCGCCTGTTGCCGATGTCGGGAACATCAAAGACCGCAGTGCTGCAGGCGAACTGCGCCTTGGGAAAAGTACCTGCTGAACGCGAGATTGAGGGTATTCGCCTCTCTTTTGAAAGGAATGGCACCGCATTCGCTCAAGAGGCGGGCGGGCGCGTGATGTTCCTCATGATGCGCCCAGAAGTCAGCGCGCCTGTCAAGACGCCGCAGCAAGAAGCCGCGCCGGACTCTGCGGAACCGCAAA
>Ga0209380_10002128_pt1 | contig 12837 bp, 11 predicted proteins | sample HubBroMetageWFT6_FD_188347 | JGI IMG/M metagenome (GOLD analysis project Ga0209380, IMG submission 188347) | Warmed and freeze-thawed soil microbial communities from the Hubbard Brook experimental Forest, New Hampshire - Hubbard Brook CCASE Soil... | ecosystem: Environmental > Terrestrial >...
CAAACAGGGCAGCGGCTAAAGCCGAACTGATTCTGGACACTTTACGGCACGGCTGAAGCCGTGCCCCACAAAGATTTGCCGGTTGTCACACAGACTCTTCAGCCCGGCCGCATCGATGGGTCTAAGAATCGGCTTTAGCCGCTGAAGCTGAGTTTGGTCGCGGCGCGCTGTGTTTCAGATTCTTACTTCCTGGAGCGCGGTTTACTTCAGATAGGTGCGCACAATCTCGATCAAATCGTCGGCGGCTTCCTCCGCGGATTTCGTTTTGCGCGGCATGTGGTTGCGGATGTGGTCCTCCATCAATTCGCCCATGAGGCTGTTGATGGCGCCGCGCGCGGCGGAGAGGCGCTGCAGCACCTCGGTGCAGGGCTCGTCCTGATCCAGGGCGCGGCCGACGGCTTCGAGCTGGCCCACGATTTTTTTGGTGCGGGTTACCAGATCCAGCTTTTCTCTCGATAAATGTGACATTTTTCCTTGACTACCCTATGGGGGTATGGTATCTGAGATTCAGGCCGCGCTGCAAAGGCCCGAAAGGAATTTAAAACATATGGAACTTCCAGTTCAAGAACCGGAACCTCCGGGTAGTTTCAGCCTCCCGGTCCTCCGCCCCGAGCGAGCATAGCACACGCTGCAGTGAATTGAATTTCCGCTCGCTCTGGTGGAGGAAAAAACGAGCGAGCGGGATTCCGCGATGCCGCGGCAAAAATCCCCTCCTGAAAATTAGTTTTACCGGACGAGGCGCCGGAGCCCGGCCATGACACGTGTGGTTTCCAAGGAGGGAATCATGTTTGATTTCATCATCAACCGCAAAAATACCGCGCCGCGCCCAGGCCTGTACTGCGTGTGGATTCGCGCGCACGAAGGCGAGAACGCCCCGCTTATTTCAATCTGGATTGATCCGACTCTGGCTGCATTCAAATCACGTGTTCAAGAGACATCAACTGAAATTGAAACAACGTGCGCGCAGGACCAGATCGTTACGACGAATTAAAGCCTGGTGAAAGGCAAAGGAGAGTGGGATGTGAAATTCATAACAAGAACGGCGCTGTCAACTGCATTTTCGCTTTTGTTACTTCTAAACGCTGCATGGGCGGATGTCGGAGGAAAAATTACCGGAGTCGTGAAAGATCAGACGGATGCCGTGCTCCCGGGCGCCACGGTTGTTGCGGTCAATACCGCGACAGGAGTGAAGCAGACGACAAAAACCGATTTGCAAGGGAGCTACGCATTCCCCGTTTTGCCGGTTGGGCAATATGAGATCGAAGTCAGTGCGGATGGCTTCAAGCCAAACAGGACTAAAGACCTCGGAATTGATATCAACAGCTCCCTGACTGTGGACGTGACGCTGCAACTCGCCGAACAGAGCGAGACGGTCACGGTTAGCGAAAACGCAGTTCAGGTGGAAACTTCCGACACTCAGTTGGGCCAGGTTCTTGAGAGCAAGCAGGTCACCAGCCTCCCCTTGAATGGCCGCAGCTATACGGACTTGTTTGCGACACAAGTGGGAGTGACACCACTGACGACCAGTGGGGCCGGGAATAGCACGTCGGGCGGCGGTTTTGGGACGGTTCCTGTTGCCGGCAACGCCGATACCGGCCAATTCTCAATCAATGGGCAGCGTGAATCCGCGAACGGGTTCACGCTCAACGGCGTGAGCGTGCAGGAGACGATTGGGCAACAGGCCGGAATTGTTCCCAACCTCGATTCGATTGACGAGTTTCGTATCCTGACGAGTAATGCCGACGCAGAGTATGGCGATTACAGCGGCGGACTCATTAGTGTGGTGACGAAGTCCGGCGGAAGCCAATTCCACGGCGACGTTTTCGAGTTCCTTCGCAATACCGATCTCGATGCGCGCGGCTTCTTCGATCCAACACGCGCGGCGTTTCAGCAGAATCAGTTTGGCGGAACGGTAGGAGGCCCCATCAAGAAGGACAAGGTCTTTTTCTTCGCCGACTACCAAGGGCAGCGAACGGTCCAGGGCCTGGAGACGGGAGTGGTCAGCGTGCCTTCTCTGTCGAATCGTGAGGGCGATTTTTCCGATCAAATAACTCCTAAGAATCCGAATCCATTGCCCGGCAATGTCAACGATGACTTCCTGGCGCAGACACTCAGCAAAGCGCTCGGATACACCGTTAACGCAAAAGAGCCGTTCTACGCTCCAGGGTGCGCTTCAAACACTCAGTGCGTTTTTCCGGGCGCGAAGATTCCGCAGGCGGCTTTCGCTAACCTGCCCGCGTCAAAAATGCTCCAATTCATTCCGGGTCCCAATTTCGGAACAAACAAGTTCTCAACCGCCTCAAATAAACAGCGGCTCAACGACGATAAAGGCGCCGCGCGAATCGACATGAATACGCAGCGATATGGCACATTTTCGGCCTATTACTTCGCGGATGCATACAAACTTGACGACCCATATCCAAGCGGCTTCGGAGGCGCGACGCTTCCGGGCCCAAACGGGCCTTATGACGCGCTGTCGTCAGGTAGCGACCAAATGATCGTGCTCAGCAACACCAAGACGTTCGGTCCGAGTCTCGTGAATGAAGCGCGTATTGGCTACATTCGGTTGAACAACAACCTGGGCACGCCGAAGGGCGGCGTGGGTGCGAGTCTTGCGGACCAGGGCATTTCGTCAGGGACGCTAGGAATTCAGCAAGGCTTTCCTAAGTTTGCCGGAGTCGAGATGCTCTACTTCAACTCCTTTGCCGTGGGCACGAATCCTTTCTTCCTCGCGCAGGTGAACAACACAATCGATTCGAGCGACAGTGTCTCGAAGGTCGTCGGCAATCACACCATGAAGTTTGGCGGGCAGTATATCTGGTATGCAGTGAAGCAAGCGCCCGACCTGGTTGCCAACGGCACATTTTCATTTTTTGGATCGGGAGCCCAAAGCACGGGCAACGGTTTTGCCGATTTTCTTTTGGGCTTGCCCGATTTCTACTCGCAACAATCTTCGCCGCCTTTTCATGAGTTCTCAGCCACCGGGGGAATCTTTGTACAGGACAGTTGGCGCGTGCGTCCCGGCCTGACCATCAACTACGGTCTGCGGTGGGATTACATTCGGGGATGGTCCGAACAAAATAACCAGGCCACAACTCTGGTTCCGGGAGTCGAGTCGCAGACATTTCCGGGCGCGCCGCTCGGCTATCTAGTGCCCGGCGACCGCTTGCCGAATGGCCAGACACTTCCATCCACGATTGCTCCAACCCCGATGGACGATTTCTCTCCTCGGTTAGGGCTTGCGTATTCTCCCAACTGGTCGAAGGGTTTCTTGGGGAAATTGGCGGGCGGACCCGGCAAGACCAGCATCCGTTTCGGTGCGGGTCGATTCTTTACTGCGATCGAAGGACTGACCATCGCCTACCCGACTGGTAACCCTCCTTATGGTCTGACCTACACGAGTCCCGAGCCCCCTTTGATGGCAACCCCGTTCGTGGGAGCGCTCTCTGGGATGGATTTCACGCAACAGTTTCCGGTTCAAGTTCCGGCCTATGGCCATTCCCCTTCGAATCCAGACCCGAATGTTCCTTGGTCTAGATACACGCCAATCAGCGGCGCGGTCAGCTATTTCTACAAAAACAAGACGCCCTATTCCATGGCGCTCAACTTCACCGTCGAACGCCAAATCACCGCGAATACGGTGGCCAGCGCCAGCTATGTCGGCTCGCTCGGCCGGCACCTGATGACGGTCGTAGAGGCAAATCCGGGAAATCCCTCTCTCTGCCTTGGCCTCAGCCAAACGCAGGATCTAATGCCGGGCACTCCGACCTGCGGAGCGTTTGGCGAGAATCTGGTCTACACACGGGCGGATGGCACGGTCGTAAACGGCACCCGCAACCTGGCCGGCTTCCCCAACACCATTGGTACGAACGCCTGGTTCAAGAACCTGGGCAATTCGAACTACAACGCGCTCGATTTGACGTTGAAGCACACCAGCGGACGTTTGACTCTGATGGCGAGCTACACTTACGGGAAGTCGCTCGATGACTCCTCGAATTTGCAAGAGCAGGTAAATCCTTTCAATTACCGGGCGGAGTATGGGATCTCGGCGTACGACATCAAGCACAACTTCGTTCTCAGCTATAACTATGAATTGCCGGTTGATAAGCTGCTTCGTGCCAGGAATCACTTTACGGAAGGTTGGGCGCTGTCAGGAATCACTCGGTTCGCGACAGGCTTGCCGGTGACGCTTGCCAGCAATGGCGACAACTCCCTGATCTATGCGCAAAACAACGGCATCAACTCCATCAGCATCGATCTTCCGAACATGTCTCCAGGGAATCTGGAGATCAATCAGAATCCCCGAAACGGACAACCGTTTTTCAACACGGCGCTATTCACTTCGAATCCACCTGCCCTGGGCACGCAAGGAGACGCGCCGCGTCGGCCGTTCTACGGACCCGGGGTCAACAATTTCGACATGGCGCTGCACAAGATCACCAAATTGACAGAGAGCAAAACGTTGGAACTGCGCATCGAAACGTTCAACACGTTCAATCACGCCCAGTTCTACGGAAACGGCTCAGTCGATGGGAACATCAACGATGCGACATTCGGCGAGGTGGTGAAGGCACCCCCGCCGAGAATATCGCAAGTGGCCTTGAAGCTGCTGTTCTGAGAATTGGCGGTTTCCGTATCTCATTCATATAAGGGTGATTGCCCTCGTCATGGCACATTTACAGTCTTTTCACACCTCTTTTGGCCCGTGCCGTGTTTTACTTTCTCTTCGAGTCCCGGGTGCATTCCTGACCGCTACTCCTTGAAACGGTGCGCCGTTTTTTTGTCCAACTCGTCGTGGGAATTGCCTGGCTGATGCTGGTATGCCTTGCGATTCCGTGCCACGTGCGCGGACAGGATGCGCCTTCGGATCCAGCGCCTGCGCAATCGGCTCCAGCTCCCACGGATGATTCCTCTTCCGATCCACCAACAACTTTATTCCCGCATTTTGAGTCGGACCGCTTCTGGCTTTCCGGGCAGGCAAATATTATTACGCAGTGGCACCCCGCGTTTCGTTCTCCCTACCAGGGACCGAACAGCCTTTCTCCGGAAGCTCAGGACGCTTCTTCCCGCGTGTTGACTCTGCTTACGGGAGTGCGGATCAATGCCACGACTGAATTTCTCTGCGATATCCAGGAAACCGGCGGGCACGGGATCGGGGAGGCGCTGGGCATTGCGGGCTTTACGAATTTGGACGTGGTGCGCAATCCTTTGCTCAGCAAGGCTCCCTATGCGGCTCGCCTGATGTGGCATCAAATCATTCCGCTCAGCGGTGAGAAAGCACCCTCCGAGAGAACTCCGCTGTCGCTCTTCCCGCAGTTGCCGGTGCGGCGCCTCGAGATTCGCTTCGGAAAATTCAGCCTGGTGGATTTTTTCGATCTGAACACGTACGGCTCGGACAGCAATCTCCAATTCATGAATTGGGCGCTCGACAACAACGGCGCCTACGATTACGCCGCGGACACGCGCGGCTACACGTATGCCGCGATGGTGGAGTACGACGACCGCCACTGGGCCGTGCGGTTTGCGGAAGCGCTGATGCCCAAGGTGGCCAACGGCATCAATCTGGACGCGGACCTCGGCCGCGCTCACTCGGAAAACGTTGAATTCGAGGTGCATCATTCCTTCCTGCCGCGCCGCGAAGCGGTCGTTCGCCTGCTCGGCTACGCGAACCACGCCAACATGGGCGTTTACAGCGTGGCTATCGACAATTTTCTTGCGGGCCGCACACCCACGCCTGAAATCACGGCGCATCCCCTGCAAACGACCACGAAATACGGGTTCGGCGCCAACGTCGAGCAGCCGCTGACGGATTGGCTGGGAATTTTCGCGCGATGGGGATGGAATGAAGGCCGGCACGAATCCTACGCCTACACCGAAGTGGACGAAACGGAGCAGGTCGGCGCCAGCGCGCAAGGAAGCAGGTGGAAGAGGAAGTTGGACCGCGCAGGCCTTGCGTTCATTTCCAACGGAATTTCACGCGAGCATCAGGAGTATCTGGCCCTCGGAGGCGTCGGCTTCCTGCTCGGCGACGGCCGGCTGAACTATGGGCGCGAGAACATCGTCGAAACTTACTACACGCTTCACGTGTGGCGTGGCATCTTTACCGCTCTCGACGCGCAATACGTCGTCAACCCCGGCTACAACCGCGACCGCGGCCCCGTGTTTGCGCCGGCCCTCCGCCTTCACGTCGAGTTTTGAGGGGTAAGTAGCGCGGGCTTCAGCCTGCGGGTTTTGGTCCTTACTAGGACGAAACCCCGCAGGCTGAAGCCCGCGCCACTGGCTCTGGCAGAACATTCAGCTTGCTTTTGCCGAAGGCTGCACCGTGGCCGCGCCTGCCGCCGCTGACGCAAACGCAGGCGCTTTCGGAATGATGATCCATGCAAGGAAATAGGCCACAGCGCCGCCCACAAAGCCGCCGGGCACCACGGACAACGCCACCCAGATCAGCCGCACGATCGTAGGGTCGACGTCCAAATACTCGGCGATTCCTCCGCACACGCCGGCAATCTTTTTGTCCGTGGCGGAAAGCGTCAGTTGCTTGTACGAACTCCGCGGGCGTTGCCTGCCGCCGCATGAGGAACAAAAATTGGAAGAGTCGGCGATTTCTCCGCCGCAGTGAATGCAATACATGACGTCACCTCCTGAAGACGGCCATTCGAACGGTGTCACCCCCATTTCGAACTTCCGTCCCCGCAGCCTCATTTTATCCCCGTCTTTTATTTTAAGGCCAGGGTTGCCAAATTTACCGGGAATCCGGCCAATCAATGCCCCTTCATTTTGAACGGGCGGTATCCCAGGCGATCTTGTAGTAGCGCCGCTTGGACTTGACGCGCTCGGAAGCAGTCACCAGTGAAAACAGCGAATAGTAGGACCATTTGCGGAGAATGCGCGCGCGATCCAGGAAATAGATGGCGTTGGCGTGCAGCGGCCCGTAGAACTTTTTCAGGTAAAGGTATTTGTTTTCATGGAAGTGTGAATGGAAATCCGCTGACCTGGATTGGCCCCCGATGTGGATGATGGTCGCGGCGTGAAGGATGAAGCACTGTACCGCGCGATTTTTTAAAGTGTGGGCCAGCGCCGTGTCCTCGTAAAAAAAGAAAAAATCCTCATCAAACAGCGCCGGCGGCGGTATGACCGACCGGCGTATCAGGAAAAACGCGCCCATCACGCCATCGACGCGCAGCGGGGCGGTTGCTTTCGATATTTTCCGCTTCAAGTAGCTTGCCAGAGTCTTCGCAAACCAGTCGGAATAATAGGCGAAAAGGGAAGATTTGAAGGCCATTCCCTGGTTCCTTCCATCCTCATACGTGATCCGCGGAGCGCAGACTCCGGCCTCGGGCCGTTCTTCGAGGAAGCGCCAAAGCTCGATCAAAGCATCGCGATTGAGGATGACATCCGTATTCATCACGCACACATATTTTCCGGCTGTCGCAGCCACCCCCCGGTTGATGGCGCGCCCGTAACCAATATTTGCGCCGGTTTGCAGGTAGTGAATTTCCGGGTGCGATCGCAGGAATTCCTGGGATCCGTCCCTGGAGTCATTGTCCACAACGGTGAAGGAAAACGTAAAAGGCGCATCCAGATTTTTGAGGAAGCCGGCCAACTGGCTTACGTACTCTAGGGTGTTGTAATTGACCGTTATGAATGCAATATCGACCGGCACGACCGAACTCTCCCCCTCGCCATTGGCCGATGTGAGAACGACCGTAAGGCTTGAAGTATACCCCTGCTGGGAAACTGCCTGGAAAGAATGAAGAGGGTTAACCGGGCCGGAAATACTTTGTGATTTAAAAAATTTCAACAAGTGCACCAGACATTTATTGGAGGGTGCGCGCGAACGCGGCGATGGCGTTGGCCATGGCTGCGGGCTGTTCGGGGACGAGGGCGTGGCCGGCGTTGGGGATTACCACGACGGTTACGCGATCGCCGAGCGCGGCTTTCAACACGCCGGCGAATTTGCGCGGGGCGACGGCGTCGTTTTCGGCTTGCAGATCGAGGATACGCGCTGTACCGCAGGCGAACCACTCATCCACGGGCGTGGCGCGCGAGGCGGCATTTTCCGCTTTTTCCGTTTCGGGGTGCCAGCCTCCCAGCCAGACGCGCGGATCGCGGCCCGGCGCGAAGAATGCGAACTGCAGATAGCGCAGGCGGTCGGCCTCCGGGAGCGACAGGTCTCCGCTCTTATCAATTGCTTCGCGCACTTCGGGAGAAACAGACGGCTCTTTAACACCAGCCGGGACTTTGCCTGCGGAAGCTGCGGCCAGCACGACCCCGCGCACGAGATCGGGCCGGTCGGTCGCCAACGTGCCTGCGACAAAGTGGCCGTAGGCATGGCCCACCACGACGGCGGGGCCCTTACGCTCGTGCACTATCACGGCGGCGATGTCGGCGGCGAAGTCGTGCAGCGTCAGACCGGTCATGGGTCCGGTGCTCGCGCCGATGCCGCGCGGCTCGGGACGAAGGACGCGAAAGCCATCCTTCGCAAGCAGCGCCGCAACGACGTCGTAGTCTTCGGCGCCGCGGCCGAGCGACGGCAGAATCACGATGACTGGGCCTTGTCCCTGCGCGAGCACTTCGATTCGAACGTCGACGTGTCCATCGCCGCGGTGCACCAGGAAGAGTTGTTCCGCGGTCGGCTTAATTCTCACTTCATAGGTGGGCCCAAGCGTGGATGGCGCCTCGGGCGTCTGCGCCCGGGAATCAGGACAAAAAATCGTGGCCAGGAAACAAATTAGTGGTAGAGCGCTTTTCATTTGGCCGGTCCGTTTTGGGAACGTCCGAATTCTACATCCGGTCTGGTCGGCGCCATCACCGAATATGCCGTCCCTGCCGTGGATTTTTCGTTTTGGCGGGCATGATCCCCCGTCGACCGGCTCAAGTCGGCCTAAGTTACGTCGTCCCATCTGAACTTGGAGCAACTCGTGATCGACAGGGGTTCCTGATCGACGCTCATGGCCCTTAGTTTCCGTCCCTTTTTTCCTTCCCAACCTCCTTTCACTGCTTCCGCGCCACCTTGCGAACTGTTTGCTCGCCGGGTAACTAGGGGAATTCCTGTGGAAAGTGAGGCAAAAAGTAGCCTGGACCTACGCGGATCGCAGTATAATAACTCTAATTGGATCATCAAGTTGCGTGTATATTCCGATCGTTCATGGCCCAGACTTGTATTTCCACAGCGTGTGGACTTATGCAACTGGACCAGGGTAGCCCCATTAGAGTAAGATTAGGTGACACTCAAAGCCTGAATCGAATCTCTGCGAGGATCGAAAATGATGATGGAAGCCGAACACCCGACATTCCGCGGAGTCGTATGCCTGCATTGCAAAGCTCCCATTCCCGTTCCCCCTATAGTGGGCAGCCTGCAGTCCGCCGGAAGCGAGGGAACGGAATCGTCCCAGCGAAAATCTCAAGTCTTCAACATCCGCTGCCCCCGGTGCCACAAGGAGAAGCCGTACCGGACTCGAGAAATTGTCGAGTTTGAGGGAACAACCGAAGCGGCCATGACTCCTGAACCACGAGGCCCTCTGGGGTGGTATGCCCAGGATGAATTGACCAGGGCCGCCAAGGCCTAGGCCCGTACAAGCGGTTCTTCAAATTCACGTATTCGCATGTGGTGTGGCTTCCTCACGATTTCTGCTCCTGAATTTCTCAGTGTCCTCTGTGTTGAAGGGCTTCCCTGAAGTTGCAGAAATCTTTGACGCAGAGAGCACAGAGAAATACCTGAATGACGCGACACCTGACCTTTGATGGCGTAGCGGCTCGCCCGGTTCGATATCCCGGCGACCGCGAATTAAAATCCACCTGGAAAACCCTCTGTAACTCGCGGTGATGTAAACTCGGATTCCCATTTCAGTGAGAAACGGCGCGGCATCGTCGAAGTTGGAGGCGGGGGCGAATCGAATATTGCGCGCACCACGCCAGCGATCCAGAGAGAAAGGACCAGGAACATGCCCAGCACAAAACGTCCGCGGGTTGCGCTGATCGCATCTTTCGGCGCGGCGCTCATCCTGCTTCTGCCCGTGCTTGTCAGGGCCCAGACCGCGGCCAAAGAATCTGCTGCGGCGGCGGGAACGGCCGAACAGCGCGCGACTCGTGCTTACGATGCCGCGCGCGCGAATCCGCTCGACCTCGAAGCGTTTCTCGCGCGGATGCCCAAGGGCGCGGATTTGCACTATCACCAGGACGGTGGGATCTACCCGGAATCCTACATTCGCGTTGCCGCGGAAGACGGTCTTTGCGTGGATCTTGCGACGCATGCGATTGTCCCGGAGCAACCCTCGTGCGGCGCGGGCCAGGTAGCAGCCGCGCAGGCGTTCTCCGACCAGAATCTGTACAACGCGCTTATGAGCGCCTTCTCGATGCGGGGCTTCGTGCCAACTTTCGGCACGACCGGCCGCAATCACTTTTTTGATACGTTCAGCAAATTTTCGGAAATGAGCAGGCGCCACGAGGGCGAGTGGCTCGACGAGATTGCCACGCGCGCGGCCGCGCAAAACGAGCAATACCTGGAAATCATGGTCGCGCCGGATTTCAGCCACAACATACACATCGCAAATCAAATCGGCTGGCGGGACGATCTCGCACAGCTTCGCGACGCATTGATCGCCCAGGGCTTGCGCGATGACGTTGCCGCAGCCCGCGCCGTCCGCGACGAAGCTGAAGGCTCCCGCCGCGCCCTCGAGCATTGCGGCACGCCCGAGGAAGCGCCCGCCTGCAAGGTTACGATCCGCTACATCTTCTATGTCCTGCGCGATTCCCCGAAGGAGCAGGTCTTCGCGCAGACGCTCCTCGGATTTGAGGTCGCCTCCGCTGATCCGCGTTTTGTCGGCCTCACTTATGTGGAGCCCGAGGACAACGCAAGACCCATGGCCGATTACGCGCTGCACATGAAAATCGTCGGCTACCTTCATGGTGTATACCCCAAGGTTCACGTCAGCCTGCACGCCGGCGAACTTGCGCCCGGTTTTGTGCCTCCCGAAGGACTTTGCTGCCACATTCGGCTGGCGTTGGAGATGGCGCACTCCGAGAGGATCGGGCACGGCGTCGACGTGATGTATGAGGATCGCCCTTACGATTTATTGAAAGAGATGGCGGCGAAACACGTGATGGTGGAAATCAATTTGACCAGCAATGACGTCATTCTTGGCGCTAGTGGAAAAGATCACCCGTTTCCCATTTATCGCAAATTCCACGTTCCAGTGGCGCTTTCCACCGATGACGAAGGGGTCTCGCGCATCAACCTGACGCATGAATACGTGCGCGCCGCCGGCACCTACGCGCTCAGCTATGCGGACTTGAAGCAGATGGTCCGCACCGGCCTCGAACACGATTTTTTACCAGGGGCAAGCCTGTGGCGCGAGCCGGACGCCTTCACGCGCGCGGCCACCGCGTGCGCGGCAGACGCGACCGGCGCTGCCAAGCCGTCGGCAGCGTGCGCCGCGTTCCTGAAGTCCAGTGAAAAGGCGCAGCAGCAATGGGAGCTCGAGCGGCGCTTCCACGAATTTGAAGCGGGGTTTTGAGGCGCCTGAGGCGACATGGCACAACGCCTGGGAACGCCAATCTCCCGATTGGCGTCTGGCAATCCGCCAATCGGGAGATTGGCGTTCCCGGGTTTTTACACAGCGGTGGCCTTGCTCTTCGGATTTTTATTGATGTTTTGTTAAAGATTGCGGGAAGTTTCCGTGATAGAATCCGCGCCTTCTGGAGGAATCACCCATGCCCGAACCATTGCCTGAGCACCAAAAAACGCAGTTGATCGTCCGTTCGCCACTCTCTACCGAAGGATTCGTCTCGATCTATTTTTCGAGTCCGGAGGGAAGGCTGATGAGCGAAGAGGAGTGGTGGAATCTGAGGCAGCTGATCGAACTGACCAATAAGGTTTGTGTGAAACAGCAGGCGCATGCCCAGTCTGCCTAGGAATGGTTTACTGCGCTGATTCGCGCACCCCTGGATGGCAGATGCCAGGCGTTGAAGCGCTGCCAGAAATTCCGCCGCTTGGGCGCCTCTGCTTATGTCCGGAGAAGGGGCGCAACGGCACTGTGGAAGCCCAGGCAAGGCACGGAGGTATTCTCTCGCGTGTTGGCCGATAGCGTAGTCATCAGATTCCGGAAAGAAAGTCCCAGGGAAGCGCCACCTACCTTAAGTGAAATCTTTTACCTAAAAGGGCCCCAATCCCCTCTGTAGTTCTCTAAACTGATTGATTCTACAAGGGTTATACAGAAAGTACCCCTGGCATGGAAATTGCCCTGTAAGTATTCACCTGCAACCCGGCACCCGGGAAGGATGTCCTGAATGTCAGACCTTGGAAAGAATGCACTTGTTGATGAGCACCGCGCCGCTGTCCTGCTGGGTCTTGCGCCACCGGAACTGCGATGGTTTTCGCGGGTGCTTGGATTGGGCTTTAAACAAGAGAACGGGGAGTCCTCGCGTACATTGTTCACTTACGAAGACTTGAAGCGATTGTCGTCCGCGGCTGCCGCGTCAGCGAAGTAGCTCGGCCAACGAAATCTGGCCTTCGATCCGCCCGGCTGGCCGTCTTTCCCCAAATTCCACCAAATTTTCATATTTTTGCCTGCATCAGCAATACGTGAACGATCGCGAAACTCTGTGTAACGCACTCATTTCGCTATGCGTTGTAGTATTCAGCCGATGAAATTCATGCCACCATTCAAGGCCTGATACATCTGATGCGTGGTGTCGTATTATATAGAGTCAGAAATCAGAATCTTTGGGAAACGTTAGGTGATTGATGCTCCGCGGGAACAAGACAATTCATGTGGTCTGCGTTTTAGGCCTGCTGGCGACAGGATGCGCCAAGAAGGATCCGCCGGCATTTGAACG
>Ga0209380_10002129_pt1 | contig 12835 bp, 11 predicted proteins | sample HubBroMetageWFT6_FD_188347 | JGI IMG/M metagenome (GOLD analysis project Ga0209380, IMG submission 188347) | Warmed and freeze-thawed soil microbial communities from the Hubbard Brook experimental Forest, New Hampshire - Hubbard Brook CCASE Soil... | ecosystem: Environmental > Terrestrial >...
CGGCTTGCTCTTTCATGGCTGACTTGAAGCCGCGGATGCCCTCGCCGATTCCTTTGCCAAGTTCGGGAAGTTTCTTGGGACCAAAGACGAGCAAAGCAATTCCGAAAATCACCAGCAGATGCATAGGCTGAAATAGTCCTTCCAACATTGAGTGCTCCTTGCAAGAAAATGTCAAAGCTACGGTTGATATTGATATTGATAAAGTGCGGGCGCCGTGACCACTACTCGGGCACGGCACCCATCCCGGTTAAGAAAATCAGAATCCGCGTTCGGCCGCGTCGGCAGCCTGCGCCAGCTTCGTGATTGCGGCAAAGAAATCCTTCGATTGTCCGATGAAGAGTCCGTCATTGGTAAGCGCTTGCACTGCGCCCATCGCGGCGCCTTTTGTATTCGTCGGCCGAATGATCGAGCAGGGCTGGAACTTCCGGCTGAGGAATGGGCACGGCTCGGGCATGATCAGGTTGCCTTCCAAGGATTCCGACGTGATGCCGGCGAGTTCCCGGAAGTGCACTTTTGAACCGGTAACCGGGTCCACGTCGGTGAGAGTCAGGACATTTCCAGCCTTGTCATGCCAGGTCTGGAAGTGAGATGTCTCGGTCGGCCCGATGCTGAGCAGGATTCGCAAGACTTCGACGTTGGTTACTCTCTGAGCCAGCGACGGGTAGAGGCTGCTGCCACCCTGCTCAATCGCGCAGAAGTGAAAGCCCGCGGTGAAGGCGATCGCCTTGAGATGGTCGGGAACGTTGAATGGTGCGATATTGGCGGGGCCGTTCAGGTCATCATCGGTTCTGGGAATTGCGGTTCGATTGACGATGTTCTCGGCTTGACCAAATACAAAGTTGGGATCGAGATCGGGGTTGTGGTTGTCGCTGCGGTAGCGGGTCCAGAAACTGGTGTCGACGTTGAGGTTCATCAGGTTGGTGAGTCGTCCGACATCAGCGGCGCCGGTCGCTTTGCTGCTGGGCAGATTGGCAAATTGATCGAGGTTGACTGGGGCAGCTCCGACCGACTCCAGGTAGGAGTTGATGAATGCCTGGTGACTCTTTTCATCGTCGGTGTTGTCGTGGATATACTGCGGCATGTCGCTATCGAGAATCTGCAGGGCAGCCATGTAGAGCGGGCTGCCGCCGTTGACGCCGTGCTCTTCCGCGTCCTGAACGCCGCCGAGTTCGGTGTATTGTTCCCACAGATCGGACTCGATGATTTCCGCCGCAGCCAGGAACTGCAGGATTGCGATGTCACCTTTTGTTATTGCGGGACCTTTATGGTCGGTTTCAGCCAACGCCCGTAAACCGCCGCTCAGGATGCCAGCGCCTACGGTCGCCGCAGCTCCGGCGACGGCACCGTTTCTGATGAACGACCGCCGATTCGAAGTGCCTAGGATTTCGGTAACTTCTTTCATATTTGTGCTTCTCCCCGGTATCCCTGTCTAAATGGCGGGATACGTGAGGTGACACTACAAGGCAAGAATTTGTCTTGTGTCACGCCCGTGTCTTCAGCGCGTAAAAAGTATTTAGGTCTTTGTGTCTCCGCGATGTCATCCTTATGTCAAAGCGTAGATTTGAATGCGCGATGGTGCAGCAGAAATTTCTTGTCTGATATCTGGACTGTGGAAAAATGATTGAACACAGGAACGACGTCCGTGATGACTTCAAAACATAACATCGACACTGTTGCCACCGGCGCGCAAGTCGACGCGACCCCAGCCAAGCGTCCGCGACGCATTGCGCTCGATGGTCGCGTGGTCAGCGTTGTGCCCCTTGATGCTGTGGCTCACGCCGAGACACTCTACGAGGGCTCGCGTGGAGCGCAGAACGAATGGTTGTGGCGCTATCTATTCGAGGGGCCGTTCGCGACTCGCGCTGCGTTTGATGCTCACCTCAGAGAGAGAGCCAGCTCGGAGGATCCTCTGTTCTTTGCCATTATCGAAAAGTCCTCAGGTGATGCGGTTGGATCGGCAGTTGGTTACGCTTCGTATATGCGCATCGAGCCTGCGCATCGAGCCATCGAGGTTGGCAGTATCCTTTTTACTCCTCGGCTGCAGCGGACTGTGGGGGCGACCGAGGCGATGTATCTGATGGCTCGGCACGTTTTCGAAGATCTCGGATACCGCCGTTATGAATGGAAATGCAACGCGCTCAATGCGCCTTCGCGCCGCGCGGCGCTACGACTGGGCTTCACGTTCGAGGGAATCTTTCGCCAGCACATGATCATTAAAGGACGGAATCGCGATACGGCGTGGTTCTCCATGCTCGACTCAGAATGGCCGCAACGAAAAGCCGCATTCGAGCGTTGGCTGGATCCCTCGAACTTCGACGGGCAGGGACGGCAGAAGGTCGCGCTCTCCGCCCTGAATCGCGAAATAGAGAATGGAGGCTTCTGATCTCAGAAGACTCTTGCCCCGAACGATGAACACTTATGTCAGGGATTTCGGAGTAAACCTGACCGCTCCCGCGAATGCGTCTGCCTTGAAACCGAACAACGCCCAACAACATCACAGCCCGACAAACCATAAGGATTTGAAGACCGAACGGCAATAGACTGCACAGCGGTTTGGTCACCTTCTCCACTTTTCCAATAAACCGATGACAGGCCTGGACAAACCCGAGTCCGCATCGTCGACCTGAGCTTAATAGCTTGTGCTTTTCGCCGAACTCCGGCCTGCGCCCGTATTTTCGGTGAGCCAAATCAAACCTGCTTTCCGCTTTGATAGGTAGAAAGAGCAAAACTGGCTGAATGGCAGATGAGGGGACATTCAGCTAGTTCCAGGTTGATCCACGCCCGTGGATCCCGGTGCTCGCAGCAGTCAAAATCACGGAGGAAATATGAAACGCAAAATGGATCATCTGTGCCAGGGACTTTGCTGGGCATTCTTGTTCTTTTCCGGTGTTGTCCAAGCCCAAACGTTTTCCGTGTTGTACGACTTCGGAAGCAATAGCGGTGACCCATCCAGACCTGCATATTCAGGCATCATTGCCCAGGGCCGGGACGGCAATCTGTACAGCACCGCTCCCGCAGGAGGCACCTGCTGTGGGGCGCTATTCCAGATCACACCGGCGGGGAAGCTGAAGGTCATACACAACTTCACCGGCAGCAACAACGATGGCGCGTTCCCCCAAGGCGGCGTGACGCTCGGTAGCGATGGCAACTTCTACGGCACTACGTACGAGGGCGGCTCGGTAACGGCAGGGGCAGTATTCAAGGTAACACCGAACGGGACTTACACGACCATCTATAGCTTCACGGGCGGCAGCGACGGAGCGTATCCTTATGCGCCACCGGTTGAAGGAAACGATGGAAATTTCTACGGCACAACAACCGCCGGAGGAATAGCAGGGTGCGGTAGCGGCTGCGGGACCATTTATAAGATTACGCCTGCAGGAGTACTCACTACCCTCTATCAATTCGACATCACCCACGGTTATTTTCCGTACGGGCCCCTGGTCCTGGGCACGGACGGCAATTTCTACGGAACGGCTCCGAACGGGACTAGTGCCAATGAGGGTGTTGTCTTCAGGATTAGCCCCGCCGGCAAGTTTACCCTGCTTTACAGCTTTGACGGCACCCACGGGCAAAGCCCTTTCGCTGGCCTGGTTCAGGGCGCCGACGGGAATTTCTACGGAACCACGATCTACGGGGGCACTGGCGGCGGAGTCGTCTTCAAGATCACCCCGTCAGGCAAGCTGACCGTCTTGCATGAAATCAACGGAACCACGGACGGGGCCAGACCTTACGGCGGTCTGGTGCTCGCAAGCGACGGCAACTTCTATGGCGCAAACTCCAACGGAGGAACTGTCAATTCTAACTGTGCGGATGGCTGTGGCACGGTTTTCAAGATTACCCCCAAGGGAGCTTATTCGGTGCTCTACAAATTTGATTACACCACCGGAGCGACGCCCTACGTTACGCCTTTCCAGCACACCAGTGGACTGGTTTACGGGGACAGCCAGATAGGAGGCACTGGGAACGTGAACCCCTGCTCAACGGGTAACTGCGGCGTCTTTTATAGCTGGAAGAACACCACTCTGCCAGCATTCGTCAGCCTACTGCCGTACTCTGGCAAAGTTGGCAAGACGGTCGAGTTTCTGGGGCAAGGATTCAAAGGAACGACCAGTGTGTCCTTCGGCGGAACCGCTGCCAAGTTCCAGATCGTCTCGGATACCTACCTAACAGCGACCGTGCCCGACCTCGCAACTACAGGCTCCGTGACGGTGAAAACTTCCGCCGGAACATTAGCAAGCAACAAGGTATTCCGGGTAACGCCGCAGATATTGAGCTTCAATCCGACCAGCGGCGCGGTTGGGACAAACGTAACAATCACGGGAGTGAGCCTGAAGCAGGCTACGAAGGTTGCCTTTGGCGGCGTGGCGGCGACCAGCTTCACCGCGAACTCGGATAAGAAGGTGACCGCGACGGTACCTACCGGGGCGCAGACTGGGCACATCACGATTACCACTCCGGGCGGAGTGGCCGTGAGCCATGGTATTTTCACCGTAACCCAGTGATGTGGCGGCCAGCCTTGAGAGCGTGCGGAAGGGCAAGCCTCAGATTCCGCGTGAAGCAGTAGTTTGACCTTCTGGGCTGACTTCAAGGAATGCGCACCGCACTCAGTTTCTCGAATAAGATCGCCACTCAACGGGAGTCAATAAATTCCCCGTGCTCACTTGTGTAATGGCCTGATAGCAATAGTTAACCCGGAACAGCTACAATTCCGACGCGCGAATGCGCAGGCGCCAACAACCAGAAGCATTTAGGCTGGACATCCCAAACGTTGCTCCAGGCCTAACTGAATCGACTTCAGCGGCAAGCCTCCCCGCAACTGGCGGAATACTTTACCCCAGCCGAAGTCTCGCAGAAGTTGAAGATTAGTACCAAGCAAGTCATACGCCTGTGTGAAGGTCGGGCAAGTGTACTCAATCTCGCTGGGACACCCAAACCGACTAGAGAGGAACTGCACGAGTGCAGGGTGAGAGATGCGCAGGATGAAGTATTTGCTGCGCTTGTCCGTCCTCGAGCACCAAGTATGACCACCCGCCCAATCGAGCCGTCGCCATCCTCTATAAACGGACAGAAGCCCACCATTTGGTGGGCGTCACTATGCGGACGTGGCGGACATTCGGTGACACGCGCAGGCGACGCAAATCATCGGTTTCTAGACTCGAAGGCGATAGAATTGGGGACGGACAGCTCGATTTCGGTCCCAGCCGCGACCCGGCTCCATACTCTAACTTTCGCGCCAATTCTTTCCGCCCGTTCGCGCATGCCGGGGAGGCCCCAATGTCCATCGCGCCCCGAGAGCAACACTTCCGGGTCAATCCCGCAGCCGTTGTCGCGAACGACTAACCTAAAGCGCCTGGGCGCATATTCAAGTTCGACTTCAACCTTATGGGCTCCGGAGTGGCGGAAGGCGTTCACCAATGCCTCGCGGCCAACCCAGTAGATCTCTTCGCCGATAAACGGACGAAGCTGCCGCGGCGAACCCAGCACGAGGAGACGGAATTCAACCTGCTCTTCAGCGCCGAGCTCTTCTGGGATCCGGGAAAATGCCTGTTCCAGATCGTGGGACTCTGTTTTAGACGAACGTAGTCCTTGAACCGCGCGGTGGAATTCTTCGATGACACGTCCCATCAGTTCGAGAACCTTGCACAAATGTGGTCTCGTGGGAGAATTCGAGGGCAGCTGATCCACCGCGACACGTAGCTGCAGAAATGCGCCGAGAAAATGCTGCAAGACCGTATCGTGCAGGTATTGTGCGATTCGGGTGCGCTCTGCCAGGCGTTCCTTTTCCCGGACACGCATCTCCCGGCGGATTGGCGGCAAACGAAAGAAATAGGGACTTCTTGATGTGAGAGATAACCCATCGAGCCGCATGACAGATCCTCCTTCTCCGAGGGAAGGCCCTCTTGCTGTTTAGTTGTGCTCACCCGGCGGAGACACTGCAATCAATAACGCCGATGTTTGAGCTTTGTACTCGTGAGCATGGGTAGATCCTGTCAGGGAGGTGCTATTGGGGTCTTGGACGATTTTGCCGCGGACGGAAGATTCTTGCTCAATTTTGAGGACGGGCGAATATGGCCCATTTTTTCGCAGGTGCCGGAATCGAGTCTGGCCTCGCCGACCATCTCGATACCGGATCAATCAGGCGGCGCAGAAGTGCTTGCAGTTCCTTGGAATGAACCGAGTTACCGTTGCTCCAAGCGAACCAAGCCTGGGGACATACCCGTCATGCGACGGAAATGTCTGGCGAGGTGGCTTTGGTCTGAGAATCCCGCTGACAATGCGATCTCCGACAGGGGGAGATCGGTATTGCGAAGCATATGTTGGGCGTGTTCGATGCGGCGTTGCAGTACATAACAATGTGGCGGCAGGCCGACACTCTGCTTGAATGCGCGTGCGAAATGGTGCGTCGACAATCCGGCAATTTCGGCCAGTGCTTCTAGGCTAATATTCTGGTCGAGATTGGAGTTAATGTATTCGAAAATGCGGTGCGTACGCGCGGGCGAGAGACCGCCACGACTGGGAGGGGCAGGCTCGAGTATGGGCAGGTTATGGAGCATGCCAATCCTCGGCCGCGAGTGAATCGCCACGTCCGCCGGAGAGCGCCAACCCGTCGAACCACAAAGAGGAGGAGTGATCAACGCATGCCACCCCTCATCAGTACTCACACACATGAAGCGCGCTGCGGCATCCAAGTCTCGATTGCATCGAAAGACTGACCGATCGTAATCGAAGATCGCTGATAGATGCACGGCGCCATTTAGGCTTTCGTCTCGTAAACCGAAGGCCGTCCGCGCGACGCGGTCAGCCCCAACAATCCGGAGGTCAGTGTCGACAGCCAAAAGCAAAGCTGGACTGCTGTCGTCGAATGGCGCTGCCGCGATCGTCCACACATTGCGGAACCAATCACGAAATAATCGTTCTTCCACTCCGCGGGCTGCAACTTTTGTCGCAGCCAAAACCATCGTATGCGATTGGTCCGACGTCATCGAGGAAGCGTCGAGTACCAGAGCCAGCCGTCCGTTTGGGTCAAAGATGGGAGCGCCGGCACAACTAAGCCCGATGTGACGCGTCCGAAAGTGTTGGTCACGATGGACCAGAACTGGGCGCTGTTCAGCAATGCACGTACCGATCCCATTCGTGCCTTCGATTTTTTCTGACCAGACTCCTCCTACCCAAATGCCCCAATACTTGAACTGTTCCGCCTGCGCTTCAGCTCCCCGGTGGTGAATTGCTACTCCATCGGTGTTGCACAGCAAAACGACGTAGCCCTCCTGGCGGACGATCGCATAAAGACGATCGATTTCTTCCTGGGCATGCAATATTGCCTTGCTTAGCGGTTCGCGAAAAACCCGGAGTTCGTTTTCGGTTACGATATGGGGAACCGCTGGGCTAGCCGGGTTGATAAGAAGTTGACCTGTGCATCTCCGCCAAGAGGCTGACACTTCTTCGAGATCCGGAGTCGGACCTCCATCCTGAACAACGGACTCTACTTGATCGAGGTGCAGCGATTCTGCGGTCTTGTAGGCAGTGCGGAGTTTGGCTACCGTAGCCATATCGACCTTCTACCGCGCAACACAAGCGGAATCCGAATCATGGGAATCCGTGTCCTGTCCGTTCGCGCCACTGAGCTTATACCGGAGTACGCCACTTAGGAGTCGTTCATTAGGGTAGCACGCCGAGTAGTAGGCAAAAAAGACGAAGGCGCCTTACTCACGCGAGACCCATTCGAGACCCATTAACGATTCCACATCGAGCGACGCCGGGACAAACCCGAAAAAAAGGCATCAGATGGCTCCCTGAGGTTTGATTCACTGCCGCCTCTATTGCCGCCTCTGTTGCTGTCCCCACGCACCCCGCCAGTACCACGATCGGGGTATGTCGCGATCAACCGCAGGAGGCATAAGTTGCTATTGGATCGGGGGTCGAAGGTCACGACCTGGCCTCCCAACCGACGCTGTCGCGTTTCGAGAATGGGGTGGGAGTGAAAGAACTCTATCGGATGGGCGAAGCCTTGGCGGTCAGCGTAATGCGGCGTCACGGCAAGCGAGTGCGGCGCCGGGCTTATCGAGTGACGATTGATCTGGATCCCACCGACGATCCGACGCATGGTGCGCAGCAGTGGTCGTTCTTCAAAGGCACTACGATAACTGGTGCTATCTGCCGGTGCTGGGCTTTGTCAGTTTCAATGAGGAAGCCGAACAGTACTCACGAACCCAATCCCAATAATCCCTTCCTCAGAAGGCAGGCACCGGCTCGGCCCTTTCTTCATTAGTATCGTAAGATCGTGCCATCCGGCTGCATCCCGGTGGAAATTGATCCCTTGTTTTCCACCGCCGCTCACGACCGCCAATTATGAACCAGTTTTCACGGCGCATCTCGATCCAGAAAGACCTTCATGAATGATGCAGGCTATTGGTTTTAGTACTTGTAGTCCTCTCTCTACCGCGCTTGTTTCTGGCCCAAGGATTCACCCGACTCGCGCTGGAACCTGCAGATTTCGTGAAAGCATTGCCTCTCCCCTCGGAAGTAGTGCATCCGGCCTGGGCAGGCCAGGCAACGCTCGCATGCGAAGTTGGACCACCGTGTTCATGTCGCAGCCGAGCAGGAGAGAGCATTCCCGGACGGAGTGCCGCTCCAGAATCGACATGACAAAGATGAAACGTTCTAGCGGGGCGAGCCTGGTCACGGCGTCAATTTCAACGTCCCCAGGCCTTCCCCGGTGCTGAGCGCTCCACAAGTCACGCTTTTGTGTCGCTCGGCCAGACGCCGGGGACACAATCTGAATCGCGTTCTTGATCACGCTGCGTTTGACCCAAGACCGGCGCCATTCCTTGAATATGGCCTGCGACTTGAGAGCCTCCTCAACCGTCGAGGCAAAACATCGCTCGGCTGCTTGATGACTTGCCGTCAGCAGAAATGCCAAGAGATACAACGGCTTCATGTCTCTTTCAAACACTTCGCAGAAGTCGACAAGTTGCGCGTAGTCAGCATGGAGATTGGGAGTCTTTAGTTTTTCGTTGCCGAACATGACTTACTCGCTTTCCTACCATCAATCCTAGGGAGCATACTTGACGTGCGCGATCGCACAGCCTTGGAATTTGGTTCCTTCCACCATGCAATCCTTTACGTCGTATGCGTTCTGATCACTGTGCGTCATCGCGGGAGATACCACATCACGAGATGCAGTGTTTTTTACTACCTCGGAAGGCTGGTAGATCACTAACACGTTCGGGGTAGAAGGGAAATCGGTCCTGCCTATGCTCGAAGAATATCTGCGCTTCTTCGAGTTTAGAACGATACGCTCGATAACCAATTCAGGATTTTGGTGAAGACGAAGGAATAATGATCTCGCGACGCCCGAAGAGGCGTGCATCCAGTGAAAATGCCCCAGGGCCTAGGCAGATAAGAGCGACCGCAATCACCGTGGCCAAAGTGGCTGTCAGCTTGGCTTCAAACAATTCGAGGGTGGGAACTGGAAACCACGAAAATCCACAGCCAAGACAGAATAGCCCCGCCAAAACGGCAGCCAAGGGAGTTAGATAGCCGACCAAGAGTAGGGCGGCGCTCGCGGCTGTTAGTAGGCCCACGACCAATGTCAGGAACCCTAGGCCACGCCAATCAACAAGATAGGCAACGCCCTGGACAAGAAGAGCAACTCCGGTCGCGGCTCGAAGTAGTAGAAGGCCTGTTCCAGGCAACCCATCCGGGAAGGTAGAAAATGCCCTTTGCAACCGCGGCCTCCTCGAAAGACCCAATTTAGAGTACAGACTTCGCAAATCGAATGAATCCCTAGTGCTTGGAATCTTTTCGTACCACTTTTGAGGTATGACGCAAAGCTAGACCGGAGCAGTGTCTCAGAGTTGGATGATCCCGCGACGCACTCCAATAGCGACCGCCTGGGTGCGATCGCTGGCGCCCAGTTTCTCCATGATGTGCTTGATGTGGACCTTCACCGTCTCTTCCGTAATGAAGAGTTTGTCGGCGATATCGCGGTTACGATTTCCGCCCGCGACTTGACGAAGCACTTCGACCTCGCGAACGGTGAGAGCCTCGTCGCTATAATGCTCAGCCAAATTTGCTGCAATCTCGGGCGGAATAGGCCTTTTACCGACATGAACCTGGCGAATCACCTCCACCAACTCTTTGGGAGGCATGCTTTTCAACACGTAGGCTCGAGCCCCGCCTTCGAGGGCGTGCTGAATTTCTACATCGCCGGCGAACGTTGTCAGAATGATGATGCGAGCCTCAGGAAACTCCGTACGAATGGCGATCATAGCGTCGACACCGCTCATGTCGGGGAGTCGAAGATCCATGAGGGTCACGTCCGGCGTGTACTCCCGAAACCGCTGAATAGCCTCCCGGCCGTTGGATGCCTCCGCTATCAGCTGCATGTCCGGTTGATTCTTGATGACCGTGGCAAGTCCTTCATGCATCAGAGGATGGTCATCGACGCTAAAAACGCGAATCTTGATGGCTTCGTTCATTTATCCTGCCCCAGCCTCTCAGGCTCCGAGGTAGAGGCTTCTTTGTCTCGCGTGTAGAGCTTCGTAAACCAGTTGGAGGCACGATTTGAACGATGAGATTCGAAGGCAAGATTGCTTGGGACGCGGAGGTCGACCTCGGTTCCACTGTTAGCACTGCTCGATACTTTGAGTCTCCCGCCAATTCTTTCCGCCCGCTCGCGCATGCCCGAAAGGCCCCAATGCCCTTCACGTCCTGAATGCAGCACTTCGGGATCGATTCCGCATCCATTGTCGCGGACGAGGACCCGCAGTTGAGTGGCAGTGTATTCCAGTTCCACTTCGATATCAGTAGCCCGTGAATGGCGGAATGCATTGACCAGAGCTTCCCGGCCGATGCTATAGACATCGCTACGGATTGCCGGTTGCAGTGGTAAAGCTGGACCCTCCACCACGACGCGAAAACCGATTTCTTTCTGGATGCTGAGCTCTTGTGGAATTCTCGAGAATGCGAGCTCCAAATCGTGGGCACTCCCGAGGGACGACCGTAGGCCGCGAACCGTATTCCGGCCTTCTTCAACCACCTGCCCCATCAATTGGAGAACGTGGTTCAGCGCTGGTTGCGCAGGCGAATCAGTAGGCATTTGGTCCACCGCGACGTGGAGTTGCATAGAAGCGCTAAGCACGCCCTGCAACAGTGTATCGTGCAATTCCTGGGCTACGCGCATGCGTTCGGAGAGGCGCTCCTCAAAGCGGATGCTGAGCTTCCTCGTAGTCTGATGAAGCCGCAGACGATAGAAGCCAAATATGGCGGATACGCCTGCGATCACGCAGATAAAGGGGAACCACCACCTCAGCCACAATGCAGGTTCGCCGTGTGTAACGGCGAAAGTGACCACACCTGCGGTTGGTAGTACATCGGCCGTGGGCGGTGGCTGAAAATCGGCCCCCACGAGAAGCGCGGCATATTCTGTTCCGGGGTGGGTGTAACTGCTCCATTTCGTGTTCGGCTGAATCTTCGTGAAAGGTTGGTTCGCGAACGGTTGTACCCACCATGCCGTCTCGCCCCTGGCGTACAGGACGATCTGCTGATCGCGATGGGCGCCGATGACGCGCCCTTTTATCGTGCTCAACTTCTCAGGATTTCCGGCACCCGCCGTGGGAACACTAGTGAACTCGATGGTTGGGCCAGCACTACCGTTCGCGCTTTGTGGTGCTTGACAACCGCTCAACACCATACAAATGCTCGCCAGTACCGATGTGCCAATGGACCGAGTTAAGGGCCCCGGACAGCGCAACCTCAATATCCAACAACCAAGTGGAGATGTGGAGGTCGTGCCGGATCGGCAAGTGGCGACGCCCGTGTTGATTGTATTGTCCATCAGAAAGTGAACCTTGCCCCGAATTGACCAACACGAGGTCCGGGAAGACCATTGAGATCTTCCGGCAGCACTTTACCGAAATCCGCCGTACCGATCTGCGTGTTCGGGCCAATGAAACCGTGGCGATTGAACACATTGAACGCCTGGAAGTATAGGCCGAGCTGATGCCGTTCGCCCAACTGCAGCGACTTGCTCACGCCAACATCTTCCGACGCGAAACCTGGATTGCGAAGGCCCGCGAGGTAACCAGGCGCGTTGCCGAACTCGCCGTTCGGTGGATTGACGAAGCACGCCGGATTGAAATACGTCCCGCCGACTTGGCCGTTGTAATGCTCACTGATATCGCACCCCGGAACAACGTCCGAATACACGTTGTTGATCCCGGGATAATAGACGTTAGCCGCGATCCGCATCGGCGTCCCTGTGTTGTAGCGGAAGCCGCCACTGATCGTCCATCCGCCCGTCAACGCATTCAGAGCCGAACCTGCGCCAGAAAGCAACGTCTTCCCCCAACCAAACGGCAGCTCGTATAGCACATACCCCTTTACGACATTCGTCTGGTCGAAGTCGGAAATGGTATGGCGCTCCCGCTGCAAATTGTAGACGTCTTGCAATGGTCCGGTATAGTAGAGGTCCTCGAAACTGCTGTCCACGTCTCCGTGAGATGAAGAGAGATTGTAGCTGGCCAGCATAGAAAGCCCATACGCCAGTCGCTTCTTCACGGCAAACTGCAGAGATTGGTAGTCGGTATTGCCGAGCGGTGAACCCACATAGTAGAGTGGTCCGAAAGTCGCGGCGACATTCGGAAATGGAGCCACTGAAGCCCACCCAGGACCCGTGAAACCCGGCTCCGAGACGGTCGCATACTGTTTGCCAGCCTGAACCAGAGCTGTGTAATCCGAGAGTATTGGCTGGTTCGCGGCCACATACCCGCTCTCCAGATGGTAGCCATGGTTTTGAATGAAGGTCACATCAAGGACCAGGTCGCGACTG
>Ga0209380_10002132_pt1 | contig 12833 bp, 8 predicted proteins | sample HubBroMetageWFT6_FD_188347 | JGI IMG/M metagenome (GOLD analysis project Ga0209380, IMG submission 188347) | Warmed and freeze-thawed soil microbial communities from the Hubbard Brook experimental Forest, New Hampshire - Hubbard Brook CCASE Soil... | ecosystem: Environmental > Terrestrial > Soil...
TAACCGTACTCAATGATGGTGTTCGGCGAAAGATGAATATCTGCCGTGCCAAACGGACGGAACGTAGTCACCCGTCCCATGAACTGGATAGTCTGCAACTCACTTCCAAACTTCAGCTCCACCACATTTCCCAGCGTGACGTCGTCCGAATTCGTCAGAGCCAGCGCTTGGAAATTGTGCAGAACAAGATCGGGCGAAGGAGAATTCCACATGGTCACTGCGAACGTCGGCTCCGATCCGTCGGCCATCTTATGTTGGAAGGTCGCGCGCAAAACAGAATTCGGAGAACTCAGGCTGGTGCCGTATCCCACATTCCCGCGCAAGCCAATCGTGTCCGAAGAGAAAATAGACTTCTCCACCGAAAAGCCCGTGCTCATATCCGCAACACTGCCAAAGCCTTCCGACGGCGCCCCCGCGAGAAACGACAGCGTGCCCGTGAGGTTCTTGCCGCCGTTTGCACCCTCCGCGCTTGCCATCACCGGATTGCCGTTCGCAGAGCTATCGTCGACCAATCGCAAGATGGGACGATTCGATACTGAGCGCAGCACCCACTTCCAGTCATCGTCGTCGGCCGGGCCGCGCATTGCGGGCAGTTGGATCGCATCGAATAGCCCGCTGAGCTTGAGATTGACCAGCACACTGGTACCCGGTCGCAACCCCACGCGCTCACGCAACGCAGGTAGGAACAACGGTGAATATGCTTTTACACTGTAAACGCCGGGCAGCAGACCGCTGGCCGAGTAAAAACCATTTTCGTCGGTGAAGACCTTCAGGGCCTGAGCGGCCGAACCAAGAATCTCCACTACGGCACCCATCTGTGGAGCACCGCTGCCATCGCGAACGTATCCGGATATCGCGCCCGAGACTACGCCGAAGGCTGTGCCGGACCAGGCCGACAGAGCCGCGACCACAGTGACAACGGTGACGATGGCACGGAACCCGAGCTTCTGAAACATCTCGCCCACCACCTCTGGGAACCAGGCAGCCGTTTACTCGACAGCGAAGGTCGCCGTCGGATCCACTGTCTGCTTGGAGAGTTTGTCGTTCACCTTAATCTCGATCTTGTACAAACCCGGCTGCAGGTTCGCGGCGGAAAGTGTCTTTTGAAGCGTAACCTGGTCACCCACATTCCCCATTGTGTCGGTCGACTCCACAGTGTGGATGACTGCCTTGTTGCTGGCATCCGTGACATTGTACTCGATTGTGGCCGAAGGTTTGTGGGTCTTTTCGTCCACGCTGAGATTGTAAACCTGCATCCAGAAATTCAGTTTCTGATTGCGCTTGAATGAGATCGGCTTGCCGTCGGAAGAAGCCACGCGCGGCCGCACTTTTGTTGTCCCAATTACGAAGTTGCCGGTGCCCACGTTCTTCGTCGCGACCGGCTCCATCTGGTCGGCGATGATGAGAGTTGAGCTGCTCAACTTGTCTTCGCTGAAGTCCGGGATTACGATCGCCCGCTCCCAACTCCCTGTGCGGTCGCCGTTCACATCCTTCACTACAATGTCCAAACGGTAGCGATTCTGGCTCATGCGCAACGGCAAAGCCTTCCAGTACACCGAAGAGTTCTCGGCGGTCTTCGGCAGCAATTCCACCGGCACGTCGACCTGTACGGTGTCTTCAAAGGTCTGCACGATCTTGCCCGTGAGCGTCGTCACGCGCCCGAAGATGTTGACCGTTCCTCGCTCGATTCCTTCCTTGTTCTGGAAAGTAATGTCGCGATTCTTGATCTGAATCGTCACCGGAACCAGCACCGTATCGCCAGTAACCCTGACGAAGTCTGCGCGCACGTCAAAGGGCATCAGGTTAACGCTGATCTTGTGGCTGACCACTTCCTCGAGATCCTTAAACTTGACTGCCGGAGCGGCCTGCAATTTGGCAAACTGCTCGAGGCGGTCGAACTGCTTCGACTGCAAATCCTGATTGAAAGGCCCGGCGCCGAGTTGCTCAAGACCCCCACTGGTGAAGCGGGCTGACTTGTTCGACATGCCCATTTGCTCGTACAAAGTCAGGCCAGCGTTTGGCGTCATCTTCAATGCGTCTTTTTCCGAACGGTCGAGCGTCATGTGATAGTCGCCGCACATGCAGGTGTCGACAAACTCGATCATCACTTCCTGCCCGATGCCCTCGATGTAGCGGTAGCGCCAGGTTTCAAACGGAAAAGTGGAGGTCTCGCCACCGCCTTCTTCCATGGGCCGCTCGTAGGAACCGCCGGATGGATGGGAGTCAATCTCATCCGCCGGTCCAAACACGATGTACATGCGGCCGCGATCCGTCTTCCAACCCGGCACGCCGGCGGCAAAATGCTCGTTGGCATAAGCGATGCGGCGATAGTGCTCTTCCTTGAACTCGTTTTCTTCGGTGTCGGGTGTGGGATCGCGGCGCTGCCAGAAGGCCTCAATGAACTGGTCGCGTTCTTCGTCGTTCGATAGCTGCATGAAAGCAGACTTTTCCTGATCGGTGATGATCCACCGTACGTCCTCGTCGAGCCATTTGCGATAAGTCTTGCTTAACTCGATCTTCAGCGCTTTGGCGTTGGCTTTTCTTTGTTTATCCGGGATCGGACGCTTGAGCGGATCGACCTGGCTGCCCTGGGCTGCACTATTATTACTATTGTCCGAGTCTTTCGCATCCTTGTCCTGGTCCTGAGCTTGAGACGCCGCGGCAAAACCTAGCGACATTGCCCCCGCCAACACTACTACCGAGCAACGATTCCAGAAACCTGCAGAGAACATAGGAAGGCTAACCTCACGACAAATACGAGTCGCCTAATTCTATGTTCATTGGATACAACAAGGCAAGAAGAAGTGGCCTGCCAGAAAAAGATTTCTTGCGTCTAGGCTGGCGAGTAAATCCCTTAAGAATCCGCACCTTGCACCGAACGCACGGCGACCCTTGCTCGGGTCCGAGGCGCCGCCGGCAAAGGAAAATGCCGTAACCCGCCCGCCGAGCCAGCTAAGGGCAGGGCACGATATAATGAATTGCGCCGCAGGTCTCCCGGAGTAAGCCGACCAAAGCAACTTGGGATATGCCTGTTTCGCAGAATCTGGGAACTTTCCTCTCGTCTGAGCGTAACTATTGATGGGCAATCGTGGTGCGTTCTCGCCGTTCCATAGGCGGAGCACGAGACTAAAACCTTAAGGAGATGAGGCTTCCCGGAAACCTAGAACGCTTCGATAAGAGAATTTAATCGTCATCATGAAGACCTGGAAGAAAGTGTTGATTGGCCTCGGCGCAGCCCTCGTGCTGATCGTCATCGTCTCCGTCACCGTCTACCAGAGCCGCAAGAATCTGGTGACGGTGCAGACCGGCAAAGTTCAAAAGCAGAATCTGGCCTCGATCGTGAGCGCTTCCGGTGAAATCAAGCCCAAGACTTACGTGAACATCGGAGCTAACGCTTTCGGCAAAATCATCAGGCTGCACGTCAAGGAAGGCGACCGCGTGAAGAAGGGGCAGTTGTTGGCGCAACTCGAGAACGTGCAGTCCTCGGCCGACGTCACCGCCACGCGCGCCTCGGTGCAGGCGGCCGAGACCGATGCCGTTGCTGCCGCTGCCGCCCTGAACACCTCGCTCGCGGACTTGAACCGCGCAAAATCCGACGCCGTCCACGCGAAGCTTGATTGGGATCGCGCCCAGGGCCTCTTCAATGCCGCTCTGATCGCCAAGCAGGATTACGACATCAAAAAAGCTGCATGGGAGACCGCCGAGGCCGGATTGGCTCAGGCCGAGGCCAAGATCGCGCAAGCCAGGGCGCAGAAAGATTCCGCCGATAAACATATCTCGCAGAATGAGGCGAACCTCACGCGCGTCTCCGACGTGCTGCAAAAGACCACGTACGAAGCGCCTTTCGACGGCGTAATCACCAATCTCCCCGTGCGCGAAGGTGAGACGGTGGTCATTGGAATTCAGAATTCTCCGGGCAGCACGCTGATGACGCTCGCCGATATGTCCGTCATCACCTCCGAAGTCAAGGTGGACGAAACCGATATCGTCAACGTTCGTCTTGGTCAGCCCGCGGAGGTGACGATCGACGCCATCCCTCGCAAAGTTTTTCACGGCATCGTCAGCGAAATTGGCGACAACGCGATTGTGCGCTCGACCGGTGTCGCTACATCGCAGGCTACTTCGACCAGCGAAGAAGCAAAAGACTTCAAGGTCGTCGTTACGCTAAGCGATCCGCCGCCCGATCTGCGCCCCGGCCTCTCTTCAACCGCCAAAATTACGACCGCGGTTCGCAGCAGCGTGGTCAGCATTCCCATTCAGGCGCTGACCGTCCGCACGCAAGCGGATCTCGCGCCCCAGGATGCGAAAAGCAACAATAATGTGCAGGCCGCATCCAGCGCGCCCGTCGGCGCCGCCAAGCAGAAGGAAGAAGTGCAGGGCGTGTTCGTGATCCACAACAAGAAAGCCGAATTCGTTCCGGTCGACACCGGCATCAGCGGCACCACGGATATCGAGGTTCTCAAAGGCTTGCAAGAGGGTGACGAGGTCATCACCGGCAGCTATAAAGTTTTGCGTACGCTGAAGCCTGGAACGAGCGTCAAAATAGATAACTCGGTTGCGAAAAAAGAAGATGAGAGCAGTTAGAGAAAGGTCTTTTGGGCCCTTAGTCCTTGGAAAGTATCAAGCGCAAAGACCTAAGACCTGAGACCTAACCTCTGCCAGGTTAGAACGTCCAAGAGAGAACGGCTATAGGAGCGCGCGTGCCCGAGCCCGAAGCGCATAAGGAGAGCAAGATGGCGACTGCCGAAGTATACCCAATCGATAAGCCCGCGAATTGGACTGCGCCCAACTCCTACATGATCTCCACCGAAGATCTGTGGAAGACTTACGACATGGGCTCCGAGCAGGTCCACGCCCTGCGCGGCATCAACCTGCAAATCCAGCGCAACGAATACGTCGCCATCATGGGCCCGTCCGGCTCCGGCAAATCGACGCTGATGAATCTGATCGGCTGCCTCGACTCGCCCTCCAAAGGCCATTACTGGCTCAACGGCCAGCTGGTCAGCGAACTCGACGACGACGAACTGGCCCGCATCCGCAACAAGGAAATCGGATTCGTCTTCCAGACTTTCAATCTTCTCGCCCGCGCCACGTCGCTCCACAACGTAGAACTACCGCTCATCTATGCCGGAGTGCCCTCCGATGAGCGCGCCGAACGAGCCAAGGCCGCACTCACCTCGGTCGGTATGGAATCCCGCATGAACCACAAGCCCAACGAACTCTCCGGCGGACAGCGTCAGCGCGTCGCTATCGCGCGCGCCCTCGTCAACAAGCCCGCCATTATTCTCGCCGACGAGCCGACCGGCAATCTCGATTCGCAAACTGGCAACGAGATCATGGCGCTGTTCGATCGCCTACACTCCGAAGGCAACACAATCGTCCTCGTCACTCACGAGCACGACATCGCCGAGTACGCCCACCGCATCATCTCGATCAGAGACGGGGTCGTTGCCAAGGATGAAGTGAAGCAGTAAGCATCGCGGCGACGCACGGCCGTATACCGAAACCCGGACGCGAGTATGGTTTTCTTGAGTTCGGTTCGGAGGAAAACTATGCGCACTGCCCTCGCGTTACTCCTTTTCACGATCTCAGTCTACGCTCAGGATCCCGCCGCGATCTCTGCCGCTCAGGCTGCCTGTGGCCCCGGCGCTGTGAACTTCGATGTGAAAACCGACGACTCCCAGCATACCGTCGCGCAGCCTGAAGCGGGCAAAGCTCTGGTTTATGTAATCCAGGACATCGGGGTCGTGAACTGCATAGGAGCCTGTATCACCACGAAGATCGGTCTCGACGGCGCGTGGGTCGGCGCCAATCATCACAATTCTTATTTCTTTTTAGCAGTCGAACCGGGCGACCACCATCTCTGCGCCAATTGGCAGTCTCATCTCGCGAGGCTATCCCGTGTAGTCGCTTTGGCCCATTTCCATGCTGAGGCTGGAAAGGTTTACTACTTCCGAACCAGAACGTTTGGCGATAGAACCCAGTTACTTTTTGATCTCGATCCAATCGACGGCGACATGGGGAAACTCTTCGTTGCCGATTACCCGTTGAGCGTCTCGCATCCCAAGAAGTAAAGGAAAGTCAGCGGGCAAACCTCGAATCGCAGCCCGGTCCAGATGAGGACACCCTCGCGACGGCGGTCACTCGTTGCTTAGTACCACTTCGACCGCTTTCCCAGCGGGCGCCGAGAGATGTCCAGTCAAATTGCCTCTCCGCGCGTGTATCTCAACCATCTGCCCCTGGCCCGCGTGCGCCGGCAAAACGAAATTGCCTTTCGCGTTGGTCACGGCCGCTTCCGGATAGTCGCCCACCGAAACTCTTGCACCAGCTACCTCTGCAAGGTTTTCATCCACCACGACTCCGCGAACCATCGCTGAGGTCTCGGCAACCATTTGAATCGTGGCGGTAGGGTAATAATCCTGCGCCAGGACGACCATAGACTCACCCTTCATAAACTCATCCTTCGCGATGGCGGACAGTCTCACTTTGCCGTCGGCCGGCCGCGCTTGCTGCGGAACGTCGAGTTCCCACCCGCCTGCGACCATCTTCAATTCTCCGCCGTTCGAAGATTTCACCTGCGCAATATCCACAACCGACTGATCCGGCCGCAGCAGAACGACCTGAACGTGATAAACGCCGCGCGATTGGAGAAACGAAGATGCGGCAAACGGTGTCACTCCTAGAACGACGATTCCAATCGCCGCGAAGCCGCCCACCACCGGCCTTTTTGTGCGAAGCGCAAGCGCGAAGACACATGCCGCGGTGACAAATGCAACCGCAGCCAACCTACCGGGATGTCCGATGTGGCCCACTATCCGCAAGAATTGAGCTAGAGCCTGTTCATCCATAAGTCAGAGTAGAACTCGCGTGGGCTGAGAGCCGCAAGTTACGGAAAGGTGGCAGAATCACCCAATGGTCACCGGGAATCGGACGGGGTTTGCTGGAAGCTATCTCACAAATCGGTTTGGGTAGGGCACGGCTTCAGAGCTTGCTGAAAAACTCGACTTTGTCCTTGCTTTCGGGTGGCGCAGCGGTTCACCGCTGCGATACAAGGCTTCTTTTCCAATACCGGCCTCAGCCGCTGAGGGAGACAGTCGTTCACTCTCTCGGACCATTTAGTAAGGAAGAGACTTTGACAGCCTCGGCGAGATTACTACTGCTGCGTGCTTGCGCTGCTAGCCTTCTGCACTGCTTCCGACGGAGCAATCCCCGACGCTCCCGCTACAAAGAAATTGTGGTCGTAAAGATTGCGGTACATCCGCCCGGCGATCTCCGCAGCCTTGGGCCCGAACGTAGGACGTCCGCCCTGCAAAAAGACCACGGTGACAATGCGGCCAACTTCCGTGTTCGCGTAGGATGCGAACCATCCAAAGCGCGTGCCGGCGTGAGAACACGTGCCGGTCTTGCCGAGAATCGATTCCTCGTTGAAGTTCAAGCGCACACTGCGCGCCGTGCCGTAAGCAACCGCTCCCGCCATGCCATCGGAGAGTTCAGGAATCAACGGCTCGATCTCGAGATGCCGTTTAACCCGCGGCTGAAAATTCGCGACCCCCTCGGGGTCGGTGGGATGTTGCAAATAATAAAGTGTCCCGCCATTCGAAATCGCCGTGACCAGCGCGCCGAGTTGCAGAGGAGTCATCGAGATCCCCTCGCCAAACGAGCACATTTTGCTCACCCCGCCAAGCTTCGCCGGAATTTCTTCCTCTGGATAGGTTCCCAACTGCTCGTCCGGAATGTGATAGCCGGCGAGTTCGCCGAGTCCAAATTGATGAGCGTAGTACTGCACTTTCTCGAAACCAAGCTTGCGTCCGACGGCTTCGAAATAGGCGTTGTTCGAATGCGCCAGCGCCTCTGTAAGATTCATGCGGCTGCGCCCGCCGAGCGAAACTTCTGTTTGCTCGTCAACCACACCTTCGCTGAGGGCCGCGAGAGCGACAGAAAGCTTAATCGTCGAGCACGGTTGCGCGCCGCTTGAAAGCGCCAATCGCTGGTTGACCATGGCCAGAATGCGTCCGCTGGTCGGTTCGATTGCGACCACTGTGCCGTTCATGTTGCCCAGCGCGTCGATCGCGGCCTGCCGTACAACCGGATCTTCGCCCGCCGTCACATCACCATCGGTGATCTCGGATGCAAACGAACTGGTGTGGAATCGCTCATAATAATGATGGTGGCCCGACCCGCCCGAACTCAACGAATGCGTGCCGATGGTCGCGGTCGCCGCAAAGTGCGAGCGTGGAGCGCGGCTCCGCGCCAGCGTTCGCATGCGCCGTTTCGCATGCTGATTTTCCGTGAGGTTGTGATTTTTTTTGTGCGGCGCGACCGTGCTGGGATTAACGCTGGCCGCGATGCTCGTCGCTTCCAGCAACATCGCCAATCCTAAGAAAATTGCGAGACGAAGAAAACAGGCGCTGTACTTCACTTCACCATCCCCGGTCGTAGCCGGCCAATCCCTTGCCTACTGTAACCAATCGGCATCTGTTGGCCTGATAAGTAAGATGCAAGAGTCTCGCCAAACCCTAAGGCTAAGCGTCATCCTCATGCAACTGTCCGATAGTAGGCGATTTGCGCGTTTTCGCGCAAGATCAAAGTGTAGATTTACCTCGAACCGTACCTCACCGATAACCCTATGAGTAAATTGCCTTTAATCCATCTTCGCGAAAAGGACAGGCACCTTGGTAATCAGATCACCCGGTTACCTCGAGCGCGACGCAACTGCAAGAGTTTGCACATGAGCACACCGAGGTAAGGTCAAACTCAGCAATCAGCGTTCAGCCCATGCGATTGAATGCTGATTGCTCCCTCCTGCGATAGAATCCGTCACGACCGCTCAAAGCTATGTTTGCGGATGATTCTGACGAGGCCTGACTTGCGAACATTTCCCGTAATTCTCTCTTTCGCTTTAGCTCTCATCACTCCACTCGCCCACGCCGCCGAACAAACTCTCGATGCCCGCCGCGCCGAACTCAATCGCCTGCTTGCCGAGGAGTGGGAGTACACGCTGCGCACTCAGCCCGAGCTCGCCACGCAGATAGGAGACGATCGCTACAACGATCGCCTTAGCGATTTCTCCGATAAGGCCCTCGCCGACGATCTCGAACACACGCGTGTCGCGCTCGCAAGCTTCGAGGCCATCGACGTCACCGGTTTCCCTGAGCAGGAGCGCCTCAACCACGCGCTCATGCTGCGCAGCCTGCATGAGAAGCTCGACTCCGCGCAATTCAAAGACTGGGAAATGCCCGCCAGCCAGTTTGGCGGCATTCACCTCGGCTACGCCTTGCTGCCCCACGATTCGCCATTCCGCAACGTCAAGGATTACCAGGATTACATATCTCGTCTGCACCAGATTCCGCGTGTGCTCGATCAAGCCATGGGACGCATGCGCGATGGCCTGCGCGATCATCTCGTACCGCCGAGATTTCTGCTCGAAAAAGTCTCCGACCAGGCGCAGGGAATCGCCGACGATTCTCTCGACAAGAGTCCATTCACCGAACCATTGCGCAAATTCCCCGCCACTATTTCGGAAGATGCGCGCAAGCAACTCCGCGACCAGATCGCAACCGTCGTAACCACCGAAGTCGCGCCCGCCTATGCGAAATTCGCGAAATTCGTGCGCGAGGATTACGCGCCTCACGGCCGCCTCGATCCCGGCATCTGGGCCTTGCCTGATGGAGAAGCGCGCTATCGCTTCGCCGTCCGCCACCAGACCACCACCGATTTCCCTCCCGATCGGATTCACGACCTCGGCCTGAAGAGTGTCGCAGACATCGAAACCCAGATGCTCGCGATTGCTAAAGCGCAGGGATTCGGCGATCTGAAATCTTTCAACGATCACATCCAGCACGATCCCAACTTGCATGCGAAGTCAGGACAGCAGCTATTCGACCTCTACACACATTATCGGGACCAGATGTATGGCAAGCTGCCGCAGCTATTCGGAAGGCTGCCGAAAAATAAACTCGACGTGGTGAAGATGGAACAATTCCGCGCCGCCTCTGCTCCTCCCGCCGATTACTCCATCGGCGCCGGTGACGGCTCGCGCCCCGGCCGCATCAACGTCAATGAATACGCGCCCGACAAACGGCTCCTGCTCAACGTCGAAGCCATCGCCTACCACGAAGGCGTCCCCGGACATCACCTGCAGTTTTCCATTGCGCAGGAACTCACCGGCCTGCCGCCCTTCCGCAAGTTCAATCTCGATCTGAATGCCTACACCGAAGGCTGGGCGTTTTACTCCGAGCGCCTGGGAAAAGAGGTCGGCTTTTATCAGGATCCCTACAGCGAGTACGGCCGACTGCAGAATGAAATATGGCGCGCCGTGCGCTGGGTAGTCGATACAGGAGTGCATTCCCGGCACTGGACGCGGCAGCAGATGGTCGACTACTTCCACGCCCACACCGCCATGGACGACGAAAACATCAACACCGAAGTCGATCGCTACATTGCCTGGCCGGCGCAGGCGCTCTCCTACAAGATGGGACAGATGAAAATTCTAGAACTCCGCGAGCGCGCGCAAAAAGAATTAGGCCAGAAATTCGATATCCGCGCCTTCCACGACGCGGTCCTCGATCAAGGCCCGCTGCCGCTCAACCTGCTGGAGGCAAAGATCAACGAGTGGATTCGCGAGCAGAGGTGAGGCGGCGGGATTGCAAGGTTGCAAATTTTTCAAAAAAGTCGCTGCCGCGCCAACTTTGAAACCTTGAAACTGTGAAACCTGCCCCTACATCACTTCGCTGCGCTTCCGCAGAAACGCCGGAATGTCGAGATCCTCTGCCTGGTAGCTGGGAGCGGCGGTCCGCATCGCTTCGAGAGAGATCACCTCGGCACGCGCCGCACTGCCCGACGCCGATTCCTGAAACGCCGCCGGCCCAGGACTTGGCTCGAAGCTCGCCTCCGGGACGAACACGGGTTCCGGATCAGCGACCGCGACCGGCTCATCGAAAGGATCGCGCTCCTGCGAAATCTGACGCGAACTCTGCCGCGACGCGTCTCGCGAAATAATTACCGGATCGTAATTTTCATGATGCCGCGCCCGTCGCATGTCCGACTCTTTAAATCCGGTCGCAATCACCGTGATCTTCACCGAGTCTTTCATCTTCTCGTCGAGCACTGCGCCGAAAATAATATTGGCGTCTTCATGAGCCGCACCCTGAATAATGGTGCAAGCCTGCTGCACTTCGGCCAGCTTCAACGAATTCGATCCAGTGATGTTGATGAGAATGCCACGCGCTCCGTCAATCGCGCCCGCCTCGAGCAACGGAGACGCAATCGCGCGTTGCGCCGCCTCCACCGTGCGCCGTTCGCCGGAAGCAGTCGCCGTGCCCATCACCGCATAACCCATGCCCGCCATGATCGCCTTCACGTCAGCAAAGTCGCGGTTGATGATGCCCGGAATAGTGATGATGTCCGATATCCCTTGCACGCCCTGACGAAGAATATCGTCGGCGATGCGAAACGATTCGAAAAAGCCTGCGTTCTCCGCGACCGCCAGCAACTTTTCATTGGGGATAACAATGGTGGTGTCGACCGACTCCATCAGTTCGGCAATCCCCCGCTCCGCCTGCTGCATGCGTCGTTTGCCCTCAAACGCAAACGGCTTGGTGACCACGGCCACCGTGAGCGCACCCATCTCGCTGGCGAGCGACGCGATAATCGGAGCCGCGCCCGTCCCCGTGCCGCCGCCGAGTCCCGCGGTGACAAAAATCATGTCCGCGCCTTCGAGCACTTCAATGATCTTGTCCGAGTCCTCAAGCGCCGCCTTCCGCCCAATCTCTGGATTCGCGCCCGCCCCGAGCCCATTCGTCAACTTCACGCCAAGCTGAATCTTGGTAGCCGCGCGCGACATACGCAAAGCCTGCAGGTCGGTGTTGGCCACGATGAATTCAATGTGTTCCATCCCCGAGTCAATCATGCGATTGACCGCGTTGTTGCCACCGCCGCCGACCCCAATCACCTTGATGCGAGCGTCATTGCGCGCTTCTTCATGAAAGCAAATACGGAGTCCATTATCGTCAGTCATAATTCACCTCGTAAAATCAGTTATCCGCTTTCAGTTATCAAACAAAATTGTGATCCTAAGCAAAGCCTAACTCTTCCCTCACGCACCCTTCCCCGCGAACAGCGCCTTCATGCGCGAACCAAAACTAGGCTCCTGCAACCCGCGAGCCAGCCGCGCGCGATGCCCGTAATACGCCATGCCCAGTACGGTCGCGAACTCCGGTTCCGCCAGGAACGACGGCATCTTCGGCATCGGCACGGGCCATGCCAGGCGCGCCGCCTTGCGCAGCACCGATTCCGCCACGTCGAGAATCCCAGGCAGCCGCGAGGCTCCGCCGCTCAGCACAAATCCAGCGATGCAGTGCTCCAGCACGCCGGCATGGCGCAGGTTTTCACGCAGCAATTCAAAAAGCTCGCGCGCACGCGGCTCTAGAATTTCGCCAGCCATGCGCTGCGGCATCATGCGGGACGGTCGGTCGCCCACCGACGGCACTTCGACTTCATTGCCCTCGGGAATCAGCGTCGGCACCGCGTTGCCAAAATTTTTCTTCAGCGTCTCCGCCGCCGCGAGCCCCGTACACATACCGACCGAAAGATCGCTGGTGAAGTGATCGCCGCCAATCGGAATGACCGCCGTGTGCGCCACCGCCCCCTGCTGAAAAACAATCAGATCGCACGATCCCGCGCCGAGATCGACGAGGCAAACTCCCAGTTCGCGCTCATCCGATCGCAAGACAGAGTCCGCGCACGCCAGCGGCTCAAAGATCGTATCGTCAACGTGCACGCCCGCCCGGTTCACCGCCGTCACAATGTTCTGCGTGGCGCTCGACGAAGCCGTC
>Ga0209380_10002135_pt1 | contig 12824 bp, 11 predicted proteins | sample HubBroMetageWFT6_FD_188347 | JGI IMG/M metagenome (GOLD analysis project Ga0209380, IMG submission 188347) | Warmed and freeze-thawed soil microbial communities from the Hubbard Brook experimental Forest, New Hampshire - Hubbard Brook CCASE Soil... | ecosystem: Environmental > Terrestrial >...
CAATTTCTGTAGCTCGCGGCGAGGCCGGAAGCGCTGATCTCGATCAACGATTCACCGGCGTGCCCGCCCAGGATCTACAGAACGCATCGGCCGCCTCTAAAGGTACGGCCCCGTACCCATAACAACGGCGAGCCGAGGCAGATGTGGCCATTCTTGCGCATGGGTTGAGACCATGCCGCCCTTTGGGGCACAACCGACCGCGATCCACCGAGGGTGGTGCGCCGCCGCCTCACGCGAAGGCGGCGAAGATTTCCTCGACCGCCTTCAGCTGGTTGCCGTAGGCGGATGACGGCACCAGGATCGGCGTTGAGACACCGGCCTCGCGCCACGCCATGACGCCGTCGCGCACCGCGCTTGCCGGCCCGAACAATGTCGCGTCGGCGAGCCAGCGGTCGCTCATCAGGCCGGGCAAATCGCCCTCGCGCCCCTCGGCGATGGCACTCTCTATCGCTGCCATCTCCTCGATATAGCCGGCCTCCTTCCAGTAGTTGCGGTAGTTGGGCAACAGCAGGTAGCGGGTCAGGGTGCGGCGGTTGACCGCCTTCGCCGCCTCGACGTCCTCGGCGATGCAGGTCGGGATCATGTTGGCGATCAGGAAATTCGGGTTCCGGCGCTTTTCCGCCGGCAACACCGACAGCGATTCCGGCATGTGCGAACGGCTGCCATTGGCGAAGATCAGCCCGTCGGCGATCTCGCCGGCGAGCGCGACCATGCGCTTGCGCAGCGCGGCGAGCACGATCGGCGGCAGCGCGCCGAGTCCTTCATACGAACGAAACTTCGCGACAAAGGCCCGGATGTCGGCTAACGGCTTGCCCGGCGTCACCCCCATCCGGATATGGCTTGGCGCGTGGGCGACGCCGATGCCGAAACGGAAGCGCCCGTTCGAGAGCTCGTGGATATAGGCGGCGCTGTGGGCGAAATCCTCGACTGTGCGGGCATAGATCGGCGCGATCGCGGTGCCGAAGACGATTCGCTCGGTCGCCAGTGCCAGCGCCGTGCACTGCGCCATGTTGCCAAAGATGCTCGGCACGTAGATGCCGGCAAAACCCCGCCGCTCGGCCTCCCGGGCTACGTCGAGGGTCAGCCTCCGCCGCCCGGGGACGGCGACGAGGCTCAAGGCCGGCAATATTTTGGGCACCGCGCTGCTCCTCTCGCGCCAAGCACGCGGCGATCATAGCCGCTGCGCCGGTCTTGACCACGGCGACGCTTTGATGAAAAAAGCAGCAGAATTTGGCAAAAGCCGAAATGGTCGGCTCGGGGGAGCGAACCGCATGTGGCAACAGGTCTACGACCCGTTCGGCAATTCCGTACTGTCGACAATCGCCGCAGCGATCCCGGTGGTAACTCTCTTAGTGCTGATCGCCTCGGGCAAGGTGAAGACGCATATCGCCGCGCTCATCGCGCTGGCCGCGGCGATCCTCGTCGCGATCGTTCTGTTCACAATGCCGGCCGGGTTGGCGATCCGCGCGGCGATCCTCGGCGCGATCACCGGCTTTTTCCCGATCGGCTGGATCGTGCTCAACGTCATCTTCATGTACCGGCTGACGGTGGCGACCGGCGCGTTCGACACCTTGCAGCAAGCGATCGGCGGCGTCAGCGCAGATCGCCGCCTCCAATTACTGCTGATCGCCTTTTCCTTCGGCGCGTTTTTTGAAGGCGCCTCCGGCTTCGGCACGCCGGTCGCGGTGACCGCCGCGATCCTGATCGGCCTTGGCTTTTCGCCGCTCGCCGCCTCCGGGCTGTCGCTGATCGCCAACACCGCGCCGGTCGCCTATGGCGCGCTCGGCACTCCGATTGCCGGGCTCGCCAGCGTTACCGGGATCGATCCCTACCTGCTCGGTGCCATGGTCGGCCGGCAATTGCCGTTCTTCTCGCTGATCGTGCCGGCCTGGCTGATCTGGGCTTTTGCCGGCTGGCGCGGCATGGTGCAGATCTGGCCGGCAGTGCTCGTCACCGGCGTCTCCTTCGCGGTGCCGCAATACCTGATCTCCAACTTCGTCAATCCGTGGATCGTCGATATCGGCGCCTCATTGATCTCGATGGCTTGCCTCATTCTGTTCTTAAAGGTGTGGCAACCGGCCGAAATCTGGACATCGCCGGCCTTGCGCCGCCGCGACGATTCGGCGGCCACGATGCCGCCGCCGCGCAAGTTCGGGACGCAGCCGACCAGGGCCCAAATCTGGGGATCGCTGGTGCCGTGGATCATTGTTTGCGCCGTGCTGCTGGTCTGGGGTACCGGCTGGTTCAAGGCATTGGTCAACCCGATCTTCACGGTCAACTGGCCGGTCGAGGGGCTGCACAATTTCGTCGAGAAGGTGCCGCCGGTCGTGGCGAAGTCGGCCCCGGAGCCGGCGGTGTTCGCCTTCACCTATCTGTCCTTCACCGGCTCGGGGATGCTGATCGCGGCGATCATCTCCGGTTTCGTGATGGGCTTTTCGCCGGTACGCATGATCCGCGCCTATGGCGAGACAATCCGGGTGGTCAGCTATTCCTTGATCACGATCGCGGCGATGCTGGCGATCGGCACCTTGACCCGGTTTTCCGGCATCGACGCGACCTTGGGCCTGGCCTTTGCCGGCGCCGGCGTGCTGTATCCGTTTTTCGGCACGCTCTTGGGCTGGCTCGGGGTCGCGCTGACCGGCTCCGACACCGCTTCCAACGTACTGTTCGGCGGGTTGCAGAAGATCACCTCGGAGCAGCTCGGGCTGTCGCCGATCCTGATGTGCGCGGCCAATTCGTCGGGCGGCGTCATGGGCAAGATGATCGACGCGCAGTCGATCGTCGTCGCCTCGACCGCGACCAACTGGTTCGGCCATGAAGGCTCGATCCTGCGCTACGTCTTCGGCCACTCGATTGCGCTCGCCTGCCTGGTCGGCATGCTGGTGATGCTGCAGGCCTATGTGCTGACCGGCATGATCGTCCGGTAAGCCGCGCTGCCCCTTGGTCGGGGCGAGCCGTGTTGCTCCGCCGGGCTGGTCGAGGAGAGCGCGCGAACCAACATAGTTTGTCCTGGTGAGCCGCTATCTCCGCCTCTTGGCCCTGCCGCTCGGCGTTGCGCTGGTCGCCTGGCTGGTCGCGCATGCCGATATGGCGGAGCTGCTTGGCGTCATCGCCAGGATCGGATGGGGTTTTGTCCTGATCCTGCTGGCCCGTGCGGCGACGGTTGTCGTCGATTGCGCCGCCTGGCAGGTCCTGCTGCCCCGGCGCGAACGGCCGCGTTTCGTGATGATGCTGCCGTTGCGCTGGATCGGCGAGTCGATCAACACGACCTTGCCGGCGGGCCAGGTCGGCGGCGACGTGATCCGCGCCCGGCTGCTGCAGCAGCGCCTGGTCGAGCCGGCCCGCGGCGCCGCTTCGGTGGCTATCGATTTCTGCCTGAGCCTCTTCGCCCAGATCCTGTTTACGCTGCTCGGATTTGTCCTGCTCGCCGGGCGCAGCAGCAGCCTCGGTTGGTGGGCGGTCGCCGGTTCGGCGGCGCTGGTGCCGATCTTTGCGGTCGCCAGCTGGGAATTGCTGGTGCGCCGCCGCCTGCTGGTCGCCGTTGAAACCTGGGCCGCACGCCTCGGACAGCGGCGGCTGGTCGCCTGGCTGCAAGCGCTCGGTGCGGCGTTGGCGCTGCTCGCGCAGGGACGCGGCGCCCTCGCGCTCTCCCTATCGCTGCACGTGACCAGCTTTTTCTGCCATGCTGCGGAGGTCTGGCTGACCCTGCATCTGATGGGCGCCGAGACCAGGTTCGGCGGTGCGGTGCTGCTGGAAAGCCTCGGCCTCGCCGCGCGCAGCGCCGCCTTCATAATCCCGAGCGGCTGGGGTGCGCAGGAAGCGACGCTCGTCGCTCTCGCCGCGGCCGCCGGCCTATCAACCGAGACCGCGCTGGCGCTCGGGCTCGTCAAGCGCGCCCGCGAGTTCGCGATGGGGCTGCCCGGGCTCGCCGCCTGGGCAATCGCCGATCGCAGGCGATCGGCCGCCATCGGCGGCTGAGGCCCAGCGGCCGATCTCGGCATAAACCTGGTCCGATGGCGCGAAATCGATCCGCGGGTGGCGAAACGGCACCCAGTGGAAGCGTTCGCGGAACAGCCGCCCGGCATGCGGCGGCGCGGCGTAATCGTAGCGCGGCAGCTTCCGGCACATCTCCCGCTCAATCCGGACATGTCCGAGATTGGCGCGCTCGGAGGCGTAGCAGGCGAGAGCTTTGCGTTTCAGCCTTGTCTCGGCGGGCGTCGGTTCGATCGCGATCTCGCCGCCATGTCCGGCCGGGAATGAATTCGCCCGCACCCGACCGCCGGCGAAATTGTAGGCGGCGAATTCCCACACAGGCACCCGGTCGCGGAAGCGTGCCGCGAGCGCGTTCGCCGCATCGTGGTCCTGATGCGCGCCCTCGAAAGCCGGCACCCACAGCGCCAACGCGGCACAGTCCGCCAACGCGCGATCAATCTCGACCAAAGCCTCGTCGAGGTGCTCGCGCAATCGCCGCGACGGCCAGTCGAGGAAAGCCAACGGGTCCAGGCCGATCAGTGCCGCCGTCGCTTCGGCTTCGACGCGCCGGCGCCGCAGCCGTGCCGCGTACCCCGCCCGTTGCCGCGGCCACAGCGTCGCCGGCTCGGGAACGCCGGTCGTCAGGTACAGCACGAAGACCTGCGCCCCGACGCTGATTGCGCGCGCGGCGGCGATGCCGCAAGCGACGATCTCGTCGTCGGGATGCGGCGCCAGGATCAGGAGGCGGCGCGCCTCCATCATGCCGCGGCGCGCGCGGCGACTGCGGAGCGCCAGACCGGCAGCAGGTCTTCCACCAGCACCTCGCGCCAGCTCGGCACCCGCACGTCGACATAGGCGCGCGCCGCCCGGCCCATCGCCTTCAGGCGCAGCGGGGCGGCAGCCAGCTCGGCGATCGCCGCGGCCCAGGCGTCGGGCTTGTCGCCGGGCAGAACCCGCAGCCCCGGGCAATCCAGCATGCGGATCGCCACCCCGCTGCCATTTGCCAGCAGCGCCGGCAGCCCACAGGCCAAGGCCTCGGCCGCGGCATTGCCGGATTCGTCGATGACCGAGGGAAACAGGAACAGATCGGCTGAAGCATAGGCCCGCGCCAACTCGGCCTGGTCGAGCTGGCCGGCGCAGGTCAAAGCCGGGCCGAACGCGGCTTCGAGCGCCGCCCGCTCGGCGCCGGCACCGGCGCAGAACAAGTGTACGGGGACTCCCAGCGCGCGCGCCTGCTCGATCACCGGAACGAGCAGCGGCACATTCTTGCCGGCGTTGAGCTTGCCGGCATACATCGCGATCAAGTGACCGGAGGGGAGATGGAAGCGCTCCTCGAACCACGCGCGGTCGCGCCGCTCCGGGCGGAACAGCTCCCGGTCGAGGCCGCGCCGCAGCGACACCCCGCTGTCGCGCCCGTCATAGCGTGCGTCCGGCGCGCCGGCGTAGCTGCCCAACGCCAGCGTGACTTGCTCCAAGTGACGGGTGAGACGCCGTTCCAACATCGCGCTCGCCAAATCGGGCAGGGCGAGCACGTCGTTGGCGGCGCGATAGGCGACGCCCTGCCCAAAGGTACGTTCGAGCAGCTTGCTAATCGTTATGCGCGCATATTCCGGGGTATTGGTGTGGATCGAGCTGACTACCGGGATGCCATGGCGGCGCCCGAAGCGCGTCGCTGTGCGCGCATAGCAGAAGAAGGCGTCGGTGGTGTGGATCACATCGTAATCGGCGAGCATGCGCGCCAGCCGCGGATGCCACGGCGCCAGATCGGTATGGTCGGGCACCTGCTGAATGATGCGCGAGGTGCTGAACACCGGCGGCAGCAGCACGTAGCGCACCGTCGGTGACAATTCGATCCGGCGTGGCTCCGGGCCGCTGAAATGGACCGTCAGGTCCAGATCGCCGGAACAATCGACCGCCGCCTCGGCGAAACGCTGCCAGCATTTGACATGCCCGCCGGCTTCCGGCGTCAGGGCCAGATCGACCAGCACCCCGACCTTGAGCCGCCGCTGCGCGGCGCGCGATGCCGCTGTCGCTGAATGTTCGCGGACGACCGCCGACATGTTCCATCCGGTGCACGTGCCGGTAGCGTTGTCCGGCCGGCGAATTATACGAGCGGATTTCTCGCGCCATCACCATGCCGGCGGACTGCGTTGCGCCGCCTTCGCTAGGCAGCGCCGGCACGCTCGGATACGCTCCGCCGCGACAAAGGCGATTCGCGCGCAGCTGCGCCATCGAATGCAACTGAAAGGGTTTTGCCATGATCGACCTGCATTATTGGCCGACGCCCAACGGCAAGAAAGTCACCATTCTCCTGGAGGAAATCGGCCTCGAATACCGGATCGTCCCGTGCAACATCCAGCAGGGGGACCAGTTCAAGCCCGAGTTCCTGGCGATCAACCCGAACCACCGCATGCCGGTCATGGTCGACCGCGAGCCGACGGGCGGCGGCGCGCCGATCTCGGTGTTCGAGTCGGGCGCGATCATGATGTACCTCGCGGAGAAGACCGGCCGTTTCTGGCCGCAGGATCTCCGCGGCAAATATGCGGTAACCGAGTGGCTGATCTGGCAAATGGCCAATCAAGGGCCGAAGCTCGGCGAGTGCGGCCATTTCCGCCGGCTAGGCGACAGCCGCGGGGACCAGAGCTACGCGGTGACCCGCTTCACCGACGAAGCCAACCGGCTCTACGGCGTCCTCAACAACCGGCTGCACAAGAGCCGCTACGTCGCCGGCGACGACTACACGATCGCCGACATGATCTGCTACCCGTGGACCGCCAACTGGAAGAACCAGGGCCAGGACATCGAGGAGTTCAGGCACTTCAAGCGCTGGTTCGAGGAGATCGGCGAGCGCCCGGCGGTGACGCGCGGCATGGCGGTCGGCGCCGATCTGTCGGTCGATGTCACCAAGCTGCCGGCCGAAGAACAGGCCCGCATTCGCAAGATCATGTACAACCAGCGCGCCATTCCCGTGCCGGCGTAACCCAAACGCTCCCCGTGCCCGGACTTGTTCCGGGCACGTGATTCCGTCAACGGGGCCTTTCCTGGGGTTTCCGGCCACCCGACAGGGTGGCGACGGACTCATGTCGATGGGCCGGGACGTCTCAGTCCCGTCGTACGTGATGCGGAAAGTCGCAGAGATCCCAACGCTTGGTACCCCTGCCGGCCATAGCCGCTTGCGACCGAGGCTGTGTGAAAACGCTCAAGAGCCTGCAAGGCGCAGAATTGTTTTCTCTATTACCCTTCTTCCGATATCGCGGTCACAGCGCTATTCGTCTTTAGACTGACGAAATCGAGAAGGACTTTCTACGCGCAGACTGAATGTTTGTGTTTTCACACAGCCTGGCCCCTAAGCCGCCGTTGATGCTCGGTGGGGTTCTGCCCCGACGCGGCCATCGCGGAGTTTGCCGACACTGCATAGCGTGGAAGTTTAACTCGCAGGTACAGTTGGCTCTGACCGCTCACGGACAGGGGAGGCAGACGTGAAAGGGCAGGCGCAGATGGTCGACACCCCCATTGGTAAGCTCGATTTCGAGCTGGGCGTGCCGACGAAGGAAACTGTGACGAAACTTTATGACGCGATGGACTTCCAACGGGCGAGCCAACTCTATCTCTGGGCGTTGCCCATCGTCGGCTTCGAACAGTTGCGGGTCGTGTCGGAATCCACCACGGGCGCTATCCCCAACCGTGACGTTGGCGTCTACCAAGGCTACCGGAATCTCCTTATCTACTTCACGCCGAACGTGACCACCCCTTACAGCATTGGCGTTCTGGATCTATCCAAGGGGCCGGTCGTTGTGGAAGTCCCTGTCGGTGCCATTGCTGGGGCAGCTAACGATTTCTGGCAGCGGATTATCACCGACATTGGTCTCACCGGGCCGGATCAGGGCAAGGGCGGCAAGTATGTTTTTGTCGGGCCGGGGCAGAAAGCACCGAAAGCGAGGGGAGTCTTCGTCGAGCGGGTTCGGACGTTTGGCGTCGTCTACTTTTTCCGGGCGCTCGACCCCGACCCGGAGAAATCCGCAGTGTTGTCGAGGGGGGTGCGCATCTATCCATGGGCCGAGCGCGACAATCCGCCTGCGACACGCTATCTGACGCCTGACCCGGACAAGATTGTGCAATTCCTAAACCCGCCGCGCGGGATGGAATACTGGGAACGGCTTGCGGCAGCGATCCAGCGAGAGCCTGTGGAAGATCGCGACCGTTTCTTCATGGCGATGCTCATGCCGCTGGGCATTGAGAAGGGGAAGCCGTTCCAACCCGATGCACGGCAGAAGAAAATCCTCACCGAAGGGGCATTTGTCGGTGAGGCGATGGTCAAAGCCGAAAGCTTCGACACGCGGTTGCCGAACTTACGCTACCGCAACACGCTCTGGATCAAACCCCTCATGGCTACGGACCCCGTTCAGGACTTGGCGAACTACAGCGAACTCGATCAGCGCGCCGCCTATACCTACTATGCCGTGATGGTCACCGCAGGCATGCGCAGCGAAACCCCCGGAGCCGGCCAAGCTTACCTCGCCTGCTTCCGCGACACGGCGGGGCATGCCTTCGATGGTGCGCAGAGCTACCGCCTGCGCGTGCCGCCGAATCCCCCTGCGAAACAGTTCTGGTCGGTCACACTTTACGACACGGCCACCCGCTCATTCGTCCAGAACAAGGAGCAACGCGCCGACCGATCCTCCCGGCATGACCTTGTTGAAAACGCGGACGGCTCGGTCGACATTTACTTCGCCTCGAACGCGCCGAAGGGTTTTGAGAATAATTGGATTCCCACCGTGCCCGGCCGCTCGTGGTTCCCGGCTTTGCGGCTTTACGCGCCGCTGGAACCCTACTTCGACCAAAGCTGGCCGCTGCCGGACATCGAGAGACAGCCCGAATAGCTGTCGGCGCAACGGTGTCGATCAAAGTCCGGCCGCGCAGGGGCGGAGAGGGGGTTCAATGCGAAACCCCGCCGTCTTGTCGCGGCCAGGGGCGGTTCCTATTATCCCGGCCGTGATGGCAGAAGCCGAAACCAGCCGCGGCCCGTCGGTGCGCGGCGTCCCCGAGGGCGACAACCGCGAGCGCATGATCTGCGCCGAATGCGGGTTCATCCTCTACGACAACCCGAAGGTTGTCGTCGGCTCGGTGGCGCGCTGGGGCGACCGGGTGCTGTTGTGCCGGCGAGCGATCAACCCGCGCCGCGGCTTCTGGACATTGCCGGCCGGTTATCTTGAGCTCAATGAGTCGACCAGCGCGGGGGCCGAGCGCGAGGCCTGGGAGGAAGCGCAAGCGCGCATCCAGATCGACGGGCTCTTGGCGATCTACGACATCCCGCGCATCAGTCAGGTACAGCTGATCTACCGCGCCCGGCTGACTGAAGACAAAATCGCTGCCGGGCCGGAGAGCCTGGAGGTCGGCCTCTTCCATTGGGACGAGATCCCGTGGGACGATATCGCCTTCCCGTCGGTGCGCTGGGCCTTGCACCACGAACGCGAGGCGCAGGCCTCCGGCGACTTCACCACCCGCTGCGCTCCGCCCGATCCGACCGCGGGGATCGGCGAGTAACACTGCGTTCCTCGCGCCTCCTCAGACAACTGAATTTCAGGCGTCGAGGCCGACGAGGCTGCGGGCGTAGGCGCGCGCCTCGAACGGGCGCAGGTCTTCGGCGCCCTCGCCGATGCCGATCGCATGGATCGGGATGCCGTATTTCTCGGCCAAGGACACCAGCACGCCTCCCTTGGCGGTGCCGTCGAGCTTGGTCATGACGATGCCGGTGACCCCGACCATCTCGCGGAAGATCTCCGCCTGCTGATGCGCGTTCTGCCCGACTGTGGCGTCGAGCACCAGCAGCACCGCGTGCGGCGCTTGTGCGTCGACCTTTTTCAGTACGCGTACGATCTTCTGCAATTCGCCCATCAGGTCGGCCTTGTTGTGCAGCCGGCCGGCGGTGTCGATCAATAGGATGTCCGCGCCGTCGGCGCGCGCTCCCTCCAAGGCCTCGAAGGCGAGCCCGGCGGCATCAGAGCCGGTTGCCCGGGCGATCACCGGAGAGCCGGTGCGCTCGCCCCAGATCTGCAACTGCTCGACGGCGGCGGCGCGAAACGTGTCGCCGGCGGCGAGCACGACGCTCTTGCCGGCGTCGCGATACTGCTTGGCGAGTTTGCCGATCGTCGTCGTCTTGCCGCTGCCGTTGACGCCAACGACAAGGATCGCGAAGGGCCGCTTTGCCGGGTCGATGCGCAGCGGCTTCATGACCGGCTCGATCAGCCGGATCACTTCTTCGGCCAGCGCCGCGCGCACCTCGTCGGGCGCGACCTCCTGGTTGAAGCGGGTGCGACGCAGCGACTCGACGACCTCGCCAGCAACCCCCAGCCCCATGTCGCTGGCGATCAACAGCTCTTCGAGTTCGCCGAGCGCGGCGGCATCGAGCCGGCGGCGCAGGAAGATCGTGTTGATGCCCTCGTTGAGCCGCGTCGAGCTGCGCGACAGGCCGGCGCGCAGGCGACCGAGCCAGCGGCCCTGCGCCGCGGCTTCCGTGGGCGCGGAAATTTCTGCCGGCTCGGCCGGAACGGTGTCGGCATCGGGCTCACCCGGGACGCCGGGCCGCCAGAACCGCATCACATCGGCACTCCGACCAGCTGCCGTCCGTTTGCCGCGGTAAAGCGAATGCCCTGGATCGCGCCGACCGGCAGCGTGTCCGGACATTCGACCGGCGCGTAGAAATCGGCGCGTCCAATCCCCGGCCGCTCGATCAGCACCTTGCTCTCGCTGCCGATGCGGCGGCCGAACTCGGTCTGCAGCGCCGCCGCTCCGGCCGCGCGCAGCCGGGCGGCACGTTCGCGAACGATGGCCGAGTCGAGCTGCGGCATGCGCGCCGCCGGCGTTCCAGGCCGCGGGCTGTAAGGGAACGCATGCAGGAAGGCGATGCCGCATTCCTCGATGATATCGAGGCTGCGGCGGAACATCTCTTCCGTCTCGGTCGGAAAGCCGGCGATCAGATCGGCGCCGATCGCCATGTCAGGGCGCAAGCTCCGGGCGCGGCGCGCGGCGGCGATCGCCTCGGCGCGGCTGTGCCGGCGCTTCATCCGCTTCAGGATCAGATCATCGCCGGCCTGCAATGACAGATGCAGATGCGGCATCAGCCGCGGCTCATCGGCGAGGAGCGCCCACAGCGCCTCGTCGATCTCGCTTGGATCGATCGAGGAGAGTCGGAGCCGCGGCAGTTCCGGCACCGCGGCGAGCAGCCGGCGCGCGATCTGCCCGAGCGTCGGCCGGCTCGGCAGGTCGGCGCCATAGGCGGTCAGATCGACCCCGGTCAGCACGATCTCGCGCGTCCCGGCCGCGACCAGCGCGCGCCCCTGCGCGACGATCGCGTCGAGCGGTATCGAGCGGCTCGGCCCCCGCGCGTAGGGAATAATGCAGAAGGTGCAGCGATGATCGCAGCCCTGCTGCACTTGCAGGTAGGCACGGGTCTTTCCGAGACCCTCACCCGCCTTCGGGCTTTGCCCTCGGGCACCCTCTCCCGCGGTGCGGGCGAGGGAAGGGGCCGCGTCAGCGGCCGGTGGGTGAGGAGCGATCGCGTAGCTCTCGGCGCGCAGCTTCGCGTCGTTGTCGAGGACGAGATCGACTTCGCCAAGCGCGGCATAGCGCTCCGGCGACAGGGTCGCGGCGCAACCGGTGACGATGATGCGCGCGCCGGGATGCTCGCGGCGGGCGCGGCGGATCGCCTGGCGCGCCTGACGCTCGGCCTCGGCGGTGACCGCGCAGGTGTTTACGATAACCGCGTTTTCGATCCCCGCCTCGCCGGCGGCAAGACGAATGATGTCGCTCTCGAAGGCGTTGAGCCGGCAGCCGAACGTGACGATCTCGATGCCCTGCATGCGGCTCAGCCGACAAACGATGTCGGATCGAAACGGCCCTCATACGCAAGTGTCGCCGGCCCGGTCATCATCACATGCCCGTCATGCCGCCAGAGGATATCGAGCTCGCCGCCGTCGAGCGCGAGCTTGGCGTGCCGCCGGGTCAGCCCGCGGCGATTGGCGGCGACGAGGGCGGCGCAGGCACCGGTGCCGCAGGCGCGGGTTATGCCGGCGCCGCGCTCCCAGACGCGCAGCCGGATGCGTTCGCGGCCTTTCACGGTCGCGACCCCGATATTGGCGCGCTCGGGAAACAGCGGGTCATGCTCGAGTTTCGGGCCGAGGGCGGCAAGGTCGATTGCCTCGGCATTGGCGACGAAGAACGTCGCGTGCGGGTTACCCATGTTGCCGCAGACGGGCTCAGCGAGCGCGCCCAGCGCCAGATCCACCCGGAGCGTGTCCATCGGCCGAGCGAGCGGGATTTCGTCCCAGGCGGTGCGCGCCGGCCCCATATCGACCGTGACCCGGCCGTCCGACATCACCTCGGCGTCGAGCAGCCCGGCGATCGTCTGGATGCGCACATGCGGGTCGCCGGTCTCCTCGGCGACGAGCTTGGCGATGCATCGGCTGGCGTTGCCGCAGGCCTCGGCCTCGCTGCCATCGGCGTTGAGAATGCGCATGAAGGCTTGCGCCGCTCGATGGCTCGGCGGCTCGATCAGGATCAGCTGGTCGCAGCCAATGCCGGTGCGCCGGTCGGCGAGCGCGCGCGCGACGGCGGCGTCGATGGCGAGTTCGTGCCGGCGCCGGTCGAGCACGACAAAATCGTTGCCGAGCCCATGCATCTTGCGGAACGGGATATGCGGCGAGGCTTGCGACATGGCGAGGCCTTATATGGCGGCGCGGTCTCGCCTGTCCAACGCGCACCGACGCTGGTATCTAGCGCGATGCCGTATGAGCGTGCCGCGCCGCTGGCCGGCTCCTTGTGGGCGCCGCCTGTCTCCTAACCGCGACGGTCTT
>Ga0209380_10002138_pt1 | contig 12815 bp, 10 predicted proteins | sample HubBroMetageWFT6_FD_188347 | JGI IMG/M metagenome (GOLD analysis project Ga0209380, IMG submission 188347) | Warmed and freeze-thawed soil microbial communities from the Hubbard Brook experimental Forest, New Hampshire - Hubbard Brook CCASE Soil... | ecosystem: Environmental > Terrestrial >...
CGGCGAGCTGACGCAGCCGAAGCTGCCGCTGGTGCCCGGCCACGAGATCGTCGGCACGGTCATCGAGACAGGCGCCGGGGTCGACCGCTTCGCCGTGGGCGACCGGGTCGGGGTGCCGTGGCTCGGCTGGACCTGCGGCGTCTGCGAATTCTGCCGCAGCGGCCGCGAAAACCTGTGCGACAACGCCCGCTTCACCGGCTACCAGATCGACGGCGGCTATGCCGAGTTGACCGTCGCCGACCAGCGCTATTGCTTCGCGATCCCCGCCGGGTTCGACGACATCGCGGCGGCGCCGCTAATGTGCGCCGGGTTGATCGGCTACCGCACCTTGCGGCTCGCTGGCGACGGCGAACGGATCGGCATCTACGGCTTTGGCGCCGCGGCGCACATTATTGCCCAGGTGGCCCGCCACCAGGGCCGCCGAATCTTCGCCTTCACCCGGCCGGGCGATGCGGCGGCGCAGGATTTCGCGCGCGGGCTCGGCGCGGTCTGGGCCGGCGGCTCGGAAGAGATGCCGCCCGAGCCGCTCGACGCGGCGCTGATCTTCGCGCCCGTCGGGGTGCTGGTGCCGGCGGCGCTGGCGGCGACCCGCAAGGGCGGCACGGTGGTCTGCGGCGGCATCCATATGAGCGACATCCCGAGCTTTCCGTATCGCCTCCTTTGGGAAGAGCGGGTGGTGCGCTCGGTCGCCAATCTGACAAGGGCGGACGCCGAGGAATTCCTGGCGCTGGCGCCCAACGCCGGCATCCGCACCGCGACGCAGACCTACCCGCTGGCCGATGCCAACCGGGCATTGACCGATCTGCGCCGTGGCGCGCTGCAAGGTGCCGCGGTGCTGCTGCCGTAAAGTCGTCTCTCTTCCGGGGGCGGGAAGTTCTAAGAAATCACGGGGCCGTTATTGCACGTGCGCATAGATGTTAAGGATATAGAGTGGCAGACCCATGCCTATCAGAGGAAACGTAGCGAGAACGCCTGCCGCTCCAACCGCCAAATACGATAAAAATCGGCGGTTCCCGTACCACGCGATGACCGCTTCTGTGAATACCGCCGCCGTGAGGAACATAATCGCACAGGCGAGCACAGTTCCAATCTCGTCCAAACCCCGAAGACCATTTTCCGTTGGCGTTATTAGGCTAGACAGTAACGAGAAGGGGTCCGTTTCGTTTCGTTTTGCCGCGCGTATTTTATTGTATAGCTGATATGTGCCAGGCAAATTCAGTATGCCAATAATCGGAATATATACGACCCTAATCGTATACAGCTTAATAATTTCCGACAGATCAGAATGTTGTCTAAAAACGACTAGCATCGCATGTACCGTCACCGCTAGGATTACATGAAATATCAGAATCATCGCCTGCCAAAATCCAAAAAAGTCAGCGTCCTTGATAGATATTCCAAACAAGTAGGAGACAGGCAGTGCGATCAACATTAAGATCACGGCGCTCGTTGCCCAGATTTCAATCAATGATTTCGGGAAGAGCGTAGCGCTCTGTTCCGTTAGCAATGTGTTTGTGCTGTCGATTGGATGCAGCGCATATTCCATCCAGGCGAGGACTAAACGAGCGGGTGCTTCGATCACCTGTGCCATTTCACGTAGGCCGCGTCGTATTTTCTGATCGCGAGAGTGTACGATCCGCGGCACCCATCAGGGTGGCAAATACCCCGAACGTTGGATACAGGTAAATCGCAAGGGAAATCTGCAAAATGATACCAACAAAAATGCTGTACCATCTCGCTTCCGTATAACCTTTTATTATCCATAGAAGTAATAAAAACACCATGATGCAGCCGACATTGAATATAACTGCAGGAACGAGCGCTCGTTCGCCAAATGACGAAAAAATCTGCGATGTAGCAAAAATTTGCAAAATCAGAATGATGACCATCACGAACATCAGGTTGATCGCGGCAAAGCCAAAGGCAACATTTCTTGCCTTTATCTTGTGAAGCGTCGAACCTGCACGCGGGCTCGACGCAGGTCGAGGCGATATCTTTGGGCGTTGCGCGATCGGTTTTTTGACGCCCGGCATGTCGGCATTGACCTCGCAAAAGTCGCCGTTTGTCACAGCCTCTGTGTCGGGGCATTGTAACCGCACCCGCAAGTATCGCAGCATCGACAAGCATAAATTTGATGACGTTTGAGGTTCCACCGATGCCGGGGCAACCCGAGCCCGGCACGCGCTCCTCGGTGGCGCCGATCGTGCTGCTCGTCCTGGCGGCGCTCGCCTATTTGTTCATGCTGGCAAATGCGATCGAGGCGCCGCAGCTCGAATCGATCGACAAGGGCATCGCCTCGATCTTCGCCCTGGTCGGGCTGGTCGGGTTGTGGCTGCTGCTGGCGGCGATGCTGACGATGGCGGCGGTGCGCGAGGAGATGCCGGTCTGGGCGCTGATCCTGGCGCCGATCGCGCACCCGCTGTGGGGCGCGGCGGCGCTCGCTGCGCTGTTCGACTGGATCGACCGACCCGACGCTCAGGCCGCGATCCTCATCCTCGCCCTGCCGCCGCCGCTGCTGGCGTTTTATGCGCTCTATCCGATCTCGTCGAAGCTGCGGACGGCATTGCCGGCGCCGGCGACGGCGGCAATCATCCTCGGCGCGGTCGCGATGCTGTCGGCGGGGCAGCTCGTCTACAAGACGACGCGCGATATCAGGGAAGCGGCGGAGCGGCGCGAGCAGGACAGGATCTGGCAGGAACGGAAGGCGCGGGAACAGGCCGAGAAGCAGCGGCTGAACCGGGCGCGGCTGGATCGGCTGACCGACGACTCACCGTTGGCCGACTGGGCGGAATTCATCGGCAAGGGCAACGATCTCGAAAAGGAGGCGATTGCCCGCATCCGCCGATTGCCGCACCGGCAGGCCGATGCCGAGGCGATGCTGGCCAGGGATGACGCCTTCCCGCTGTTCCACATCGGCGATCTCGATCTCGAGGCCACGCGGGAATTTTGCGCCGCGACCGGCGGCTTCCTGGTCAAGGATGCGGAGACGCACCGCCCGTCATCGCCGGACGATATGTATTGGAAGGTGTCGGACCGGTTCGAGCCGTTCGTCAACGACATGCGCTGGCTGGTCGATCACCATTGCGATCTCGAACCGGCGATAGCGGCCATCGAGACGACGGTTGGCGCCTATCCGCCGGCACAAGATCGCGACAAGTTTCTCGCGACCTTGGCACGGGTGCGCCCGGAATGGCGGCGCTGCCTCTTCGCCACGGCGGCGGAACAGCGGATTGCCAGTTGCGACGCGATCATCCAGGCCGGCACCGATATCCCGGAAAACCACGCCGGCGCCTATGCCGCGCGCGGCGACGCCTATCTCGATCTGGGCGAGGTCGATCGGGCATTGAGCGACGACAGCGAGGCATTGCGCATCCGCCCGGAGTATCCCGCCGTCCTGAACAACCGCGGCAACGCCTACGAAGAAAAGGGCGAGCACGACCGCGCGATCGCCGATTACGAGGCCGCGATCGCGCAGTCGCCCGATTTCGAGCAGGCGTTCCGCAACCGCGGCCGGGCGAAGTTTTTCCGCGGCGATTTCGGCCCGGCCGAAGCGGATTTCGGGCGCGCGCTGGAGCTGTTGCCGGAGAATCCGTACCCGATACTGTGGCGATATCTGGCGCGCGCCCGGTCGGGTCAGGCTGCACCCGACGAGCTGCGCCAAGCCGCCGCGCCGCTCGACCATGCTGAGTGGCCGTGGCCGGTGATCGCGGCCTTTCTCGGTGAGACCGACCGCGCCGCCGTAATCGCCGCGGCACAACAGGGCAAGCCCGATGCGATCCAGCAGCAAGGCTGCGAGGCGGCGTTCTTTCTCGGCGAAAAGGCGGTCTTGGAGCGCGACTACGCGACCGCGCGCGAACTGCTCTCGGAAGGCGCGAAAGTCTGCCGCCCCGGCAGCATCGAATATCCGTCATCTCGCTTCGAACTCGCCCGCTTGCCGTGACCAGCGACGGAACGGGTGCAGCGGCGGTCTTCAGCTTGCATAATGCCGGGCGGGACGCCTGAAGGAGGGGAAGCATGTCGCAGCATCACACCGTCGCCTGCCGGCCGGAGCATTGCCATTGGGGGTTTTTCGATGCCGGGCTGAAACCGGTGACGACGGTCGCCTCGGGCGACACGGTGCAGATCGACTGCGTCTCCGGTGGGCCCGACATCCTGCCAAAGGGCGACAATTGGGAGATCCTCGTCGATCACCTCGCGATCCATGCCGGCCTCGACAAGGGCACCGGCGCGCACATCCTGACCGGGCCGATCGCGGTCGAGGGCGCCGAGCCGGGCGACGTGCTCGAAGTGCAGATCATCAACGTCGATTGCCGGCAGAATTGGGGCTACACCCGCATTCGCCCGCATGCCGGGACGCTGCCCGAGGATTTTCCGATCCGCAAGGTGCTGCACAGCGGCATCGACCGCCAGCGCGGGGTGTGCACCCTGCCGTGGGGCGCCGAGATCGACCTCGCGCCGTTCTTCGGCGTCATGGGGGTGGCGCCCCCGCCGGTCTACGGCATGTGCACCTCGATTGTCCCGCGCGAGTTCGGCGGCAACATGGACCTGAAGGAGCTGGTCGCCGGCGCGACCTTGTACCTGCCGGTGTTCGTGCCGGGGGCGAATTTTTCTTGCGGCGACGGGCACGGCGTGCAGGGCGACGGCGAGGTCTGCGTCACCGCGCTGGAGACCGCGCTGTCGGGCACCTTCCGGCTCACCGTGCGCAAGGACCTCAAATTCAAGCTGCCGCGCGCGGAGACGCCGACGCATCACATCACGATGGCGTTCAACGAGGACCTCGACGACGCTGCGAAGGACGCGCTCAGGGAGATGATCAAGCTGATCGGCGAGCGCCTGGGACTACCCGCCGACGACGCCTACATGTTTTCGAGCCTCGCGGTCGATATGCGCGTCACCCAGCTGGTCGACGGCAACAAGGGCATCCACGCGATGCTGCCGAAGCGCTACTGCCCGAATTGATGAGCGGGGCGGCTTCTAACCAGCAACAAATTTGAACTTCGGTGTTCGAGAGAGAACAGGCAGGCCTTCTCGGGGACAGAACCGGCGGTGTCGATCTCGACCGGTTGATTGCTTGCGTCAACGCGTGCGGCTTCGACGAGAGCAGGTACTTAGCTGATAACGCGGCGCTGCAAAACGCCGGCTTTGATGCACCCGCCGCGTTGTTCCATTTTCTTGCACATGGCTACGCCGAGCGCCGCGAACTCACCTGCGGCGTTCTCCCCGACGGTCTCCATGAAATTCGCTCGCTGGCGCTCCCCAACCGCGATTATGCGGTCCGGCTCTTCTGCTGCCTGTTCTTCGGTCAGATAAAAAATCCGCGGACGGCGGATCGGTTGTGGCATGGGATCGACCGCGGGTTCGTCGATTGCCTACGCGCGATGGGCGGCATCCCCTATTTCGTGATCGGCGATAGCCACGCCACCCATTACCTCCGCATGGCATGGCTCGGTGAGCGGTGGCTGGCGGCGCTGCCCCTGGTCTGTCACGGCGGCTCGGCCATCGACCTCGCGAACGAGAACTCCCGCTCCCGCTTCGGCCCGCAGCTGTTGCAATGGGCTCGAACCGTGGCCGATCTGGCGCGCCCATTCGATGTTCCGGTCTTCCTCAAATTCGGCGGTATCGACACCGAGTTTTTGTGGGTCCGGAGAAGGATGCGGAAAGGGTTTTATCAATTCGCCGTCGCCGAGTTCGACGATCTGGCCCGCGAGTCGGTTTTCCGGTATAGCCGCTTTCTCGATGCGCTAGCGTGCATTGTGGACCGCGGACTGCTGAGGATTTGCAGCGTATTCCCGACCGTGCTCGGCGATGCCGACTGGGCCGAGGTTTTTCTGCAGGTCCACCGGACTTCTCCGGAACGCGACCGTGCTCTCGCCCACGAGCTGGAGAAGGCGGAAATTCCGCCTTTGTCGACGCGGACCCAGTTGCGCGGGTTGTACAACGATTACTTGCGGGATATGTGCCGGGCGAAATCCCTGGCTTTCGTCGATGATTTTTCTCCATTCGTCGATGCAAACGGCAATACGCATCGGCGGTGCTACGCGACGCATGGCGGCCGGGAAACCCATCTGGATTACGACGCCTGCGAAGAGCCGCTGGTAAAGATCATTCGCAGCTTTATTAACTGACCGGCGACCGGCATTGCCATCGGACTGGGCCGAATGAGAAAGCAATGCTCGGGTAGAGCGGTTCTCGCCGCATCGCCATTCTGTCACCATGTCTGGTGATGGAGTGACGGCGATGTTGAACGAAGAGCAGTGCTGGTCGGCTGTGGTCTCGCATGATGCGACGCAGGACGGCCGCTTTTTCTATTCGGTGAAAACCACGGGGGTCTATTGCCGGCCGGGCTGCGCCTCGCGCCAGCCAAAGCGCGGCAATGTGGCGTTCTACGAGAGCGCCGATCAGGCGGAAGCAGCGGGGTTTCGGGCGTGCAAGCGCTGCCGGCCGCGCGACGGCTCGCCTGCCGACCGGCACCTCGCGGCGATCGACCGCGCCTGCGCGCTGATCCGCAGGAGCGACAGCCTGCCGAGCCTGGCCGAGCTTGCCGATGCCGCCGGCATCAGCCGGTTTCATTTCCACCGCGTGTTCAAGCAGATCACCGGGGCGACGCCGCGCGAATGGGGCAAGTCGCACCGGCTCGGCCGCTTCGCCGCCCGGCTCGACGCCGGCGAGCCGATTGCCGAGGCGGTCTACGCCGCCGGGTTTGGCGCCAGCTCGCGCGCCTACGAGGCGGCGGGAAACGGGCTCGGCATGACTCCGGGCGCGCGGCGGCGCGGCGGCCAGGGCGAGACGATCCGCTACACGATCGTCGCGACCTGGCTCGGCTGGGCCTTGGTCGCGGCGACCGAGCGGGGCATCTGCATGACCGCGCTCGGCGACGACCGCGCCCGCCTCGAAGCCGATCTGCGCCGCCGCTTCCCGGCCGCCGAGCTGGTCGCCGCCGACGCGGCGCTGGCGGGCTGGGCCGGTCGGGTCGTGCACTACATCACCCGGCCGGGGGAGCAGCTGGATCTGCCGCTCGACATCCGCGGCACCGCGTTCCAGGCGCAGGTCTGGCGCGCCTTGCAGAAGATCCCGCCGGGGCAGACCGCGACCTATCTCGGCATTGCCGAGGCGCTCGGCCGCCCGCGCGCGGTCCGCGCCGTCGCGCAGGCCTGCGCGTCGAACAAGCTGGCGGTGCTGGTGCCATGCCACCGAGTGGTGCGCAGCGATGGCGACCTCGCCGGTTATCGCTGGGGCGTCGAGCGCAAGCGCGCGCTGCTCGAACGCGAGCAAGCGTCCGCGAAGGCCGAGGAAGCGGCGGATTAAGCTGCGTCCCTTCCCTTTACCGTCATGGCCGGGCTTGACCCGGCCATCCCCCCGTGAACCGAACAGTTGGGATCCCCGGGTCAAGCCCGGGGATGACGGTTAAAGAGATGAAGCAAACATGTTCGACATCCCTGATCGCATAAACCAAGCGGACTGGCCGGGTTTGCTGAAGGCGCTGGACGCGCAAGGCTTTGCGGTATTGCCGGCCGTGCTCGACCCCGCCGCATGCCGCGAGCTGGCCGGGCTGTACGACGATGACGAGGCGTTCCGCTCGCGGGTGGTGATGGCGCGGCACAATTTTGGCCGCGGCGAATACAAATACCTGCGCTACCCGCTGCCGCCGGTGGTCGCGGATCTGCGCGAGGCGCTATACCCGCGTCTCGCGCCGCTGGCCAATTCCTGGCACGAGCGGCTGCGCCTGGAGCCGCGCTTTCCGGCGACGCTGAAAGCCTATCTCGACCGCTGCCATGCCGCTGGGCAGGAGCGGCCGACACCGCTGATCCTCAAATACGAGGCCGGCGACTACAATTGCCTGCACCAGGACCTTTACGGCGATCTCGTTTTCCCGCTGCAGGCGACGGTGTTGTTGAGCGCGGCGGGCCGCGACTTCGAGGGCGGCGAGTTCATGCTGGTCGAGCAGCGCCCGCGCATGCAGTCGAAGGGCGAGGTGGTGCCACTCCGGCAGGGCGACATGGTGGTGTTCGCGGTCAACCATCGCCCGGTCACCGGCGCCCGCGGCTTCTACCGGGTGACGATGCGGCACGGGGTCAGCCGGCTGCGCTCGGGCCGGCGCTTCACCCTCGGCGTCATCTTCCACGACGCGACCTAGGACGACGGGCTGGTTCGGCGCTTCAGAGCAGTCCCAGCTCGATCAATTCGGCTCTGAGCACCGCAGCGTTCTCGAAGCGAATCCCGTGAATGCCGAATGGGCGCGCCGCGTCGGCGTTCGCCGCGACGTCGTCGATAAAGACGGCGCGATACGGATCGATGCCGGAGCGCTCGAGCAGCAGTGCATAAATCCGCGGGTCGGGTTTGATGACGCCGACCTCGCCCGAGACGATGCCGCCGCGGAACCACGTCAGAAATGCGAATCGCGCCAGCGCCGGCGGGTAGGTCTCGGCGGAGAAGTTGCTGAGGAAATAGAGCGGTACGCCGCGATCGCGCAATTCGGCCAGGATCTCGACGCTACCGTCGATCGGCCCCGCGATCATCTCGCCGAAGCGGGAGTGGTAGGCATCGATCAGCTCGGCCTTTTCGGGATGCTCCGCTTTCAGCAGCCGCGCGCCCTCGGCAAACAGCCGCCCGGCATCCTGGCAGCGGTTCCACTCGTTGGTGCACACCGTCGCCAGGAAATGCTCTATGCCGGCTGTGTCGCCGGGGAACAGCTTGCGGTAGAGGTGCCGCGGGTTCCAGTCGAGCAGGACGCCGCCCAGATCGAAGATCACCGTATCGCGCTGCCGCAAGGCGGAGCTCCTGTTCTCGGTTGCCGGCCGGCTACTTCGCCTCGAACACCTCTTTGGCGACGAGGGCGGCGGTCATCGCCGCCGGCCAGCCGGCATAGAAGGCGAGATGGGTGATCAGTTCGCCGATCTCGTCCTGGGTGACGCCATTGGCCAGCGCCCGGCCGAGATGGCCTTCGAGTTGCTTTTCGCGGCCCATCGCGAGGAGCGCGGCGACGGTGATCAGGCTGCGGTCGCGTTTCGACAGCTCGGGCCGCTCCCAGACATCGCCGTAGATGAGCTTGTCGGAAATCTCCGCGAGCTTCGGCACGGTGCCGCGGATCAGTTCGCGGGCAGGCGAGGTCGGCTGGGGCATGATGTCTCTCCTGGGTTGGTCGATCCCGGCAGCCTAGGGTAAGACTGCCCAAGCGGAAATCGCGATTAGGGAAGACTGCAATGCGCATCGCGGTGATCGGCGCCGGCGGCATCGGCGGCATCTATGGGGCCTCGCTCGCCGCGGCCGGCGCGGAGGTGATCTTCGTCGCACGCGGCGCGCATCTCGCCGCGATGCGCGACAATGGCCTCAAGGTCGAGGGCGACCGCGGCGAGACCCTGGTTCGCCCGTGCCGCGCAACCGACGACATCGCCGGCATCGGCCCGGTCGATTACGTCCTCTTCTGCGTCAAGCTGTGGGATGTCGAGAGCGCCGGCGGGCAGATCCGGCCGATCGTCGGGCCGGAGACCGCGGTCGTGCCGCTGCAGAACGGGGTCGACGCGGCGGAGCGGCTGGTCCCGATCCTCGGGCGCGAGGCGGTGATGGGCGGCACCGCCTTCGTCACCGGCTCGATCGTCGCGCCGGGCGTGGTGCGCCAGACCGGCACTTATCAAGTGATGACCTTCGGCGAGCTCGACGGCCGGGTCAGCGCGCGCGGCCGGCGGCTGTCCGCGATGTGCGAGAAGGCCGGTTTCGAGGGCGTGCTGAGCCCGGACGTCATGGTGCCGATCTGGCAGAAATTCATCCTGCTAGTGCCGGCGAGCGGGCTCAACGCGCTGACAAGGGTGCCGCTCGGCACCTGGCGCGAGGATGCCGATTTATGGGGTCTCGCCGAGGCGGCACTGGCCGAGACAATCGCGGTCGGCCGCGCCGAGGGCGTCCGGCTGCCGCCCGATTGCGCCGAGAAGACGCTGGCCTCGTTCCGCTCGATGCCGGCCTACCACATGACCTCGATGGGCAATGATCTGCTGCGCGGCAACCGGCTCGAGCTCCCGTGGTTCGCCGGCAAGGTGGTCGAACTCGGCCGGAGGCACGGCATCGCCACTCCGGCGAACGGCTTCATCCAAACCGCGCTGAAGCTCCACGCCAACGGCCCACCGGCCAGCGATCGTCCAGCCGAGGCCGCTCGCCGCTGAGGTCCGTACGGGTGGTGGAAAGCGGACAAAGCCAGCTGCGCTTCCAATGACGCCCTCGCGCCGAAGCGGCCGTTCCCGTGAGCCAAATCAGGCGGCCGGCCCTTAGCGGACTTTTGACGGTTGCACACCACCAATCCTCGCGCGAGGATTAGCCGATCCTAGACCGAGGGGGCAGGCCCGTGGCCCACGACGTCTTTATCAGCTACTCACACGTGGACAAGTCGGTTGCTGACGCCGCAAGCGCGACATTGGAGGCCACCGGCATTCGTTGTTGGATAGCACCACGCGACATTTCCCCGGGCGCGGAATGGGGCGAGGCCATTATCGAAGCCATCGACGGCGCCCGAGTAATGGTGCTGGTCTTTTCATCAAATACGAACGAATCGCGTCAGGTTCGCCGCGAAGTAGAGCACGCCGTAGCCGGGGGCGTGACGATCATGCCTATACGGATCGAGCAGGCTACTCCGACAAGATCGCTCGCGTACTTCATGGCTGGCGTCCATTGGCTTGACGCCCTCACGCCTCCGCTAGAGCAACATCTGCGGCAGCTCGCGGTGTCCATCAAGGCGCTCTTGGAAGCCGTATCTGCCGGCGAGACTGCGTTGGTCGATACGGTCGATGAACCGTCGAATCGGACCACGCGCGAGTGGTCCATGCGCCGGGACGAGGACCGCCGGCAACTTGAGCCGTCCGCGCCGCGATCTCGCAAGCCAATTACCATTGCATTAGCTGCCTTGGTCATAATCGGCGTCGCGATAGTGGCTGTCATTCAAACCGGCCAGCTGACGAGGACGAGCAGCCAAAAAGAAAGCGCGCCGCCACCGCCGATATCTACACGCGAACTCGCAACTGTACCTGCGCCCGCGATCGTAACTGCGCCTCCGCCTACAACTACACCCGCACCACCTGCGGCCGTACCTACACCGGTACCTGCGCCGGACTTGGTGCCCGCACCGGCGCCGCAGAAGGAGCCTTCCGCGTCGATAACCCCTCTCGCGCCAGCGCCTCAACCGAGTTCACCAGCAGTCCCACGGGCTGCCGTACCGAAAGCTCCAACTGCCGTCATATCGGCGGCTCACGAGGGGCTGTGGTTCGGTTTTCGCCGGTGCCCTGAATGGCGGGGTCGTCAGGCCTTTCAGGCCGGGGTTAGGATGACAATCCAGAACAATAAGGCTGCCTCTATTACTGTATTTCCGGCCGATTCTCCGGGCTATGTCACCTATCAGGGGACAGTCGACCCGAACGGGATGCTGCTGCTGCGTGGCTATGGCATATCCGGCGGCTTACCAGGCGGGCTACCGCGCGGCTCGCGTTACCCATTTCTCTATGAGGGCACGATTTCCGGCGACAGTTACAGCGCGAAGGATATTGGCGTTCCGCGTCCATGTACCCTCGAAATGACACGACAGCATTAGGCGCCAACGCCCGTCAGTTCGGATGACCGCTCGGCAGCCGACTGAGCCACTCGAAGCCATCGGCGCGGAGGTCTCAAAAGGGGGCATTAGCGGTCAAGTCATCTGGCTTCGTCGATGGCATTGGGCCGGAAGTGAAGTGCCGTGTCATCCAACAGCACACCGTCGGCGCTACCGAAGGTCTGATTTCATCGACTAAGCCAAGCTGAATTGGACGCCGTCGTCGAGCGGGATCACCGGGCGCGGCAGGCGGGTCCAGTCGAAGCGATGGAGCATCGGCGAGGTCAGGCCCGGCAGGTCGACCTCGACGATCTGCTCGGGGCCGAAGAACTCGTCGAAGCCGCCGCGGAAATGGCCGCGTGACTTGACCGCCACCGAGCGCGCACGACCGATGTCGAGCCCCATCATCTCGAAGAAGATCGGGTCGGCGCACTGCACCCGGTGCGACACGACCACGACGGTGATGCCGCCGATCGCCAGCGCGGCGCAGGGGCCGAGCGCGAGGCGCGTGCCGGCATAGATGCCGCGGCGGCCGACGCAATTGCCGTCATGCAGCGCGGCGACCCGCGCCGGCGACGTCCAGGGTTCGGAGAAATTGGTGGTCTCGGCGCGGTTGAAGCGCGCCGCGAAATTATAGTGGAGCCCGTGCCGGTGCGCCTCGGTGGCGAGCGGTGGGTCGTAGATGACGCCCATCAGCGCCCCCTTGACCCCGGCCTCGGCGAAGGCGCGCAGCAGGTACATCGTGTTGCCGCGGCCGCCGCCGCCCGGATTGTCGGCGACATCTGCGAAGGCGAGCGCCGGTGCGGACGGGTCGCGCGCGACGGCGAGCGCCTTCTCTACCGCTTCGTCAAGCGGGGTCAGCTTCGGGTAAAACCGGGCGCGCTGGTCCCAGCCGTATTGCGCGATCTCGCGGGCGAGCTTGTCGGCGGCGGCGCGGTCGCCGCGCGCGGTGACGATGACGCTGAGGCCGTTCTTCGCGGTATCGGCATAGGCGAAACCACCCATCACGGAGACGTTCATGATCGCCGGAGCCATCTGTTGCTGGCGCTCCTGGCCGAGCCGGATCATCTCGGCATAAGGTCCGGCGGCGGTGAGCATGGTGACGGTCGGCGGCACGATCGGCAGGCGCAGCCGCACCCTCTCGGTCCGGGTGCCGGCGAGCAGTTCGCGCATCGCCGCCGCCGCCTCGGCGCCGCGCTCGCGCATGTCGAGATGCGGGTTGGTGCGGTAGCCGATAAAGGCGTCGATC
>Ga0209380_10002139_pt1 | contig 12814 bp, 8 predicted proteins | sample HubBroMetageWFT6_FD_188347 | JGI IMG/M metagenome (GOLD analysis project Ga0209380, IMG submission 188347) | Warmed and freeze-thawed soil microbial communities from the Hubbard Brook experimental Forest, New Hampshire - Hubbard Brook CCASE Soil... | ecosystem: Environmental > Terrestrial > Soil...
GTCGAATCTCAATTCGCTTCTCAACTACGGCAGCCTGCAATGGAAGCTGGGCCAGAAAGACGCGGCTCGCGAAACGTTCGCTAAAGTCCTCGAAGCCGATCCGAACAACCGCACCGCGCTTTCGGCGGTCGGCTATCTGGCGCGCGATCAAGGCGACCCAAAGCTCGCCGAATCTTATTTCACACGCGCAGCCAAGGCGCACCCCAAAGACTTTTCGCCCTATCTCGCGCTCGGCGATTTATACACCTCAGAAAAGAATCTGGCAGCGGCGGAGACGGCCTATGAAGCCGCATACCGGTGCGCCCAAACTAACGCGCTGATCGTGTCGGGAGGCGCCAACGCCGCCCTCGAAGCCCACAATTTTGATCTGGCAAAGCAGTGGCTTGATCGTGCCGACGCCAAGATGAAGGAACGGCCGCAAGTCGAACGGGAGCGTGAACGCTACCTCACCCTGAAGGGTGATTACGCGGAATCGGCGAAACTCGGCTATGCGGTTCTTGAGAAGCTGCCCAACGACCGTGAAGGCGCGGTCTATCTCGCCTACGATCTCTACTATCTCGGCCACTATGACGAAGCTCTTGCATTGGCCAACAAATACGATTCGGTTCTCGCCAACGACAAAGATCTGCCTCTGATCAAAGGTTATGTGCACGCGCATAACGGTCATTTGCAGGAGGCGCTCGCCGATTTCACTCGCGCTCTCGAAATCGACCCCAACATGGCGCCCGGCTTTGAGGCTCGCGGATACGTATTGAATGATCTGCGCGAGCCGGCCAAAGCGGCGACAGATTTCCGCACCGCCCTCCGGCTGCAGCCGACCTATGGCGAAGCGCATCTCGGTTTAGCCTACGCCGATCTCCAATTGCATCGTCCGCAGCCCGCGCTGATTCAATTAGAAGTCGCACAAAAGCTCCTGGGCAAGTCCCAGGCCTATCATTTGGCCCGGGCCGAAGCCTATCGGCAGGAGCAGAATTTTTCACGCGCCGAGCCGGAATACCGGGCCGCGCTGGCGGAAGAACCTAACGATTTGCCAACGCGCCTAGCCTATGCGGACACACTTTTCCGACTGCGTCGCTACCCGCAATCTCTTGCTGAAATTGATCTCGCGGCGAAGCTCTCGCCGAACGATCCGGCACTTTACGCTTTGCGGGCGCAGGTGCACGCCAAGCTGGGCAACCGCGAGGCCGCGCATCAAGACATCCAGCTGGCCGAACAATACGGCAACAACAAACTTGAGATTCTTATGGCCACTGGCGATGCCTTGTTAAGCCTCGGCGAACAAGACGCAGCCATGCAGAGATTCGCGCGCGCGTTGGATGATCCGAGCGGAGACCGCATCGGTGTGCGCCTCGCAGTCGCCCAGGTCTTTCTGCGGCAAGGCAATTTCGATGAGGCACGTCACCAGGTTGCTCTCGGTTTCGCCGAGGCGCGCGCCGGTTCATCTTCGGTGACCGCCGACGACATCCTGGCCGCCGCTAACATTTTTCTAGCGATGCACGATTTCGATTTAGCCGAAGCCTACTTTGACAAAGCTCGCCTGGCGGGAGCGAATCCCCTCAACGTTGCCGTCGGCCTGACCAACACGTATCTCGCCGAAGGCAAAACCAGCAAAGCTCAGGAGGAATTGGCGGGCCTAGGCCCGGCGGACGACTTCCGCGATGACTACGACTACATGATGGCGTCGGCAAACTTGGCTCGCCAGCGCCAGGACACGGTCCACGCTCTCTCCGCGTTCGCCCAGGCAAGCACCGTCGCCGGCGAGGAAAATAACAACAACGAAACCGCCCAGCTGGCGCAGTATCAATTAGCCGACGAAGAAGGCAGGCAGATTAATCGCGTCGTGAGTTTTCTGCCCGACGCTTCATTCGCACCGGTGCTCGAGGACATCAACGTTTACACACTGGATGCACGGCTGTTGGGGGTGACCGATCCGTCTCTGCTCCCGCCTCCACGCCACTCGTTTCAAAGCATGGCCGAGTCCCACTATCGCATCCACGTCGAAGGCCTGCCGCCAATTTCCGGCTTTGTCGGCGAGAGTGTGACAGACGGCACGCTCTTATTTCCGAGCGTGAATGTCATCCAAACTCGCCACACCTTCGACACTTTCTTCAACGGTGGGATTGCACCCGAACTTCATTTCGGATCGAACTCCATCAACTTCAACGGCGGAATTCAATTCACCGTCCGGCGCGACACAGTTTCTCCCGTGTACATGAGCCAGAACTTGTTCAGGCAGTTTCTCTACCTATCCACGAGCTCATTTTTCAATTGGCTTTCCGTCACCGGCAGCGCGGTTCGGGAGGCAGGCCCATTCCTCGATCAGGACCAGCACTCACGCGATGCTTCGGCAAACATCGAATTCACAGTTGGACGGCCATGGGGCAGCACTTCTCTGATCACCGGATACTCGGCGCGCGATCTGCTCTTCCGACCGACGGTTACAGAGTACTTCAACACTTCCACCTATGCCGGGCTCCAGCATAAGTTCGGCAAGCGGATCACGGCCGCAATTTTGGTGGAAGACCTGCGTTCCTGGGAGGTGAATGGCACACGCTACGTTACCGCGCAGGCGCTACTGCCGGGCGGCCGCTTCGATTTCCGCGTTAATCCGCGCTGGAGTGTGCAGAGCTCTTTCGTGCTTTCAAGAGGGCTGGGCTATCACGAATATGACAACGCGCAAAGCGAGTTTCTTGTCTCTTACATGCGCCCGGTTCAGGGAAGCCTGAAGGATGGCAGCGCCGATGTGCCGGTATCCTATCCGATCCGCCTGTCCTTTGGCGTCCAACAGCAGACTTTCTACGACTTCGCCGGATCATCGCGAACCACCCTGCTTCCGGTCGTGCGCTTCACCTTATTTTAGAACCGTTGCGAAGCCCCGGATGTCAATGATGATCCAAGCGAATCCCGAAACGAGCACAACTAGAGACGCGAACGAAGCGGCCGTCGCTTCGGGAACGGTCAGCCCGATCGTCGCCACAGCTGCCGCCGCGAGCGCTGCCGTCGCCACGAAGAAGGTACGCTCGAAACTCCTAGGCGGAACGCTCACGCTGCTCGCCGGATCTGGGTTTGTGGGCGTCACCAACCTGATCTACAACGTGGCGACCGCCCGCCTGCTTGGTCCCTCGGGATTCGCGCACGCCACCGCCGTCTACACCATGCTCATGCTGATGTCGGCGGTCACACTCTCATTCCAGACGGTGTGCGCGAAGTATATTGCCCGCTACACCACGACCGAGGATCGCGTCGCCGTTTTCGTCAGTTTGCATCAGCGCGCCTGGGCGGCGGGAGTCAGTCTTGGCCTCGTAATCTTCCTCTTCGGCCGCGCCCTCACCAGTTATTTAAATCTGCCCGATCTCGTCCTGGTCAGGCTGCTCGCACTGGGTACTGCCTTCTACATTCCGCTCGGCGTGCGCCGCGGATACATCCAAGGTATCCACGCCTTCAAGCCTCTGGCGTTTAACTTCATGCTGGAGGGACTGGTTCGGGTGGGCGGCATCGTCCTGCTAACCAGCCTTGGCTTGGGCGTGAAAGGGGCTGTGCTGGCCAGTGTTCTGGCTATTGTCGTCTCTTATTTTTTCGCGTATCCCACTCCGAGCGTCGCCCAGCTCAATCTTCGCCGCATCCCCGGTTCTTTTCGCGAGGGCCTGCAGGCGATCGTCTTTTTTTCCAGCCAGACCGTCATCAACAACTTCGACATCATTTTGGTGAAGCACTTCTTCCCTCCGAATGAAGCGGGTCTCTACGCCGCCGTCGCGCTGGTGGGCCGCCTGGTAAATATGTGCGCCTGGTCGGTGGTCAATACGATGTTCCCGGTTTCCGCCGCCGCCGACCCCGGTGAACAAGAGGATAGGTCTGTATTGTTCCTCTCTTTCGGCATGGTGTTTGTGATCCTGACCGTTCTCATCTGCGGCCTGTGGATGGTCCCCAACTTTCTTTGGAAAACTCTTTTCGGCGCTCATTTTGCCATGGCCAACTATGGCTCCCTGGCTTCGCTGCTCATCCTCTATGCCATAACCACCGGCGTGTATTCGCTTAGTTCGGTGATTATCACCTACGAGATGTCGCGCAAGATTGCGAACACCAGCTGGCTGCAGTTGGCCTTTAGCGCCATGCTGACGCTCGGCGTCTACGCTTTCCACCAGACTCTGCGGGAAGTGATTCTGGTCCAACTGGCGCTTATGGTGGTGTTGCTGCTGACGCTGCTCGCTCCGCTTTTGCTGCATCAGGCCACGTCCGTAGTATTGAACACCTATGGCAGCCTGCGTCTGCTGCGCCCCTTAAGCGAAGACGAGGTCATCGCCGACTTTCTCAAGAGCGAGTTCCATCATTCGGAATTTGATGGATATCGCGGCGAGTTCGAAGAACTCGTTAGCCGACCTGACACCACCAATTCGAAGGAGAATGCCGTGCGGCGGGCGCTGCTCTTCCTGCGGCGAGGCGCCATGTGGCGCGAGTTGCCGCTCGACACGAAATGGTTCGAGGTCGAACTCACTTCCGAAGACCTCGCGCGCATCCGCTTTTTCCCGCGCGCGCAGTGGCGGAGGGTCGCTCAGGGCAGTTTTTACCTGACAGATGTGGTCGAGCGCATACGAAAGAAATTGGAGGGCCCCGTCGACGACGACGAATTTCTCCAGAAACTACGTCGCGTCAGCAGCAGTGTTCAGGAAGGCAGTGTTAATCCAACTGTCCTGCTCATTGGCGTCGGCGACAAAGGGCCACTGACGATTCTCGACGGCAATCATCGCGTGGCCGCCGCGATGTTGTCGCAGCTGCCCGTGCTGCTGAATCGCTTCCAGTTTGTATGCGGCTTTTCGCCCAATATGACCAACTGCTGCTGGTATTACACCAGCGTCAACACGCTGTTGCGCTACTTCAAGAATCTCGTACGCTATTTCTCCTACGATCCGGAATCGGACATCGGACGTTTCCTCGAGATGGAAAGCGATTCGTAAACCGCGGATTGAGTCGGGGTTGAGTCATGGAATCGCTGCGCTCAATCACTCCAATGATGCAATCCCTCGATGACTCAAGATCTCAGCGGTTCTGCGGCGGTCCGAGTGGATTTTCCACCGGTTGCAACGGCTGAGCCGGTGGGGAACTCGGCTCCTGCACCATCGAATTATCCCGGTGTCGCAGTCCGATCGGTTCTCCTTCGAGCGGCCGCGCCGCCCGCTCCTCGCCCACTTTGGTCTCGACCTTGGCGCCGCTGTCTTCGGCAACCTCGAATAGCTTGCGACCCTCGGCCGCGCGCCGCGTTGCCAGGACGACCTTCTCGTTCGCTCCAGCGGCCTTCTGTGCGCTGCTGTAGAAGAATTCCGCCGTCTCCCGGTCGCCCTCCAACTCCGACACATACCCAATATTGTTCAGCGCAAATGCGTTGCTCGGATCGATTGCAAAGGCTTTGCGGAAATCTTCGTTCGCCGCGGCCGGGTCGTTACGATTGACCGCCGATACGCCGCGCAGATTCAATTCCGCTACGCGTGCCTCTGGAGTATTGTGCGTCTCCATATGGCGGTTCAGCGCCTTGGCATTCTCTGCCGCCATGTCGCTGGCGGCTTTTCCTCTCCACGAACGAGTGATTGTCACCACGGCAGCGGCGCTCGAATGACGATCGGCAGCGGCGCGGTAATATTGCAGCGCCTCCAGCGATTCGCCCTGCATCTCTTTGGCGACGCCCAGATTATTCAGCGTGAATACATTGTTGGGATCCTTTTTCAACGTCTGCTGCAACAGCAAGTCTGCTTCCGGAGCGCGCCCCTCGGAAAGCAGCCGCACCGCCTCAACGTTGTCGTGATTAATCTGTAGCGGCAGTTCCGGAACCGCGAGCGCTTCATTGATCGGCCGACCCTTCACTAGCTTTGACGTCGATTGGTCGATGATCGCGTCCGTGGCCTGCTTCGCCGCTAGAACATAAAAGTTCTGCGCCCGCTCTACCTGCCCTTGTAGCTCCGAAGTGTAGCCGAGATTGTTGAGCGTGAAGGGATCGTTCGGATCGAGCAGATACGCCTTATAGAAAAGCGATTCGGCCTTCTTGTAATTGCGCTTCTTGACGGCCTCAACGCCCTCGCGATTCAAGCGTTGTACAGGCGTAAGGTGACTGCGCCTGGGCAGATTGATTTTGAGATCTCCCGCCCGCGCGTGCGGGGCCACGACCGCCGTTACTCCCATCACCAAAGCGATCATCCCCCATCGCGCGCATCGCATCATCCGCCATCGATTCCAAGACATTAAGCCATTCCTCACTGCGTAAATGTCACGACATTTTCGGCTTATATTCGATGCCGGGGCAGGGAATTTGTTTGTCATCCAGTCGCTCTTTTTCGCGCGAATTATGGCTACCCCGCGTTCGTCACTCGGCATCCAATAACAGCTTCAAGCAGACGCTTCAAGCAGACAAAGATCGGGGAGAGATACGTGCGCAATCATTTGCTGATTTGTTTTCTGATGCTAGTCGGCATGGCCAGTGGGCAAGCTGCTCCGCTGCAGCCCGGCCAGCCGCGGTCATCGGCCGAAGCTCCGCCGGGCGCGGTTCCGCCGTCGGCAGCATTGTCGCCCTCCACTTCTACGTCCGCGACGTCTGCGCCCGCACCGTCCAAGGCAGACCTGGGAGAAGACGCGCTCGCCGCCGAAGGCGCTGCGGACAACCCATCGTCGGATGACGCGATCGACCCCGCCAGCCTTCTGCCAGATCTGCCGCCGCTTTCCAAGTCAAAAGTGACGCTGGTTGGTGGCACCATCGAAAAGCTTGATCGGGTGCGCGATCAGCTCACCGTGCGTCCGTTCGGCGGCGGAGGCCGCATGAAGATCCTCTTCGACGCGCGCACTCGTGTCTACCGCGACGGCCAGGTAACTTCGCCGACCGACTTGCAAAAAGGTGATCGTGTTTATGTCGATACCATTTTGAACGGCACAGCCGTCTTCGCTCGCAACATTCGCTTCAATACCCATGCGGCACAAGGTGAGAGTCAGGGATCGGTGGTTTCATATAATCCAGGTCGGGGCGAGTTGTTAGTGAGCGATGCGCTCTCACCGCAACCGATGCGCGTTCGACTGAACTCATCTACTCGCATCCTGCAAGGAGAACGCACGGTTCCCGCAGCCGAGCTAGAACCCGGTACCCTGGTCAACGTGAAATTCGATTCCGAAAATAATGGCCGCGATGCGGCCCGCGAGATCTCAGTCCTCGCTCTCCCAGGGGCCACGTTTACTTTTGCCGGCGCGGTCGTCGCCGTGAATCTGCGTTCCGGCCTTTTGGTATTAAACTCCGTCACCGATCACAAGACCTATGAAATTAACTTCGATCCGTCGAAGTTCGCCGTAGACGACAATTGGCGGCAGGGGGCCGACGTCAGCGTGCAGGCGCGCTTCGACGGCAGTCGCTATACGGCCAAAAACGTTACTATTATTTCACCAGCGAAGCCGTAAGAGTTCAGACAATATCAGAGCTAAGATCTCAGGTTGCTGAGTGGAAGACCGAGGCTGGCCGCCGACCGATCCGGCCAGATGCACTAACTATTGCCCGTCGTTATTGCATGTCAACTACCTGCCCGGAGCTGTAATCTCGCCGGTAACGAGTTAATACCTAAGTTCCCGCTACCGAAGTAATCTTACGTCGCCTGCAATCCTCTGCTACGCTCATCTCGTTTTTTAAACTCCCGGCCAATTCATAGGAAATTTGCAGGCGGGCTTCGCCTCCCTACTGTTTTGGCCGATGTGTGATTTGAGCTAGCAAAGCGAACCTCGGCTGGCTGGCGCTTTTGAGGCCCGATGTTTAAACGGTTTGTGAATGTAGCCATACTCGTGACATTGCCAGCGGTGTGTTCGGCAGGGAACTATGTCGTGCCGACCACAACGCTCGCCGCTCAAACCTCCAATAACACAAGCGCGGCGAATACCTTCGTCAGCCAGTCCAATGGCAACTTAGGGGCAGGAAATATCAGTAAGGACGACACTCACACTCTGCTCTATTCCGGGGCGACGACTAAGATCTATGCCCACTTAATGCTCTGGTTTGGGCAAAACAATCACATGGATGTCGGCTATAGCTCAACCGATCCCGCGCAGATCAAGAGCCAAATCACGGACATGATCAGCCGAGGCATAACTGGGGTGATCATCGACTGGTATGGCCCTAATAACTCGATCGACCAGGCAACGCAACTCTTCATGGCCGAAGCGGAAAATCATCCCGGGTTTACGTTTGCAATTATGGTTGACCAGGGCGCAATCAAATGGGATTCCTGCCCCGGCTGCTCTCCGCAGCAGGCGCTGATCGAGCAATTGCAATACATCGAACAAACTTATTTTCCTTCGCCCGCTTATATGACGATCGAAGGAAAGCCAATGATCACGAACTTCAATATTGACCTTTCCTATTCGATCGACTGGAATGCGGCCGCCGCCGCGCTGAGCACGCAGCCCGCCTTTCTATTTCAAAATAACAACGGCTTTACGCATACGCTCAGCGGTGGCAGTTATTCATGGGTAATGCCGACGACCTCCGACTACGGCATGAGTTATCTCACCAGCTTCTACGATACCGGGGCAACATTCGCCAGTGAGCAAACCGTGGGCGCAAGTTATAAAGGATTCAACGATACGCTGGCGTCCTGGGGATCCGACCGGATCATGTCCCAGCAATGCGGCCAGACCTGGTTGCAGACATTCTCTGAAATCAATGGCCTCTACAATTCCGCGAAGCCGCTACCCGAGCTGCAACTTGTAACCTGGAACGATTACGAAGAGGGTACTGAGATCGAGTCAGGCATCACTAACTGCTTTACGATCACCCCATCTCTTTCCGCTGACACCCTGCAATGGGCGAGCAGTGGAAGTGAGAGCACTATCGATTCGTATCGCGTGTATATCAGCACTGACGGTCAGGATCTCATGCAGCTGGCCGAATTTGCCCCTGGTTTGCACTCGCTTAATTTGTGCAGTTATCCAATTCCGACGGGTGCCTATCAATTATTCGTGCAAGCAGTCGGCAAGCCGACTATGGCGAACTACATGGCGGGGCCGATCCGTTACTCGCCGGCGTGCAGTGGAGGCGGCAGCAACACCGTAACCTTCGATGCTTCTCCCGCGGCGCTGACGCTCGCCTCCGGCCAATCCGCCGCGCTCACCGTGACCGCGACGCCGCAATCCGGGGCCTTCAACAACGCCATCACGCTTTCCTGCGCCGGTCTTCCCAGTTCGCTAAGCTGCTCCTTCTCGCCCGTCACTATTACTCCCGGCGCGAGCAGCGCGGTTTCCACCCTTACCATTTCCGCCGCTCCCGTGGTCGGGGCGCAATCCGAGCGCAGCGGCAACCCGCTCTTCGCGACTTTCTTGCTGCCCTTCGGAATTGCCGGGTTCGTGTCCGTCGCCACTCTCGGCCGCCGCGCTTCGCAATGCCGATACCTGCTTCGCCGTCTGGCTCTGCTGTGTGCCGTCGGAATCAGCATGGTTGCCGTTTCCTGCGGTGGCGCGGGTTCCGCGACCCACGCCGTTCCCGCTCCGAACACCTACTCCGTCACCATTGCCGGAAGCTCTACTCCCATGCAACTCTCCACGACGGTTACCGTCACCGTCCAATAGATTGTTCCCCTCTCGGGCATTCAAAGGCGAGCGCGGCATGGCGGAACGATAAAACCGACTAAGCGAGTCGCGTGTGATTGTGCGCAGTAGCAGTGATTTCGACGGTATCCAATTGGGCAGCCTGCGCACCTTCGCCGCATATTTCAGCGCCTGAGTCCGTTGTTGCAACTCGAAATGGCGAAGATACTTCTGCACAATGTTTGGCATCGTCATACGCAACGCGGCCGAAAAATTCTGATTTGCCATCGCCTGCTGTTGCGCCGGGTCTTCAAGAAAACGAATCAGACAGTCGGCGAGATCTGGCCCATTCCCCGGCTTGTAAAAGCCTATCGCCAACTCTTCGCCCTCTGCCATCTGTCGGAAATCGGCCAGGTCCGCGCACACGATGGGCACCCCGTAAGCGCAGGCCAGATGCGCGACTCCGCTGCAGCCCGCCGAAGAGGAATAAGGCATCACGGCCACGGACGAACTCTGAAAAAGATGGGGCAGATCGTCCTCCTGAACGTAGCCCGTGAATTCAATTTTCGGATTCCATTTCCACTGTTCTTTGAGAGATTCGACATAACCGCTTGCCTGCGGATGATTGCCTCCCGCGATGATCAGCCGGGCGTTGGGCACCTTCGTGGCGATGAGGTTGAAGGCGTCGATCATCAGTTCCAGCCGTTTGTAAGTGCCCCACTTCCCGAAGGCGAGGATGCGGTGTTCGGGATTGCCACGGCGCGAGAAGTCAGGCGGCTCCGGCCGTCGCGTCAGAATGCCGTGTGATCGCACATCCACGTTGTCGCTGCCATATTTCTCCGCGAGGATCTTGCGATATCCGGGCATGAGCACCGACACAGAATTCGACAGCAACAGAATTCTCGTGGCCACTGCGCCCGCCCAACGATAGCTCCGCGCGAACCGAACGCCCGCGTCCTGCAGATCAACCGTATCCATCAGATGATGCAGCGTGACATGGGTGTAGCACCCATTCAACCGCGCAAGAAGAGGTGTCATCAGTCCAGAGAAAGCAACCAGCGGATTGCGCCCGAACGTGCTGAACAGCAGATTGAACCAGACTACATCCGGTTTCAGGTCGCGTATCGCCTTGACGATCCGGCTCACGCTCCCCGGATCATTGAATGACCAGCAGCGTTGCACAGAAAACTCCGGGAGCTCCGCCTGTCCGCTGTCAATTCTATCGGCGAGAATAGTAAGGCTTAAGAACGGATTGCACTGTAACTCCTGGGCAATGTGAAGCCCGTACTCACTGAGTCCCCCGTGGCTCGGCGGAAAACTGGTCACCAGACAAATCTTCATTCTTTTTCCCGCCTCACCAACTGTCTAGCTTCGATGAGCTAACCCCGATAGATGTTGCTGTATGGAGCGCGATCCATCGATTAGAAATTCAGTAACTCGAAATCTATTAATTCGATGCGTGGTAGGAGGCAGCGGACAACGACGGGTTGATCTGAAAGACTTTCATTAACCTAGCGCTGAAACTGAAGAAAAGCCCGGGGCCGCCGGTGGCAATTGGCTCGCGAGCGCTCCTGCCACTTTGGCTTTCGTCGCTTCCGCTGAGAGCGGATCGATCAGAGTCATGTGGCCACTCAACCGGCTCAAGGCAAGATAAGATTCACGATTTCGTCGGACAAATTCGAGAGGATATTCTGGTTTTCGTTCATGCGCCAGAACCGGATCGGCGTCGATCAGAAAGGCCACGTCCGCCTTAGGAATCAGCTTCAACACCAGGTGCGCAAACCCCCGCGGCAGCCAGCGATTCAGCGGCACATTCACCAGCTCATCGTAAATATAGCGATCAAAGATCACTACGTTCACGTCGCCTTTCTGCATTCGGTGTACCTTGAGCTTGAGATTCAACGCGTCGGCGAAGTAAAGAAAAAATCGCACCGCCATGACCGGCCACGACGAAACATTCTTATCGCGCCGGTTTAAGGGTTTTGTCGGAGTTCCAATCCCTCGATCGCCTTTGAACGCCTTATAACTTACGGCTTCTCTGAATTTCGCGAGAATCACAACATCGTCCCAAAAGGTGAGCAGTTTGACACGCAGCCCGGCCTGCTCGAGTCGGCACTTGAGAGCGTCGATCTGGGTGCTCTTTCCGGCGCCATCGATTCCAGAGAAAGATATGATCTTTACCGACCGCTCTGACATGGCTGGGATCATTCCCCACGAGATGCTCATCTGGATTAGTGCGCTCCTGGCGGCTTGCTCGATGTAGCTTCGCTCAATGCCACCACGGTTCCAATGGCCACGCCCGCGCCGATAATTACTCCCGTCCTTATCAGAATGGTGCGAAGCCGGCGCTGTTTGGCCGGCGCGATCGCAACGCCCGCTGGTTGAGACGCCGCGACGCCGCTCACATAAGGTGCCTCAGCCGCTGCCGTACCCACTGGCCTCTGCGGAGCAACCGGAGAATCCGGCGGCGCCTGGGCTTCGGCTAGCATCGGCGTTCCCGACGGTTGTTTGTCCGAGGCGGACACTCCAGCGGCTGCGCCTGGGCTATCTGGCAGCGCGCTGGCGCCAGACGACGGTTCGACGGAATTGGGTTGTGCGCTAGGCTGCCCAAGATTATCCGCGGGGGGTTGCTGTCCAAGAGCGGGTGACACCTCTCCGAACGACGACCAAAGGAGCAACCCGCTCCAGACGACATGGGCGAGCATCTTGTGCCGCAGAATCATTGTCATCTCCCGCCTTCCCCCGTCTAACGTTGTCTCTAACCCCGACAAATCATGCCTAGCTGGCCGCCTTGAGATCCGCGAAGGCTCCGTAAACGCCCGAGGTTGGCTCAGTTTGCGGAATCGTAGGCATGGTGAAGGCATGGAAGCTTTGCACCGCTTCATCAGTGGTCTCGAACGTTTCAAACAAGCGGTCGACCCGCATCAACTCCAGAATCGTGGCCGCCGCCGGAGAAACCGCCGCCAGCTTTAGATCTCCGTCGCGCTTCATCGCTTCCTGCACGCAGCGCAGCAACATCTCCACTCCGGCGCTGTCCATGTACTGGACCAGCGAGCAGTCGAGAACGATGCGGGGACGGTCGGATTCGAGGATTGGATCCAGTTCGCTCGAACAGGTCTGCACGTCCCGGTGGTTCAGTCTTTCCGGCAGCTGCATGATGATTACGGGCCCACTCTTATGCATTGTCATTCACCCCTTGTCTAAAATTGGCATTCAGTCCTAATGGCGCGAACTGCGTGCTTTGTAACATCGTCAACTTCCTGCTTCCTGGTGAGGC
>Ga0209380_10002140_pt1 | contig 12813 bp, 5 predicted proteins | sample HubBroMetageWFT6_FD_188347 | JGI IMG/M metagenome (GOLD analysis project Ga0209380, IMG submission 188347) | Warmed and freeze-thawed soil microbial communities from the Hubbard Brook experimental Forest, New Hampshire - Hubbard Brook CCASE Soil... | ecosystem: Environmental > Terrestrial > Soil...
CGGAATCTTCTTGAGAAGCTCCACGACATAACCAGCCAGCAAGCCCGCCAGGATCGCGCCCAAGAATCCCGCCTTCACCTGATCCGAGAAATACCCGCCCAGAAATCCCGGAACCAGGCCCGGCTTGCCAGCAATTGAGTAGGCAATATAGCCAGCCAAAACCGGCAACATTAATGCGAAGGATGTCGACCCGATGTCATGGATGAGTTTTAGCCACGGTGCCTGAGAAAAGTCAGGTCCGGCGGGAGTCATCGCGAATGTGGTCGCAATCGCAATCAGGATGCCTCCGCAGGCGATAAATGGAATCGCAAACGAAACACCCGTTAGCAAGTGTTGCCGAAGGTTCTTGAGCAATTCAGGCATCGAAGTCTAGCGCTGCAAGAGGAATGTCGTGCATTGTAGCTGTAAAATTGCTCATCGGCCCATCACTAACTTAACGACGATGTGGCTTCTTCCCCATCCATGTCGCTCCAAACACATCCACCCAGAAATCTAATCAACAAAGCTTTCGTCGATGTCCTCGACGGAGAACGCGCTGTTGGCGCAGCAAGTAGCTTTTCCGATGCGGGAGTGATGCCGCGAGAGACATGGCTTCGTAGTATGTGTGATTAGTCCTACATCTGAAAACAGGAGAGATGGAACGTTTGTTGCACTCAAGTAACCTTTTAGAAATTAGCCGGCTGATCCTCCAGTTGCTTCGTCCGACCCTCAAAAGTGTCCGTCCCGCCTGTCACGCTTAAGAACGAAAGTTAGCGAGCGGTGGTGCTTTCCGCGCGGTACTGAGTGGGAGTGACCTTGCAGGTCTTCTTGAAGACCCGGCAGAAATAGGCAGTGTCGTTGTAACCACAGTCGAAGGCAATCTCCTTTAGAGTCAGCCCGTAGTTTTGCAGCATGAACTTGGCTCGATTCACGCGCACCAGGTTCAGGTAATCGTTGAATCGCATGAACCCCTCCTTTCTGAACAAACGCGAAATGTGGTTTGGGGCCACGCCGAAATGTTGGGCTACGCTTTCCCGTGTAATCGAACTCTGAAAATTCTCCTGCACGTACAGGCAAAGCGATTCATAGGTGCGGATTGCCTTGCGCTGGCGATGTTTCTGCGGCGACTTCAGCAGCCGCAGACAAGCATGGAGCAGGGATTCCGTCAGCAGGCGGGCAAGAGGACCTTTGGCATGATCGGCGGCGAGCACACGCAGCGACGCCAAGATACTGTGCGTTGGGACATCGTAGCCCCCCTCCACGCTTGCTTTCAACGCAGTGGGAGGCGACTGCGTGTCGCCCTTGTGACGCACCAGGCTGATCCCAATCTGCTTGACGCCAAATAGAAAGGTAAGAGCTTCGAGGTGCGCCGACCAGTCGGGTTTGTTCCAGGCATGGTCGGGCACAAACACCGCGTGCCCGCGAACCGGATTGATCATTTCGGTACGTCCGCTGCGGGCGACCTCCATCCGGTGGCAACCCGTCAAGGGAACCGAGAGACGCGGAAAATTTGTGACGTATGCGAGCGCAGGTGGGGCCGTGCTTCCATCGCCGAAGTGAATGTGACGGATGCGGGTGCCGCGAAGATACTCCTCGAGTTCATGAAGGATGACTCGATTCGCAGGAGGGCGCGTACGTTTGGTTCGAGCAGGGAGGCGCTTCACGGAAAGTTACATTAGTGCAATCAATGTTAAATGTCTACTATATCCTTTTGCCGGCTTCATCGACCATACTGCCCCACCGTGAGCCGTACTGCGATTATCCATCGCCTTCAATGAACTTCTTTTGGCTGAGGTGGGGAAACGTGGCAAGAAGCGCCGGGATTGGTTGTCTCGGAGTAAGCTTGGGCGCGACGATCGGTCTTGCCGGATGCGGCAGCGGTGGCGGCAGCAGCCCTCCCCCAACGCCGCTGCCAACCATCACGAGTTTCTCGCCCGCATCGAGTATTGCCGGAATGGCAGTGACGATCACGGGTACGAACTTCGGCGCCACTCAAGGAACAAGTACGGTGGCGTTCAATGGAACAGCGGCCACGCCCACAAGTTGGAGTGCGACCTCTATCGTGGTTCCGGTTCCGGCGGCCGCTACCACTGGCCCGGTCGTAGTGACGGTGGATGGAGTGGCAAGCGCGGGGGTATCTTTTACCGTGCTGCAGGCGCCAAGCATCAGCGGTCTGGTGCCGTCCTCGGCTGCGATTGGCGTCGCCGTGAGAATTGCAGGAGCGAACTTCGGCACCACTCAAGGCACGAGCACTGTGACATTCAACGGCACGGCGGCAACGCCGGCGAGTTGGACCGCGACCTCGATTATTGTTCCGGTTCCGGCGGGAGCTGCAACCGGCAATGTAGTGGTAACGGTCAGTGGCCTGGCTAGCGCGGGAGCGCCATTCACGGTGCTGGGCGTACCGAGCATCGCTGGTCTGTCGCCGTCGTCGGCAGCGACAGGCGCGCCAGTGATGATTACGGGCATCAACTTCGGCGCAACCCAGGGCGCGAGTACGGTGACCTTCAATGGCACTGCGGCAACGCCTACCAGTTGGAGTGCGACATTGATTGCGGTTCCGGTTCCCGCTGGAGCCACCACTGGCAATGTAGTTGTCACGGTCAACGGCGTTTCCAGCGCAGGAGCGGCTTTCACGGTGGTTCCGGTCAGCATCTCCCCACAACTCGCAGCGGTGGTCATCACGACCCAGACACAGCAGTTTACCGCGTGGGTTTCGGGCGCCTCCAGCGTTACCTGGACTGTGGATGGCGTGGCTGGCGGCAATACCACGGTTGGAACCGTCACCACCACCGGCCTTTACAGACCGCCCTCGACTGCTGGCACTCACACTGTGACGGCCACGAGCACGGCGAATTCCGCAAATTCGGCCTCCGCCAGCGTGGCCGTCACTGATCTTGCAGGTGTCTTCACTCACCACAACGACATCTCGCGCGATGGCACGAATACACAGGAGTATGCGCTCACTCCCGCCACTGTGAACACCAGCACTTTCGGAAAACTCTTCTCCTGCACGGTGGATGGCGCTGTTTTTACGCAGCCGCTCTGGGTTCCAAGTTTGAGCATCAGCGGCGGGGTTCATAACGTCGTCTTCGTGGCGAGCCAGCACGACACCGTCTTCGCGTTCGACGCCGATGCGAGTCCCTGTGTTCAGTACTGGCAGGGCAACGGATCGCTGGGCGAAGTGAACCTACTCGACACGCTTCACGGCGGCACATCCGGTGAGACGTCCGTGTACTGGGACGATGTGGGATGCGAATGTGGCGTTGGAGATATTTACCCAGAAGTGGGAGTCACCGGAACGCCCGTCATCGATCCCACGACCAACACTATGTACCTGGTGAGTACATCGCAGAACAGCACGCTGGGCACGTTTTATCAGCGACTGCACGCGTTGGATCTGGCTACCGGTAATGAAAAGTTCAGTGCGCCCGTGAACATTGCGGCGTCAGTGCCGGGTAACGGTGACGGATCCTCAGGCGGCATGGTGAGCTTCAACGCTCAAATGCAGAATCAAAGGCCTGCGCTGGCCCTCGCCGGGGGAACGGTGTACGTGGGGTGGTCGTCACACGAAGATGCATCGCCCTGGCACGGCTGGCTGATCGGTTACACCGCTTCCAATGTTCAGCAGCAAGCATCCATTTTCAACGCTTCGCCGAACGGCGGCATGGGTGGTATTTGGGCGAGTGGCGGCGCGCCTGCTGTCGACAGCGACGGGAACATCTACGTCTCCACAGGCAATGGCGTCTTCGACGCCAACAATTCCACCTTGCCCGATAACGATTACGGAGACAGCGTCCTGAAACTGCAGCCGTCGACCGGGAGCACGTCGAATGGGGAGAACCTGAACCTGCTGGATTGGTTTACCCCGGATAACCAATCCTATTTGTCAGAGAACGACATCGATTTGGGATCGGGGGATGGGGTGTTGCTTCCGGATCAGAATTCGGGGCCGATCCTGCACCTGCTCGTGGCCATCGGAAAACAAGGGATCGTCTATTTAATCGACCGCGATAACATGGGGCATTACGAGCCCGGCAGCAACCAGGTCGTGCAGAGTTTCACTGGATCGCCTTCCGGCTTCTACGGCACACCGGCATTCTGGCAAAACAATCTCTACTTTGCGGGAAGCCTCGACAACACCGGATCGGGCGACTACCTGAAGCTGTTTTCTTTCACTCCCACGACGGGGCAATTCGATACTGCCCCGGCCTCGGAGTCGGCTCACTACTATAACTTCCCAGGCGCGTCGCCTTCTGTTTCTTCACAGGGCTCGTCGAATGGCCTGGTTTGGGCCCTTGATGAAAGCGCCTATGGCTATGCCAATCCGAATCCTACGGACGGCACAACCAATTGCTTCCAGGTGCCTGTGCCTTCAGTTTGCGCCGGCCCTGCGGTCCTGCACGCCTACGACGCGGGCAATCTGTTGATCGAATACTGGAATAGTTCGATGGCAGCCAACAACAGCGACCAGGCGGGCAACGCGGTGAAGTTCGTTCCGCCCACTGTCGCCAACGGCAAGGTGTATGTCAGCACGCGCACCGAGATCGACGTTTACGGGTTGTCCCCATGACAAAGTTTGCGATTGTTCCATCGTGCCGCTTCGGTTTGTTGCTGATGAGGTTCCGGGGTTTGCTCTAAAGGAGTTACAGATGAGAACGACCTTGAGCTATCTGGCTGTGAGCAGGACGCGAAGGATTTGCAAGGCCAACTCCGAGCGAGGTGCCCAAATGAAAGGCAGAATCCTAGTCATCGCTCTCATCACTGCCGCGCTCGCATTGCTCTCCGCTTGCGGCAACGGCATCGACGCGCTGCCCGGCGCCACCTCCGGGGCGCTGACGGTGCAAATCGTCCAGGCTCCGCCGGCGGTTGTAATGGCGGGCGGGACCGCCAACATCGCGGCGACTGTATTGAACGACAAAACTAATGGGGGCGTGACCTGGAGTTGTGCGCCCGCCAATGCGTGCGGCACGTTCAGCCCTGCGACCGCCGGATATCAGATAACCACGGTTTACACAGCGCCCGTGGCCCCCGCGAACGGTCCCATCACGCCCGATCTCGCCTACACAGTCACCCTCACTGCGACATCAGTGACTGATAGCTCGCAAAGCGCGAGCATGATGGTCAACATCGCCCAGCAGTACGCAATTGTTTTGTACCCGGGCAATGGTTCCTTTGGCATGGTCGCCAGCGTCACGCTGGACGGAAACGGAAACGTTATCGGCGGTGAAGCCGACGGCTCGGCGAACGGATTCTACTGGAACGCGCCTTCAATCACCGGCACCTATGCTCTGGATGCGACCGGCCATGGGAACATTTCGTTGAGCCTCCAGAACACCACCTGTTGCGGCACCCTGCAACAAACGCACGGCATCACGGCGACATCGAATTCCCACCTCGTGATCGCTGAGGAGGATCAGTTCAACGGGCTCACGATCGGCGCGGGCGGCAGCATGGATCTGCAGACCGCGGGCCCCGCCTTTTCTGGGTCGCAGGTTTCCGGTGGATATTCCTTCACCTTGGCTGGCTACAGCCACGCAGCCAGCGAGAACGCAAGTTGGGGCGGAATCTTCACGGCCGACGGAACCGCGACTGCGACTAGCTCGGGCAACATCAGCGGCGGCATCTTTGACGAAAATGTAGGAAACGACGGTGGCGGGACCGGTTACAACAGTGAGGTCACATCTCCGGCCGCAGGCCTTCCATTTACCGGCACCTATACCGCTCCCGACACGGACGGGCGAGGCGTTATCACGCTAAGTACTTCCCCGGATACTCTCGGCCCCTGCGGCGCAACTCCGCTGCCCGCCTGCACGGAGTACGTGTACTACCTCGTTACGCCAGAAGTATTGCAAGTAACCAGCATGACCAATGTTAGCGATGCGGGCAATACCGGCACTGCATTTGGGCAGGGATCTCTGGCGACTGCCGCTAACGATACTACGGCTGCCTTAACCGGGGGCTTCATCTTCAGCTACTACGGCTTCGGCGACAACAACAACGGTGGCGATTCTAGCGCAGGCGCGGGCCAGCTTGCCACCGACGGAAACGGAAACGTTATCAGTGGGATCATGGACTTCAACACCGAAGATGGAGGAGCGCCGATTCCGACCATCGTGACGACGGACATTCCCCTCGCCGGTTCCACATACGCAATCTCCGGCAGCCCGCGCGGTACTCTTACAACTCCCTCGGGCCAGATCTTTAACGTTTACCTGACCGATCCCAACCTCAACCTGCTTGATCCGAACAACCCAAACGGAGCCGGAGGCGCCTTGCTGTTCGAGGCGAACAATGCATCCGCAGCAACAACCTACGGCAACGCAATCGGGCTCGCCATTCCTCAGTCGTCTCCAGCTCCCGCAGCCCTTGCCGGAAGCTATGCCGTTTTTCTCTCGAATCAATCGAATCTCGGCGGCTGTTGTAACTACGACGGCGGCTTCACCGGCGACTTCACCGTTAGCTCCACTGCAGATACGTTCGGCGGCGAGGGCGATTTCCAGGGCATGGGAACCAACAGCGCCACACTCATAACGGGTCCGCTGACCGGCACGTTTACTGCCGACTCAAGTAATCCCGGGCACTTCACCGGCACCATCGTGACCACGCCTGCCTTTCCGCTCGGCGCACTCAACGGGACGACACCGGGCACTGAAGACGTCGACTTCTTCGTTGCCAACGGTTCGCAAGGTTTCGTAATTGAGACCGACAACATGGCCCCGGTATTCGGCGTAATAGAAGCGCAGGGCACGATCACTGGCGCAGCGGCTGCTAAACGCCCGCGGTCTCAACAGCAACGCAGTCATCCGAAGAACCTTCTCCAGACGACGGGAGCGCAGCACGGGCGGCTCTCTGGAGAAGCTGGCAGCGGGCGCGAGTAAGCACTGAAAATCTTGAGGAGGGTCGCAATGACGGTTCTGTCGAGTTCTGGACTTCATGATCGTGGCGGGATGCACCGGCTCCGGATTTTGGCCGGCTTGACCGTTGGCCTGCTCCTGGCGTCTGCACCGCGCTCGCTGGCTCAGGAATTTCGCGCCACGCTGACCGGGCAGGTGACTGACGCGTCAGGCGCGGTTGTTGCCAAGGCGAAAGTTACCGCCACCAACATCGACACGGGATCGAATTACACAGACGCGACCAGCAATGCAGGCGTTTATTACATCCCGTATGTCGTACCCGGCACTTACAAGGTGAAGGTCGAGGCAAACGGCTTTAAGACTGCCATTCAAGACAACGTGTTGATGCTCGCGGGCAAATACACCGGCCAGAACTTCAAACTGGACGTAGGCAGCGTCCAGGAAACTGTGGAAGTCACGACCGCGCCTCCATTGCTGGAAACCGCGAACGGCTCCGGGGGAACCATTCTTGATGAGACGACCCTTGAGAACATTCCGGTCTCAGGCCGACAGGTATACAACCTGATCAGCACCACACCAGGCAGCCAGCAGGTCGGCGGCGGCAACCGAGCGTTCGATAACAGCAATGCTTATATTATCGGCGGCGGAGTCAGTCCGACGGGACAGGATAATACCGGAAACTCCGGCGGATTTAATCAGTTCACTCTAAACGGCACGAACATCACGCAGCAGATTTCTTACGGCAATCAGGGAGCGGGATCGTGGAATGTATCGCCCACTCTGGATTCCGTTCAGGAAGTCAACGTAATGGCCGACACGTACGATGCTCGTTACGGCCGAACCACCGGAGGAACCGTAAACGTCGTAACCAAAAACGGGACCAACGCCTTTCACGGCGAACTGATTGAGAACTACAACGATGGCAGCCTTTTCGACGCCAATACCACTACGAACGTTTTTATTTCCGGTCTGCCGACTCAGCAGCAGGTAATTAACCAGTTCGGCGGAACGATCGGTGGTCCCATCATCAAGAATAAGATATGGTTCTTCGGCAGCTTCGAAGGCTACCGCCAATCCACACTCAACACAGTAACCGGCAACCTGCCCCCTGCCTATCTGCGGCCAGGATACAACGGCAATCCGGACGTTGATTTCGGTCTGGTCGCGACCATGGATCCCGGCCTGGTGAGCGGCGGCGTGCAGACGGATCCATATGTTTTATACGGTCTTACGTTGTATCAAGCGGGAGACAGCACCAATCCGGCCAATCCAAATAATGCGATATGCGGCCAGTTCGCCAGCCCATCAAGCACCATCGGCCAACCTGCGAGCGCCTGCGGAACCGGCAAGAATGTGATCAATTTTCCCAGCGCGTACACCGGCGGCACAATAAATACGATGACCGGGCTGGTGGGCAGCCTGCTTCCGGCGGCGCAATTGAACAAAACCGCTCAGGCCATCCTGGCGGCAGGATATGTCCCGCTGCCAAACATTCAGGGCCTGCAGAACTACGTCGGCGGACAGGGCGAACCCTCCAACTTCTTTGCGATTGCACCTGACGAGACCAGCTACAACCAACCCATGATCCGCGTGGACTATAACACCAGCGACAGGACGAAATGGTACAGCTTCTTTGGCATGCAAAAGGGGCACGAATATGCAAGCCAAAATGGGCTCACGGGAATAGCGGCGAACGGAACCTATGTCCAGCGAAACAGCTATACGGCTACTCAGGACATGACGCATACGTTCTCGCCCACTATTCTGGGCGACTTCAAGCTGTCTTTGAGCCGCTTTCAAAACAGAAATCCAAATGGCATCATTTCCGCCGCGAAGCCGGGTAGCACTATCGGAATCAACATAACTCCGCCGCCCACTTCCACGTTCCTGGACGTGCCTGAGATTCACATTGCTGGGTTCCCGGGCGTACCAGATGGGGGAGGCTTGGGGCAGGTCTTCGGGAACTCGAATGATCTGGAAGCCTCCACGAACATTTCCTTCGACACGGATATCACAATGTCAAAGGGCGCCCACAACCTGCACTTCGGCGGCGGCATTTTCTACTACACCTACGGGAATCCGATCAATGGCACTGTAGCCAACAATTCCAACGGAGAATTTGGGTTCACCGGAACATGGACGCAATTCGATCCGCTCAACGGCAATTGTTTCATGCCAACGAGTGCCGGTCTGACGCCGAATGCGCAGTGCAGCGGGACCTACGCTCCCAATGGTTCAGGCTGGGCCGACTTTCTGCTCGGCTTGCCGGCGAACGGACATGTCAACTGGAACGATTCGCTGTTCGACTACCAGCCCGTGTGGAATTTGTACTTCCAGGATGACTGGAGGATCACTCATCGCCTCACGGTGAACGCCGGCCTGCGCTACGACGTGCAAATCGGCCTCAAGGAGCGCTACAACGAACTCCCCCGCGGATTCTGTGAGACCTGCGTAAACCCGATTACGACTGACGGCGTCTACCAGGCCAACGTCGCCAATGCCGCCAACGTTGCGGCCTGGAACGCGGCCGGTGTCACCGTACCCACGCAGGTTCTAGGCACGATTCTTCCTGCCAGCATCAATGGCCAGCCTAGGAATGCCTATAACACCGATTGGAGCAACATCGCTCCCAGGGTTGGTTTCGCCTTCGCATTCGATCCCAAGACCGTCATCCGCGGAGGTTGGGGACTTTTTTACGGCGGTGGTCTTGAGGGTGGGTCGCCGATTGGTTACCAGCAGCAGACCAATTACCTGGACTCCACGGATGGAGGCGCTGATCCAAATCAGGGCCTCGCGGGAGTGGGAACTCCCTCGAATGGTCCGTACGGCAACGGGACCCCGTTCCCGGCCAGCGCCCAATATCCGCTGGGCTTACAGCCGCCTGTGGGCGCGCAAGGTTTACCTCTAGCCGGCGTTGGCAACGGCGGTTTGCAAGTTGACAGTCCTCTGCGAAAGATTCCGAAGACGCAGGCCGTGACCTTCGGCTTCGAGCGCGAATTACCCAGCCAGACGGCGCTCGATGTTCACTTTGCCGGTAACTACGCCAGCCGGTTTCGCGCCACACTCTGGTATAACGGCACCATAACTTATCCTGAGTTACAGTACGCCGTCTCCCCGGGCGCCGATAATTTCAGTCAGCTCGTACCCAATCCCTACTACGGCGTATTTTCCATGTCATTTCCGGGCGGTTGTGGACAATCGCCCACGATCCCGAGGCTCGCTTTGTTGCTGCAGTGGTCGCAGTACTGCGGCTTCAACAGCGCTCCTCCGGTCGGCATCTACAACGACCCAATCGGCAAGAACTGGTACAACGCCCTGGAGGTGAAGCTCAACAAGCACACCTCGCACGGCCTAACGCTAAATCTGGCCTACACCTATTCCAAAACCATGGATGGCAGCGGCTATCAGAACGGCTATCCCTATCAGGACGCCAACGAGGTCCACTACATTTCGCAATTCGACAGAACTCACATGCTGGCTGTGACCGGCGTGTACGAATTACCCGTAGGAAGAGGCAAGATGTTCCTTGCGGGCGCACCGCGGCCAGTGGACTATGCTCTGGGCGGGTGGACGCTCGGCTGGAACTTTGGCGCATCGAGTGGCACACCGCTCCAGCTCAACCAGGGTTTCAACTATCTTTGCCCGCTGGCTTCGCCGAACGGCACATCAGTATCGCAGTGGCTTAATCCGAACCTGACGAATCCGAGTTGCTATGAGAGCGCTCCGCCGATCGGCGGAACGACCTATACGTACGTGACTACTCCCAGCTGGAGCAACGCGGTTCGAACTTATACTGTTCCGAACCTCGACCTATCGCTGCAAAAGAGCTTCAAGGTTACCGAGCGAGTCAGCTTTTCGTTGCGCGGAGAGGCTTTCAATTCGCTGAACTCCGTGCTGCTGGGCGGCCCGGACACTACGCCGACCGACGGTGCCGCGGCTCCGGTCTGCAACCAGGGAACTAAACATTGTTATTGGTCGGGCTTTGGCGCAGTGAGTCCCAACCAGGACAATACCCCCCGAAACCTGAGAGTTTCGGGCAGGATCACTTTCTAACGGATTTGCGGTTTGCGGCGGAATTGGAGCCCCTGAGAATGACGGACGCATCGTTGAAGGGAAGATTGATGGAGGGAAAAGGGATGATTACGAAAAGAAACTCTTTGGCCATGCCCTTTCTGCTGCTGACGGCGATTGTATTCGTTCTATCGTTCACGGCGTCAGCGCACGCGCAGGAAGTACAGGTGGATTTGTCCTCCACTTCGGACTTATGCGGCGGACAAGAGTGCTTTAACGTTGCCGGCCTCTTCACCACCGGAACTCAGTTCCTGGGAACGAACGGCATGGATGACGGAAACAACTGCACCCCCACCGCACCCTATACAAATTGCCCGGACGCATACTCATCGAACCAGTTGGGACTATCTTCGACCACCCCTCCGACGCTAACCCCGCCGTCATTGAATGTGCCGTTCAGCTTTGGCCCGGTGAACACGGCGAATTGCGGGCCGTCGACCAGTACCGCATGCACCGTGGACGTGGTCAATCTCACTACTTCGGGAGTCGAAATTACTCTTCCCACTGCCGAACAAACCATCTACTCCACTCTGATCATGCTTGGCACGGCGGTGAATGGACACCATTCAGGGCAGGTTACGATTGGTTACACAACCGGTGCGCCGGATGTGTTCGCGCAGGGTTTCAGTGATTGGTGCAGCTTCGGCGGGAATCAGTATGAGTCTGTCGCAGTCGGCGGCATTAAGCGCATCAACAGCGATGGCACCCTCAATGGTGCGAATTGCAACGTCTACGCCTACACCTATCCTCTGGACTATACCCGGAGCTTGCAAAGCATAACCCTGACGGACAAGGATGGCTCCGGCGCGATGTTTGGTCTCGCGATCACATTGAAGCCGCCGACTTATACCATCGACGGAGGAATTGCCAACCCAACCTCGGTTGCCTCAGGCAGCATGAGCACGGCGACCGTGACAGTAAACCCACAGCCTGGCTACGTGGGTACCGTTACTCTATCGTGCAGCATCTCCCCAACGATCATCGGAGATCCTCCGTCCGCTGCCACGGCGCCAAGCTGCAGCCTGAGCCCTTCCTCGGTGACCGTTACAGCCGGAGAGACCTCTGCGCCGACTACGACGCTGACCTTCATGTCGGCTGCTCCGGCATCGTCGGCTGTGCGAGTCTCGACTCGCCTTTTCTATGCGTTTCTGCTGCCGGTCTCGGGATTGGCATTGTTCGGGCTGGGAGTTGGACCGCGCGGAGCGCGGCGCAAACGCTGGATGGGTTTCTGGTTTATAGGAATTCTACTGGCGCTTCTAATTCTCACGCCGGCATGCGTTAGTAGGGTTCATGAAGGCAACGTCGGAACTCCTCCCGGCCAATACTCGATTGCCGTGACCGGGGTTGATACAAACGGCCTGAGTCAGGCGAGTAATCCCGCCGGAACTTCGAACGTCGTGACCGTCAACGTGACTGACAACTGAGAAGTCGATGATGCTGCGAAACCGGGACGGGATCAGAGTCTTGTCCGCAGCTTAGGTTTCGGGACGAACTTATCTCAAAACGCGATCGGGCGGCGGTCAAGAACGAAACCCGATGCTGAGGTACCCACCTAAACGCTAAGCGTTTTCTTGGATAGCAGGAAATCATGCGCAGAATTTCACGCTCCGGATTCGTTTTCGTGCTGGTAGTTTGCATCCTTTTCTTCTCTTTGCTAACCCGGTCTCTTTCCGCACAACAGCGACAGGCCCTTCAGACCAAGGCTGCCGCGCCGGTGGGCACGAAGCTTATCGGCCGCATGCCCGCTTCGCAGCAGTTGAGCCTGGCGATCACACTGCCGCTTCGCAATCAAGAGCAACTCCAAACTCTGCTGCAACAGCTCGAAGACCCCACCAGTCCTAACTACCATCAATACCTGACCGTCGCGCAGTTCACGGAGCAATTTGGTCCGACGGTCGTTGAGTAC
>Ga0209380_10002148_pt1 | contig 12775 bp, 19 predicted proteins | sample HubBroMetageWFT6_FD_188347 | JGI IMG/M metagenome (GOLD analysis project Ga0209380, IMG submission 188347) | Warmed and freeze-thawed soil microbial communities from the Hubbard Brook experimental Forest, New Hampshire - Hubbard Brook CCASE Soil... | ecosystem: Environmental > Terrestrial >...
TGTGCAAAAAAGTTGTGAGTGCTTCTTCTGCAGCCGGAAGGCGAGAGGGATCGAAAGGATCTGCATCTGGGAGGTCAACCACCTGAAGAAGGCGCGCATACGAGAGGGATTTCCCGACACCAGAAAACTCCACGACTCCCAGATAATAGGCTGGCTCAAGGAGAAAGCTGATGCGTAACCCCGTGGCATCGGGCGCGACGCTGACTTGGACCTTCGAAAATCCACCCACTTTTTCTAGCGCCTCTGCGCTGGTCTGGATTTTCTCTTCGGAGTATGAATCGCCCGGCCTTAGCGTAAGGCAGGCGCGCAATGGCCCGAGATCGCGATGGGGATTGGCAATCAGGGATACGGTGCCTACGTTTTGTCCCTCATAGGAAACCTGCGGTGCTTGGGGCACAACTTCCGCGAAGCCCATCGCCGTGAATAGAAAAAAACAGAGAAGCGAGATCCTTAATGAACGCATGAGCCGACGAGTTCCCTTCAGAAAAGCGCCGACGCGTAACTACGAAGCGGCTCCTGCCACACTCCCGCCCGCTGACGTACCGATTTAGGATGCGATCAAATCCATGCGAGTTGTCAGAAGAAACTGTGGGCGAAAGACTGACTTTGGATTTCCCAAGATTGCCTCATCACACTGATAGGCCGAACGCCATAATTTCGCATCTCAAATCACACGGATTAGGAGGTCCCATGCCTGACGATCAAACACTCGCAACGATTCTCACAATTTGCGAACTCATGAAGCAGAGCGGAAATGGCGTCAAGACGGCGGTCGAGGCATACGAGCACGCTTTGAAGGAAGTAGTTCAGTATCGCCGATCAATAGGACTGACTGAAGTTGGTGGCCTACCAGCGGCGGACTAGCAGGGACGCATTGGCAACGCTCGCGAAAGGTCAACCGGCATCGACTTTAACTCGTCTCACTTTACCTCGGTGCCGCGCGTGAAAAGGGAGTTTTTTAATGAAATGGTCAAAGCACAGATATGGGAAGAATTCCAAAGTACGTTCTTCAAGGTATAGCGCGGGTTTGCGGTAATAGTACAAAATCCCCAACGGAACGGTCGCCGCGGGAGAATTGCTCGTCGTTGCGTGTGCGAGTTGCGTACCATGCGCGATGGTCGCATTGTTTCTCTTAATTGCGCTGCTTGCAACTACTAGTTGGGCAGACGACAAAGAAGAAAAAGATGAGGTTCGTCTCCAGAACGCGGGCACGTTATTGAAGGAGATTCTGAATATCCCGGATGACATCACCCAGGACCTCTTTATAAAGCAGCCCTGCCTGGTTGTTTTCCCATCGGTCCTCAAGGCCGCATTTGTGGTTGGCGGTAGTTATGGCCGCGGTGCGATGACGTGCCGCACCGGCGAGAGCTTCAACGGTCCCTGGGGCGCGCCCTCAATGATGGCCCTCGAGGGGGCAGCGTTGGCTTTCAAATTGGAGGGCAAGCGACGGACTTCGTCCTTCTCGGGATGAATGACCGTGGTGCGAATGGAATTTTGAGCAGCAAGGCGAAGCTCGGCGCAGATGCATCGGAAGCCGCTGGTCCGGTCGGTCGTGACGCCTCGGTGGAAAACCGATGCAACGATGCGGGCGGAGATATTGAGCTATTCGCGCGCGGGCGATTTGCGGGCATTTCGCCCGAGGGTTCGACCATTCGGCCTGACCACGACGCCAACAAGAGAATCTACCGAGAGAAAATCTCGGCAAAGGACATCCCCATTGCTCACGAGACGCATGTCCCTCCCGCAGCAGAGGGTCTAATCTCGACTCTTAACGGGAGGACGCCGAAGCACGGATCGTCGTAGAAGTTCGTTCACTGGCGTTGTGGATTGCGCTGAATTGATATGCGCCAGTCTGAGGAACTCCAACGTGGCTAAGGCTGTCAAGGGGAACCCTCCATCGCGGTTGTCATGTCGCATCCGAGTTGGCGAGTTGATTGCACATCTCGTGAATAATCTCTTGCCTGATCTCATATTCTAGGATTTCAGTGTCGGTGGCGCCACCGAATGCTCGTGACTCCAAAACCTCGGCCTGCTTCTTGAGGAGCTGGCCGAGTTCCTCGCGCAATACTTCGGCTCGATCGTTGTCCATGGTGCCTCCAATTCTGCGGCGAAGCGGCACCTCGAAACGATGATCCAGTCTGGCAACGATTGGAGCGCACATTCAATACCCTGGATCCCGTACAAGCACCTGGAGAACAGCTTCCTCTGTGTTGGACAAGTTCTCTGATCAGAAAGCCCCATCCCATTCTGAGGACTGGTTCAGCCGGAATCAGGAACAAAATGATCACCCTGCAATTAAACGGACACAAACCCGTGGGGGTCTTTCGCATCTCAATCTTAGCCGCAGAAACCGAACCTAAGGAGGTCAGCAAAGTGGCCAAGTCAGTGTTGATCGTGGACGACAGCGCCTTCGTCCGCAAGGCACTCTGCGAGACCTTCCGCCGTGAAGATGATCTTGATGTGTGCGGTGAAGCAGAAAACGGACGAGACGCGATCGAGAAAGCTCGGCAACTGCACCCCGACTTGATCGTCTTAGACCTTTCAATGCCTGTGATGAACGGCTTAGATGCGGCACGTGTATTGAGGCGTTTGATGCCCAGCGTCCCATTGATCATGTACAGCGCTTTCGGTGACCGATATTTGGAGGAGCAAGCCCGCCTGATCGGAATATCGTCACTCATTTCAAAATCTGAACCGGTGGCCGCCCTGATCGGCAAGGTTCGTAACTTGCTGAGTGCACCAGCCTCATCATTGCCCTTCGAGGTATTCAGGGGTTAAAACCTCCCTAGACTCCGTTTTCCAATTGGTCAGGGTCGACTAGGTCCATGTCTGTCCCATGAATTCCGGAAACAAAAACGATTGGCGTGTTCTGGAAGCGCGGGTGCTGGTGGATCATCTGCGCTCTTTCGAAACCATCCATTCCCGGCATGCTCACGTCCATGAGCACAAGGGTAATATTGGTTTTCAGCAGATGTTCGAAGGCTTCCATTCCCGAATGAGCCTTGATCAAATTCTCGCCGGGTTCACCGAGGATGACTTCGTAGGTGAGTAACTTGCCCGGCTGGTCGTCGACCATCAGGCTGTTAATCTTCTCATCCATCCCTTGACTGATATGCGGATGTGCAGTCATGGCCAGATACCCGTTGGGAAGCACTGCGGATGGCACCGCAGCAACAGGGCGGTGTCCTACATTACTTAATGATTCCGGCTGCGAGCAAATACAGGCAATCCTGTACGCCGAATCGGGGATCGCTATTTCAGGGGGCTGGGCGGGCGCCTTTCTGTTGCGCCGGTCACTACGTGGGTGACGCCGATACAGTGATCGATTCCTCGCGAGAGACAGTACAGCCACTACCAAAATAGGGTAGTCTTCGCTTTAGATGGGGCCGTCAAGAAATCCGTTACGCGAGCGTTTCGAAACGAAGGAACAAATGTTCGCCCGATTAATCGCCAACTGGGTCTACGGTGGGTTCCTGGCCGGTTTATTGTTGCTCTTACTGACTCCTCTCCTCGTGCACTCTTGGCCTGTTTCGCTCGTGACTACGTTTCTCTGCCTGCCGGTTTACATGGTCCACCAATATGAGGAGCACGACAATGATCGGTTCAGACTGTTCGTCAATCAGAAGATTGGGGAACGAAGAGTAGGACTCTCACCATTGGCTGTCTTCGTCATTAACGTGCCTGGAGTGTGGGGCGTCATCGGTATCTCTCTGGCGCTGGCAGCGACGGTGAGCATTGGGTTCGGACTTGTCGCAGTCTATCTAATTCTCCTGAATGGCACTATTCACATCGTCCAGGCGGTCATTTCGCGAGGCTACAACCCAGGACTGGGAACTGCGATCTTCTTGTTTCTTCCACTCGGCGGATACGGCATCACTGCAATTCAGCAGGCTGGCGGCGGGACTTTCTTGATGCACATGACGGGCGCGGGAGCAGCTATTGCCATTCACGTCGCAATTATCGTCCACGCGATGCGCCGACGACCTGGACTCTGACATACCGACAAATCCTTTCTCAGGCTCCTCTTATGCGGCCGGTTGAGTTCCGCGACAAGCGGCGTGAACGTCTCATGATCTTTCTCGGGCGGAATTTCGGTTATCAGTTCGTGGACTCCGTTTTTGTTAGCATCCTCCATCAATCCTATTCGTCATCCATCCATCGGAACTTACGTTCATCTCCCCCGGTCATGTGGTGCACTGTCATTTTACGCACCTGCGCTACATGTTCCCGCAAGGCAGCTCTCAGTTTCGAGAGGACTTCTGCAGAGCTGGTGCTGTCTGCCTCTAATGCTCGAACATAGAGGCGGTGGATCCGATCTTCCACCCGGCGGGAGGCATGATCGAGCTTGAAGTGCGTTTTTGCTGTGATTCAATAGGGTGTTCGCGGTAGGTCCGATTCGGTTAGCAGAGCAGCCCAGGACCTACAATGCAGGGACAGGAAATTTTACCCGGTGGCCCATGTCACCTCAAACCGAATGGGCTCAGCCAAGTACCTGTTCCAAGACGACTTTTCGTCGAGATCTAATCGGCAAGAAAATTGCTTCCTTTACTTCCGTGATTCTGGTTTCTATCAGGCGGACCGGAGGTACCGCTGGCGCACAGCACTTCGAGCGAATTGCAAAATGAAGCTGAGCACCCGCTTCGGAGGTGACACTTTTGCGAAACGAGCCCAAAGAGCGTTGGCGAGAACTGTGTGAACGAGTACTTGTTGAGCGAGATCCACAGAGGTTTGAAGCCATAATCCAGGAGCTGCTTCAGGCGTTGGAGGACCACGAAAAACAGCGGCGCAACGTTGTGCCGTTAAGAACGCCACCCGGTGAGAGCTTACCAACTTAGAGTATCGTTAGCGTGGCCCGATTGCCACTTCATCAAGCCTTCCAACTGAGCACCACGCCCAAGCAAACACAGAACATGACCGTTGTGGCACACCATCCGACCCATCTGAGATAAGCCGGAATGACAAACTTTCCCATTACTTTCCGATTGGATGCCATCATCATGATCACTGCCATTAGAGGCGCTGCGACTAAGCCATTGAGAATGGCCGACCAGTAGAGGGCCTTGACAGGATCGATGCGCCAAAAATTGAGCGACAATCCGGTGGCGATGGCGATGCCAATGACGCCGTAAAAGCGGACCGCTTGATCCGGCCGCTTTTCGAGACTCACTCGCCATTGACACCCCTCTCCGATCCCATAGGCTGCCGATGCCGCCAATACCGGCACCGCCAGCATTCCGGTGCCTACGATCCCCCACACGAATAGAGCCGTTGCGAAACGTCCGGCGATTGGCTTCAGGGCAGCGGCAGCCTGCGCGCATGTCGCCACGTCCGTGATTCCGTGCATGTGCAATGTCGATGCCGCAGTCAGGATGATAAAAAAGGCGACCACATTCGAAAATGCCATGCCAACATATGTATCCGTACGGATCCGCTCCAGTTGCGCGCTCGCTTGCGCCGGAGCGTGTTTCAGGGATTTTTCTCCCCGGTTGGCCCTCACCTCTTCAACCTCCTGCGAAGCTTGCCAGAAAAACAGATAAGGACTGATTGTGGTACCGAGGACCGCCACAATCGCCATCAGAAATTCCTCACTCAGCGCCACATGGGGGATCAGCGTCGCGCGCAGAACCGCCGGCCATGAAACATGTACCAGGAAAACGACGCCAACGTAGGAGAAAAGCGAGAGCGTCAGCCATTTCAGATACCTTGCATAGGTTGAATAAGGAATGAACAGAACGGTTACGAGCGAAATGATGCCGAAAGTCACTGTCAAGACATTGACATTGGCTGGGACGATCAGCGCGAGAGATGCACCCATTGCACCAATGTCGGCGCCAAGATTGAAAACATTCGCCGCCGACATGGCGATCAGGACGAAGTAAAGGAGCGGGCGCGGGTAGTTTTTTCGAAGGTTGGCTGCCAGGCCGCAACCGCTAACACGCCCAATGCGGGCGCAAATCTCCTGAATCGCCGCCATGAGCGGGTAAGAGATTAGCATCGTCCACAGCAGTTCCGTCCCGAACTGCGCGCCCACTTGTGAGTAGGTCGCTATCCCGCTTGGGTCATCGTCAGAAGCGCCTGTGATCAGACCGGGGCCGAGCTTCGCCAGAAAGCCTTTGCCGGAAAGGCTCTTCAGACGGTCGGTAGATGAAGAGCGCGCCGTCGATGGGCCAAGCTCGCGAGTTGTAGCAGACCTTGACATTAACTCGTACTTGTCAGCCAATTAACGTCAAGCGACCCGGCGGCCCGATGATTTTTTCAGTCTTCCTTGCCAGCTTCGCAACCGCTTCGACCGCCATCCCTTTTGATATAGACCATTTCGCCACCGAGCCAGCCACAGACGCCGTGCATAACCAGTTCGTCCCGGACTTGTTCCATTCCCAGTGACAATTTCACGCGGCATGCCGTTCCTTGAACTCTTCGATTTTGCCCTTTACTTTCTCTTTGGTTTCTTCCACCGACTGGCTGATCTTGCCTCGGGTCTCATCAGCCTTTTCCGAAGCAGCATCCTTGTGCGACTCATGAATCTTCTTCGCGGCATCCTCAGCGTCGCCCACAGTCTCCTTGACGGCCCCCTTTACTTGATCCACAACGCCCTTGTTGGCTAGTTCCTGACTGCCAACCGCTTTCGAATGCTCTGTTTGACTTTTCCAGCTGCCTGATCGACTTTGCCCGAAACCTGTTCTTTGTTCATACGTCCTCCTTAAACTCTTTCTTCATTGTTTACAAGCTCATCGCCAAAAGAAATACCCGGCGAAAAGCGTGACCGTCGCCGGGTATCCCCTCAGTGCTACGCGACCCGAATAGTAGCCGTCTTCTCGCCAGCCGCTTCGCCGGTCGTGGAAATGTCCTGCGCTCCGGTCCGTTCAAGGATTGCCTTCGCTCGCTTCACCTCGTCCGAAGTATCCGAGTGAACGGAAAGCAGAATTCCACCATCCTTAACGCGGCCTTCATACCTCTTGGCTTCGTATTCGCGAATTCCCATTCCAATCAGCGCTCCAGTGAGACCGCCAACGGCACCCCCAACGCCCGCTCCCGCCAGGGCGGCCATAATCGGTCCAGCTGCGATAAAGGGCCCGAGTCCCGGTATGGCTAAGGCTCCGATGCCTACGAGCCAGCCCAACCCACCGCCCAGCACGGCTCCCGTTCCGGCGCCAGTTGAAGCGCCTTCGGGTGCCTTTGTGTTCTTCTCATGGGCAAAGTCCTTTGTGCCTTCGTTTTTTGGGAACAGCACGGAAATGTCGTTGTTGGAAAAGCCGGCTGCTTTCAGAGCATCCACGGCACGCTCCACACTGGTGTGGTGCGGATAGATGCCAAATACTGCTGTATTCTTACCTGACATTTGATCTCCTTTTTTCTTAGTTCTTAGGTTTAACTTCTAATTCGCTGGTCACTCTGTCTTGGCCGACGATCTCAGCAGCTTTGGTTTCGACCGCGCGCTTTTCGTCATCTGATCTTGCCGGCGCCCAGCGGTAGCACAATCAAAACAACGAGCAATATGGTTCTCATAGCGGCTCCTGTCCCGTTCCGTCTCGCCAGTCTGGGTCGGATTGTTCTGCGAGTCGATAGTTGTGCCCGGCTGAGCAGGTTGCTGCCGCGACATCTTCGGTTGGTTCTTGTTATCTTCGATGTCCATACGTCTCCTCTGGTCTTTAAAGATCCGGAGCACACTTGACCAAATTTGTGCAGCGTCGTTACATTCGTTGCACAGTGTCCACTTGGGAGTTGCTTTCCATAACACTCCTGGTGCGAACCCTTTGCCTCCCATCACTATTGGCTCCATCGCCGTTCATCTCAAATGTTCTGTTGTACACAGGTTCTCAACAAGGCACTCGTACGGTATTCACAATCATCGCTCCTGTGCCCGTGTCGCAGTAACCAACCTTCATCGTGATCGGCTCTGTCTTTCTGACCGCAGCGGAGTGGGCCTTAGTTCCGATGCAGCAAAGGTCGCACGGGGCACGATCCGCTTACACGCTCCCAGGTGGCTACGATTGTCTGCTGTCTCTCAAACCGATTGGAAGACGCCCGATTAGGATGCGAGGAGATTTCCTTCTCCCATCAGCGACACGATTTGTGCCAAAGAAGTGCCGATCAGGTCGACGCAGCTGAGTCCGATTCTTTCTTGAGCTTTAGCAACGCCTCCCGGAAATTCCCACAGACCCAGGAGAATTTTCACCTTAGGACATCGTTGGCGTAACCGTTTACATAACGACTTAGCCTGCATTGCAGCGAAAGGGGGGAGTGCAGATACGCAGACAACATCGGGGTGAAGTTGTTCCAGTTGTTCCAACATCGTGGAGACAGCAGCTATGGGCAGGGCCTCCGCATCGTATCCTGCACGCCGCAGTAACTGCATAACCATTGTGCCAACGATCTCGTCAGCTTCATCTCTGGCCGGAATGCAAACAACCCTCGGTCCAGAAGGAGACTGAATTGCCATAGGGGGTGCCGATGAATCATCACTGCCGGGGATTGGTGCATTTTGAGAGCCTTCATACAATTCTTCGATCAACTCCCTTGTACTCTGGTGGATAAATTTCGTTCTGGTTTCATCCAGAACGTTCATATGTCGGTCTTTTTCCGCCAAACTGAGCGCAGGAATTAGAACCGAATCATAAAGGTTTCCAATCGGGTTCTCTTTCAAGTACTTGTCTGCGATGTCTCTTGCTTCTTCGTCGTCGAGGGCCAAGAGTCGCTGATAAAAATGCGCCTGCGGAGACAGAACAGGTTCGTCGCCTAACAGAATGTCGAGGAAATTCAATTGTGGGATGTACCTACCCATGAGTATCAAGCACAGGGTTAAGGGGGTAGACAGGATTAGACCCACTGGGCCCCAGAGCATGGCCCAGAAAATTGCTGCGACCAGTATTGCAAGTGATGAAACGCCGGTGTGGGTGCCATACAACCAGGGCTCGATGAAGTTCGTAATTGTGAGCTCCAAGAAAAGGAACAAAGCGAACGTGAGAACCACTTGAGACCAGCCTGGGAATACAGCCAGAGCCATTCCCATCGGAAGAGCGGCTGCGACGGGCGCTCCGATGTATGGGACAAAACGTAGCAGGCTCCCAAAGACGCCCCATAGCAGAGGATGAGGTATTTTAATGAAATAAACTCCCAGTCCGAACAATAGTCCGTAGGCGGCATTCACGACAAACTGCAACAACAGGTAGCGTCCCAAACGCTGCGAGGCTTCGTCTAGCGCTTCGGTCATAACGTTCAGCTGGTCGCTTCCAGCCAGACGAAGCAAACGATTTCGCAGATCCTCGCGTTTCAGTAGGATAAACAGAGTGAAAATTACAACGATCCCACAGGTTTCTAGAATGCCTGTGAGTGGTCCGGCCACATCACGGAGGTACTCAGCTGCGTCCCGGGGAGGCGCAGCCACTTGTACTGCGATTGGCTGTTTTCCTGCGTTTCTGCCGATTTTATTGTCCTCGGCGCTCTCCGAAGCGGCAGACAACTCCCTGCTGAGATCGTTGACTGTAGCTGTTGCTTTCCCCAACCCGCCGTTGCCAGGCGCCCGGAGGGCTGCGATTTTGTCATGAATGTTTGTCTTATAGTCGGCTAGGTGGTCCAGGATTGCCATCAATTGGTTCGTGACGCCCCAGCCTACCGCTGTCATCAGCACAAACGACAGCACGAGGACCGAAAGTACAGACGGCACCCGACCGAAATGGCACTTCTCAAGTAGTCCGACAATCGGAGCGAGCAGAAATGCCAGTACCACTGCAAGGGCGAACGGGATTAAGACCTGGCGTCCGAGGTAGAGCCCCGCGATCACCACCACGATCCCCACCAGGGTCAGCAGTCTCGATCCAGCCGATACGTCTCTGGCGGGATGCAAAGCGGGAGGACTATCCATAGACGGCGTATACCCCCGGATTCGGCACTCACAAGCAGAACGCTAACGACTATTCTGGCGCTGCTGGAATTGTTGGAGGATGCCCTCCGTGGCAAAGGCTGTACACGCCAACGTCGATAACAAAAAGGACCGGCAGCGGTGGCATTTACTCGTTACCGGTCCGTTCCGCAACTCATTTCTTGCGAAGGCCGGGGTGACCCAGGCCTACTGCTTGCAGCTAGCGCGCAATCAATGCGGCTTTTCCGCCGGTGGCCTCGGAGCAGTTTGGCGTGGCGCTTGGCGCTGCTCCAACTGCTTTTGCTGAGAGGTATGCTTTTGCTCGATCTGTTGTGTTTGTTGAGTGTGGCGCTGCTCCATCTGCTGTTTTTGCGCGTCGTTGTAGTTGTTTGTGGCCGCTTGCTGATGTTCCTTTTCCTGCTGCTGCTGGAGTTTCTGGTGATCCTGCGTTTGCTTGGCAGTTAGATTGTCCTGTTGCTGCTGATATTTCTTGTCGGTCGCGGCGTTGCCAGTGTTTGGCGGCGTAAATTGATGCGGCTGCAACTCGCTGGCGTGGCTGTTGGTCCTGGGAGCTTCGGCGGTGTTTGGACGATTGTCAGTGGCGGGTCGAGCTTCATTTGCCGGACGCGTTTCACTGCCCCGTGCAGCATTCGCCGGAGGAGCCTTGTATTCGCCACCGGCTTGTCTCGAAGCTACAACTCCCGTCTTGAAATCGCCAGCTTTGGCAGTCGCTGCGATCGGCGGCTTGCCCTGGTTGGCGGAGGCACGCAGTTCGGGATTACTGCGGGCTGCCTGAACGTGCTGCACTTGCGCGGCTACAGGACCGGCATGGTGCTCGTTGGCATAGGACTCTTGCTGCGGCGTGGGACGCGCTTCGACCCCACCGTTTCCACCGTTGTAGCTGACGTGAGTTTCGGAGATGTTCGTCACTGTGGTGCGGTAGGTGTTGTGAATAATGGTAGTGTTCACACGATTCACGTAGGTATTGTAGGAGAAGTGACCACCTTCCCAGCGGCCGCCCTCATAACCGACACCGCCGTATCCAAATCCATAATTGATGCCGCCGTAGAAGCCCACCTGTGGGCCCCAATATCCTTCATGAAAAAGAAACGCATTGCCGCCCCAGCCCCAATAACCCGGTGTCCAGAGGAAGCCGACCTGGGGCGCCTCGACCCACGTCCCTGGTACCCAATAGTAGCCATCGTCATCGTCATAGGCCCAATAGCCGGGTGTCCAAATGTAGCCGTCAGCGGGACAGATTGGCTGCTCGTAGACGGGAAGCGCCGGTGGACCGAAGTTCACGGAAATACCGATGCCAACTTGAGCGGCTGCACTGTGGGAGAGAGCGAGCAAGATAAACGAAAACAACAAAGAGCGAATAGCAAGTGTAGGACGCATTTTGCTTCTTTCTGCCTGCTCATCCTTTAATTTCCTGTCCCGGTACGGCGAGAGGCTCACGGGCGCGGATTTGAGCGGCGGTTCAGTCAGGCGCCGGATAACTTCACCAGACTCCAGCAGTTTGAACGAACTAGGTATCGGGTCTTGCCTGTAGGGACTTGGAAGAAATGCGTTAGCCGCTGGAAAGCGCCTCCGCGATACGCAGCCTTTAAGGTACTGTTCAAGTGAGAGTCTTGCCCCGAGTGGATGGTCGGTCTCCAATTCAACAAAAAAGGCGGAGCGTAAATTCGCACGCCGCCACAAATCAAGGATCGATCGGCTTAGGCTGCCGCCTTGCGCCCCCCGGCTTGATCTGAGCGAGCCAGCAAACGGAAGCCTAGTTGGGGCAACCGGTACGACCCGGGAAAATGAAGGTGGTCTTTTCGCGTTCTGCGAGAAGCTGTTAGGATGTTTCTGTGACGACGATTTGCTCAGTTTCTTATTGGTGGTTTAGCGGCTTTGACCCGAGTGGAAGCAATCTGGGTCGCCCTGAGCAGATTGGGCATTTTATGCAAACTGCACAACGCCGCATGAACACTGGCGATTGCACATCTCGTTGATTTGGCGAGTGGGGACGTAGTACAGTTGGTTAGAACGCTCTTTTCTCACCGTCACAATGTTGTAAGCGATTTAGAAATGCAACTTAGTACAACCAACATCTGTTCGCCCTGTCACGGCGTCTGCCATTTCCCTGCATTTCCGAAAACTTGTTGTCCGTTTTCTTTAAGTTCCTGACGTCTTCCTCCTCCGAGATCGAAGTGCGTCACGTATGGCGAACAGTTTTTCGTCAAGGGCTGATCGCTGAACTTCTCGATGAGGAGAGCTCCATGGGAATGCCGGAACTCGAGATTTATTCCATGATTGGCGCGGAGGGTTTCGCGAGGTTAGTGGCCGCCTTTTATCGACAAGTCCCTCAAGACGACCTTCTAGGACCGATCTACCCGGCGAGTGATCTTCCAGGGGCCGAGCAGCGCCTCCGAGATTTCCTGATCGGTAGGTTCGGGGGGCCTCAGACTTACATTGAACAAAGGGGCCATCCCCGCCTCCGGGCGCGGCATTCGCCGTTTGCTATCAATCAGACTATCCGCGACCGCTGGATGCAGCTGATGGAAAATGCATTGGGAGAGGCTTCGCTGCCAAGCAAAGCCGAAGAAGTCCTTCGGAAATTCTTCAATGAGATGTCTACCTTTATGATCAATCGGTCGGAGCCTGGGATCAGCTAGCGCGAAGCGACGTGGAGAGGCGGCGCGCGGCCGCAGCCGCCTATGCGAGAATAATATTGCATGAAGAAAATTGGCTTCCTCTCGTTCGGTCATTGGGCACCTTCACCGCAATCACAAGCACAGTCCGCCGCTGATGTGCTTCTGCAATCGATTGACCTCGCCATGGAGGCCGAGCGACTAGGGATGGACGGAGCCTACTTCCGGGTTCATCACTTTGCACAGCAACTGGCATCCCCGTTTCCACTGCTCGCAGCGA
>Ga0209380_10002149_pt1 | contig 12770 bp, 12 predicted proteins | sample HubBroMetageWFT6_FD_188347 | JGI IMG/M metagenome (GOLD analysis project Ga0209380, IMG submission 188347) | Warmed and freeze-thawed soil microbial communities from the Hubbard Brook experimental Forest, New Hampshire - Hubbard Brook CCASE Soil... | ecosystem: Environmental > Terrestrial >...
GCGGCTGCGCACTCCGCGCGCCGCAGCAACATCCGGCATCACCGACGAGAACATCAGCGGGCGGTACATGAGCAGGATCGCGCCGATCGCGACCACGCCGATCACCCCGATGGGGACGAGCTCGCTGCTGCTCACCCCGAGCACCTCGCCGAACAGGAGCGAATAGATCTGCGGCGCGTACTCGGTGGTCATGGACAGGAACAGCGAACCCAGGCCGAGCATCATCACGATCACCAGTGCCGTCGCCACGTCGTGGCGAGCGCGCCGGCCAAGACCGGCGATGGTCAGGGCGCCGAGTATCGAGAACAAGGCGAGACCGACGATCGCGTCGACGCCGATGAGGCTTGCCCCTGCCGCTCCGGCGAAGGCGCCGTTGGGCAGGGCATGAGCCGCGAACGCCGACCCGCGCAGGACGATGAAGAAGCCCACGACACCGGCGACGACGGCCACGATCGACGCGGACTCCCAGGCGGTGAGCATGAGGTCCGAGAACATCAGCCTGCCTGCGCGGCGGTCGACTGGCGCGGTGCAAGGGCGCGTCCGCGAAACCGGAGCTGGGAAACGAGATACACCAGGAAGATCAGGGTGACGACGAAGAAGCTCACCGGCCACCCACCGCCGTTCGGGAACCAGTAATAGGAGTCGTACGCAAGGAGCACGCCGAGCCAGGTGGCGATGACACCGATTGCGGCGGCGATCACCGCGGCGCGACCCGTCCGGTTGGTGATGCGCAGCGCCGTTGCGGCGGGTCCGATGAGCAGCGCCGTCGACAGGATCGCCCCGATGGTCACCGCGGAAAGCGACACGGCCAGCGCGAGCGCCACCAGGTAGCAGATACCCACCAGGCGAACCCGGACACCCTGTGCGATTGCCAGGTCCGCACTGATCGATGTGAGGATCAGGGGGCGGTACAACACGAGCACGATGCCTGCGGCGACGACGCTGAAGATCGCGATCACCGGGACCATCGATGAAGGCAGCGTGAAGATCGATCCGAAGAGAACGTTGACGGTCGCCCCGGTGGTGCTGGACCCCGTGGTGTCCAGGTAGAGGAACAGCGCCGCCAGCCCGAGCGCCGCGCCCAGAACGATCCCGGTCGCAAGGTCGCGTCCCCGCGGCCTCCGGATGCCGATCCACTCCATGGCACCCGCGGCCATCAGATTCATTGCGACGTACCCGAACAGCGGGCTGATCCCGAGCACGAACGCCGCCGATCCACCCGCGGTGCCGATGTCAGCCAGCGAGTGACCGGCGAACGATTGGCCGCGCATCACCGTGAACGTGCCGACGATGCCGGACACGACCGCGACCACGCCACCCACCACCAGGGCGGTCTGCACCGGGAGGTTGGAGAAGAAGCCTGGCTCGATGAGCGGTGAAAGGAAACCGGTCACCGCTACACCAGCTCGACGATCGACTCGGCGTCACCGTGCTGGAGCGCCTCCTCGCGGCGGCCCGCCACCACGAGAATGCGGTCGTGGACGTGGATGACGTCGACGTGCACGCCGTAGAGCTTGGTGAGCGACTCGCTCGAGACAACCTCAGCGGTCGTCCCCGTCGCAATCCGGCCGTTCGCGATATACACGATGCGGTCCATCACGGGAAGCAGCGGGTTCATGTCGTGCGTCGATATGAGCACGGCGATCCGCTGCTCCCTGGCGATTCGGGCGAGCAGGTCAACCACCTCCTGCTCGCTGCCGAGGTCCAGGTTCGCGAGCGGTTCGTCCAGGAGCAGCAAGCGCGGATGGCTGATCAGCGCGTGGGCGATGAGGATGCGCTGCTGCTCACCACCGGAGAGGTTGCCGACGCGCGACTCGGCGAATCGCGTCGCGTCGACGGCCTCGAGCATCTCATCGACCTGCTTGCGCCGGGTGGACGACGGGAACGGCAGTCCGAACCGCTGACCGTCGATGCCGAGCCCGACCAGGTCGCGCGCTCGCAACGGCATGTCCGGGTCGAGCGTGATCCGTTGGGGCACGTAGCCGATGAGCGGTTGGCGCCGCCCTCCACCGTCAACGCGAACCGTACCGCCGCTCGGGCTGGTGAGCCCGAGGATGACCCGGAGCAGCGTTGTCTTGCCGGCACCGTTCGAGCCGATGAGCCCGGTGAACTCGCCCGCTCTGATGTGGAAGGTGACGTCATGAAGGATCTCGCGTCCGGACAGGGTGACGCTGATGCCGTCGACGGCGAGGATCTCGTCCGATCCGGTGGCGGCGCGTCCTTCCATGTCTACAGGTGTTGCGTGGAGATACCGTCCGCGACGGCCTTCTGCAGCGCAGCGACCTCCGCGAGCATCCACGACTCATAGTTGTAGCCTGGCGCCGGCATCGTCTCGTATACCCCGATGACCGGGATCTTCGCCGACTGCGCGGCGCTGATGAAGGTCTGCGTCAGGGTATCGGTGACCTGCTGGTTGTAGACCAGCACCTTGACCTTGTGCTCCGTGAACAGGCTCGTCTCGAGCGATACGTCCTGGGGCGCTGGATCGACCCCGTTCATGACGTCCGCCTGGAACCTGAACGGCGTCAGGTTGTCGGCGCCGGCCGCCTGGAGCATGTAGTCCGCGACCGGTTCCGTGGTGGCCACAGGCGTCCCCGCATACTGCGACTTGAAGCTCGCGAGCGCCTCCAGCCAGGGGTTGAGCGACGCGATGAACCGGGTTGCATTCGCGGTGAAATACGTGGCATCGGCCGGCTTCAGAGTCGCGTAGTCGGCAGCCAGGGCATCAGCGACCTTGGGCATGGTCGTCGGGTCATACCAGAGATGCGGGTTGGGGGTGCTGTCTGGAAGCCCGAGCAGGTGCTGCACATTGACAACCTTGCGGCTCTGGTTCGGTGACGCCGACAGGATCCTGGTCATGTAGCCGTCGTAGCCGACCCCGTTCTGGATGACCACCAGGGCGGCCCCGACCTCCTCGGCGACGCTTGGGCTGACCTCATAGGTGTGCGGATCGGTGTTCGGGTTGCTCTCGATCGACGTGACCGTGACGTCCTTCCCACCGATCTGAGCGGCGACGCTGCCGTACTCGTTTTCGGCGGCCACCACCGCGATGGTGTTCGATGCAGGGTGGCCGCTGGTCGCGCCGCACGCGCTGACCAGCGCGATCAGGCCGAGCCCGGCTGCCGTCATTCGGGCGATGTCCGAGGTGCGGCAAAGACGTGGGGCGTTCATGAGACGGCAGTCTACATGAAACTCAGTCTCGTCTAGCGCCCATCCCCCATAAGCCCTACCAGCTCGTCGTGGAGCAGGCCGTTGGTTGTGATCACGTTGCCCGAATCGATCCGCATCGCGCCGTCGAAGTCGCTGAAACGTCCACCCGCCTCGATGGTGATCGCCTGAACCGCGGCGACATCCCAGGGGTTCACCCAGGCCTCGACGGCGACATCGATCACTCCCTCGGCGACCATCATGTGCGACCAGAAGTCCCCGAACGCGCGAATCACGCGCGCTCGCTCGAGCACGGTGCGAAATCCCCGCTCCCCGCGACGGGTCGCGAAGTCGCGAACGTCGGTACACGACACGTAAGCGTCCTCGAGCGTCGGCGTCCGTGAAACGTGGATGCGCTCACCCGAATCCGTGAACGCACCCTGGCCGGTTGCCGCCCACCAGCGCCGCCCCAGTGCTGGCGCCGAGACCACGCCGCACACCGCGCGATCGGCGCGCATGAGCGCGATCAAGGTCGCCCAGACCGGCACCCCGTTGGCGTAGTTCACGGTCCCGTCGATCGGGTCGAGCATCCATCGCCACTCTGCCTCCCCGGCCCCACCGAACTCCTCGCCGACGATCTCCTGGCCGGGTCGGAGGCGCTGCAACGCGTCTCGAAGCGCCTGCTCGGTGGCACGGTCGGCGTCGGTCACCGGCGTGCTGTCCGACTTCGTGTCGACGCGTAGGTCCGGCGCACGAAAGCGCGCTTTCGTGATCGAGTCGGCAATGTCGGCAAGCTCGAGCGCGACGTCGAGATGGGATGACATCTGACGCGATAGTGTCGCGTTCGACAGCGGAGTCGTGCTCGAACTCCGCGCCCATACCATGCGTTGATGGCCGTCGCCGACCCACATCCCCCGATCCCCGCGAGCACTGTCGCGTTGCTCCGAGATGTCGACGGTGGCGTCGAGGTGTGCATGCTCCGCCGGCCGCAACGGAGCAGCTTCGCGGCGGGGGCATTCGTGTTCCCCGGTGGGGCCGTGGACGGCGCCGACGGCACCGGCGACGCGGCGTACGCGGTGGCCGGCGTTCGCGAGGTGCTCGAGGAGGTCGGCATCCTCATCGGCGGCGCTGCCGCGGGGAGTGACGCCGGCCATCTGTCGGAGCGGATCGGGGCCGCCCGCTCGAAACTGCTCGCGGGGGGTGACCTCAGCGAGGCACTCGCCGAGCAGGAGCTCGCGATCGCGCCGGAACGGCTCGTGTACATCGGGCACTTCATCACCCCACCGCGCGAGGGTCGGCGCTACGACACCCGATTCTTTGGGTTCGCCGCTCCCGACGATCGCGAGGTACGGGTGCACGCCGCCGAGGCCGTCGAGGGTGGATGGCACCGCCCCGAGTCGATGCTCGGCCTCGAGCTCCCCGCGATCATGCCGCCCACGCGGATGATGTGCCACGAGTTCGCCCGGCTCGGGTCCGTCGAGGTGATCCTGAGAACTCTGGGAACGCGTCCGATCGAGGTGACCGATATAACCCCAGAGCTCATCGCCGAGTGGATGGCGCTCCAGCGCGACCAGGGCACGACGTCATGACCGAACCCCCGACCCGCGTGCTCGCCCCCAACCCGTCGGTGTTCACCGGGCGCGGGACGAACACCTATCTGGTCGGCGGTCCATCGGTCGTCTGCATCGACCCCGGTCCCGACGACGACCACCACCTGGCGGCGATCCTCGACGCAGCCGCGGCACGCGGTGGCCGTGTCGGCACCATCCTGCTCACACACTCGCACCCGGATCACCGCCCGCTCGCGTCGCGCCTCGCCCGGCAGACGGGTGCGACCGTCCACAGCTTCGACCCGTTGGCGGGAGATGAGGGCGGGCAGGCGCTCTCCGACGGCGACGTCGTGAGCAACCGCGACGTCAACCTGATCGCCATCCACACCCCCGGGCACACGCGCGACCACCTGTGCTTCTACGATCCCGCGACGCGCACGCTCTACAGCGGCGATCACATCCTCAACGGCACCACCTCCGTGGTCCATCCCGGCGAAGGCGACATGTCCGACTACATGGAGTCGTTACGGCGCGTTCAGGCGCTGCAGCCAATGACCATCCTCCCCGGGCACGGCGAGCGCGTCGATGACGCCGGCGCCTTGATCGCCGAGTACATCGCTCACCGGTCGGAGCGCGAAGCGCAAATCCTTGACGCCGCGCGCGGACGGCCCTCGTTCACACCGATGGACCTGGTTCCAACTCTTTACGCGGACTACCCGGTTGAGGTGTACCCGCTCGCCGCCTGGACAGTCCAGGCGCACCTCGACAAGCTCGTACGAGATGAGCTCGTGGATCGAGTCGACGGGGGGCCCGACACCGCGACTCCGCGATACGTGACCCGAAGCGCCTGAGCGCTCAACGCCGGCGAATCTTCCCCAGCGCGGTGTGATCGAGGCGCTCGACCAGGACGAGTTCGCGCGGCAGCTTGTGCCGGGCGATGGTCGCCGCCGCGTGGTCGCGGAGTGCGCCGAGCGTGGGCGGATGCGCACGGCGTCGCGGGACAACGCGCGCGACCACCCGCTCGCCCCACTCGCCGTCCGGGGTCCCCGAGACAACCACTGCGGCGACATCCGCGTGGCTCGAGATCGCAGCCTCGACCTCAGCCGGCCAGATCTTCTCGCCACCGCTGACGATCACGTGCGCGATCCTTCCGAAGACGCGTACGGTCCCGTTCGGCTCGACCTCCCCCCCATCGCCGGTGCGCAACCAGCCGCCGGGCTCGAACGCGCCAACCGACGCCTCGGGATCGAGCCGGTAGCCGCGCATGAGCGTCGGGCCGCGTATGAGCAGCTCCCCCCATCGCGCAGCACGAACCTCCACGCCGGAGAGCGGTTGACCGGCGTACACGACACCGCCACAGGTCTCGGTCATCCCGTAGGTCGGCACGACGCGCGCGCCGGCGTCTGCGGCTCGCGCGTTGAGCGCGCCACCGACCCCGGATCCGCCGACGAGGATCGCCCGGAACCTCCCCAGATCCGCTCCGGCGTCGAGCAGGCGGGTGAGCTGTGTCGGCACCAGCGATATGAAGCGCACGTCGCGGAGCCCGGCCACGACAGAGCGGGTGAGACGGCGCCGGAATGTGACAGGAGCGCCGATGAGCAGGTGGCGCTCCGGCACCAGCAGTCCCCCGATGTGCGCCAGGGGCAGGCAGGAAAGCCAGCGATCCTCGGCGCGAGCATCGATGGCCGAGGCCGAGGCGAGCACCGCGGCCTCCACCGCGGCGGCGGGAAGCTCAGCGAGGCGGGCCTGCCCCGACGTGCCGGAGGTTGCGACCACGAGCGCGATGGCAGGATCGATGGGCGAGCCATCCGCGCGACGTATCCCGTTCTCGTCGGCGACCAGCGTCGGTTGTGCCACGCCGATCAGCGCGGCGCGCTCGGGAGCCGAGAGGCGGACGTCGATCGGAAGCACCGCCGCGCCCGCGTCGCGGGCGTGCCGGAGCAGGGTCAGCCACGCGGGCCCCGGTCTGCGTTCGACAGCCACGAGATCCCCGGCACGCAGGGCGCGGCGGAGGGCTGAGGTGGTCATGCGGCGAGCGTACCCCGCCGCCCGCCCGGACCCTGGCGGGCTACCATCGAGAGCCATCGATTCGAGTTCAGCGTGAGGTGCGTGCCATCGTGGATTGGGTCGCGACCGGCGAGTGGGAGGACATTCGCTACGAGACCGCCGGCGGCATCGCCAAGCTGACCATCAACCGGCCCGAGGTGCGCAATGCGTTCCGGCCGACGACGCTCTTCGAGCTCGCACGAGCCTTCGAGCTCGCGCGCGACGACCCGGCGATCGGGGTCGTCGTGCTCACCGGCGCGGGAACCAAGGCGTTCTGCTCGGGCGGTGACCAGCGCGTCCGCGGCGATGACGGCTATCGCGATCCGGCCGGGATCGGACGCCTCAACGTCCTCGACCTCCAGGTGCAGATCCGGCGTCTGCCCAAGCCGGTCGTCGCCATGGTGGCGGGCTACGCGATCGGCGGTGGGCATGTCCTCCACCTGGTCTGCGACCTGACCATCGCGGCCGACAACGCCCGCTTCGGCCAGACCGGACCGAAGGTGGGCTCGTTCGATGCCGGGTACGGCGCCGGGCTGCTGGCGCGAACCATCGGGCTCAAGCGTGCCAAGGAGATCTGGTTTCTTTGCGAGCAGTACGACGCGGTCACGGCCGAGCGGTGGGGGCTCGTCAACCGAGTCGTCCCGCTCGACAGGCTCGAGCAGGAGACCGTCGCGGTGTGCAACCGGATGCTGGAGATGAGCCCGCTGGCCCTGCGCCTGCTGAAAGCGGGATTCAACGCCGACAGCGACGGTCTTGCCGGCGTGCAGCAGCTCGCCGGCGACGCCACGCTGCTCTTCTACATGAGCGAGGAGGCGCAGGAAGGTCGCGACGCCTACGTCGAGAAGCGCAGCCCCGACTTCGCGAAGTTTCCCCACCGACCGTGATCGCCGAGGCGGCGCCCAGACCGGGCCCGCTCGCCGTCTGGTGGATCGGTGCGCGGCCGCGAACGCTTGTCGCGGCGATCGTTCCCGTGCTGGTCGGCGCGGCGTGGGCCGGGCGGAATGCCGTCTCGATCCCGCGCTCCTTGCTCGCCCTGGTCGTCGCCATCGCCCTCCAGGTCGCCGTCAACTACGCCAACGACTACTTCGACGGCGTGCGCGGTGTCGACACCGCCGCGCGAGTGGGACCACGGCGCCTGGTGGCCTCGGGCCTGGCGCCTCCGCGCGCGGTGGCGACGGCAGCCATCGCGATGGTGGGCATCGCGGCGGTGGCCGGCATCGTCCTTGCCCTGCTCACCTCCCCATGGCTCATCGCCGCCGGCGCCCTGGCAGTCGTCGCGCTGGCCCTGTACTCGGGTGGGCCGAAGCCGTACGCGGCGAGCGGGCTTGGCGAGGTCTCGGTGTTCGTCTTCTTCGGGCTCGTCGCAACGGGTGGCACCGCATTCGTCCAGCAGGACCGGGTCGATGCGAACGTGCTCTGGCTCGCTGTCCCGGTCGGGTTGCTGGCCTGCGCGCTGCTCATGGTGAACAACCTCCGTGACATCCCGACGGACAGCGCGGTCGGCAAGCGAACATTGGCGGTGCGCATCGGCGCCCAGCGAAGCCGTGTGCTCCTGGTCGCGACCGTGGTGATCGCACTGCTCCTCCCTTCGGTCGGCGCGGTGGTGCGATCGCTTCCCTGGCTCGTCCTGCTCTCCCTGGTCGCGGTTCCACTCGCGATCGGCCCGCTGCGGGTAGTGCGCACCGCCGAGGAAAGGGCGCTTGTTCCAGCACTGATCGGCATCACGCGCCTGCAACTGGTGTTCGGCGTCGTGCTCGCGGGGGCGCTGCTGGCGTCGTGAGACGTCTGCCATTCACGATCGCGCTGCGCCACCCAGTGATGGGTGTCACCGTGCGCACCGGTTACTTGCTCGAAGGGCCAGCCGGATGGGGTGAGTGCTCGCCCCTCAAGAGCTGGAGCGAGTCTGAGCGCGAAGCCGCGGAGCGGTCGGCGCTCGAAGCGGCGACACTGCCGTTTCCAGCTGCGGTACGTGATCGTGTGGCGGTCAATGCGATGGTGCCAAGGATCGCGCCCGACGTTGCCGCTGCACTCGCGCTCGCCTCGGGTTGCGGGACCATCAAGGTGAAGGTGGGCGACAACCAGTCGATCGACCGCGTCGCCGCCGTGCGGTCGGCGTGCGGTCCCGGAGTCAAGATCCGCCTCGATGCCAACGGCGCGTGGGATGTCGAGACCGCACTGCGCAACCTGACCCAGCTCGCCACCTACGACATCGAACTGGTTGAGGACCCGGTCGGGTCGCTAGAGGAACTTGCGGCGCTGCGCCGACGAACCCGCATGCCGGTCGCCGCGGAATCGTGCATCAGGATAACCGCCGACGCGCGGCGCCTTCGTCAGCTCGAGGCTGCGGATGCGATCGTCATCAAGCCGCAGCGCATCGGCGGATTGCGCGAGGCGCTGCGTGCGGCCGAGGAAAGCGGCCTCCCCGCAATCGCATCGAGTGCCCTGGAAACGTCGGTCGGGCTCGCCGTTGTGGTTGCGCTCGCTGCCGCGCTGCCGGACGCGCCCTTCGCGCACGGCGCCGGCACAGCTCTGCTGCTTGAGTCCGACGTAGTCGCTGATCCAGTCGTTCCCGTTGACGGTTGGCTCACGCCTCGCCGGCCGGCGGTGGACCTGCACCTCGTCTCCGCATGAGCGATCCGAACGAGGGCGACGTCGCGCTCGCGTATGCGACCACGCTGCTCAATGAGCTCGTGGGCGGAGGCGTGACCCACATGTGCATGACACCGGGATCACGTTCCACGCCGATCGCGCTCGCCGCCGCTCGTGATCCAAGGATCACGCTGCACGTGCACGTCGACGAGCGCTCGTCGGCGTTCTTTGGGCTTGGGATCGCAACAGCGTCCGGCAAACCGGTCGCGATGTTCTGCACGTCGGGTACCGCGGCGGCGAATCACCTGCCCGCCGTGGTTGAGGCGTCGATGTCACGGGTGCCAATCATCGTGATGACCGCGGACAGGCCGCCCGAGATGCACGACGTCGGCGCTAACCAGACGATCAACCAGCAGAACCTCTTCGGCGGATTCGTCAAATGGTTTCACGACACTGGCGTCCCCGTGTGGGCACCGCACGAGCGTTTCCGCTGGTTGACCGCAGGGCTCAGCGCGATACAGCATTCGGTTGGTATCCCGCCGCCAGGCCCGGTCCATCTGAACCTGCCGTTTCGGGAACCATTGCTGCCAACCGGCAACAGTGTCGATGCGTTCGGTGGCGAGCGCACGTCGAAGACGTACACCGACACGCATCGGCCGCACAATCAGTTGCCGTCGTTTCTGCGTGAGGTAAGTACCGGCCATCGTGTCGTCGTGGTTGCGGGACGTCTGCGGGTTCCGCCCCAAGGCTTGGTCGAGCTATGCGCTGCACGAGGGTGGCCTCTGCTCGCGGAACCGCTCTCCGGCCTGCGGGGTGCCCCGGACTCATCGGGAGGTGGTGCGCTCTCCGCCGGAACACTGCTCGCCGCCAGCGCGGAGTTCCGCGCGCGCCAGCACCCCGATCTCGTCATCCAAGTGGGCGCAGCGCCCACCTCACGTGGAATCCAGGAACTGGTCCGCAGCGCCGACCGGTTGCTCATCATTGACCCCGACCACCTGGTTGCGGACCCCGACCGCCGTTCGACGCTGACCGTGAACGAGGACCCAGCCGAGGTGGCGGCGGCTCTTCAGTCGACGACATCATCCATGCCCGCAACCAGGCCACAGTGGTTCAACGAATGGTACGAGGCCGACCGTAAGGTGCGCATGGCCGTCGACTCGCTGCTCGACTCGTGGGACGAGCCATTCGAAGGGCGTATCGCACGCGACCTTGCCGCGGCCATCCCTGATGGCGGTGTGCTCTTCGCCGGATCGAGCATGCCGGTTCGCGACCTCGACATGTACATGCGCCCGCGCGACGGTGTGCGAGTTCTGGCCAATCGTGGCACCAGCGGCATCGACGGCCTGGTATCGACGGCGTTCGGCGTCGCCGAAGTAAGCGGTCCGACCTACGCGCTACTCGGCGACCTCTCGGTGATTCACGACGCTTCGGGGCTGCTCTGGGGCGCTCGTCATGGCCACGCCGCCGTGCTTGTGGTCATCGACAATGACGGCGGCGGCATCTTCTCGATGCTTCCCCAGGCATGTCTGCCGAAGGACGAGTTCGAGCAGCTCTTCGGAACACCGCATGGGCTCGACCTCGAGGCGATCGCGCGGGCCGCGGGCATCGATGTCCGCACCGTCGACAGGGCCGGGGTCGTGGTACCGGCGATCCACGAAGCCGAGGCGTCCGGCGGTGTGCAGATGGTCAGGGTTCGTGTCGATCGCAGCCGGGCCGTCGAGTTGCGCGCCGCGGTCTCGCAGGCGGTCACGGCCGCCCTCGCCGGATAGCCGGGGCTCAGACCTGGGCCGGGTCCACCCCGAGCGCGCGCAGCCCCACACTGAACTTTGCCTCGGTCTCGAGATCCTCCAACGCCGGCTCCGACCCCGCCACGATGCCGGCGCCCGCATGCAGCCGAGCGGTCGACCCCGACACCTCGGCACATCGGAGAGTCAGCGCCCACTCCCCATCGCCGAGCGTGTCGACCCATCCAACGAGACCGGCGAAGAAATGGCGGTCGACGGTTTCGAGGCGCGTGATCAGCGCAGCAGCCGCCGCCTGAGGGGTTCCACAGACTGCCGGCGTGGGGTGCAGGGCGGCGGCGATGCTCAGCGCGTCGGGGGCATCCGGTTTGAGCGTCCCTTTGATCGCGGTGTGGAGATGCCAGAGCGTCGCCGTCGACGTGAGGCCGGCCTCGCTGTCGACGACGAGGTTCACGCAGAAGGGCGTCATGGCGTCGGCGACCGCTTCGGCAACCAGGCGGTGCTCACGCTGTTCCTTTACGGCGTCGAGCAGTTGACGAGCGATCTCCCGGTCGCGCACCCGATCGCGCGACCGGCGGGCGGTCCCAGCCAGCGGGTCGCTGAAAACCTTCCGTCCCCGGCGCCGGACGACGAGCTCCGGCGAGGCGCCGACGAGGGTCGAGGCGCCTCCCGGCAGGGCCACGAGATATGCGAACGACCCGGGCTCACCGGCGTTGAAGCGCCGGGCAAGAAGGCGGGCATCGATCACGGCGTCCGCCTGCACCTGCAGGGTTCGTGCCAGCACGACCTTCTCGACGTCGCCCTCATCGATTGCGGCAAGCGCGCGTCCCACAGCGGCCTCGTACTCGATCGGCAGTGGGTCGGGCACGAGCCCCGTCACCATCCATCCGGGCCGCGATGCGACGCCGCCGTGCGAGGGAATCGCCCGGATCACCCGCTCCGGCAGGCGAAGGATCGCCTCGCAGCTCCCCTCATAGGGAAGCGCTCCCATGACAACGCCGAGACCGGGCGTCTGGTCGAGAGCATCCTGGGCGAGCGAGGCTGCGCGATCCACGTGGTGCGGACCGGGGGGCACGCGGATCGCCCGCGAATCGCCGGCGGCGGCGAGACCGTAGTCATGGCGCTGAAGGACCACGCCGGTGCCGGGCGTGAACCAATCGAAGAGATCGCTGTCGGTTGCCCCGGCGGGCAGATCGGGCGCCGGCCGAACCGCGCTCACCGTCTGGTCCCGATCAACAGCTGTGCCGCGCCCATCCCGAGCTGTACCCGGCGGCACTGGCTGAACCCTGCGCCGGTCAGCAGGGCCAGGAGCTCGTTCGGGGCGGGCAGATACGCCGTTGATGCGGGCAGGTACCGGTAGGCGGTCCGGTCGGACAGCAACCCACCTACCACGGGGACGATCCGCCGGAAGTAGAGTGAGTGCGCGAAGCGCACGAGGGGGTTCGGCGGCTCCGACACTTCAAGGAAGACGGCCCGGCCGCCCGGACGGATCACTCGCGCGGCTTCACCGAAGCACGCTGCGATGTCGACCACGTTGCGCAGAGCGAAGCCGCTGACCGCGCCGTCGACCGATGCGTCGCGCAGCGGCAGCTGCAGGGCGTCGGCACGGACCAGTGGCGCCACCGTGTGCGCCTTGGCGAGCATGCCCGCCGCCATGTCCACCCCCACCGCTCGCAGCCCCGCGCGTCCGAGAACC
>Ga0209380_10002151_pt1 | contig 12761 bp, 9 predicted proteins | sample HubBroMetageWFT6_FD_188347 | JGI IMG/M metagenome (GOLD analysis project Ga0209380, IMG submission 188347) | Warmed and freeze-thawed soil microbial communities from the Hubbard Brook experimental Forest, New Hampshire - Hubbard Brook CCASE Soil... | ecosystem: Environmental > Terrestrial > Soil...
GCCCCGATTCTCAGCATCACCGACTCCGTTCTAGTAGGACCCCGTTCTAGTAAGACCGTGGCAGCCCAAGCGTGTGCGTCGCGACGTAGTTCAAGATCATCTCGCGGCTGACCGGCGCTATCCTCAGCAACCGAGCCAGACCCCACAGGTGCGCGATCCGGTACTCGGATGCGAGCCCGCTGCCCCCATGCGCCTGAATGGCGACGTCCAGCGCGCGCAACGCCGCCTCCGCCGCGGCGAACTTCGCCATGTTCGATGCCTCGCCGGCCGGGCGCCCTCGGTCGTGCAGCCACGCCGCCTTCGCCGTCGCCAGCCGTGCCAGTTCGACGTTAATAGCGGCCTCGGCGAGTGGGTGCGCGATGCCTTGATGCGACCCGATCGGTACGTCCCACACCCGCCGCTCGCGCGCGTAGCGAGAGGCCCGGGCCAGCGCGTACCGGGCAATGCCGTTCTCGATCGCCGCCCCGGTGATCCGCTCGGGGTTGAGTCCCTGGAAGAGGAAGCTCATCCCCTGGCCGGCCTCGCCGACACGCCTGTCGTCTTCGATCCATACGTCATCGAAGAACAGCTCGTACTGCTTCTCGGGAAGATTGATCTCAACGGGGATACGGCGCTTGGACAAGCCGGGCGCACTCGTGTCGACGATGAAAAGCGTCATGCGACCGCGCTTGCCAGCGTCCTCGCCGGTCCTGGCCACGACGAGCATCGCCGAGGCCTCATCGACTCCGGAGATGTACCACTTGCGCCCGCTGATCTGCCATCCGCCCTTGCCGGGAGTGGCTCTCGTACTCAGCCGGTGCGTGTTGGAGCCCGCGTCCGGCTCGGTGATCGCAAAGGCCATCTTGTCCTGGCCAGACGCCATCGGCGGCAGCCACCGCGCCTGCTGGGCCGCGGTGCCATGGGACTTCAGGATCTCGCCGCAGATCGCCGAGGAGACCAGCAGGAGAAGGAGCGGAACGCCAGCGGCAGCGGTTTCCTCGCACACGATCGCCAGCTCGCTGATGCCCCCGCCACCGCCGCCGTACTCCTCGGGCAGGTTGACGCCGATCAGTCCCGCATGCGCCAGCGCACGCCACAATTCGTCCATGGGCTCATCGCTGGACGCCTTCTCCTGAAAGTAGGCCGGACCGAAGTCCTGGCATACCTTTGCGATGGTCTCCCGGAGCAGCCGGTGCTCGGGCGCCTCGTCGAATGACATGGCGGCGTCCTCGCCGGTGGCGGATGTCACGGTCTCACCTGGGGCCGCGGGCGATGTCCCGCCACGGCATGCGTGAGTCGCTGAACGGGTCCTTGGGCAGGTTGAGCATCCGCTCGGCGACGTTGTTGCGGTGTACTTCGGACGTGCCGCCCCCGATCGTGTCTCCGCGGCTCCGCAGGTAGCCAACCACGATCCGGGCGGCCTCGCCGTCGTCTTCGGAGTGCGCCGGCGCCCGATCACCGAGCAGGTCGAAGATCGCCGATTGCAGCCGCTGGTTGTGCTCGGATGACATGATCTTGATCAAGGCGGGGTCGACCGCGGTGCCGTGCTGCTGCTGGTTGCGCTGGTTGGTCAGCCGCAGCACGGTGTTCTCGATGAAGAGCCGCGCGATCTGGTCGGCCCTGACCGGGTCGTCGATCGGCCGCAAGCCCGCCGTCGGCCTCGAGGCAAGTTCCACGAGGCGGTCGATCGAGGCGCCGCTGGTCCTCTCGCGAAGCCCCGAGCCTGCGCCGGAGAGCATCGTGCGTTCGTGCATGAGCACGGTGCGGGCGATCGGCCATCCTGCGCCGACGGCGCCGAGCCGGTCCTCGTCGGCGACCAGCGCGCCATCGAGGAACACCTCGTTGAACTCGCTGTCCCCGGTTATTTTCCGCAGCGGGCGAACGGTCACCCCCGGCTGCCGCATATCGAGCAGGAAGGCGGTGATGCCCTGGTGCTTCGGGACCGAGGGGTCGGTGCGGGCGAGCAGGATCCCGCGAGCCGCCTCGTTCGCGAAGCTGCTCCACAGCTTCTGCCCGCCGACCCGCCAGCCCTCGGCCGTCTGCACCGCGCGGGTGGAGAGGCCAGCCAGGTCGGAACCCGCGCCTGGCTCGCTGAACAGCTGGCACCAGATCTGCGTGTTGTCGGCGATCGGGGGCAGCAGCCGCTCACACTGGGCCTGGGTTCCGTACTGCAGAAGAGCGGGCGCAGCGAGGGCGATCCCGATGATGTTCAGGGTGACCAGCCGGGCCGCGCGCAGTTCTTCCCAGACCACGTGGGCGGTCGCCTGGTCCAGCCCGAGCCCGCCGTACTCGCGGGGCCATGTTGGCGTGACGAGACCGGAGCGGCCCAGCGCTGGATACCAGCTGCGGTAGGCCTCCGGCGACCGGACCTGGTGCAGCAGCGCCAGGTCGCCAGAAGCGGCCGCATCGGCCCATGCCGGCGGAACGTTGGCGGCTATCCAGGCCCGAATGGCGCGGCGCAGGCCATCCCGGTCGGCCGGGTCGGCCGGGTCGGCCAGCCTGACATCCGTCTCATCAGGTGCCTGCATGGCTATTTAGCATACTCTATTAGCCAGCGGCCCAGGGCGCGGCATTGGCCAGCGGGCCGGGCGCGCTGCATTAGCCAGCAGGCCGGGCGCGCGGCTGCGGCGATCAGGTGGCAAGCCCGCTGACCGCGGATCACTCAGGCTTTAGCGGCGCGGGGCGACGCTCGATCTCCTGCAGGTAAGAGCCGATGCCCTGGAGGTGGCGGAGCATCCTGTGCCGGGCCAGGGAGCTGTCACCGGCGACGATCGCCTCAACGATCCGCTCGTGCGCGTGCCGCACATCCGCCTGGCGGGCAGTCGCCGCGGCCGGGTCGGCCGGAGGTATCCCGGGCGTCAGACGGGCCAGCACTTCCACGAACAGGCGCAATGCCGGGTTGCCAGTCAGCTCGGCGATGATCAAGTGGATGTGGCTTGAGCCTAGGTGGCCGCCTTCATCCTGCAGCTCGACTTCTTCCTCGAGCGCAGCGCGGAGCATGTCGATGCCCTTTTCGTCGATGCGCTGCGCCGCCAGGTCAGCGGTCTGCAACTCCAGCGCGGTTCGCGCTTCAAAGATGTCGTCCGCGCGAGCGCCGAAGAACTGAAGGTGCAGAGCCGCCGCTCGCGCCACCGACGACGCGCGGGGGGCGGTGACAACCAGGCCGCCGCCGGGTCCGCGGCGCATCCGCGCCACCTCATCCTGCTCAAGCAGCCGTACAGCCTCACGGAAGACAGCGCGGCTGACGCCAAGCTCCAGCATCAGCCCCGGCTCCGTGCCGATGACCTCGCCCACTGGGAAGCCCTTGGCCGCGATCATCATCTGGAGACGGCGGGCAATAGATCCAGCGAGCTTCCCGCCATCCTGCGGCCCGTCCGCGTGCGCCGGGAGTGTCATCGCTCCTGACTTATTCCTCACCTTATCGGGCACCAATTTAGTGTACAGGACAGCTTTCTCTCGGCCGGAAGACGAGCGAGTACGGGCCATGGCCTGGCCGGTTTGCGCCGGCCCGCGGCTGGCCGGCACCCGGGCCGTGCAGCGCTTCCCGGCGGACTCCCGACGCCGCCGGCGGCTGCGCGCCGAGGGCCGCGCCGGGCACGGCCAACGGCGGCGAGTCAGCAAGCGTTCATACGTCGTGAAGCCCGCGAGCCGTGGCCGATCATGGAAAGTTCGCTGGAGGATGAGGAACGGGCGGACCGGGGACACCGGCGCGGAGCCCGCGGCCGTCCCTTGGCAAGGGTCCGGAAATGAGTATCCTGTTGCCGGAACTGGGAGCGTCATCCCTTGGCGTGATGATCCCTGCCACGCGCGCCTGACCACAGGTGCGCGTTGATCCGGCCGAAGGGGAGGGCGCGAATGCTACCGGCCGATGGCCAGATAAAGTGTACTATTCAAGGCGGCGTAGCCGAGGTCACGCTGGCTAATCCCGGCAAGGGGAACGCGCTGTCGCCCGCGATGCGCCACGACCTGTCGGCACTCTGGCCGAAGCTCGCCGACGACGGCGACGTGCGCGTCGTGATCATCGGCGGCGAGGGAGACCGCCACTTCTGCACTGGCGCAGAGCTCGGGGCGGTCGCGGCGACCGAGAACGCGCCGCTGCCACGGGACAGCGCTCGCGACCACATGAGCTTCACCCCCCACGAGTTCTGGAAGCCGGTTATATGCGCGGTGAATGGGCTCGTGGCGGCGGCCGGATTGCATTTCGTCGCGGACTCCGACATCGTCGTGGCGGCGGAGAACGTAGAGTTCCTGGATTCGCACGTAAATGTCGGCGCGGTCGGCGCTGTCGAGAACATAGGCCTGCTCCGGCGGCTGCCGCTCGGCACCGTGCTGCAGATGACCCTCATGGGCCGCAAGTTCAGGCTCCCCGCCGAGCGCGCCTACAATCTCGGCCTGGTCGACGTGCTGGCGCCGGCAGGCGGCGCGGTCGACGCGGCCCGCGAGATCGCCGCTGTGATACTCGAGAATTCCCCGTCGGCGATGGCGCTGTCCAAGCAGGCGATCTGGCAGTCGCTGGACCTGACCAGCTCCGCAGCGATCGAACTGGGCTGGGCTTTGATCCGCTTGCAGCGCTCGGACCCCGACTACATCGAGGGCGCCCGCGCGTTCCTGGAGCGCCGCGCTCCACAGTGGGGCAGGCCTGGGCCGAGCGAGCGCACGGTGGACGGCTAGGTCCACGCCGACGACCGGGCCGGTCAAACCGGAGGGCGCTGTGACGCAATTTGCAGACACCGACGACGAGCGGTACCTGAGAGAAACGGTCAGGTCGGTGATGAGCTCGATAGATCCCCTGGCCGGGGCGAGGGCGCTGGCCGATGACCCGCGCGGCTTTGCGATGACCGAATGGCTGCGCCTGGCGACCGAGCTCGGACTCGCCGGCCTGCTCATTTCCGACGACTGCGGCGGAGCCGGCGCGCCGTTGAGCATGGCCGGCGTGGTCCTGGAGGAATCTGGCCGCCGTCTGTACGGCGGCCCGTTCCTGTCGTCGTGCGTCATGGCTCCGCTGCTGCTGCTGGCGTGCGACGGCGACGTCTCCGATGTCTGCCAGCGGCTGGCCGGCGGCTCACTGATGACGGTGGCAGGCCTTCGCTGCGGGCCGCCGGCCGAGTGGCAGCCGCAGGTACGGGCGACCCCGACGGGAGGCGGATGGCACCTGAACGGCCTGGCCAGCAGGGTGCTGCACGGCATGTCTGCCGACCAGTTGCTGGTTGTCGGCGCGTCGGAAGACGGGGGCTGGGGGGTGTGGCTGGCCGACTCGCGCGCACCCGGCCACGTGGCCCGCGCCGCGCGGCACTTCGACCTGACCAGACGGTGGTCGGAGCACCGTTTCACCGACACGCCGGCCCGGCTGGTCATGGCGCCTGGTGACGCATCCGGGCTCGCCAGGGCAGCGCTGCACGTCATCATCGCCCTGTCCGCGGAGCAGGTGGGCGCGAGCCAGGAGATATTCGCCCGCACGCTCGACCATCTTCGAACCAGGTTCCAGTTCGGCCGGGCGGTCGGGTCGTTCCAGGCCCTGAAGCACCGCTGTGTCGACATGTCCGTCCTGATCGAGGGCGCCCTTTCCGCATCCCGCAGCGCACTGCGCATCGCGAGCGCGGGTGAAGAGGGCACCGAACTGGCGAAGGCGGCTGCGATAGCCGGGTCGCACTGCTCCGAGACCTTCGTCCGTGTGGCAAGCGACGCACTGCAGTTGCATGGCGGGCTCGGGATGGCGTGGGAGCACGACTGCCACCTCTATCTCCGCCGGGCCAAGGACACGGAGAGCTTCCTGGGCTCCCCGCCGGAGCACCGCCGGCTGCTGCTGCGGGCGCTGACCGGTGCCCCGTTGACAAGCTAAGAGGCGAATAAGTATCCTCATTTATCTCTGGGATTCGCTAACCCGTCGCAGGGGCCGCGTCCTTTGCCGGCGCCGGACTCTGCACAGCCGGGAGGAACCTGGTGACGCCTGGTGAACAGCACGGCGATCGGCGCCGGTGCCGGAGGAGCGCTCCGGGGTTCTGCCGAACCGGAGCGCCGCCGTCCCGCACCTGCTTTCCGTTCAAGCCCCCGAGAAGCAGGAGCGTCGGCGGCCGATAGGGCCTCGCTGGTGACGTATTGGAGACCGGTCTATGGAAGTCAGCTTCACCCTGGACTTCAGAAACCCGACTCGGCGGCCATGGCGCGAGTTGTGGGAAGACAACCTCTGGCTGATGCGCGAAGCGGAGGCCATGGGATTCAGCCAGCTATTCGTCCAGGAGCACTTCTTCACCAGTGACGGATACGGGCCGTCCGTGCCCATCTTCCTCACCGCGCTCGCGGAGCGGACCCAAACGGTGCGATTGGGCTCCTATCTGTACATTCTGCCGCTGCATAATCCGGTCGCGCTCGCCCAGGAAATCGCCGTCCTCGACAACTTCTGCGGCGGGCGGCTCGACGTCGTGCTGGGTGCCGGCCACCGCCCGCTCGAGTTCCGCGCGTTCAACGTCTCGCCCAAGACACGGCCGTCGCGCATGGAGGAACACCTCGATCTGCTGACACTCGCCTGGTCCGGAGGGCCGTTCTCGTATCAGGGCCGCTACTACGACCTGGCCGATGTCGAGGTCCAGCCGACGCCACTGCAGAAGCCGCACCCGCCCGTGTGGATCGGGGCGACCCGGCCTGCGGCTGCCGAGCGAGCCGGCCGCCGCGGCTTCAATCTTGCCGCCGCATCCGCCGAGCCAGAATTCTTCGACGCCTACCTGGCCGCACGCGAGGCGGCTGGGCACCCCAAAGGCCAGGCACAGATAATTAAATCCTGGTCCATCACCACGACATACGAGGACCCTGAAGTGGTGTGGGACAGGTACGCCGATCTCCATATCGAGCGATGGGGCTTCTACAGCAAGATCAGGGCAGAGATGGGCGATCCGGAGCTCAACCTGCAAATGGATAAGGCGACGAAGCCGTACCGGCAGAATGAACTCGTCGGCAGCCCTGAGCAGATCGTGGAGAACCTGCAGGAGGTCTGCGAAAAACTCCCGATCACACGCATCCTCAACAGCGCCACGGCGGGAATTCCAGTGCGCGAGGTCCTGTATCCGAGCCTCAAGCTTTTCGCCGATCGCGTCATGCCCGAGCTGGCGAAGCTGTGATGTCGGGGCCGGCCGACTCCGGACGTGTCGACCCGCACGTGCACCACTGGGCGCCGTCGGTGAAGGACTGGTATCCGAATCTGCAACGCGCGGAATTGAGTGCCATCAATCGGGACTATCTGCCCGAGCACTACCGCGAGGATGCGGCGGGCCTGGACATCGCTGCGGTCGTTCACGTGTCCGCGGCCGCGACGCCGCGGTCGTATCTGGACGAGGCGCGCTGGCTTGACGAGATGGCCGAGGCGACGGGCTGGCCGGCCGCGACGATCGCCACCGTCGGCCCGGATCTTCCGTGGCCGGAGATGGAAGCCGATCTCGAGACGCTGCGGCGCAGCCCACGGCTGCGGGGAATCAGGGTCCTGCACGGATTCGATCCGAAGGCGCCGACGGCCGACGGCCTTGCCCGCTGGCTGACCGATCATGAGATGGTTTTCGACGTCGTATCGCACCCGCACGACGCCGCCGACCATCGCGAACTGATCGAACGGCATCCGGACCTGACGGTCGCGATCGAGCACGCCTGCTGGCCGACCGCCACAGACGCGGAGCATTTCAAGGCGTGGCGGCAGGCAATCGCGGGGTTTGCTGCCCGCCCGCTGACGTTCTGCAAAATATCTGGGCTCGCCATGACGTTTGGCACGTTCGATATCGACGTGCAGCGGCCATGGATCGAAGCGTGCCTGGACGCTTTTGGGCCGCAGCGGTGCATGTTTGCAAGCAACTTCCCTGTCGACCGCCGCTTCGGATCGCTTGCCGAACTGTATGAGATGTACGGAGCCGTCGTAGCGCACCTTTCAGCAGACGAGCAAAAGGCGTTGTTTGGCGGCACCGCCCGTGCCGTCTATCGCCTGTAACAGGGGCCTGGCAAAACGTTTCCTTGCCGCCGTGACCGCCACACTGGAGGCGGATTCAGTGCACTGTATCCCGGCACCTAGCCAAGATCGGCGACCGAGTTCGGCTAGGCGCATGATCACTGCGGTGATGTGGCCCCGGATCCCAAAGACTCTTGATACCACGAGTTGGCTGCCGCAAGGGCTGCGTAAATGCATGGCCGAGGCGCGGCTTTGGCTACCGCCGCGTACGGAAGCCCGGTCCCCGCGGCCACCGGGCTACCTATTGCAACGGTCTTCATTTTAGTATACTCTATCGGAACGCTGTATCTAACGGGACGGCCCAGCAGTGCCGACCGGGCTCGGATTCTGGTCGCTGCGCCCTCCACGCTGTTGTGAGGAGCCAAAAGTGAAGCGAAGTACTCTCGCAGTTTCGCTGGTAAGCGCCGTGCTGCTCCTAATCCTGGCAGCCTGTAGCAGCTCGAGTTCCTCGGGCTCCGGCAGTAGCAGCAATGCCGCCAAATCGCCCATTGTGCTGGGTCAGATCACCACGGTGAGTTCAGCGACGTTTGCTTTCCCTAACAGCGCGCAGGCATTCCAGGCCTCGGTAAAGGCAATAAACGCGGCGGGCGGCATTGGCGGTCGCCCGGTCCAGGGAATTACCTGTAACGACAATAACAATCCGACTACCGCCGCCCAGTGCGCGACGAAACTCATCCAGCAGGACCATGCCGTGGCCTTGGGCGGCTACTGGGGCGTCGAGACCGCTGCGGTTTTGCCCGTCGCGCAAGCTGCGAAGATTCCCACGTTCTGCGACGACGCACTTGCGCCCGGGCAGTCGAACTATTCCCAGTTCTATTCATGCGGCCCGGCGACGAACGGTTACGGCCAGGTCGCCATGCTGTTCCAGAAGGCGTGGAAGAAGGTCGCCTACGTCGGCTTTTCAGGATTGCCCTCGGATCTGTCTCTGGTACAGGCCGCGCAGAAAGTCGCCGGTACCAACGTAACCCTGGTGCCGATCAACGTGCCACTGACGATCACCGACTGGGCGCCGGTCGCCGCGCAGATCAAGGCGCTCGGGGCGAATGCGGTAGTCACTCAGCTGGCGACGGCGAACGACGTGGCTCTGGTCCAGGCGCTGGGAGCCGCCAACGTGAAGGTTGAATACCTGCAGCCGAGCGGCTCCGCGTCGGACCAGACCGCGCAGCTTGCCGCGAAAGCCGGAATCACCTACGAAGTCTCAAGCTCGTGGATCCTCGACCCGAGCAAGTCGGCGCTGCGGAAGCAGGAACTCGCAGACTTCACGAAGTACGCCCCGAACATCGCCGCGAACATCTCCGACGCCACGAACAACGCCTGGTTCTTTCCGCAGATCATCAAGCTGGCGGCGAGCAAGGGCCTGAAGGACTTCACCGCGACCGGCATCGCCGCCTGGGCTTCTGCCCAGACAGACTTCACGACCGGCTTCCTTGCGCCGATCAACTGGAAGGACGCCGGGCCGCTGAAGGACTATCCGCGGTTCACGACGCTCTACGCGATGCCCGTCGGATTTAAGTCGGGCGATCCGTACCTCATCAAGTCACAGTTCCAGAGCCTGTCCTACGACACGCTCAAGACCCTGCCGCTGGGCTAGAACGCAGCGGCCGAAGCGAGGAGAAGCCAGCTGGCCTGGCCATGACGGCAGAAGCCGGCAGCCGAAGTGCGGCGCGCGAGCGCATCGGCTGCCGGCTCTTCCACGGCCAGGTGACGCGGCGGGAGAAGATTGGCAGATGCGGTGAGCCACGCCTGGATATTCATCGTTCTCGGGCTGACGTCGGGTTGCGCGTATGCCCTGACAGCCTCCGGCATCGTCACCGTCTACCGCGGGTCAGGGGTTCTGAACTTCTCGCACTGCGCCGTCGGCATGGCGGGGGCCTACGGGTTCTACGCGTTTTACGGAGGCGGCCTCGCGAAATGGCCTGTGGTGCCCGCGATCATCGGCGGCATTGTGTTCAGCATCCTGCTGAATCTGATCATCTACTTGCTGATCATGCGCCGCCTGATACGGGCCACCCAGCTCGCCCGGGTGGTCGCCACGATCGGGGTCCTGATCATCCTGCAGGGCCTAGCGGCGATCCACTACGGCACGTACCCCATCGTGGTCAGCTTCCTGTCCCAGAAGGGCGTGCAGCTCGGCAGCGCCACGCTGGCGTACTCGACGATCGTGGTCATGGTCGCGCTGGTGGTAGCCACAATCTCGCTGTGGGCAATGTTCCGTTTCACGCGCCTCGGGCTGGCCGCCACGGCGCTGCAGGAACGCCCGGACGCGGCGAGGGCACTGGGCATCTCGGCAACGCCGGTAGGCGTGGTCGTGTGGGCGACCGGCGGCGCACTCGCCGCGGTTGCGGCGATCCTGCTCCTGCCGGTCACCCAGCTTTCGCCGTCGCAGTCAACCTCACTGCTCTTCCCGGCGTTCGCGGCCGCCCTGCTCGGCCGGTTCCGGAGCTACGGGATGACCGTCGTAGCCGGCCTGGCCATCGGCATCTTCGAATCGCTGCTGATCGGCTACAACTGGCCGACCTACCTCGTCAACGTCATCCCGTTCGCAGTGATCATCATTGCGCTGATGCTGGGAGGCACGACCATCCCCCGCCGGTCCCTCCTCACCGCCGAGCTGCCGAAGCTCGGCGACGGCCGGCTGCGGCCGATATGGGCGGCGATCGCATTCGCGCTGGCGGTCGGGACCATCTTCTGGAGCACGTCCAGCTGGTCTCTCGCGGTGATCGCGAGCGCTGTCGCAGGGATCATCGGGCTCTCGTTCGTGGTCGCCACCGGCTACGCAGGCCAGATCACCTTCCTGCCGTTCGCGATCGCCGGAGTGGCGGCTGCCACCGGCGCACAGCTGGCTTCGGCGTGGCATTTTCCGTTCCTCGCGAACCTGGTCCTCAGCCTGATCGTTGGCGGCGTCGCCGGGGGCGCCTCAGGCTTGCCGGCGTTCCGTGTACGCGGGATCGAGCTCGCGGTGACCACGCTCTGCGTTGCCCTGGCCGTCGAGACATCGGTTTTCACGATCCCCGCTCTCACCAACGACAATCAGGGCGTCCTGCTGCCGTCGCCCGAGCTGTTCGGGTTCGACATCAACACGACCACCGAGGCATCGCGGTACGCGGTTACATCCCTGGTGATCTTCACTGTGGCGTGCCTGGCCGTGCTCAACCTCCGGCGGAGCCGTTCGGGACGTCGCCTGGTGAGCGTGCGCGGCAATGAACGGGGTGCGCTGTCTCTCGGCATCTCCGTGTTCGGAGCCAAGATCGCCGCGTTCGCGTTCTCCGGGGCCCTCTCTGGAGCGGCCGGGATCATCATGCTGTACCTCTACCCGACGTTCTCGACGGGAACGAACTTCTCGTCACTGCTGTCGATGACGGCTCTCGCGTTTGTCATCGTGGGCGGCGTCGGGATGGTCTCGGGATCGATGTTCGCGGCCGTCCTCGGCGCGGGCGGAGTCGGCGTCTACTGGTTCCGGAACTACTCGGCGGTCGACTCGTGGCTGATGGTAATCGCCGGAGTGTTCGTCATCTACGTGATGCTGACCCACCCCGACGGACAGGCCGACCTTTTCATCGGCATCATCCGCCGGTTCTCCGGCAGGTTCACCCGCCGGATTCCGCGCTTCACCTGGCCCTGGGGCCGACGCTCCGCGGTCACGCCGGCCGCTGCGGGCACACCGGCTGCGGACGACACGCCGCCAGCACCGGGCCAGCGGGCCGGCGGCAGTCCGGCCCTGCGGGCCGCGGGGCTGACGATCCGCTACGGCCCTGTCCTCGCGGTGGACTCGGTCGATCTGGAAGTCCAACAAGGCAGCGTGCTCGGCATCATCGGATCCAACGGGGCGGGCAAGACGACCCTGCTGGACGGGCTGACCGGCTTTACCCGGGTCGCATCCGGCACCGTCTGGCTCGAAGGCGACCAGATCACCTCCTGGGAGGCGGGGCGGCGCGCACGCGGCGGCCTGATCCGGACGTTCCAGAACCTCGAGCTGTTCACCGAACTCAGCGTCCGGGAGAACCTCCTGGCTGCGTCGGATCAGCGAGACCGGAGCGCGTACCTGGTGAACCTGGTGCGGCCCGGCAAACGGCAGCTCACGGTCGATGCCGAACTGGTCAGCTCGATGCTCGGACTCGAGGACCTGCTGGATACGCCCGTCCGGGACCTGCCGACGGGCACCCAGCGGCTAGTGGCCCTGGCCCGGGCCATCGCAGCACGCCCGTCCATCCTCTGCCTGGACGAGCCCACCGCCGGGCTGAACGAACAGGAGCGGGCAGCGTTCGTCGCCGCGCTGCGGCGGGTGGTGCAGACGTTCGGCCTGGGTGTGATCCTCGTCGAGCACAACGTCGACGTCGTCGCCGAGGTCTGCGATGACCTGCTGGTGCTGGACTTCGGCAGCATCCTCGCGGCCGGACCCACCGCCGAGATCTTGGGTTCCGACGCCGTTCGCTCGGCGTACCTCGGCGAATCGGGAGCGCCGTCGCCGAGTCCGGACCTGGCGTCAGACGGGGAGCGGTCATGACGCAGACCAGCCTGGAGGTAGATGGCCTGCGCGGCGGGTACAACGGCGCGGTCATCATCCGTGACCTGTCGATGCGGGTGGCCGATGGTGAAGTGCTCGCGATCATCGGCCGGAACGGCGCCGGCAAGACGACGACCCTGGCGACCATCGCCGGGATTCTGCCGCGCATGGCCGGGACCGTGACGATCGGCGGCGTGCCGTTCAGGAGCACGACAGCGCGCGGGACAAAGGAGGCCCTGGGCATCGTGCTCGAAGGGCGCAGCGTCTTCCCGTCGCTGTCCGTGCGGCAGAACC